>ERZ1673749.456-NODE-456-length-46614-cov-9.548036_pt1 | contig 46614 bp, 38 predicted proteins | sample MGYA00580204_ERZ1673749 | MGnify/ENA primary metagenome ERZ1673749 (study PRJEB41218, sample SAMN15661745) | gut metagenome | host: Homo sapiens | place: Canada: London | collected 2015-08-20/2019-03-30 | study: EMG produced TPA metagenomics assembly of...
CTTACGGGCTTGCCCGCTGCGTCCTTCGCGGTGACCTTGGTCAGGCCGTCGTGGAACTCCTTGACGGTGATCCCGGTGGCCTGGGCGCCGCGGTCGGGGAACACGGTGGCGGTCGGGTCGCTGACCAAGGTGGTCGTGCCGAGGGCGACGTCCTTGGTCACGGTGCCGATGCTGGGGTCGGTTACGGTGACGGTGATCGGGCCTTGCGCTTCGGCGGTGGGGTTGAGCTGGACTTTGCCTGCGTCGTCAAGCGTGAGGCTTACGGGCTTGCCCGCTGCGTCCTTCGCGGTGACCTTGGTCAGGCCGTCGTGGATATTGTGGATGCGGATCCGCGCGGACTGCTCGCCGCGGTCCGGGTACACAGTGGCGCCGCTGGCGACCACGGTTGTGGTGGTACCGAGGGTGACTTTCTTGGTCACGGTGCCGAGGTTGGGGTCGTGAATAGTGACCGAGATCGGGCCCGTGGCCTTGTCAGTCGGAGCAAGCTCGACCTCACCGTCAGCGTTGAACCTCGCGACGACGTCGTTGCCCGCAGCGTCCTTCGCGGTGACCTCGGTCTTGCCCTCAATGACCTCCTCGACGGCAACGCCGGCAGGCTGCGGCCCGCGCCCCGGGTAGACGGTCTTTTCCCGGTACACGGTCACTGGGAGGTAGACGGCGGGGGAGGTGGTGCCGTCGGCGAACTGCGCCTGGACGGGGACGGAGTGGGTGCGGTGCGACTCGCTGCCGAGCAGCGCCTCGTTCGCCCCCGGCTTGAGGTGAATCAAGGGTGTGCCGTCGACGTTTTCAATGCTCACCCATTCGCGGTAGTTCACGTCGCCCTGGACGCTCGGGATGAAAAATTGCGTGCCCTCGGGCGCGTCGACCTCACTGAGCTTGGGGTCGATCGCGTCGATAAAGCGCGGGGTACCGGCCGTTTCGCTGTCGTGTAAGCCGACGATGGCGGCGCCGTCGAGTACGGGGCTGTACTGCCCGGCGTTGTCTACCGTGCCGATGTACAGCGGCAGGTTGATCGTGTCCCAGGAACGGCGAGATTCGTCTTCGGAGTAGTTGAAGGTAATCGGCAGTTCGACGTAGCCGAGCGGTTTGTTGCCAGCAGTGATGTGAATGTCGGAAAAGATCCGGTACTGCTTTTCGGCCTCCGGGTCCTTGTTGACGGGGAACTCATATGGGTTGTACTCGATGCGAATTTGGGGGTCGCCGTCTGCGCACGCGCTGTCCGACGCACTGGCATCGCAGAAGCGGTTTGCCTTGTTTTCATCGTTGGCAAACTGCGTATCAAACTTGGCGCGGGCGTTGACGGGCACTGCGCGCTTCTTGCCTTCGATCTGGAGCGTCTCGGTCAGCGGGTCGCCGTTGGCGTCGGTCATCTGGGGCCAGTGACTGTCCACGTGCGCGGGGTTCGACGGGTCGAAGTTCGGGTCGTTCGCGCCGACCTCTTCCGTATCGCCGTAGCGGATCAGATCACTCCACGCCACACCGTCAATTTCCTCCGTCTCTCCCGGCTGCAAGACCAGCGGGTGGCGGGGGAACTTCGGCTGGTAGCGGACGTAATCGGGAAGCTGGTCGTAGCTTAAGGCGTCTTTCTCACCGACGTAGAGAGTGATGTCGGTTGTGAAACTGCCCCGCTCCGGTGCGGTTGCTTTAACCAGGAGCGTGTAGGCACCGGGCGCGGTGCCTGCGGGTACCGTGCCCTCCACGCTGCCGTCGGCGTTGACGCTCGCCCAGTCCGGGTTCACGCGGGCGTCGTCACTCGGCGCCCCCTTTTCGTAGGTGATCTCTTCAGGCGGCGTACGGCGGACTGCTTCGGGGTAAAACTCCCAGTACTCGGGCGCGGCAATGCTGAAGTCCTCGCCTGGGGAGGCCGTGTAGTAATTCGCGTAGGTCGGCTGGTAGGTCAGAAACCAGGGGAGGACCGATTCGCTGTATCCCTCGACGCCGATGTGCTCGCCATCCGTGTACTTCGGCAACTCGGAAGCCTTGTCCGCGCGCGTTTGCGCGTTGAGCTCCCCGGTTGCCTCTGCTGCCTGCGCGACAAGCGCCGTCGGCGCGGGGATGCTTACCGCCGCAGTGCCAGAAATCGCCAGTGTGGCCGCCATCGACGCAGCGAGTGCAGGACGCAGGTTGAGCGATCGGGGAGAGGAAAACGGCCGCATGGAATTCCCTTTCTGAAGCTAACGGCGGGACGTGAGGCAAGGTGCGACGCCTCTGCGCGGCTCGACATTCCGTATGGGAAAGCTGTGCAAAGGTGATGGCAGCTTGGAGTGACCTTAAAGAGTCTTCAGTAGCGCATAGTACTTCATGCGTGGTGGGAAGGGGACGCGAGATGTCAGTCGCGTGCTAGCGGCGGAAATTGCCGAGCCAGCGGTTCCACGCCTGCTGCGCCTCAGACGAGATGCCGTGCAAGGGAGTATTCGCCTCTTGTGGGGCCGGCGCGGGAGAGTTTTGGACACCCTGTTCGACCTGGCTGTGCGCCTCCTCCGCAGCGCTTTCCACGGCCGATTCGGCGGCCGCGCTCGGTGACTGCATCGGGGCCGCTCCGGACGGTGTCTCCTGGGGCTGCTCGCTGCTCGGCGTCGTAGGCGTTGGCTCGGTAGCGGGTGCCGGCGCCGTGGTCGAGTCGGACTCGCCCGGCGCGCCCGACGCGCTCGGGGCCGCAGTATCCTGCGGGGTCTCCGTGGCCTGGGAACCCTCGACGCTCTGCACGCCGTTGTCACCGGTCGCCGGGGCGCTGGCGGCGCTGCTTGCGATGACGGTGGTGGGCACCACGTTTGTGGGGCGGAAGACGCGCGTTGCTGCCTGCTGTTGCGCGGTGCCGACGACCGCGTGCTGCGGTGCGTACGGGTCGGAGTTGAGGCTGTAGGCCTCCTTCTGGCCCTCGTCGCTGGGCTGTGCGAGGTTGACCTGCGGCTGGGGTGCCGTGTTGCGCGGTGCGTCGGAGCGCTGCGTCGATTCGCCGCGCGACTCTGTCGAGTCGTCCTCCTCGGAGGTGACCTTGGAGGTCTTTGCCACGGGGCTTTCCTTTTGCGCCTGCTTGGTTTCCGTTTCGGACACGTAACCGGCTTGCGCGGAGCGGTCGGAAGAGGAGGCGTTCCAGACGACGAAGCCAATGACGATGGCGGCGACGATGCCTGCCGCCATAAAGATGCCGACGCGCGGCTTCTGGTTGTCCACAGCGCTCCCTTCCCTTCTCGACGCGAAATTGTCACAACCTTATAACAATCACTCTGCTGCAGTTGTTATAGCACGCTTGTTATGAATTCTCCTGCCTAAGTGATCACAAACACATCACCAATTGCTCCCCGCCGGCAGGCGGCAATTCATGGTAGACCTATGGCAAGTGCGCAAAAAGCGCCCAACCAGGAAAGGAGATGCCGATGAGCGCGTGGGATGAGGAGATCTTCTCCGTCGAAGCCAATGTCGATTTTCTCGATGAGCTCGACTCGCTCGAGGAAGACGAGATCGAGCAGGCGATTATCGACGCCGCGTTGTTGGCCGCCAACCAAAACCCCGATTCCGTCAGCGAGGACGAACTGCTCAACGCCCGCGCGGCCGCAACGATCGTCGCCATCTGGGCCGGGGCTCCTTTTTCTGCCGGCGAAGTGGCCGATACCTATGCCTTCATCCGCAACCGCCCTGCCCAGGTGGGCGAGGAGGCGGCCGAGGCCGCGGCGGCAGTGCTGGAAGGCGTCGAAGAGGAGGAAGCGGGGGCGAGCCTCGACCAATTCCTCGAGGCGCTCGCCTAGGTAAGGGGAGCACACCGACGATGATTATTGCCGTAGAAGGTATCGACGGGGCGGGCAAGCGCACCATCGTCGAGGCGATCCAGCGCGAGTACGGGGCACGCACGCTCGCGTTCCCCCGCTATGCAACGTCGATCCATGCGCAGCTGGCGCAGCAGGCACTGCACGGGAAGATGGGCGACCTCACCGACTCGATTTACGGGATGGCTACCATGTTTGCGCTGGACCGCTGTGGCGCGAAGGCGCAGATTGCCGAGTTCGCGGGGGCTGCGGCCGGTGATCGCGTGCTCGTGTTGGACCGCTACGTGGCCTCGAACGCGGCCTACTCGTGGGCGCGCTCGGGCGACAGGGGGATCGTGGATTGGGTCGCCGACCTGGAGTTTGGCCAGCTTGGGCTGCCGGTGCCGGATCTGCAGGTGCTGGTGGACACCCCGCCGGCGGTCGCGCAGGAGCGCGCGGTGAAACGGGCCGCGGCGGATGAGACCAGGGCGCGCGACCGCTACGAGCGAGACGGTTCGTTGCAGCAGGCGACCTACGAGGCGTACGTGGAGCTCGCTGAGACAGGATGGGCGAGCCAATGGCTCCGCACCACCGAGGCAGGCACTATCATGCAAGCAGTGGAAGCCGTTCGTTGAAGGAGCCGTGATGCAGCCGAAGATCCTCGTCGTTGATGATGACCCAGCAATCAATGAGATGTTGACCATCGTGCTGGAGGCCGAGGGCTTCGACACGTCTTCGGTGCAGGACGGCGCGGAAGCGGTGGATGCGTTTCACACGTACGATCCCGACCTGATTCTGCTGGATCTCATGCTGCCTGGTGTCAACGGCATCGATATTTGCCGGGAGATTCGCCGTACCTCTGCCGTGCCGATTGTCATGCTCACGGCAAAAACCGACACCGTAGACGTAGTCTTGGGCCTGGAGTCGGGCGCGGACGACTACATCACGAAGCCGTTTAAGCCGAAGGAACTGATTGCGCGCATTCGCGCGCGCCTGCGCCGCGCCGATGACGAGCCGGCTGAGGTGCTCAAGGTCGGCGACCTGACGATCGACGTGCCGCAGCACATGGTCAGCCGCGGCGACGAGGAGATCGCGTTGACCCCGCTGGAGTTTGACCTGCTGCTGGAGATGGCGCGCAAGCCGAACCAGGTGCACACCCGCGATGAGCTGCTGGAGACGGTGTGGGGCTACCGCAACGCCTCGGATACCCGCCTGGTCAATGTGCACGTGCAGCGCCTGCGCTCCAAGATTGAGCTGGACCCGGAGAACCCGGAAATCATCCTCACCGTGCGCGGCCTGGGCTACAAGACTGGCAAGCCGGGGGTGTAGCCAATAAAAGCTCACGCAGTCTGGCGGGCGAGAGAGCGCGTCGCAGAGTCGTGGCGTACCTCGCTGCAGGTGCGTTTCGTGGGCACGGTGCTCATCGTGTCCACGATCGTCATGCTTGTGTTGGGTTTCGCCATGGCGTCCGTGGTGACCCAGCGCATCACCCAGAGCAAGCTCGACGCCGCGAGCGTGGAGATCGAGCGCGCTCGCGTGGTGGTTGAAGAGCAGATCAACAGCACCGGGAGCGCCTCCTCGCTGCAGGTGCGGCTCAACTCGGCGCGGGCCGCGCTCACGCAGCGTTCGCAGGGCAGCTCCGAGGCCGCCAACGTGTACGACCCGGTCCTGCTGGTCAGCGGCGGCCCGGGCGCGGGGACGTCCTCCCCCGAGTCCTACTCCATCCCGGAGAAGCTGCAACAGTATGTCGCCGACGGCAACGTCGCCTACCAATTCTCCTCGGTCGAGCGCACCGATCGCTCGACCTATAGCGCGTTGATCATCGGCACGCCGACGAACGCGGAGCTGCGGAACCTCGAGCTGTACCTGGTCATGAACACGGACAACGAGGCGTCGACACTCGCACTCATGCGCGGCCTCATTGCTTCCGCCGCGATGATCGTCATCGTGCTGCTGGTGGGCATCGCGTGGCTGGCCTCCCAGCAGATCGTCGCGCCGGTGCGTTCGGCATCGCGTACCGCGGAGCGTTTCGCCAGCGGGCACTTGCGCGAGCGCATGCCTGTCGACGGCGAGGACGAGATGGCCGTGCTCGCGCTGTCGTTTAACAACATGGCCGACAAGATCTCCGAGCAGATTAACCACCTGGAAGAGTACGGCGACCTGCAGCGCCAGTTCACCTCGGACGTCTCCCACGAGCTGCGGACCCCGCTGACCACGGTGCGCATGGCCGCGGACATGATCGCAGCCAATGAAGAAGACCTCGACCCGGTAACACAGCGCGCCTCGCAGCTGATGACCCGCGAGCTCGACCGATTCGAGGCCTTGCTGGCGGACCTGTTGGAGATTTCGCGCCACGACGCCGGCGTGGCGGACCTGGCGTTGGCCACCATCGATGCGAAGACCCCCATCGAGTCCGCGTGGGCGCAGACCCGGCACTTGGCCGAGGAGCTCGACGTGAACGTCACCTTCGACCTGCCCGACGAACCGGTCGAGCTGGAGGGCGACTCGCGGCGCATCGAGCGCATCGTTCGCAACCTCATCGCCAACGCCATCGACCACTCGGAGGGCAACCCCGTCGCCGTGTGCCTGCGGGCCAACGACGAGGCCGTGGCTATTACCGTCACCGACGGCGGCGTGGGGCTCAAGCCGGGGCAGGAGGAACTGGTGTTTAACCGCTTCTGGCGTGCCGATAAATCGCGCAAGCGCCACTCCGGCGGCACCGGGCTCGGGTTGGCGATCGCCCGCGAGGACGCGGTGCTGCACCACGGGCAGCTCGACGCGGCGGGCCAGCCCGGCGTGGGCGCCCAGTTCCGTCTCGTGCTGCCGCGCCACCCGGAGCAGGGCTACACCACGGCCCCGCTGCCGCTGGTTGCGCCGGGTGAGCAGGAAGCAACGCCTGCGCATGTGGAGGAAGACGCGAGCGCAGATAAGGATGCACCTTCGGTTCAGCCGGCAGAGCGTCCGCTGGTCGCACGCACAAAAGAGGAGGCGGCAGATGCGCGGGACTAGGAAGGTACGGGCTGCGGTGGCGTGGGCGTCGATAATCGCCCTGACCTCGGGGTGCACCTCGCTGCCCTCGAACACCGACCCGCACGTGCTGCACACCTTTAACGCGCAGACCGCGGCCGAGCCCGACGCGCGACCGATCGAGGGTCGCGAACCGGACCTGCTGCTGCGCGACTTCTACGCGGCCTCGGCGCTGCCGGCCGCGGATTACGAGGCGGCGCGCGCCTACCTCACCGGTGACGCGCGCTCGGCGTGGGACCCGAGCCTGCAGGTGCTGGTGGTGGACAACATCGGGGTGACCACCTTGGTCGGGGGCGCTGGGGCCAAGCGCAGCTATAGCGTGCACGGCGATGTCGTCGGCGAACTCCACGACGGCGGCGCGTTTACGCCTGAGCACGGAAGCTACGAAGCCACCTTGGAGCTCGAGCTTGTCGACGGCGAGTGGCGCATCTCCTCTCTCCCCTCCGGGGTGGTGCTGGAGCGCGCGGAGCTGCGCGACCACTACCAGCCCTACAACCTGTACTTCTTTGACCCGGCGGGCGACGAGCTGATCACCGACCGCCGGTGGGTGGTCACTCGCCGGGAGTCGCTGCCGAGTGCGCTGCTGACGTTGTTGACGGGAGGGCCGTCCGAGCGGCTTTCCCCGGCGGTCGAGGAGTCTTCGCCCGCGCACCTGACGGGGGACAACGACGCGATCGCGTACGCGGGGATGGAAGACGGCGCGTACACCTTCACCGGCTTCGGCGGGCTCGACGAGCAGGCCCGCAAGCAGTTTGCGGCCCAGGTGGTGTGGACGCTCGCGTCTGCGGGCGTGACCGGCCCGTACAGCCTGCGCGCCGACGGCGAGGTGCTTTTCGACGGCGCCGACGCCCTCACCGTCGACGACTTCGCCGAGTTCAGCCCGCTGGTGGACCTGGTCGGCGAGACGACCCTGTACTCGCTCGTGGATGGTCGCGTCTCCCGAGTGAGCGGGGGCACCGCGCACCAGGTGGAAGGCGCTCTCGGCGAAGCGGGTAACGCGCTGACCGCCGATATCTTCGGCGAGAAGTACTGGGCGGGTGTCTTCGGCGAGCCCGGCGGCAACAACGAAGAAGGCGAGGCCGCGGAGGAGGCGAAGGACGTGTTCCGCGTCGGCGAGTTCGGCGGGAGCGAGGAAGACGTGGTTGAGGGCACGACCTTTTCCCGGCCCACGTTCGAGCCGAATGCCGCTGCTGTGTGGGTCGTGGCCGACGGCACGAGGGTGCTGCGCACCATCCACTCGGGCGCGACCAACGAGGTGGTGACCAGCGAGGTGAAGGTGGAGCTGCCGGAGGGCGTCGAGGGCAACATCTCGGTGTTGCGCCTCTCGCGCAGTTCCGCGCGCGCCGTGATGGTTGTCGACGGTCGCCTCTACACCGGCATTGTCAAACGCGAGGCGACCGGTGAGCGATCCGTGGTCAACGTGATGGAGTACGCCTCTGAACTGGGCGGATCGGTCATCTCCGCGGACTGGCAGCCGGATGGTTCTTTGCTCGTTGGCACCTCCAGCGCGGTCTCGCCGGTGATGCGGGTCGAGCAGGACGGTTTCGGCAGTACCACCTTGTCCGCGGGCAACATTTCCGCGCCGGTGGTCGCGGTGGGGACATCGCCCAACATGCTCTACGTCACGGATTCGAACGCGCTGCTGCAGATGCCGGTATCCGGGACCGACAACCCGCTGTGGCGCGAGGTGCCGGGCCTGCTTGGTACGCGCGCGCTGCCGATCGTGGCGCGGCACTAGCGCGATGCTGGGGGCGGTTGCAGACCTGCTTTTGCCGCGCTACTGCGCGGGGTGTGGCGAGCCCGCCGAGTGGTGGTCCGTGCTGTGTATGCGGTGCCGCCGCGAGCTCGCCCGGCCGCCGCAGCGAGTCTTTCCCAAGGTGGCCGTGCCGGCCCCGGTCTTTGCGCTCGGCCCCTACGCCGGCGCGCACCGCGGGGTCATCCTGGCGATGAAGGAGCGCAATAATCTGGCGGTGCGCGCGCATGTCGGGGCGATTCTCGACGCGGCGCTCACACACCTGGAAGCGCGCGGGGATATCGCCGCCGCGGAAGCGCTGGTGCCCGCGCCGACGCGCAGAGCCAACGCGCGCGCCCGCGGTGGGGATCCGGTGCGCGCGGTCTGCGAGGCGAGCGGGCGTGCGACGAGCCCGGTGCTGTCGCTTGCGCGCGCAACCGCGGACCAGGCGGCGCTTGACCAGGCCGGCAGGCGTGCGAACTTGGAGGGGGCGGTGCGGGTGCACGGTGTGCCCGCCGGTAGCGTGGTGGTGGTCGACGACGTGGTCACGACGGGGGCGACGCTTGAGGCGAGCGTGGCGGTGCTGCTCGCGCGCGGGGTGGATGTGGCGGGGTGCGTCACACTCGCGGAGGCGTGAGAGGCAGGAAACTGGCAGGAACTTCTTCACCTAAACCGACACATTGGTTATGACCAGTTGTATAGTTGGGGTAGACCGAGTTCCTACTACTCTAGGGAGGAAGCAGATGACTTCTGCAGAGCACAACGACAGCCTGAGCCCCAACGCACAGGTGACCATCACCGGCCGAAATGTCGAGGTCCCAGAGCACTTCCAAGAGCGTGTCAACGCCAAGCTTGCAAAGATTGAAAAGCTTGACCCCTCGCTCACCTTCTTCAACGTGGAGCTGCAGCACGAGCCCAACCCGCGTCGTGAAGCGCAGGCACAGCGCGTGCAGATCACCGCTACCGGCAAGGGGCACCTCGCCCGCGCCGAGGCGAAGGAGGACAGCTTCTATGCCGCACTCGAGTCTGCACTGGGCAAGATGGAGCGCTCGCTGCGCAAGGTGAAGGTGCGTCGCCAGGTGGCGCGCTCCGGGCACCGCGCGCCGAAGTCCACCGGCAAGATTGCAGCTGAGCTGGCGCAGGAAGCGGAGGCAGCTCGCGCGAAGGCAAGCGAGAACACCGACGCTGATCCGTACGCGGGCACTGTCGAAGATGTCGTCCCGGGTCAGATCGTGCGCCGCAAGGAGCACACCGCCACCCCGATGAGCGTCGACGATGCGCTCTCCGAGATGGAGCTCGTTGGCCACGACTTCTACCTCTTCGTGGACGAGGAGACCAACCGTCCGTCCGTGGTGTACCGCCGCCACGCCTACGACTACGGCTTGATCGCCCTGAGCGCTGACGCTGCGGACGCGAAGGAAGCAGAGAAGTAGCCTCGCACCAGGAATAACGCCCCCACGGTTGTGCGCCCCGCGCGCCGTGGCGGGCGTTTGGCGTATTCACACCAAGTTGTGCGTGCTTGGGCAGGGCAGCGGTTGTCACGTCACGCTACCTTGTGCGTACAATTGCGGGTTGGTACACCTTAAGAAACGTCACGCTTTTCGTGCTCGTACTTTTGCACTCACTTGCACAGACTTGCACTAACTACCGAAGGATTCACAGAACGTGTTTGGACTTTCCAAGTTGCTCCGCGCCGGTGAAGGGCGCACCGTCAAGCGTTTGGCAAAGATTGCTGACCAGGTCATCGCGCTGGAAGGTGAGTACGAGAAGCTCACTGATGAGGAGCTCAAGGCAAAGACCGACGAGTTTAAGCAGCGGATCGCCGACGGGGAGTCGCTGGATGACATATTGCTCGACGCGTTTGCGACCGCGCGTGAGGCGTCCTGGCGCGTGCTGGGGCAGAAGCATTACAAGGTGCAGATCATGGGTGGCGCGGCGCTGCACTTCGGTAGCGTCGCCGAGATGAAGACCGGTGAGGGCAAGACCCTGACCTCGGTGCTGCCGGCATACCTCAACGGGCTGTCGGGCAAGGGCGTGCACATCGTGACGGTGAACGACTACCTGGCCAAGCGTGACGCCGAGATGATGGGGCGCGTGCACCACTTCTTGGGCCTCGACGTTGGCGTGATCCTCTCCGAGATGCGCCCCGATGAGCGCAAGAAGTCCTACGCGGCGGCGATTACGTACGGTACGAACAACGAGCTCGGATTTGACTACCTGCGCGATAACATGACGCGCTCGGTCAGCGAGATGGTGCAGCGCGGCCACAACTTCGCCATCGTGGATGAGGTCGACTCGATCCTCATCGACGAGGCTCGTACCCCGCTGATCATCTCCGGCCCGGTCGACGGCTCGAGCCAGCTTTACACCGTGTTCTCCCAGCTCGCCCCGCGCATGCGCGAGGGCAAGCACTACGAGGTGGATCGCCGCAAGCGCACCATCGGCGTCACCGAGGAGGGCGTGGAGTTCGTCGAGGACCAGCTGGGCATTGGCAACCTGTATGCGCCGGAGCACTCGCAGCTGGTCAGCTACCTCAACAACGCCATTAAGGCGAAGGAGCTCTTCGAGCGCGACAAGGACTACATTGTGCGCCAGGGCGAGGTGCTCATCGTGGACGGGTTCACGGGCCGAGTGCTCGCGGGCCGCCGCTACAACGAGGGTATGCACCAGGCGATCGAGGCGAAAGAAAACGTCGAGATCAAGAACGAGAACCAGACGCTGGCGACCATTACGCTGCAGAACTACTTCCGTCTCTACGACAAGCTGGCCGGTATGACCGGTACGGCGGAGACTGAGGCGGCCGAGCTGCACCAGATCTACAAGATGGACGTGGTGCAGATTCCGCCGAACCGTCCGAACCAGCGCCAGGACCGCGACGACCTGATCTACAAGACGCAGGAGGCCAAGTTCGCGGCCGTGGCCGAGGACATCGCGGAGCACTCCGAAAAGGGCCAGCCGGTGCTGGTGGGTACCACCTCCGTGGAGCGTTCCGAGTACCTTTCCCAGCTGCTGACCCGCAAGGGCGTCAAGCACAACGTGCTCAACGCGAAGCACCACGAGGAGGAGGGCCGCATCATCGCCGAGGCGGGCCTGCCGGGGCGTGTGACCGTGTCCACCAACATGGCTGGTCGCGGTACCGATATCGTGCTGGGCGGTAACCCGGAAATCTTGCTGGACGCGAAGCTGCAGGAGCAGGGTCTCGACCCCTTCGAGGACGAGGAGCGCTACCAGGAGGCGTGGAACGCGCAGCTGCCGGCCGCGAAGGAGCGCTCGAAGCAGCTCGGCGACGAGGTGCGCGAGGCCGGTGGCCTGTACGTCATCGGCACCGAGCGCCACGAGTCGCGTCGTATTGATAACCAGCTGCGCGGCCGTTCGGGCCGCCAGGGTGACCCGGGCGAGACTCGGTTCTACCTGTCGATGCGCGACGAGCTGATGGTGCGCTTCATGGGCCAGTCCATGGAGAACATGATGAACCGCCTCAACGTGCCGGACGATGTCCCGATCGAGGCGAAGATGGTCTCGAATGCGGTGAAGGGCGCGCAGGCGCGTGTGGAGAACCAGAACTTTGAGATGCGCAAGAACGTGCTCAAGTACGACGAGGTGCTCAACGAGCAGCGCAAGGTGGTCTACGGCGAGCGCCAGGAGATCCTCGCGTCGAAGGACATCAAGGACCAGGTCCGCCGCATGATCGACGACACGGTCAGCGCGTATGTCGACGGCGCGACCCGCGAGGGCTACGTCGAGGACTGGGACCTGCGCGAGCTGTGGCACGCACTCGAGTCCCTCTATGGCCCGACGGTGACCGCCGAGGAGCTCATCGAGGGCACGACCTACGGTAGCCCGGGCGAGATCAGCGCTTCCGAGCTGCGCCAGGCGCTTGTCGACGATGCGCAGGCCCAGTACGACGCACTCGAGGAAAAGATTGCCGAGATCGGCGGCGAGGAGCAGATGCGCAACCTGGAGCGCGCAGTGATCCTGCCGGTGATCGACACCAAGTGGCGCGAGCACCTCTACGAGATGGACTACCTCAAGGAGGGCATCGGCCTGCGCGCGATGGCGCAGCGTGACCCGCTGGTGGAGTACCAGAAGGAGGGCGGCGACATGTTCGCGGCGATGAACGAAGCGATCCAAGAGGAGACGGTGCGCCAGCTGTTCTTGATGCGCAAGCAGTTCGAAGGCCAGGACGAGGAAGCGGCGCAGGCGTAGCGCCCGTAGACTCGATGCGGACGAGAAAGTTTGACCAGGCGGAGAAAGGCGAGCACGCATGCAGGGATTGATTTTTGATTACGCCGGGGTACTGGACCAGGACAAGGAGGAAGAGCACCGCTGGCGCGAGCTGATCAAAGCGGTTAAGGACCAGGGCATCAAGGTTGGCATCCTCTCCAACGAGGAGGCGGACAGCCCGATGGCGGAGGCGATCCGCGAGTGGGAGTTCCGCGGCGACGTCGACGCGGTGGTGCTCTCCGGCGAGATCGGCATCGGCAAGCCGGACCGCGCCGCCTTCCAAGCCGCGGCGGACGCGATTGACGTGATCATCAACGACTGCGTGATGATCGACGACGATATCGTCAACGTCCGCGCGGCCGTCGAGTTCGGCATGATCGGCATCCTGCACACTGCCTTTGAGCGCACCTCTGTGGAGATTCAGTCCCTGTTTGACGTCGAGGGCGAGTTCTAATGCGCGTGTACATCCCCGCCACCTTTGGCATGCTCGAAAGCTTGAATGACACGGGGGTGCTGCACGCCAGGAACGGCTGGGGCTTCGCCGCCACCGATGAGCTGACCGAGTTTTTCACTTCGGGCGACCAGGAAGAGATTGAGGCCATCGCCTTCGACGACGCCGCCTTGGCGTCGATCCGTTTGCTGGCCATCGGCGACGAGGAGCGCTTCCCGCACCGCCGCGTGGTGGTCTCCGCCGACGTGGAGGCGCACGGCGAGCCCGACATGGGCGAGTCCGTGGTGAAACTCGCCGGGCCGGTCGAGCTCAAGGATGTTGCCGCGGTGCACGTGGATGTGCGCGAGGCCGAGGAGGCTACCGCCAAGGCCATCGAGTGCATCGACGCGGCCGACCTGGGAGACGAGGACGCGGAGCTGACCGTGGGGGACGCGCAGGACCTTTACATGGCCTTCTTCGACCCCAGCGAGCTACCTTTTCTCATCGAGCTGCTTTAGCTCCCACTCGTTATTCGAGTGCAGCGCTACCAAAAGGTGGCGCACCGCCGCCGCGCGTCTGCCCACAGGCGAGTCGGCGGCAAAGTTGTCGAATGCGCACTCCGGATCCGCCGGCGGGCCCAGGTGCGTGCAGCCGCGCGGGCAGTCCGCGGCCGCGTCGGCCAGGTCCGGGAAGACGTCGATGATCTGCTCGGGCTGCACGTGCGCGAGACCGAAGGAGCGGATGCCTGGGGTGTCGATGATCCAGCCGCCGTCTGGGCCGTCGAGCTCGAAGGCGACGGATTGGGTGGAGGTGTGACGGCCCTTGCCCACGCCGGAGACCTCGCCGGTGGCGCGCTGCGCCTCCGGCACGATGCGGTTGACCAGGGTGGATTTGCCCACGCCGGAGTGGCCGATGAGGGCGGTGAGGTGGCCGTCGATAAGCGAGCGCAGCGTGGCCAAGTCATCGTCGGTGCCGGTGCGCAGCACGGTGACGTCCATGTCGGCGATTTCGCGCTCGAACTCTGCCGGGTCCTCCAGGTCGGACTTGGTCATGCAGACCACCGGTCGCACCCCGCCGACGAAGGCGGCGATCAGGGCGCGCTCGACAAAGCCGGTGCGCGGCGGGGGATCGGCGGCCGCGACGACGATGAGTAGGAGTTCGGCGTTTGCCACGATGATGCGCTCGTACGGATCCGTGTCGTCGGCGGTGCGGCGCAACACCGAGGTGCGATCGGCGCGCTTGACGATGCGCGCCATCGTATCTTTCGCCCCCGAGGTGTCACCGACGACGCCGACGCGGTCGCCGATCTCGATGCTGGTGCGCTTGAGCTGGCGTGCGCGTACGCAGTTGACCAGAGTGCCGCTCTCAAGCACGACGCCCCAGCGCCCGCGGTCTTTGGTGACCACCATGCCGAAGCGCGCGTCCTTGTGGCGTGGTCGATCCTTCGAGCGCGGGCGCGAGCCTTTGCCGGGGCGCACGCGAACGTCGGACTCGTCGTAATCGTTGAAGTTGGAAACGCGGCGGGCCATTAGCGCTCCACCATCGTTGCCCACATCGTGGCAAAGCCCGGCAGCGTTTTCGAGGTGGTGTCGATATTTTCCACCTCGACGCCGTCGACCACGAGCCCGAGAATCGCGCCCGCGGTGGCCATGCGGTGATCCGCGTACGAGTGCCAGGTGCCGCCGCGCAGGGGTGCGGGGGTGATGCGCAGCCCGTCTGGTAGTTCCTCGCAGTTGCCGCCGAGCCCGTTGAGCTCAGCGGTCAGCGCCGCGAGACGGTCGGTCTCGTGCCCGCGCAGGTGCGCAATGCCGGTGAGCTCAGAGGGCGTGGACGCGCAGGCCGCGAGCGCGGCGACGGTGGGGGTGAGCTCGCCAATGTCGCTCATGTCGATGCGGATGCCCTTAAGCCCGCCGGTCTGCGGCCCGCGCACTTCGAGGGTGTGGTCGGCACCGGTGGCCACCAGTTCCACCTCGCAGCCCATGCGCTCCAAGATGTCGCGGATGACGTCGCCCGGCTGCGTGGTGGCAATCGGCCAGTGCGGTACCGAGACGCGGCCCCCGGTCACCGCCGCGGCGGCGAGGAAGGGCGTGGCATTGGAAAGGTCCGGCTCGATGACCCAACGGTTGGGCGCAATCGTTTGCGGCTCGACCTTCCAGGTCTGACCTTCGGCCTGCACGCGTACGCCGGCCTGCGCCAGCATGTCCACCGTCATCTCAATGTGCGGCATGGACGGCAGCGTGCCGCCGGAGTGCGTGATGTGCACACCGCGTTCGAAACGCGGCGCGGCCAGCAGCAGCCCCGAGACGAACTGGGAGGACCCGGAGGCGTCGATCGTCACCGCACCGCCAGGTGCGGAACCGGTGCCGTGCACGGTGAAAGGCAGCGAGTCGCCCGCGACTGACACGCCGAGGTCGCGCAGGGCGTCGAGGATGGTGCCCATGGGGCGGGAGTGGGCTTGCACGTCGCCGTCGAAAAGCACGGGGCCGTGGCAGAAGGCGGCAACTGGTGGCACGAAGCGCATGACGGTGCCGGCGAGCCCGCAGTCCACCTCCGCCGACTGCAGCGCACCCGGGGTCACGCGGATTTCCTGGCCGCGGTGCTCGAAGCGGGTGCCCATGGCGGCGAGCGCGGCCTCCATCAGCTCGGTGTCGCGTGAGCGCAGCGCCCCGACGATGACGGATTCGCCTTCGGCGAGCGCGGCGAGGATGAGCGCGCGGTTGGTCATCGATTTTGACCCCGGCACGGCTTGCGTGTGCGAGACGGGGGCGGGGGCGTACGGCGCTGGCCACAGTTGAGTCATGCGTCCATCATAATGGAGGCATGTGTGGACGTTTCGTGCTTTTCACCACCGGCGAGGCACTCGTGGACGCGGTGTCAGCGCTGCCCGGGGCCGGCACCGTCGAAGCCCCCGATGGCACCCCGCCGCCGCGCTACAATATCGCCCCCACCCAGCAGGTGCCGCTCGTGCGCTTCGATGCTGCCGGCGCGCGTATCGACGCCGCACGCTGGGGCCTGCTCCCGTCGTGGAAGCGGGACGACTCCGGCCCGCCGCTGTTTAACGCGCGCGCCGAAACCGTTGCGCAAAAGCCATCCTTCCGCTCCGCCTTCGCGCATAGGCGCGGGCTCATGCTTCTCGACGGCTACTACGAATGGCTCCCCACCGCGGCCGGCAAGAAGCAACCGTATTTTGTCGCCCCCGAATCGGGCATGCTGTACGCTGCCGCCCTGTGGGATACCGGGGCGGAGCGCCTTTCCACCACGATGGTGACCACCGACGCCGCCGAGCACATGGCGTGGCTACACCACCGCCTGCCCCTGTTCCTCGGCGCAGACGAGGTGGCCCAGTGGGTGGAGGGGACCCCGGATGAGGCCGCGGAGCTTTTGGCGCCCTCCCGGGTCGCGGAGACGCTGCGCTGGCGTGAGGCGGACCCGGCGGTGGGCAACACACGCAACGAGTACGCCGAGCTCGTAGGCGAGGGCCCGTTGGGCGAGCAGCGGCCCTAGACTCCTAGTTGGCGGAGATGTCGGCGAACTTCGCGTGCGCAAGCGCGGCGAGGTCCTGCGGGGAAAGCGAAAGCGACAACCCGCGCTGCCCGGCGGAGACGATGACGGTGGGGAAGTCAGTGACGGAGGCGTCGATAAGCACTGGCAGTTTCTGCAGCGTGCCGAGCGGCGAGATGCCGCCGACGATGTAGCCGGTGGCGTGCTCTGCTTTCTTTGGCTCCGCGAGCTGCGCCTTCTTCCAACCCAGCGCCTTGGCGGCCGCCTTGAGCGAGAGGTGGCCAGCTACCGGCACGCAGCACAGCGCCATGTCACGCGTGTTGGTGGTGCTGCACACCACCAACGTCTTGAGCGTTGCGGCCGGATCGACGCCCAGCTGGGCGACGGAGTGCTCCCCGAAGTGATCCTGGCTCGCGGTGTATTCCAGCACGGTGTGCTTCACGCTTGTGACTGCGGCGATGGCGCGGGTGCGCGCGGACATGTGGGAAGCTCCTTTTCGCTCGGCGTACGAGCCGATCCTACGCGTGCCGTGGTGGCCTACAATGGCGGGCATGCCCGAGCAAGATCTCAAAAACCGCTTCACCGACGAGGCCATGCCGCTGCTGGACCAGCTCTACGGGGGCGCGCTGCGGATGACACGTAACCCGCAGGACGCGGAGGACCTCGTGCAGGAGACCTACCTGAAGGCGTACAAGGCCTTTGACCGGTTCACCCCGGGCACGAACCTGAAGGCGTGGTTGTACCGGATCATGACGAATACGTACATCAACACCTACCGCAAAAAACAGCGGCGCCCCCTGGTTACTTCGGCCGATGAGGTGACGGATAACCAGCTCTACACCTCTAGTTCGCACGACTCAACCGGGCTCGAGTCAGCAGAGGTGGAGGCGCTGAAGCTTATGCCGAATTCACGTATCTCGGAGGCCCTCAACGAGCTGAACGAGGACTACCGCATGGTGGTGTACTACGCGGACGTCGAGGGGCTGGCGTATAAGGAAATCGCCGAGGTGATGGACATCCCCCTCGGCACGGTGATGAGTCGGTTGCATCGTGGAAGAAAACAGCTGCGCGAGATGTTGAAAGACGTAGCACACGATCAGGGCATTGGGCTTGAGCGCGCGAACGGCGCGCAGGGCTCTACTGATGGCTCAGAACACGCGGAGGAGAAGTGATGGACACGCCAGAGAACCACTGCGAAGCGGCTGACTGCACCGAAGTGCACGCATTGCTGTGTGAGCTGTTTGACCCTTCGACGACGCCGGAGCGTGTGGCAGAGATCCGCGTGCGCGTGAAGGAGTGCCCGCATTGCTTCGGGCAGCTGCAGTCGGAGGAAGCGGTACGCAAGATTGTCCGTTCGTGTTGCGGGCAGGCGCATGCGCCGGAGCCTTTGCGCGAGCGCATCATTGCGTCGCTGACTTCGGTGACGTACACCGAAATCCGGTATCGTTAGTCCAGCTTTTGCCCCGCGGCTGCGCAGGCCGCGGGGCTTTTTGTGTCTGGAGTGGGGCGATAGTGGGCTGCGTGTCACAGTAGGGGTGAAACAACACTATAAACGGGGGTAATTTTCGGGGGTGATAACTGGTGAACAATCCCGTATTGGTTATCTCTTTGTGTGGGTGGGGTGCCTATGTCTAAAAGTTCTTACATAGAGGTTCTTAGGAAATCGTGCATTATTCTCGCGTTTCCGGGAAAACCCCAGGATGTTTGTTGAGAGGTAAACAACAAGCGGTAACCTATTTCTTAGGGTGCATAATATACATAAGCATATATCGTTCAACACTTCGGTTTTCGTAGACATGTATTACCGGATGTCTCTTAGATATCATCCTTCCGTTGGGCCTCTCTTAGGGTTAAAGTGCAGCCAGTGGGGCTGAATGTGTTGAACAATCACCAATTAACACCGTAAAACTCGTTAAAAAGATCACGTTTGTTGTTGTCACTTCACAATGCATACTCGTTCTGCATAAACTAGAGCCAGAACAAAGGAAAAACCTCCCGGTGTTCCCGACGGAGGCAGTACGAGAAGAGGAATACGAAAAAATGAACGCCATCGCCCGCAAAGCACTTGCCGCAATGTGTGCGCTTTCTGTATTCGTTCCCGCCCTGCAGGCACCTGCTGAGGCTGCCGTTGTCGAAGAGGCATCCGTGGTCAAGGTCACCGCGGACGAGGTTGGCCCCTTCTTCCACGACGTGGAGCTGGATAAGGGTCGTATCTCCTCGCTGAAGTTCACCGACCCGGCGTCGGTTGGCGGAACCCAGGATTCCTCCTTTTATATTGACTTCCGCTTCGGCGGCCAGCGCGTGGTGGCCGATAGCGCGAATACCGCTGTGGCAACCCGCACTGAGGGCGACGCGCAGGTTGTGACGATGAAGCACCGCGACGCGTTCCTCGGCGTTGCGTGGACGCGCGAGTTTCGGATTGATGGCAACACGGTGACCGTCCGTGTTGAGGTTGAAAACATCGGCGCTGAGGATTCGTACTTCCAGCTGGACATGACCAACCAGATCAACACGGCCCGTCAGATGCTGGGCAGCTACGACGATGGTGTGTTTACGGTTGGCCCGGAGTTCGGCGGCTACGACGCGAAGGTGACCTTCGACGGTGCCTACAGCTCTGGCGTGGCAAACGGCTTCAACGAGACGACCGATTCCGGTCAGGTTGGCTACGTCGACGAGGCGGGTGCAATGTTCCAGCGCGGCCGCTGGATTGAAGAGATCGCCGCCGGCGCAACCGCTACTGCCGAGGCCACCATCGCGATGGAGACCCAGGAAAGCGCGGTCGATACCGACGGCGACGGCCTGCCGGACGTCTGGGAAGAGCAGGGGCTCACGCTTGCCGACGGCACGCCGATGCCGCTGAACGATTGGGGTGCTGATCCGAACCGCCCCGATGTCTTCCTGCAGCTGAACTGGATGCCTTCCGAGTTTGAGTCGCTCGGCTGTGTGGATAACCCCCAGCAGCGCGCATGCGCGAAGGCGAACACCAAGAGCTACCGCCCGAACACTGATATCCTGCAGCAGCTGGTGGACAAGTTCGACGCGCACGGCGTCAACCTGCACATCGATGCTGGCGAGACCTACAGCAACATCCCGAACTACGCAGATCGCCACGGTGGCGAATACGGTGAGTTCGCCCCCTACTACTTCCAGGGTGTGATGCCTGGCCTGAAGCTGATGGACAACATCGACGAGCTCCTCGGCGACCGTTCCGCCATCTTCCGCAGCGGCATGATCGGCGATGCGATGGGCCCGGGCAACTACTCGGTCGGCCTGTCCCTGGTCGGCGATAACGCCTTCTACATTGCAAACCACGACCGCATGACCACCGACGAGCAGCTTCGCAACACGATCATGCACGAGCTGGGCCACACCCTCGGGCTGGACCACAACGGCTCCACGAAGTTTGCCAACGAGGTGCCGAAGTCGGACTACCTGCCGAACTACTACTCGGTGATGAACTACCTGTACCAGTTCAGCCACTTTGACTACTCGGATGAGGAAGCGGTCTCCGGTGGCGAACTGCCGAAGGAATGCAACCGTGTTGGCGTGGACTGCTACACCGGCGACTACCGAGTGCCTGCTGACTGGGACAACCTGGTGATCAACACCGGTCACATTGGCCAGCCGGTCGGCACCGCAGGTGTCGGTGGCGCGGAGGGCGCAGACGGTAAGGCACTGCAGGCCGCAGAGGCTCGCGCCGCGCAGTTCGCTGCCGCGGACGCACTCAACGGCACCGCTGAGGTCGAGCTGGACGCGAAGGGCCTGAAGGCAGGCAAGGCCGGCGAACTCGTCCTGCGCGTGAAGAACCCGGGCGTGGACCTGGACCGCTTTGACATTAGGGTCATCACCCCGAACGATGAGTTCAGCGACACCGTTGTCCTGGCCGGCGCGCTCGACAGCGAAGGCACGAACGAGGTCACCGTGAAGGTGCCGGTGACCCCGGGCAACGCGGCGGTCATGCCGGTCGACGTGAAGGTGACCAACGGCAAGGGTGCGGCCGCATTCGAGGATCGCTTCGCAGTCGAGGTAGAGCCCCAGGCGAAGGCCACGAAGTCTGATGCGTTGGCGGGCGCTGCCCAGACTGCCGCGCCGGCCCCGCAGACCGCTAGCCAGCAGGCAGCCAAGGAAACCTCGGCGAAGATGACCACGGTCGCGCCCGTCGAGAAGCAGGAGCCGGCGGCGGCACAGCACCAAGGCGCTGCTGCCAATGCTGAGGGGCCGAACATCGCGGCGATTGTCATCCCGATCGTTGCCCTCCTGGCAATCATCGGCGGCATCGCGGGTGTCGTTGGTTCGGGGATGCTGGGCTAGAGATGCTGGGCTAGAGACCCTTCGAGAAACGGCAACCCGCACGGTTCACTTCGAACCGGGCGGGTTGCTTTTCGGTGTGTGGGTGTCCTCAACGTGTCCTAAACGGAGCTAGCTCCATTTGGGTCGGGTGCGCTGCCGAAATGCCTGGTCGCGTTTGGCCGGGTGCTCTAAACGGAGCTAGCTCCATTTGGGTCGGGCGTGCTGAGGGCCATAGGGTGCTGAAGTCTCTTTCTCAGCCTGTTTCGTCTGGGGAAGTTTGGGGTCATGGAGATCCAAAGTCCGACGGATTAATGGGGCGTTGTGAGCGGGGGAGCTTTTCTACCACAAGGCGGTAGGAGTCCGTCACGAGCTCGTGAACAAGCTCTGTGGTGAGGTGGGGATCGGGGTGTACGGATACCCAGTGTCGCTTATTCATGTGGTAACCGGGCGTGATGAAGGCGTGCTCGCTGCGCAGCGCTTCAGCGTCCAGGGGCTCGGCTTTGAGGATGGCCTGCTGGCTGCCAGTAACTGCGGTGAGAAGGAGGAAGACCTTGCCGCGTACTTTAAAAACGTCCCAATCAGGGCCGAAAGGGTGCGTCAACGTAGCGCCGGGGAGTTCGAAGGCGCGGGCGGTAGCACAGGTGTGGAGATCCAGTGGAGAGGAATCCATGCGAACCAGGCTAGATGAAATTCGCGTGGGGGCCCTCGCCCGTATGCATAAAAGCAACCGCCCCCTGCCCGGAAAACTTTGCTTCCGGGGGCAGGGGGCGGTTGTGCTGTGCTTAAGAGTTAGGACGCTTGCCGCGGTTTGCGCTCTTCTTGCGACGGTCCTTGCGCTTACGACCACGCTTGCTCATGGGGGCCTCCTTCGAATTGGGCGATTAAAAGTACAGGTATTCCACTTTATCGCTCACACACGCCTACAGGGAAATTCTGTGCGCGTACGGTGGTGAGGTTTAGGCCGACAGGCGTGCGCGGTTGCGGGCCAGCGCCTTGTTGCGACGCTTGATGGCGCGACGCTCTTCCTCGGACAGGCCGCCCCACACGCCGGCATCCTGGCCGGTTTCCAGTGCCCATTTCAGGCACTGGGAGGTGACGGGGCAGCGGTTGCAGACCAGCTTGGCCTGGGCGATCTGGGACAGTGCGGGGCCGGAGTTGCCGACCGGGAAGAAGAGCTCCGGGTCCTCGTCGCGGCAAATTGCTTCGTGGCGCCAATCCATGGTGAAATACTCCTTACACATAAGCGTTGAACAGTTGTTGCGCACACCACTTCATCGCCCCGGGGTGCGAGGCGAGTTGCAAACGAAGTTTGATTCCAGGATCCGGGCGGTGTGCTCTTGCGAGTTCCGTCTGCCGGTTTCCCTGGCGTTAACCCTGTGGTGTCTTAGGGTTAAGGGCTGTGTTACCAGCCCGTTGTTTTTGCTACCTGAGAATCATGGCATGAAAAAGCAATGTCCGCTAGGGGTAAACCGCAAATTGTGATAGGAATCATACGAATATTTGTTGCGCGGGTAGTTCATATTGGGATTGCCCATGATTTTTCGTACTGAGCACTATGGTGTTGAACTGCGGAAACAGCGAATTTTGTGCACGCATACGTACTGGAGAAGGTCAAATCGTCCACCTGTGACTTTCCTCGGACGAGCTGGGGGAGATTGGCAGGAGCCGCCGCTGCTGCATTCGCCAAAGTGACGGATAGACTAACGCAGTGTGACCAACAAAGACTCAAACAACCAGTCCACCAACTCCTCGCGGCGAAAGCGGTCGCGCGCCCCGCACTCGCCGATGGATCTCGACACCGCGCAGCGCATCAGCGCCACGGTGCCGCCGCTGATGCGCTTCGGCGCCATCGTGGTGCTCGTGCAGTGTCTTGCAATGTTTGGCTACGCAGCCAGCCTCATTTACACCCAGCTGGTGGGAGTCGACCACAGCACCCTTGAATCCGAGTCGGCCGCAGCCAACTTTGTCTCGCTCGGTACCGCAATCTTTGTGCTGCTTATTTTCGGCTTCGTTGCCTTCGTCGCGGTGTCCACGCTGCGCGGTACACCCCGCAGCACAGGCGCGATCGTGCTGATCGAGGCGATTTTGACCGGCGTGGCCTTCTATATGTTTTCCGGTGGCGCAATCCTGCTGGGAATTGCCACGCTGCTGTCTACCGCACTCGTGCTGTATACGGTGTTTCACCCGGAGTCAGCCCGTTACAACGAAGCGCGCTACGAAATTCGCAAGTCCGAGCGCTAGGGGGTTACTCCTCGATTGCGAGGACGACGACTTCCTCGCCGCGCTTTTCCACCACGGTCGGGCCCGCTGAGTTAATGGAGATCGGGCCCGAGAAGTCGCCGCGGTCGACGGGGATAATGGTCTCGACCGAGTTCTTATCCCAATTGACCACCGCAACACCCGTCGACGAAGCATAGAGAAGGCGGTCGCCGGCGGAGAAACCGGTGCCCAGCGCCCCCTGGAATACGCCGGTCACGCCCAGTTCAGCGGGGTCCATGAGCACCAGGTAGTCGTTTTGGAAGTAGCTCATGTGGTGGGGGAGATCCTGGGTGGGTAGGATCCGCGTGCCGTCGGCAAGCGAGCTTGGCTCGCCCAAGTCCGGGATCTGCGCGGAGGTGAGCTCTTTGCCGTCCATCTGGTAGGAGCGGACCTCCGACGAGGCCGGGTCGTAGATCGCCGCGGCGTCCTGGGAAATGCCCACGAGGTACGCGCCGTTCTGCAGCTGTACCGAAGCGTGCATCTCCGGCTCGCGGGAATCTTCGGGCGTCGTCTTTTGGAAGCGCAGGAAGGTCTCGCCGTTGCACTCCTCAGTCACGGCCAGCAGCTCCGTGCGGGTCAACGCCGAGGTAATGGGGCACTCGTTGGGCTGCATGTTCGGCTCCTGCGGGGCCTCAATCGTGCCGTATTCCACGGTGCGCACCATGTCCGAGCGCCACAGCTCCACCTTGTTCCGGTCAACTTGGCCCACGTGATCGTTTGAGGCCACAGTGCTGATCTGCTCCGGGCCGGGGGCGGAACGCGTCGAGGCGTACTCGCCGGTGAGCGCGTTGATGGCAACGACATCGCCGCAGCCGGCGTTGCCGCGGTAATTCGCGACTACCTTGCCCCACGCGCCGCTGAGGCCACACAGCTCCTCTTTGCGGTGGTAGGTCCACGCCGTGTCGCCCTCTGGGGTGGTCGCAGTGATCGTGCCCTCGTTGTAAGTGATGAGCATCCCATCGACGACGAGCGGTGCCGTACCGGGGGAGGTGTCTGGCAGGCGGAAGGACTCGTTAAGTCCTTTCGGCACGACGGCCAGTTGGCCGTAGTTTTCGTGCTCTTCGGAGGCGGAGACCAGCTCGGAGGAGCGGATCGGAGCAGTGAAATACGCGGTCCCGACGAGCCCTAAAGAAAGCGCGGCAATCACCGCGGTGGCAATCAGGTCGCCTTTGGTGCGTCGCAGCGGAGCTTTCAACGACGTTTCCTTCCCTGCTTTGGTCTCTTGGCCGTGCGCTGCTTCGCCGGCCGGCTCCCGAGCACTTTACGCGGCCGCCCGACGGTGGCGGAAGCCGACTCCGGGATATCTAGCGCATCGAAGAGCTCCGGCGAGGTAGAGAACCAGGTCGGGGGTGTCGGCTGCGCGAGCTCAAGCTCATCGTTGATTTGCTCCCACTTGTACACCTCGTCAAAACCGACCAGGGTCACCGCGGTGCCGGAGTGCCCCGCGCGGCCCGTGCGCCCGATGCGGTGGACGTAGGTCATCGGGTCGTCCGGTGTCTGGTAGTTGATCACGTGGGTGACCTCATCGACGTCGATGCCACGGGCTGCCACGTCTGTGGCCACGAGGATGTCTACCTCTCCAGAGCGGAACGCGTCCAGCGACTTCTGGCGGGCCTCTTGGCGCAAGTCTCCGTGCACAGTGCCGACGAGGAACCCACGGCGCGCCAGGTCTTCCGCCATCGAGGCCGCGGTGCGCTTGGTGCGCGCGAAGATGATGGTGCGCTCCCGCCCGCGTGCCTGCAAAATGCGGGCTAACACTTCGGGTTTGTCCATGCGGTGCGATTGGAAGACCACCTGGTTCGTGGTGGCGTGAGTGGCCGAGGCATCTGCAGACTCCGCCCGCATGTGCACTGGCGTGCGCATCATGGAGCGCGCCAGCGTGAGGATGGGCGCTGGCATCGTCGCAGAAAAGAGCATGGTCTGCAGCGAGTCTGGCAGCGCCGACCACAGCTTCTGAATGTCGGGCAAAAAGCCCATATCCAGCATCTCGTCGGCCTCATCGAGCACGAGGATCGCCACATGCCCCAAATCGAGGTCGCCCCGGTCGTGGAGGTCGATCAGCCGGCCCGGGGTGCCAATCACTACGTCCACGCCACGCTCAAGCTCGCTAAGCTGCTCATCGTAGGGGGTGCCGCCGTAGATGGTGGCGCAGCGAACCGGCGTGTATTTCGCTGTTCGATGGAGATCCTCGCCGACCTGCACGGCCAGCTCTCGGGTGGGGACGACGACGAGGGCGCGTGGCGTGCCGTCGAGCTCCGCGATCCGGGCATCGTCGAAGACCCGGTCGAGCAGGGGAACGCCGAAGGCATAGGTTTTGCCCATCCCCGTGCGGGCCTGGCCGATGAGATCTCGGCCTTCCAACGCCAGCGGTACCGCGAGCTCTTGGATGGAAAACGTGTTGGTGATGGACTGCTCGGCGAGCGCGTCGAGCAGTTCGGCGGCCACGCCCAGTGCCGCGAAGGTGGGCGCGTCGTGGTGTTCACTCTCAGCTGATCTACGCACATGCTCATCTTAGCCCGGGGCCGTTACAATGGGGCCACTGCTCGGTCATGAGCGTTAATGCATATACAGCGAAGTCACTTCAAGTTTTAAAGGAACGTGAGCGTAACTCATGGACATCAAGATTGGTTTGGCCGATACCCCGCGCGAGCTCGTCATTAAGCTGCCGGAGGGCCAGAACGATTTCATCTCCACCATTGAGCAGGCGATCGATGCCGGCCAGGCCACGGTCAAGGTCGTCGATGAGAAGGAGCGGACCTACCTCATCCGCACCGATCGAGTCGCGTACGTCGAGCAGGGCTCGACCACCGCACGCAGTGTCGGCTTCATGCGATAGATTGTGAGGTTATGACGAGTAGGCACAGGCGTGCCGCAGCATCTGCGCCCGCGGACCCGGCAGGGGACTGGGGCGCAGATGATGCGGAGGATTTCTTCGGAGACTGGGAGGGCGACGACGACGGCGAGGGTCGTCTCGTGCGCTTTGCCCGTGAATACGGGTGGCGCGCGTACGCCCTGCCTGTGCTTGCCGTGTTGACCGTGTTTGTGCTCGTCAATATGTTCCAAAACCCCGGCTCTTCCGTGGTGGAAGCGGCCGGCGAGGCTGACGCACACACCGCAACGGCCCCGGGTGGCGGAGACAGTGGCGATGAGGCAGGCCGAGCGCCCGCGGTGTTGCCGGAGGGCGAACACGGGGAGGACGAGCTTCCGCCCGGCGGTCCGTTTACCCAGGCAGGTGACGGCACGTACCGCACTGTTGGCGAACCTGGCTTGAACGTGGGGGAGGGCAAAGAGCTGAAGTTGCGCTACGTCGTGGAGATTGAAAACGGCGTGGACACCACCTCCTATGGCGGTGACGGCGCGTTTGCCAAGATGATCGACGCCACGCTGGCCGATCCTCGCAGCTGGACGAACGACCCGCGCTTCGGCTTCGAGCACGTCACACTGGACCAGGAGCCGGATGTGAAGATCCGGTTGACGTCGCAGGCGACGACGAAGGAGCTGTGCGGGGTAAACCTGGATATGGAGACCAGCTGCCGCACGACCATCACCGGCGAGGACACGGTGCTGTTGAACGAGGCCCGCTGGGTGCGGGGTGCCGTGCCTTTCGAGGGCGATCTGGGGCGCTACCGCCAGTACGTGATTAACCATGAGGTGGGCCATGCGCTCGGGTTTGCCACCCACGAAGCCTGCCGCGAGGACGGGGCGCTCGCTCCGGTGATGATGCAGCAGACGCTGAGCTTGGATAACTCCCAGCTGCACGCATTGGATTCGGAAGGGGCGTACCCGGACGACCACAAGCGCTGCCGCACGAATCCGTGGCCGTACCCGCGCCCAGCATCGAAGTAAGGGGGCATCTGCATGATTCCGGGGCACGTTGTTGCCGCGTTCCAGCTCGAGGGCTCGGGAAGCCCCGTGGGCGCGCCATGGGATTTCGGCCGCAAATTCGGCAACATCGTCGTCGCGCCCGCGTCTGCGACCGCCGCGTGGTCGGGTAAGACCCGCGAGAAGCTCGCGGATTCCATGACCGGTTTGCACGTCGCGCGCCCGGTGCGTGCTACCGACGGCCGCCTGGTGGTCGGCGGTTTCTGTGCCAATGAGTTCTCACCCGGAGCCCCCGCAGCGCGAGTGGATGAGGCCATGGCTGGGGCCCTGCTTCTCGACGAGGCGTTGGCCCCATTCGCCCCGCCCTCCCCAGCTGCGCGCACGGGGATGTGGGCGGACGCGGAGCGCGCCGCGTGGCGGGACTTTGACGCGCACACGGCAGCCGGTGGCCTCGTCACTGCGCACATGGATTTCTTGGCGTGCTGCCTTTTTTCGGACAAGCACGCTCCGGTGCTGAGCACGTTGTTGCCTTCGGTTGAGCCGCGGCCGCGCGGTTACACGGCCGCGCAGGTGATGGTCGACGGGCTGCTGCTGCGGGCCGTAGACCCAGGCGTGGTCGGGCGGTGGGCGCACGTTCCTGATTTGCTTGCACTCGCCGAGCGCGCACTGAAATATCGTGAAATCACAGGTGAGGCGACGCGTACGAACATAGGTTCGAGTGTGGGGCGGGTGCGTGAGCTCCTCATGTCGGCCTAGCCTGGCACACTAGCGCTCATGAATGCACCACAGATTCCGTTTACCCCACGGGCCTACCTGGTTCCGCGCACGCGTGAGACTTCCGCGCGCACGTGGCCGACAGCGCTGCCCGATGCCGGGCTGTGGAAAGTTGTCGGTGAGGCCGGCGCTGGCGTGACGAGCTTCCTCGTCGATACTGCGGTGGCCGCCGCCGGCCGTGCCGCAAAAAACGGAGAAGACGCAAGCGGCATCGTCGTGCTTGCCTCCTCCAAGGAGGCGGCTGCGCGGATGCGCGCGGAGATCTCGGACCGCCTCGCAGCGAGCGGTTTTGTCAGCAGCGCGCCGCTGGTGCGCTCGGTGCATTCCCTGGCGTTCGCCGTGCTTCGCCAGCGCTACGAGCAGGAGATCCGGCTCATTTCGGGTGCGGAACAGGATGCGGTCATCCGCGAGCTCCTGCGTGGCCAAGTCGAAGACGGCCGCGGGAATTGGCCGGCGGAGTTGCGTCCCGCGATGGGGATGGTGGGCTTTGCCCGCCAGCTTCGCGACGTGTTGCTGCGCGCCGTCGAGCGTGGCCTCGACCCCGCGCAGCTTGCTGCCCTTGGTAAGCGCCACGGGGTCGAAATTTGGAGTGCGGCTGCGGAGTTTCTCCATGAGTACCAGCAGGTCATGGCGCTGACCGGGGGAAAGCGCTTCTCGGCTTCAGAGCTCGTGTCCGAAGTGCTCCGCGGGGAGATCCCCGCGCAGTGGCACACCGTGATCGTCGATGATGCGCAGCATCTCGCCCCAGCCCCGGCAGCATTCATCCGCCGCTTGCTTGAGCACGCGGAGCTCGGGGTCGTCGGCGGTGACGAGGCGCAGTCCATCTACCACTTCCGAGGCGCCTCGCCGCGGTTCTTCCGTGACCTCGGCGGGTTGGCACACGACGTGATCGACTTGGGGGAATCACGCCGGCAGCCGCGCCGCACGGTAGCGATTGCGCAGGATGAAGCGACCCAGTTGTCGGCAGTGTGCGACGCGTTGCGCCGCGCGCACCTGGAGGAGGACGTGGCCTATCGCGACATGGCTGTCGTGGTGCGTTCCACGTCGCTGATCGAACCTGTGCGTCGAAGCCTGCTGCAAGCCGGGGTGCCGGTGATGCTGAACCCCACCGATGTGGTCTTGAGCGAGCAGCGCATTGTGGCCGCGTTGCTCCTCGGTATGCGGGCGCTGCACGAAGCGCTGAGCCCGGCTCAGTGGCGGGACCTCTTGTTGGGGCCAGTTGGCGGCACTGACCCGGTCACGCTGCGACGGCTGCTGCGCGGGCTGCGCCGGTGGGCACCGGACGCGCGTGCTGAGGAGACGCTGCAGGCGCTGCTGGTCAGCACGCAGGAGCTGCCAGACTTCGGCAGTGTACTGACCGACCGCGAGCGGGGGTTACTTGAGCGTGTCCGCGCGGTGTTGGACGCGGGGCGGCAGGCCGAGCGCGACGGCGGCAGCGTGGAGGATGTGCTGTGGGCGGTGTGGCACGCCACCGGCCTCTCCGAGCACTTGCTCGCCGTTGCGCTTCGTGGCGGGGCGAGCGGGTCCCAGGCCGACCGCGACCTCGACGCGGCGATGGCACTGTTCGACGCCGCCGGCGACTTCACGGAGCGCCGGGCCGCCGCCGGAGTCGAGAGCTTCATCGCAGAGATTTCCGCCCAGGAGCTGCCCACGGGTGTGCGCGATCGCAGGGCGGCGACACCGGACGCGGTGGCACTTTTGACCGCGCACGGTGTGGCAGGCCAGGAATTCGCTCGCGTTGTCGTTGCCGGTGTCCAGGAAAACTCGTGGCCGAGCCTGGGGGAGACCGGCTCCCTGTTCCGCCAAGAGGACCTGGTGGACCTGATAGACAACGGGGTGGACCCGAAGGTGCCGGTGTCGCACACCGCGGAGCGGCTGGCCGAGGAGCGTCGCCTGTTTTGGGTGGCGGTGACTCGTGCGCGCGATGCCGTGCTGGTGACCACGGTGGATGACCAGGACGGTGACGAACTCATCGTGCCCTCTAGGTTCATCCAGGAGTACTGCGAGGATTTTGGCATCGAGCCGGACACCGTGGTTGCCCCACCGGGCGAGACAACCCGCAGCGGTGCGGATGACGACGAGCACGCCCGCGTCCGCCTCCTGGCGCGCGACGAGGTGATCGCGGAGTTGCGGCGAGCACTCGTTGCAGAAACCTCGGACGAGGCGACTCGGAACCAGGCGGCTCGGCAGCTGGCTCGGCTGGCAGAGGCCGGGGTCGCCGGGGCAGCGCCGGAGCAGTGGTGGGGGACGACGGGGGCGTCGATAAGCGAGCCCCTGCGCCACGCGACGACGCTGTCGCCATCGCGCATCGAGGGACTGTTGGCGTGCCCCATGCGCGAAACGCTCGGGCGCATGGTGGGGCTCGAAGAGAACCTGGCGATGATCTATGGGTCGATGGCGCACGCCTACCTGGAGGCAATCGGTGCTGGGATGGACGCCGAGGACGCCCTGGCAGCGACTGCGGCGGCACGGCGTGACGCGGCATATGGCCCGGGCTGGAAGACGGCGCGCGATGTGGAAGATTTCGCCGCCCTGCTCGAGCGGCTGAGCGACTGGGTAGCCGCGACGCGCAGGACGTTTGCGCTGCTTGGTGCGGAGGTCCCGGTGCGGGTGGAGCTGGACAGCGGTGTGCGTATCGCCGGGCGACTTGACCGGCTGGAGCGCGAGGAAAGCGGCGCGGTCCACATTGTGGATTTGAAAACCGGGGCTACCCCGCCGACCAAGGCCGCGACGGCCGAGAACATGCAGCTCGCCGCCTACCAGCTCGCGCTTGCCGCGGGCACCTTCGACGGCGAGGCGGTCGTGACTGCACGCGAGGGGGAAACGCCCTTGCGCGTCGGCGGGGCAGTGCTGGTGTACCCCAACGCGAGCAAATCCAAGTTGGCGACACGGGAGCAGGCACCGAAGACGCCGGACGAGCTCGCGGAGCTTGCGGAACTCTTGATCCCACTGCCTGAAAGGACAGCAGGCCCGCAGCTGCTCGCTACCCCTGGGCCGCACTGTGAGCACTGCGCGGTGCGCGCACTGTGCCCCACACAACCGGAAGGACAGGTGATCTACCGTGCCTAAGACGAGTGCGCAGCCCATGTCGCCGACGCTTCTGTCACGCTACCTCGGGCAGAAGTTCCCACCCACCGAGCAGCAGGCCGCGGTCATCGGGGCCGAGCCCGGGCCCCTGCTCGTGGTGGCCGGTGCCGGTGCCGGCAAGACGGAGACCATGGCCGCGCGCGTGGTGTGGCTGGTGGCCAACGGCTATGCGCGCCCGGACGAGATCCTCGGGCTGACGTTCACCCGCAAGGCGGCCCAGGAGCTGGGCAAACGCATCCGCGATCGGCTGGCAACCCTGGCGGGCAACCCGGAGCTGGTGCGTCGTTTGGATCCCTCCGGCAAGCTCGCGGACGCGCTGCAGGTCATCGCCCCGACGGTGTCCACCTACGATGCGTACGCCGGCGACCTCGTGCGCGAATACGGCCTGTTGGTGCCGGTCGAGCCGGACTCCCGGCTGATCACCGACGCCGAACTCCACGCGATCGCCACCGAGGTGGTCACCGATTACCCGGGGCCGGTCATCGCAAGGGAGGGGAAGAACCCGGCGGTCGGCACTGTGGTCTCGGAGGTCCTTGCACTGGTGACCTCGATGGGCAACGAACTGGCCACACCTCAGGAGGTGGACGAGCAGGCCGCGGCGTTTTTGGCGGAGACCGATGCGCTGCCCATGGCACCGCGTGCGCGCACCGAGTTCACCCAGAAGCTGCGGCAGTGGCGTAATACGCAGGAGGAACGCCGGGCGTACCTACCGCTGGCGAGCGAGCTCGACAAGGAGCTACGCCGACGCGGGGTGGTGACCTTCAACGAGCAGATGTCGACCGCAGCGGCGCTGGCACGCGACCACGAACAGGTCGGGCGCGCCCAGCGGCAGCGCTTCCGGGTCGTGATGCTGGACGAATACCAGGACACCTCCCACGCCCAGCGCGTCCTTTTGCGCAGTTTGTTTGGCCAGGGCGCGGACCCAGCACTGACGGTCACCGCGGTCGGTGATCCCATGCAAGCCATCTACGGGTGGCGGGGTGCCACGGCAGCAAACCTCGCCGCCTTCGTCGAGGATTTTCCCGTGGGCGGCGGACCCGCCCCGAAAAAGCAGCTCACCACCTCCTGGCGCAACCCACCAGAGATCCTCGCGCTGGCCAACAGCGTCTCCGACGCGGTGCTCGGCACGGGTAAGCAGCGGGCGGTGGCGCCGCTTGCGGCTCGCCCGGGCGCGAACAGCGGGGAAGTCGCCCTCGGGTTTTTCCAGACGAACGAGGAAGAGCTCGCGTTTGTGGCGGACAACCTCGCCGAGCAATACCGGGAGGCGCAAGCGCACGACGCGCCCTTTTCCGCCGCGGTGCTGGTGCGCAAGAACAAGCATTCCGCCGAGATTGCGGAGTACCTTGCTGCCCGTGGCGTGCCCTATGAAATCGTCGGCGTCGGCGGCTTGCTCGACATCCCCGAAGTGGCCGACACTCTGGCCGTGGCCACCATGCTCGTGCGCCCCGCGGACTCTTCGGCCGCGCTGCGCATCCTCGCCGGCCCCGCGGTAGGACTTGGCCTTGCCGATCTCGCCGCGCTCGCCGCGCGGGCGAACAACCTGCGCGGCACCGCGCCGGAGGAAACGGCAGCGAGCGGGGATCCCGCCGCCCGACTTGCTGCGCAGCTCGAGGAGCTTAGCGCCCGCGCCGCCGCCCTGAGCGCAGGAGCCGAAGCGCCCGCGGGGCTTACTGATGCGGTGGCGGATTTAGGCGAACCGGAGCGCTACAGCGAGGAGGGGCTGCGTCGCCTGCGTGAGCTCGCCGCGAAGCTGCGGTTCTTGCGTACGCAGAGCCTTGGCAAGCGTCTCGTGGACCTTGTCACCGACATCATTGACGTCTTCGGTATCCGCACCGAGGTGCTCGCCCGCAGCTCCAATTCCGGCACCGTCCACCTCGAGCGCCTCCTCCACGCGGTGGCGTCGTACCCCGGCACGAGCCTCGAAGGCTTGCTCGACTACTTCGCGCTCGCCCGCGAACACGAAGACGGTTTGGCACCGGGGGCGGTGGTGTCACGCACCGACCGGGTGCAAATCCTTACCGCGCACAAGGCGAAGGGCCTTGAGTGGGACACCGTGGCAGTCCTGCACGCCGACAACGCCACCTACGCGGCGAAGGCGGAAACCTTCCTCACCTGGGTGCGCAACCTGCCGGACGCGTCCTTCGGCGACCCGGAGTACCTTCCGGATTTCGCCGAGGTGGAAAACCGGACACAGTTTGAAAAAGCAGGCGCCGCCTGGCTCAAGCAGGTACGCGCCGAACTGGCGGAAGAGTCCGCCCGCCTCTTCTACGTCGCGGTCACACGCGCCGAGCGCAAGCTATTGGTTACCGGGTCGCGGAAGAAACCCGAGGTGGCGCGGGAGGCGGAACCCTACGCACACTTCGCTACGATGCGCGACCTCGTCGAAGCGCCGGTGGCGTGGGCGAGCGGCGCGGAAGACGCTACACGCACACCCGATACAGAATCTGCCGCGGTGCCCGACGCGGCACCGTCCGGCACCTGGCCACATTTCGAACCAGAAGCAGCAACACTGGCAGCCGCTGAGCGGGTCATGCAAGCACGCAGCCAGTTGCCGGCGCTGACCGAAGGGGAGCTGTTTGCACTGTGGGAGCGCGACGTCACCGCGCTGATCGAAGAGCACGAGCGCGCGGCCGCGCCGGCCACGCCAGTGGTGATGCCCGCCGAGCTGACAGCCTCCGACGTGGTCGCGCTCAAGGCAGACCCGGAGCAGTTCGCGCGCCGGGCGCGCCGCCCGGTGCCGTTCAAGCCGAACACCTACGCCAAGCGCGGCACTGCCTTCCACGAGTGGCTGGAGGAGTTTTACGGGCAGCAGCCGTTGCTCACCGAGGACGAGCTGCCCGGCGGCGACGAAGCGGAGGTGGACGCGGCGACGCTCAAGCGCCTAAAGCGTTCCTTCGAGCGCAGCCACTGGGCTCGCCGCAGTCCGGTGCATGTGGAGCACCCCTTCGAGCTGGCGCTGGGCGAATCGGTCGTGCGCGGCAGGATGGATGCAGTGTTCCGTGACCCGGATGGCGGCTGGGTCGTAGTGGACTGGAAGACCGGGGAAAAACCCGCGCCCGCGCAGATGGAAGCGGCAAAGCTGCAGCTCGCCGTGTACGCAGAGGCGTGGCGTCGAATAGCGGCAGACGGCAAACCGGTGCGCGCCGTGTTCTTCTACGTGCGCACTGGCGAGGACTATGCTCCGACGCAGCTGCCCGATGCTGACCGTCTCGCAGCGCTGCTGGATGCGGGCGATGCTAGTGTTTCGGGGTTAAGCCACTCATGAGTAGAAGGGAGCACAAGGCGATGAGACTGCGCTACCCCTTTGCCTGGCGGGACCGCGTCCGCGACGACGTGGACCGCTCGGATATTCCGGTGCATACGCTCCTTGATGTCATCACCATCCCCACCGAGGAACGCACCACCCCGTGGGCGCTCATCGCCCGGCGCTTCGCCTATGCCACGATGCTCATGGTCATCGTGGCGCTGATCGTGTACCTCGACACGGATGGCTACACCGAGCCTTTGACGTTTATCGACGCGCTCTACTACTCGGCGGTGTCGCTGTCTACCACGGGCTACGGCGACATCACCCCGGTCACCCAGGGGGCCCGGCTGGTCAACATCTTCGTGATTACCCCGGCACGTGTGGCGTTCCTGATGCTCCTCGTCGGCACGACCCTGTCGGTGCTGACGGAGGATTCCCGCAAGACACTTCAGATTCAGCAGTGGAGGAGAACTGTGCGCAATCACACCATTGTGGTCGGCTACGGCACGAAAGGCCGTTCCGCGGTCGACGCCCTGCTCGCGGGCGATACCGCGCCGAGCAGCATCGTCGTCATTGATACGGACCCGGTCGCGCTGGGCCACGCCGAGAAGCGCGGGCTGGTCACCGTCCACGGCGACGGCACGAAATCGGGCGTGCTGCGGGTCGCCGGTATCACCCGCGCCCGTTCCGTTGTGGTGGCTCCGAGCTCGGACGATACGGCCGTCCTGGTCACCCTGTCGGTACGCGAGATGGCACCGCGCGCGATGATCGTGGCCAGCGCCCGCGAGAGCGAGAACCAGCACCTGCTGATGCAGTCTGGCGCGGACTCCGTCGTGGTGTCCGCCGAAACGACCGGTCGCCTGCTCGGCCTGGCCACGGTGACCCCACCCGTGGTGGAGATGATGGAGGACCTGCTCAGCCCCGATGAAGGCTTCGCAGTGGCCGAGCGTCCGATCGCGGACGATGAGGTCGGCTCCAACCCGCGCCACCTCGCCGACATCGTGCTCGGCGTGGTGCGCTCGGGTGAGCTGTACCGCATCGATGTGCCGGAGGCGGAGACTGTCGAGCCGGGCGATCGCCTCCTGTACGTGCGCATGACGCAGCCGCAGGAGTCGCCCGAGGCGCAGAAGCCGTCGGAGTAGCGCGCCGTTGTACCTGCTTTTCGACGCCGCGTTGCGCTTCCCCCTCAACTCCCAAGGCCAACCGCGGCTCCTGCCTACCCTGCCTCCCGGCGTAAAGGTGACCACCAGGGCGCGGGTGAGCCCGGAAGTGACCGCAGTGCGGGTATCCGATGTGACCACTGCGGAGCTTGCGACGCAGGTGGCCAGCGCCCGCGAGTGGTTCGATGACCCGCTCATCGCGCGCGCGGTGGGCCTCGTAGGCGCGCACGAGCGCGGCGGCTTCGATCCGGCCGACGGTTCCCCGCTTGCCTGGGATCCCTCGGGCGCTTTTGCGCGGGGTGCCTCCGGCAAGCCCGTCTTCCCGCGGATCGATCCCTGCGTCATCGGCGTGGTGGAACACAACGATGGCGACAGGATTCTGCTGGGGGAGAACCGACGCCGCCCGGGATACTTCACCTGCATCGCCGGCTACGTGGACGTAGGAGAACGCGCCGAGGACGCTTTCGCGCGCGAGGTGCGGGAGGAAACCGGGCGCAGGATCGACAACGTGGCGTATGTTGGGTCGCAGCCGTGGCCGCTTTCCGGGTCGCTGATGCTGGGCTTTTTCGCCCGGACTCACGACGAGGACGCGGCGGGGGAGACAGACGGGGAACTGCGCCGCATCATCTGGGCTACGCGCGAGGACCTGGGGCAGCTGCCGTTGGCCCCGCAGGGCAGTATCGCGCGCCAGCTGATTGGCCGTTGGGCCGCAGGCGAGATGTAGGAAGGGAAGGCACGAGGCATGGCCGTGGACTTGAGTTTGTTGGACGAGGACCAGCGCGTCGCGGCGACTGCGCCGCGGGGGCCGGTGTGCATCCTGGCGGGTGCGGGCACGGGGAAGACCCGCACTATCACGTACCGGATTGCCAACCTGGTGGACCAGGGGATGGTGGCGCCGACGAAGGTGTTGGCGGTGACCTTTACCCAGCGCGCGGCGGGCGAGATGCGCGACCGCTTGCGCACGATGGGCGTGGGTGGGGTGCAGGCGCGTACGTTCCACGCGGCGGCGCGTCGTCAATTGCAGTACTTTTGGCCCCAGATTGCGGGCGATTTGCCCTGGAAGATTCTGGAGAACAAGTTTCCCGTGGTGGGGCGCGCCACGCGCGCGGCGGGCCTCGACTCGAGCAAGGAAATGGTGCGCGATCTGCTCGGAGAGATCGAGTGGGCGAAATCCAGCGTGATCGGCCCGGACGACTACGTCGAGCGCATCGCGGGGTCGAAGCGCACCCCGCCAACGGACCCGGCGAAGGTCGCGCAGGTCTACCGGCTCTACGAGGACGCGAAAACCTCTCCGGGCGGTATGCTGCTGGACTTCGATGACCTTCTGCTGCACGTTGCCGGCGCGCTGGAAAACGCCCCGGCAGTGGCAGAGGAGTTCCGGGCGCAGTACCAGTCGTTCGTGGTGGACGAGTACCAGGACGTCACACCGCTGCAGCAGCGCGTGCTGGAGGGCTGGCTAGGCCAGCGCGACGACCTGACCGTGGTGGGCGATGCCAACCAGACCATCTACTCCTTTACGGGGGCGACGCCGAACTACTTGCTGAATTTCTCGCGTACGTACGAGCACGCGACCGTCGTGAAGCTGCAGCGCGACTACCGCTCCACCCCCGAGATCACTGACCTGGCCAACACCGTCATCGGCAAGGCGCAGGGGCGCGTGGCAGGCACCCGGCTGGAGCTGCAGGGCATGCGCAAGCACGGCCCGCAGCCGACCTTTAGCGCGTACGACGATGAGCCGACCGAGGCGCGCGAGGTGGCGATCAAGATCCGGCAGCTTCTCGACGCCGGCGTGCCCGCCCGCGAAATCGCCGTGCTCTACCGCATTAACGCGCAGTCCGCGGCGTTTGAAGCGGCCCTCGCCGACGCCGGGATCGTCTACCAGGTGCGCGGCGGCGAGGGCTTCTTCCAGCGCGGCGAGATCCGGGAGGCCATCCGCGCGCTCGTCGGCGCTGCCCGGCGCACGGATCTGCCCGACGATCCTGTCGCCGTGGCACGAGCCGCGCTCGCACCGATTGGGTTGACGCCTCAAGAGCCGGAGGGCGCGAAGGCACGCGAGCGGTGGCAGACGCTCTCGGCGCTGGTCGATCTCATCGAAGAGATCGTGCGCAGCCAGGAGGCGACCACCCTGCCTGACGTCTTGCGCTCGCTGCGCAGGCGCGCCGAGGCGAAGCAACCGCCAGCCGTCGACGGGGTCACGCTCGCGAGCCTGCACGCCGCGAAGGGCCTGGAGTGGGACGCGGTGTTTCTGGTCGGGCTGGTGGAAAACACGCTGCCAATTTCGCACGCGATCAAAGCAGGGGATGCGGAGATCGAGGAGGAGCGGCGCCTCTTCTACGTCGGCGTGACCCGCGCGCGCGAGCACCTCCACCTGTCCTGGGCGCTGGCGCGACAGGAAGGCGGGCGAAAGTCGCGGTCGCGCTCGCGCTTCCTCGACGGCATTGCGCCGGAGCTGGAGGTGGAAAAGACGCCGGAGCGGGTCAAGCGCAACCGCCGCTGCCGGGTCTGCGGGAATCTCTTGGCCACGCCGGCGGAGAAGACCCTGGGCCGGCACGAGGACTGCGAGCCAGGCTTTGACGAGGAGGTCTTCGCGGCGCTGAAGCGGTGGCGTCGCGACGAGGCGCGCGCCGCCGGCAAGCCCGCCTACATCGTGTTTACCGACGCCACCCTGATGTCGATCGCCGAAGCCATGCCCGCCGACACCCAGGAACTCTTCGGCATTTCCGGGGTCGGCCCGGCGAAGATTGAGCAGTACGGGCAAGGCGTGCTGGACACGCTCGAAGAGTTCCGGTGATGGGGGTGAACGATTCGACCCGCCACGAGTCGGGGCAGGTCTACCGGGTGATCCGCTCTGTGCGACGGACCCGCACCATCCAGAGCAGGATCGTTGACGGGGTCGTGGAGATCCGCATCCCGGCCCGGCTGAGCAAAGCGCAGGAGGCGGCAGCGGTCGAGGAGATGCTGGCTAAGGTGGCGGCGAAGACGCGCTCGAGCGCGCGTAGCGACGCCGACCTGGTCGCACGCGCGCAACAGCTCAACCGGGACGTGCTCGAGAATAAAGCGCGGATCGGCTCGGTGCGCTGGGCAGACAACCAGCGCACACGCTGGGGGTCGTGTACGACAGCCACCGGGGACATCCGGATCAGTTCGCGGCTGAAAGACGTGCCCGACTACGTGCTCGACGTCACGCTTGTCCACGAGCTGGTGCACACCTTCATCCCCGGTCACGGGGCCGAGTTTTGGGCGTGGGCGGACCGCGCACCGTACGCGGAGCGCGCCAAGGGCTACCTCGAGGCCTACCAGCGCTTCAGCTAGCTCCTTTTGGGGTCGGGCGTATTGTGTCGGGCGAACTGTAAATGGAGCTAGCTCCGTTTGGAGTCAGCTGCGGAGCTCGACCTGGGGATTTGTTGCCGGGCTGGTTGTAAATGGAGCTAGCTCCGTTTGGCCGCACGCTGGTTAACCGCAGGCGTGCACGGGCCGCCCGGCGGCGAAGTCGTCCATGGCGGCGACCGCCTCGTCGAGATTTTTTACGCTCGCCACGGTCATGTCGCCGGTATCGACGGTGCGTACCGCGTCGCAGTTCTCTTCCGGGGCAAGGAAAAGCTCTACGTCGGCGTCACGCGCGCCGGCGAGCTTGTGGGTGATGCCGCCGATGGGGCCCACCTCGCCGGATTCGGCGATCGTGCCGGTGCCGGCGACGAACTTGCCGTGGTTGAGCTGTCCGGGGCTCAGCTTGTCGATCACGGCGAGCGAGAAGATCATGCCGGCGCTGGGACCGCCGACGTCGTTGAGGTTGTAGTTGACGGTCACCTCACCTGCGGGCTCCGAGGTCATCAAGATCCCCATCATGGGCTCGCCCTTCTCGTGCGGGTTTTCGCCCAAGGTGATGCGCACCTCCTTGGTCTCGTCCCCGCGCGCAATTTCCACGGCGAGTTCGTCGCCGGGGGCGTGGGCGCGTACGGCGTCCTGGACTTCGCTGGGCTGGGTCACTTCGACGCCGTCGACAGCGGTGATCACATCGTCCGGTGCAAGGGCGTCGGCGGACGGCGATTCCTCGAGCAGATCGTGGACGACCACCCTGGTCGGTTTGCCCAGGTAGCGCATCGCGGCGACGGTTGCGTTGCCCTCGGAGGCGGCGAACTCGGCTTCGTTGTACTCGCGAAGCTCGTCCTCGTCGAGGTCTGGCGGGAGGATCTGGCTGACCGGGACGATGGAATCATCGGTGGTGAGCCAGCGGCCGAGCGCCTGCGGGAGCGTCATGTTGGTGCGCACCGACACCGTCGTCATGTTGAGGTTGCCCGCGACGGGGTCGGTCTCGGCACCTTCGATGTCGATGACGTCTTCGCCCTCGACCTCGCCGAGCGTGTTAAACATTGGCCCCGGCCCCTCGGCGGCATACGGCACGGTCAGGGCGATATCGGTGCCTGGGATGTGGTCGATCGACAACAGCAAGGTGAGGGCCGCGACGGGGATCGCGCCCCACGTCACCGTCGACCAGCGTCTGCTGCGCGCGCCGCCAGCCGACTCCGCCGGCTCTTCCGCCTGTGTTGCTTGCGTCGACTCTGCCACTTTTTTCACACAGGCAGCATAGCGCAGCCGTGTTCGCTCACAGCGTCCCGGTTGGGGCCGAAAGTAGTCGCGCAAGCGCTGGCCTGCTATGTATCGTGGCGTGTATGAGTAACGGATTCGGATTCTCCTTTCCCAACGACGATGACGACGAAGGCAAGCGCAAGCGCGACGAAAACGACGCGTCGAACCCCTTCGCCGCGTTTGGCTTTAGCGGCGGCCAGGCAGGCGGTGGGTTCGGGGACATCCTGAACCAATTTGGCCAGATGCTTTCCGGCATGGGCAACTCCTTTAACCAGGCCGAAGCGAAAGACGCCGCGGTGAATTTCGACATGGCGCTGCGCATGGCGCGCCAGCGCGTGGGCGACAAGGCCGCAGTCGCCGCTGGCGACAAGAAGGCGGTGGAGGAGTCCCTGCGACTGGTCGATCACTGGCTCAGCGAAACGACCACGCTGCCCGCCGCCGAGTCGAAGGCGCAGGCCTGGAACGCGGACGATTGGCTGGTCGAGACCATGCCTATGTGGAAGCGCATGGTCAACCCGGTCGCAGAGCACATGAACCGTGCGCAAATGGACCAACTGCCGGCCGAGGCCCGGGAGATGATGGGCCCGCTCGCCGGGATGATGAATTCGATGAATTCCATGAACTTCGGCATGCGGCTTGGCCACGCGCTGGGGGATTTGGCCCAGCAAGCGCTTACCGGCACGGACTTCGGTATGCCGGTCGCGCCCGCCGGCGTCGCCTCAGTGCTGCCGAAGAACGTCACCAAGATTGCGAAGGGACTTGAGGTGCCGGGCCAGGAGGTCATGGTCTACATCGCGGCGCGCGAGGCGGCCCGCCAGCGCCTGTTTACACACGTGCCGTGGCTGGTCGAGCGCATCGTTGCCTCGGTGGAGGAGTACGCCGCGGGCCTGGAAATCGACACCTCCAATATCGACGAGGCGACGCGGAGCCTCAACTTAGAATCGGGCGACCCGCAGCAGATCCAGGAAGCGCTGCAGAACCTGCAGAATATGGACCTCTCACCGCGCGTCGGCTCCCGTAACGCCGCCGCCACCTCGCGGCTGGAGACGCTGCTCGCGCTCGTCGAAGGCTGGGTCGACGTCGTGGTCGATGCGGCCCTGGGGGAGCGGATTCCGTCTGCAGCGCAGCTCGCCGAGGCGTGGGCGCGCCGCCGCGCAACTGGCGGTTCGGCGGAGCAGGCCTTTGCCAACATCGTCGGCATCGAGCTGGGCGCACCAAAGGTCCGCGAGGCCGCGGAATTGTGGCGCCGCGTGGAAAACGCGGTGGGGGTCAAGCGCCGCGATGAGGTGTGGAACCACCCCGATTTCCTGCCCACCGCGGAGCATTTGGATAACCCCGCCGCGTTTATCGACGGGCTGTTGGACGACTCGACCGACGCCGACTTCGACGCCGAGTTCAGCAAGCTTGAAGAGGAGCTGCGCAACAACCCGGAGCTCAAGCGCAAGGACGGCGACGGGAAGGACGACGGCAGCGAGGACGGTACTGAGCTCTAGGGCTCTCAGGCGAGCTAGCGGCGCGACGAGGTAGGCGAGGCCGCGGACGTCGTGGTGGTTGCCTGCGTCGCGTCCTCCTCGCTCACTTCGGCGAGCCCCAGCTTGCCGATGCGCTCGCGGGGGTCCTCCTGCTCAGTCGACACCAGCTGCTGCAGCACCTGGCCGCGCTCGTTGTCCACCACGGTAATAATCGCGGAGGTGCCCAGGGTGGACCAGCCGACGATGCGCTCGCCGTCGTCTTCCACGATCCGCGAGGAGCGCAGCTCGGTCAGCAGTTGCGTCGTCGAGGCCGCCTTCGCCTCCGAGTCGAAGAATTGGAACTGCCCAATCTCCGCGCCGGAGCAGTCATAGGAGCCGCTCACGCCCGTTTCCGAACACGTCTCGAACTGTGCAAACAGTGATTCGGGGGCAAGGGAAGCAAAGGTTTCCGCGACCTCGGTGACTGTCTCGTCGGCTGCTTCTTTGTCGTCGCTCTTTGTGCTTGTCGACGCCCGCGTGCTCGTACTCGAGGCCGCACCCGTCGCACTCGACGAAGAGGTCTCTTCCGTTTCCGCTTCTTCTGCGCTGGTCGTCGGCTCGGCACTTTCGCTCTGCTCGCTGGGGGCAGGCGTCTCGGTCGCCTCGTCGCTGCCGCCCCCGCAGGCGGTCAGCGCCACGGATGCGGCGAGCAGGGCGGGGGCGAGGATGCGGCGGTGCGACACGGAAATTGGCTCCTTAAGATGCGTTCTGACACGTGTGTATGTACCGATAGTACGTGATGGTCGGGGGTGCACCCCAGCGCAGCCCCGCCGTTAGGCCTGCTCCTCCGGCTCGCGCTCCAGGCTGTAGCGCAGCGCAGCGATCACGTTCGGGGCCACGTTCGGCCCGCCGCGCAGCTCGATCTCATCCTGGGCGAACATGCCGCGCTCTTCCAGCTCCTCCTCGGTCAGACGCATCTGCAGCAGGGTCTGCTCGATGTCCTCGCCGCGCAGCACGCCAGAGAACAAGCGCGCGGGGCGGGGCTCCGCGCCCGGGCCCGCGGAGGTGTCGCGGAAGATGATTTCCTGCGCGAGCACCACGCCCTCGACCTGTTCGGGCCAGGCGACGCGGGAGACGTAGTCGGCGAGCTCGTCACTGCCCGGGCGGATGTGCTCGGGCAGCTCCTGGACCACCAGGGTCAGCGGCGAGTGCGCGGCGTCGTTTGAAAGCTGGGACAGCTCGTCGATAAGCAGCTGGGTCGGCACGAGCGCGAAGAGTGAGGGGGGAGCGTCCCAGCCCTCGGCGTGGACGAACTCGACAGCCTCAGTCATGGCTTTGTTCAGGGCTTGCTGCGAGCTGAAATTCTGCTGCACGGGAACCTTTCTGGCTGTTTATTCGTTACACAAATTAAGCTACTTAAGGCTAGAAGCTTAATACGCACGCAAAGACTATTTCGAAGGAGCAGGATTGGCTACCCGCGTCAACCAGCCTCAACCCAACGCGAAAAAGTCGAACAAGACGATGCTGACGGCGATTGTCGTCCTCGGCGTTCTCTTCACACTCGTGCCCATGCTGATCGGTTTGTATACCGATTTTCTGTGGTTCGGCGAGGTCGACTTCCGCGGGGTGTTCAACCGGGTGATCATCGCCCGGGTCGTACTGTTTATCGTTTTCGCGCTCATCGGCGGGGGCATTGCCTTCCTCGCCGCATGGCTGGCGTGGCGCGGTAGGCCCGACGAGATGCCGGGGGCGGATGTGTTTTCGCCCAACGCGCAGTACCGGGCCTCGATCCAGCAGGGCATCCGCTCCCTGCTGGTGGCGGTGCCGCTGGTCGTGGCGGCGTTTGCCGGGCTCGCGGGCCAGCGCATGTGGCGTACCTTCCTGCTCTGGTTCAACGGCTCCGACTTCGGGGTGACAGACCCGCAGTACGGCAGGGACCTTGGCTTCTACGCGTTTGCGCTGCCGGGCCTTTCGGTCGTCGTCAGCACGCTGGGCCTGCTGCTCATCGTCGCATTTTTGATCGCGCTGGTGGCGCACTACCTGCTCGGCGGTATCCGGATTGGCAACAAGGCTGCCGGGCAGCCCGGCTACGTGTCGAAGGCGGCGCGCGTCCAGCTGGCGGTCACCGCCGGTGTGTGGATGCTTATCAAGGCGGCCGGCTACTGGCTGGATCGCTACTTCCTGCTCTACGGGGAAAATGACATCTTCACCGGCGCGTCCTATACCTCTATTAACGCGATGCTGCCGGCGAAGATCATCCTCACCGTCATCGCGCTGATCGTGGCCGCGGCGTTCTTCGCCTCGGTGGTGTACAAGGACTTCCGCATCCCCGTGCTGGCCACCGTGCTGATGCTGGTGTCCTCCCTGGTGATTGGCAACGTTTGGCCGGCGCTTTTGGAGCAGTTCTCGGTCAAGCCGAACCGTCAGGCCAAGGAGCGCGAGTACATCGGCCGGAACATTGAGTCCACCCGCTTCGCCTATGGGCTGACCGACGACACGGTCAACTACGAGGAAAACTGGGGCGCGGACAAGGTCTCGAACAACGAGGTCGCCGACGACTGGTCCACCATCAGCAACATCCGCCTGCTGGACCCGGAGATCCTGTCGCCTACGTTTACCCAGAACCAGCAGCTGCGTAACTTCTACGGTTTCCCGGATCAACTGGCTATGGACCGCTACGAGGTCGAAGGCGAGATGCGCGACTTTGTCGTCGCCGCCCGCGAGATGGACCCGAATGCGCTGCGGGAGAACCAGCTCGACTGGATTAACCGCCACACCGTCTACACCCACGGCAACGGTTTCGTGGCAGCGCAGGCCAACACCGTGGACGAGGCGGCGCAGGACGCCGGCTCCACCCGTGGTGGGCTGCCGATCTTTACGGTCTCTGATTTGCAGACCAACGCGAAGGCCACGGAGAAGAAGGACGCGGAAGAGCTGGGCATTCGCGTGGACGAGCCGCGCATCTACTACGGCCCGGTGATCTCTTCTGCCAAGGACGGGCTGGACTACGCCATCGTGGGCGATAACGGCCAGGGCCCGGTCGAGTACGACACGGACAACTCCACCTACACCTACGAGGGCAAGGGCGGCGTCAACATTGGCAACTGGATCAACCGTGCAGCTTATGCGGTGAAGTACCAGGAGCTGAACATGATCCTGTCGGACCGCGTTGGTGCGGACTCCAAGCTGTTGTACGACCGTGACCCGCGCGAGCGCGTGGAGAAGGTTGCCCCCTGGCTGACCACGGATTCGAAGACCTACCCGGCAGTCATTGATGGCCGCGTGAAGTGGATCGTGGACGGCTACACTACGCTGTCCCAGCTGCCGTACTCCACGCGTAACTCCCTGCAGGACACCACACAGGATGCGCTCAACCCGGACGGCACCACCCAGCGGTTGGTGAATAACAACCTGGGGTATATCCGCAATTCGGTCAAGGCCACCGTGGATGCGTACGACGGCACGGTTGACCTCTACCAGTTCGACGAGGAAGACCCGGTGCTCGAGGCATGGATGGGTGTGTTCCCGGACACGGTGCGCCCGCACAGCGAGATCAGCGATGATCTGCGCGAGCACCTGCGTTACCCGGAGGACCTGTTCAAGGTGCAGCGCGAGCTTTTGGCCCGCTACCACGTGGACGACCCGGGCGTGTTCTTCAACAACGACGCCTTCTGGTCTGTGCCGAACGACCCGACCGCGGCAGAAGGCCGCCAGGAGCTCAACCAGCCGCCGTACTACGTGGTGGCCGCTGACCCGGAGACCAATGAGTCTTCCTTCCAGCTGATCACCCCGTACCGCGGCCTGAACCGCGAGTTCTTGGCCGCGCACATGTCGGTGTCCTCGGACCCGGAGAACTACGGCAAGATCACGGTCCGCGTCCTGCCGACGAATACGCAGACGCAGGGCCCGAAGCAGGCGCAGGACGCGCTGATGTCTTCGGACCAGGTCGCGCGCGACCGCACGCTGTGGGAGGGCTCGAACGACCTGAAGAACGGCAACCTGCTCACCCTGCCGGTGGGCGGCGGCGAGATCCTCTACATCGAGCCGATCTACTCGCAGCGCAAGGACCAGGCGTCGGCCTTCCCGAAGCTGCTGCGCGTGCTGGTGTTCTACCGCGGTCAGGTCGGCTACGCGCCGACGATTTCGCAGGCCTTGAAGCAGGTGGGCATCGACTCCAAGGCAGCGCAGGACATCGAGCTTGTCGACGAGGGCGCGTCCGAGTCGCAGGACAACAATGGTGCTGACGAGCAGCCGAAGGATGGCGACAACGAAGCCAAGGCCCCGGCACCTGCGGCCCCGGGCAACAAGGACGAGGCGATGCAGGGCATCAACGATGCACTGCGCAACCTCGAGAGCGCTCGCGACGGCTCCTTCGAGGAGTACGGCCGAGCACTCGACGAGTTGGACCGCGCGGTGGAGGCGTACCAGAACGCCGAGTAGCGTTTAGCGGGCTAGCCGGAACGCAGGAAGCGCCGGGGACGGAAAACGTCCTCGGCGCTTTTCTGTGCGCGTTTAGCCCTGAGGGTTGTGCACCAGGATTCGATCGACCTGGTCCCAAAGGCCCGCGAACACGGGGCGAGTGAAATCGCCGCAGAGCAGCTGGTCGGCCTCGGCGAGCGCGAGCGGGTCCTCTTCCGCTCCGGCCATACGTGCCTCTGTGATATCCAGCAGGCGGACCAGCCGGGCGACGTTGAGTTGGTACGCGCCGTCGAGCACGGGCTCCGTTACCGCCGCGATCCAGCCCACCTCTTCAAACAGCGGGATATGGGTGACGAGGATGTTGTGCCGGACCCACCCGCCCTTCCCGTTGCTCTGGCCGAAGTGGGTGATGAGTCCGGTGCGGCCGGGGCGGACGGTGCCGTCGACGTCAAGAAGCACACCATCGTGGTCGTCGGCCAATTGTGCCATCGTGCCCAGGATCAGGTGTTCTCGCCGGGTGAGCGAGGGGATCTCCACGCTGTGCACTGCGGCTCGCAGTAATTCTGCCAAGGGCGCCTCCTTGAAGTTAAGCGGTGAGTAGGGGAGCGTAATTCTAGCGCCCACCCCGGACATGGGGCCGTGATCTCTCGAACAAATGGGCGAGGCGTGTATCGAGGACTGTGCGTTATGTGGATCTTGTAAGACCCGTGATTATCGGCGGTGCCCAGGGGATTTGGCCTTTTGTAGGGTGGTAAGTATAGTTACTTCACGTTGCCGATACGGCAGCAGGTGAAAAGAGAATATCACCCGACGCGGGGTGGAGCAGCTCGGTAGCTCGCTGGGCTCATAACCCAGAGGTCG
>ERZ1673749.458-NODE-458-length-46327-cov-27.671789_pt1 | contig 46327 bp, 54 predicted proteins | sample MGYA00580204_ERZ1673749 | MGnify/ENA primary metagenome ERZ1673749 (study PRJEB41218, sample SAMN15661745) | gut metagenome | host: Homo sapiens | place: Canada: London | collected 2015-08-20/2019-03-30 | study: EMG produced TPA metagenomics assembly of...
ACTGTTCTGAGGGAATTTATTGATCGGGGTGTAACATATGTTTGACAAACCTACATTTTCTATCTTTGTAAATAGAAAACTTATGCTATATAAGATTTTTCACTTGCCTTTTATACTCCTTGATTATTCTTCCACTCTATCTCCGTCCCATCCAAAAACATCGTCACAACCATCCCGCTCTCATACACCTTCATACACTCCCACCGTCCTCAGCATTAAATCAATATCCACCTCCTGCAACGGCTGTGCATCCTTCGTTATCTCCATAAAATCCATCGCCCGGAACCTTGCCAGCGAATCTTCTCCCTGCATCTTCTCTTCCCATTCCGGCACCAGCATATCCCGGCATTCCAGCAGCCGATTCCACGCCATGATATAAATCTCCCTCACTGTCTCCTCATCAATATGCCTATTGGAACACCCCATAACGCCTTTCACCTTGTACCGCTCACTGCACTGCCACACCTTCCTGTCCCCGGCACTGCTCCGCCAGCCTTTTCTCTGAAATACCTTATTACATTCCCCGCAGACAATCTTTGCCGCAAAGGGATTCGTTTCTGTATTCCGTGCAAAAGAATTTGTCCCATGCTCCTTCAAATACCGTTTTCGACGTTCTATCTCCAACTGCACGCATTCCCAAATCCATTTCTCAATTATCGCTTCATGGTCGTCCTCAATATAATACTGCTGAATTTCCCCCTGATTCTGTACTCGTTTCTTTGTAAGGAAATCTGTGGTATAGCTTTTCTGTAAAAGCGTATCCCCTTTATACTTCTCATTCTCCAGCATACTGGCAAGCGTTGTGGACTGCCATTTTGTGCCGCCGTCCCAACTCTTAATGCCTTCCCTCTCAAAAATCCGCTTGATATAATCGGTAGTCTTTCCCCAAAGGAACTCCATGAACAGCCGCCGGACAATCTTTGCCTGTTTCTTATTGACTATCAGCTTCCCATTTTCATCTGCATCATACCCAAGAAACCGCTTGGTACTCATTTTATGCTGTCCGACTTCAAACCGTTTCCGAGTCCCCCACGTACTGTTTTCCGAAATATTCCGGCTCTCATCCTGTGCCAGCGAAGAAAGAATGGTCAGCAGCACCTCTCCTTTTGCATCCAGCGTATCAATATTCTCTTTCTCAAAAGTGATACCCACGCCAATTGATTTCAGTTCCCGCACATAATTCAGGCAGTCCAGTGTATTTCTTGCAAATCTGGAAATGGATTTTGTTATAATCCGGTCAATTTTTCCTGCCCTGCAGTCAGCGATCATCCGGTTAAATTCTTCCCTCTTTTTCGTATTGGTGCCGGAAATTCCTTCATCTGCATAAATTCCTGCACATTCATAAACCGGATTGCTGTTAATGCTCTCTGTGTAAAAACGCACCTGCTTTTCATAACTTGATAACTGCTCTTCTTGGTCTGTACTCACCCGGCAGTACGCTGCTACCCGCAGCTTCTTTTTCTGTGTCCTGCCCCGGTTCCCTTCTGTCGAATTCTTCTTTGCTGGTATAACGGTAATGTTTCTTGCCATTCCTGTAAACCTCCTCTACCACCATCGGTTCTATGATATTCTGCCGGGATGCAGATTCATCAGAAACCCTGATTCCCCGGCATGCCTGTTTTCCATGTTCAATATAAGTGGCACACAGCCATTCCACTTTCTTCTTATATCCCTGTCTGCGGCGGAGCGTCCTCCCACAGTGCGGACAGTGCAGCATTCCCGTCAGAGGATACCGCCGTTGGTATTTCATCGAATCATCCTGTGCAATATTCCTGCTCCGCTTATTTTCTTCGATTTTCTCCTGCAATGCATTCCATACTTCTTCACTCAAAATAGCCGGGTGGCTGTCCTCCATATAATAGCTCTGCACCTCGCCCTTATTTAAAACCGTCTGGTTCCGCATTCCATCCGGTGTATAATACTTCTGCAAGTGAAAATCACCTTTGTATTTTTCATTGCGGAACATTCCCATGATGCTGCCCACATTCCAGTTGCCGACTGTGACTGTAGGGATTTTCAAAAATTCTGCCAACTGTGCCAACCGGCTGCTGCCGACTCCCAAAAGATACATGTCTACCAGAAACCGGAAAGCAGCCGCTTCCTTTTGATTGATAACCAGTTGTCCAAATTCATCCTTGTCATATCCCATAAACCGCTCTGTGTTAATCATGTACTCGCCACGCTCAAATTTCTTCCGAATTGACCACTTTCTGTTTTCTGATACATTCCTGCTTTCTTCCTCTGCAAATGAAGCAAGGACAGTGAGCATGACCTCACCGTCCCCGGATAATGTGTTGATATTCTGTTCTTCAAAATAGACCGCTACACCCATCTGCCGCAGCTCCCGCACTACTTCCAACAGCACTGCTGTGTTTCTCGCAAACCTTAAAATGGCTTTCGTAATTATTAAATCAATTTTTCCGTCTCTCGCCATCTGTACCATCCGCTGAAACTCCGGGCGGTTCCCACTGTAGCCGGAGATTCCCTGATCTGCAAATACTCCAACAAACTCATATTCCGGATTGGCTTTGATGGAGCGCTCATAGTAGGAAATCTGATTTTCCAGAGATTCTCCCTGTTTCCTCGTATCCGTGGAGACTCTCGCATAGGCACAGACACGTTTCTTTTTTAATTTGCATTCCTTCGGCTTAATCATCTGTATCCTCATAGCACGGTCTCCCTTCCAAAATATTCTTTCACAAATTCCTTTACCCGGATGTACTGGTTCCAAGCATCCTGCTCCTTATCAATACTCACCACATCGGTTCCTGCCTTATCACAGGCTTCCATAAATTCAAAAAACTGCTGCCAGTCACGGGAGATCATCGCTGCATCCCTTGTCACAACCACATGTATTTTACCGGCCTGAATGTTCTCAATCAACTGCCGAAATCTCTTTCGGTTCCCGTCTGCACCGGAAGCCTCATCCCAAAAGAACTGCTCTTCCTTTTTGATTTCTCCATAGCAGTGAAAAAGTGCTTCTCTCCCCGGTTCCATGTATTTGTCATATCCATGGTCACGGTGTGTGGTTCTGTAATAATATGCCACCTGATTTTTTCTCTCTGGTATCACCATTTTCCTTTCACCTCCATGCATCCGTTCTCCCTCCCTGATAAAAGCGGGATTTTGGGGTAGTCTATTAATCACTCTGAAAGCCCTATAAGTCAAGCAGATAAACGGTTTCCACGCCTTTCTTTTTTCGTCCGTGCAAACTTATCTGAAACGGCGAAAAAGAAATACCCGGCAGGTCTCCCCACCGGGCAAAATCGCATCACTCTCTACACCCTCACTGCATAATCCAACGCAATCCATCCATTGCGTTCCTTCTGATAGGATTTCAGCAGTCCCCACTTGGAAGCGCCTTTCCCTTCTGCTTCTTCCACAATGGTAAATACACCCACTCCTGTGAACTGCCCTGTCCTCGCATAATCCGTTCCAGGACCTTTCCTGATATTCAAGTCAGGAATATTGACTTTCACCATATAAGAAGACATCTCCGGCAGCTTCTCCATAAACTGCACATACTCTTTTCCCGTGGTGATATACAGCCCGGATTTCAGCTTGTACCACTGTCCGTCTGCACTGATTCCCACCACTGTGTAAATCCCATCAAATACCACCTGGTCTACGTTATCTCCCATACATGGTGCCGTCCGCACATTCAGCCCGTCTTTCCCTTTATAGAACACCTTCACAAACCCGGAAAGCGGCTTAACAGGCTGATTCGGTTTCTCCTCATTTTCAGACGCATTTCCCGCATCCCCGATAATGTTCTTCAAAATCGCGAGAATCTTTGCACCATATCCGGCTCCTGCCGCCCAGCCTTTTCCCTGCGGATTCTCCTGAATCCCCAGCCATTCCACATAAGGGGCAGAACCTCTTGTAACATATTTGAAGCGTGGGTCGATATTCTCATTCTTCAGACCATCCTCACAGGCATAAGCTTTTAAGTGCTGAATCTGACACCGGATTCCCATCTGCGGTGTCTCAAAAGACAGCCCTTTCATGCCATTCTGCGTCACTCCCATCCCGGCAAAATTATTCTGTTCCAGCGTGACCGCACTCTGGCTGAACCCAAAGTTTCCCGTTTCCAGACAGGACTGAGTAAAAGCGATATCCCCTTTCACACCTTCTGCCTCTCCCTCGGAAAGATACAACGGAATCATATCCAATACCGACTGTGCCACGGACGGATTTTTCTTCCTGATATATACCCGCATCTGCTCCACGGTTGCCACTGCTTTTCCCATAATCTTCATATAGGAAGAGATGTCTGAACCATTCCCACAATCCACACCACCGTCCATCTTTGCTTTGATATCCTTACGGAACTGTGCCATGGTTAATCCAAATCGGTTCCAGATATGCTCCACATCTCCATGATTGCTAGCAATCCCCCTTTTACATCCCTCACTGTGACTGATGATCACACCATCCGCTAATGGATTCAGCCTGTACTGCTTCTCTCATTGTCAGCACCTCCGTTTCTTAGCTTCATTATAAACAAAACCAAGAAACGACTCAAATGTAGAAAAATGCCGTTAAATCATACGAAAATGTTCCAACGCTTCTCGTATAGCAACTTCTTTCTCTGGTGGACATTTCGGCTGTCTGGAATTTTCCGATTTTGGCAAATTGTAGTTTACTCTCTCAATAATCCCACATTTCTGCTTTATCTGTGCGATATAGAGATTACTTACCTTTAATCCCGTATGTTCTAACACATAACTCTTAATTTCTTCATAAGTGGCTTTGCTCTCTGCTGCCGTCAAATCAAGCTCATCCATGTGAAGCTCAACCTCAATATGATGCTTGACATTAAGTTTGGACAATAAACATACCGTCTCCACATGTGTCGGAGCTACTATGTAAACACAATTTGTTATCCTCGACACTTGCATAGGAACACAATTCTGCGTCCGTATGTACAGCCGCAGCGTTTTTACGCTTTGGCTTAAAATCTTTTGCATTAAGATTTGAGTGGATACCAGTTTTATATACAAAAGTTATCTTCAACGGATCTTCCACTCCTTCATCATTATAACCGCCGATAATTATTCTTTCAACTACACTTTCAAAAACCACTCTATCGAAGCTCTCCAATAGTTCTCCAGAATTTAAGTTTTTCCGAAATTCTCTTATCCTTGTTTTGGTACTCTCCTGATTTTTGCTCAACTCAACCAACTGCAACTGTTCACCTTGAAGTTTTTTTAACTGCTCCGATAACTCCTGATTTTTCTTATCATAAATATCCCTGTCGATATTGTTATCAAGCCTTAAGTCAAGCAGTTTTTCTTTTCTTCGCTGTAAATCTGTCATTTCTTTTTCAATCTTCGGCAAGCGTTTCAAAGAAGCGTCGTCTTTAAGAATATCCTCAACTTTTTGAAGAAACTCACTCACAACCTCATGTTGATCGGAACATAAGAGCTGATAGCTTTTTACAAAAGCATTTTCAATTACTTCTTCAGGTATGCCTTTACAATGTGGGCCATTCTTTTTTCCATGTTTGGTAGCCGTCACACAATGCCAGATTGTCTTAGTATAAGCAGAACTACTGTGCCAATTTCTTCGGCTTAGTGTACCTCCGCAAAAACCACATTTAATCATACAGCTAAAAGCATATTTTCTGCTAAATTTGTTCCGCTTCTGACCTTCCTGATGTACACCACGATTAACATTTCTTTTTGCAAGTATCTTCTGTGCTTCTTCAAATATCTCCTCACTGATAATTGCTTCGTGATGGTCACGGATATAAAATTTATCTTCCTCTCCAAAGTTTTCCAACCGCCTTTTAGAAATAGGATCAACCGTAAATGTTTTACCTAACAGCAAATCGCCTTTATATTTTTCATTTTTAATAATACCGATTACTGTGGATTGCACCCATCGTGAGCTTCCATATTTTGTCTTATAGCCAAGATTCTCAAGCTCATTGGCTATCACTGTACACCCCGCCCCTTCTATATACCGATTAAAAATATATCTCACAATTTCAGCTTCTTTTTCGTTGACAGATATGCTTTTTGTGTCTTTATGATAGTCATATCCCAAACATCCTTGAAAACCTACAAGTTCTCCTCTCTGCATTTTCATTTTCAAGCCCTTTTTGACATTGGAAGATATATTCTCAACTTCCTGCTCTGCAACAGAACTGAGTACCACCAAAAGCAGTTCTCCATCCATTGTTAAAGTATTGATATTTTCATCCTCAAAGAAAACAGCAATGCCTTTCTCTTTCAGCATACGAACATATTTCAGAGTATCTAATGTATTTCTGGCAAATCTCGAAATGGATTTTGTAATGACCATATCAATATCTCCATTCATACAATCGTTTATCATTCTCTGGAAATCCTCTCGCTTTGTTACCTGCGTTCCTGTTATGGCTTCGTCAGCATATATGTCAGCTAAAGACCATTCTGGTTTTTTCTTGATTAAGTCCGTATAATACATAACCTGTGACTTATAGCTGTTAAGCTGATCCTCGCTATCTGTACTAACACGGCAATAAGCAGCAACTCTCAGTATCTCTACCTTTCTACCACGAATACGATTTTCGTTACGGTTTGCTTTGATTACTTGAACATCATTCATACGATTATACCTCCGATATTTTATTTACTGATAAGTATTAAGCCGCAAGATTTGAAACGACATTGAAATCACTCATAAGCCGTTTTTTTATGGCTTCGTACTCATCTACCGTAATTAAACCGTTTTTCTTTAACTTCTGCAAACATGCAAATTGAATACTATAATGTGCAAATTTCTGTTCATTATTTTGCTCCATCAAAACACCCCTCTCCGTTCATTGCAAGACTAATGGCAAGAGCCTTATCAACTCTTGCCATTATGTGGTCGGGCATCAGCCCTATATACTGTTTTAATCTCTGCTTATCAATCGTCCTTATCTGTTCAAGCAGAATAATTGAGTCCTTATCGAGCTTATCAAAATCTTTCACCTCTGTATGTGTCGGTAGTTTTGCTTTCGTATGCGTACGGCTTGTTATTGGTGCGACAATAATTGTCGGACTATGCCTGTTCCCCGTATTATTAGAAATAGTAAGAACAGGTCTTGTACCACCTTGCTCTGATCCAATAACGGGATTAAGTGTTGCGTAGAAAATATCTCCACGCTTAATAATTCTTTCCATAAATATTCAGACCTCCTATCTGGTTGTAGGTAAGAAAAAACTTACCTATGTAACAGCCAGACAAAAGGAAGTATTTAATATTGGAAGATCATTAGCAAAATCTGTTCCTATGACTACCTTTTATCTGGCTTTATGATAGAAGCATCTCAATTTGTCCTCGACACCCCGAAATGCAATGTGTTCATAGAACACAGGGAAGTCGCCAAACGGTCAGCAGCGAACTGACACCACGGGAGTTTCACCCCTCTGACGGTCTGCCAGAGCCGCCCTCATTGTCTGCGACGGTTTTATCACGCTCGGACTTGTGACTGGACGGGAGTACCATTATTCTCTTTGTGGGTTATTGCGAAATCGGAAGCAATCCGATATTTTCAGTCGGTAATGAATGAGATCACCCCCTTTCATCGCTCGCTGCTTCTTAACAGGTCTTGGCGTACCGCTGCACACGCTTATGCTCATCACAATCACAAAGAGGAAGTATTTGACGAATGGATATTCGGTTGTCAAGGATCACTCCCGTTTTCGCCACACAAAGCAAAACAGGTGGAAGGAATTTAATCCCTCTCACCTGTTTGCTCACTCAAAGTCCATAGCACAAGGCACTATTTCAAAAATTTTTTCAAAGTTTTGATTGCCGCATAGATAGAGCTTTGAATAGCCTGATATTTACATCCCTCAAGCTCTGCAATCTGTTCATAGTTCAACTCTCCGAAAAAATACAGAAGCAGCCTTCGTTTTTGTATTTCGGGCAGTTTTGAAATTGCCTTATGTAACTGCTCATATTCCATACTCCTTGAAACGGTTTCCTCAAGACTTTCTTCCTTATAAAAGGCTCGGTCATTTAAGGAGCTTTCTGTCAACTCAGAGTGTTCAATGTGCCTGCTCACTCGATTAAGATAGGAAATGTCCTCAAGCTCAAAACGGTTAAACAGGTCATACAGCACTTTATCTATTTCAATATTTTGCATTATCCCCCGCCCATCTTTAAAAGAGAGGTAATATCTGCCCTCTACAATCATCAGCGTATAAGGGTTATGCTTGTCCTTTTTTCGGTTAGGATGTTTTTCATTCATTTTTCGTTCCTCCAATCAATCTGAATTTTTGAAATTTCAGATTGATCGGCGGAGAACGACACCCTACACCCCAAACAGGCTTACGCCTTAATTCAACAAAAAACGACAAAAGAAAAACCGCAAAGGCTGTCAGACCTTTACGGTTATAAGAAATATCAATTCTATTATATAGATATTTAATATCTACTCTTGGAGCATAATTTCCCCAAATGGAGATAAGAATTTTTTTAACAAATTATCCTCATCTCTATCGAACGGTATGTAAATAACTGCTGCTTAAAATCAGCAGCACAGTGTTATCAGACCAACACATAAGAAATCCCTCCAAACTCAAAACAGGTCTGGAGGGATAAAATAGCTATCTGAGCATGACAAAATTGCCCACCAAAACACCGTTTTTTTTATTTGGCGGACTTGTCAAATTCTATATTTATGTAAAAAAGAGCCGATGACTTATAAGGTTATCTCACAAGTTCATCGGCTCTGCGTCTATGCGTCTGGCTCTTTGATGACGGTTATATGTAATTTCTTTGCATTTATTAAAGTTTCTTGCTTACATTTCGGACAGTAAAGAGGATAATTTTTTAAAATAGTATCTTCTCTAACTCTATCACGAGTTTTGTTGCCACAAATCGGGCAAATTATCCATTCTGAAATCATAAATTATCCATCTCCATTTATCTTGTTTTATTTGATCTTTCTATTTTATATTTACTATCTTGACAAATTCATATCGTACACTTATCTGAAATTACTATTGTTCTCTAAACTTTTTTCAAAAATAAAGAAAATGTTGTACCTTTTTCATCGGATGCCACCTTGATATATCCGTTCTGCTTATTCACAATATCACGGGTAAGATATAAACCGATTCCCACACCGTCAACTCCTGCTGACTGCTTTCCACGGTAAAATCTGCCGAAGATTTTTGCCTGTTCTTCTTCAGGAATGCCAATTCCGTTATCGGATACATCCAATCGCAAATACGATGGATATTCGGTGATTTTCAAGTCCACAACTCCTCCGCTTGGTGTGTATTTCACAGCATTGTCAAGTACATTGGTAACAGCTTCTGCCGTCCAGTTAAAATCAAGCAGGGCTTCAAAGGTCTGCCCACAATCAAAGGTAATCGTAATATTTTTATCCCTTGCTTTGGCATAAACCGTTTTCACCGCTTGCATAACAATATCATTTAAACTGTTTTGTTCAAGTTTCAATCGGATAATGCCACTTTCCAAACGGGACATTTTAATCAAACTGTTTGTCAAAAAAGTCAGCTTTTCAAGGGACATCTGCAAGGTGGCAATATATTCACTTCTCTCCTCATCGGATAACCCTGTATCACCTAATAACTGTGCAAAGGTGTTTGCCGCTGCTACGGGCGTTTTGATTTGATGCGAAATATCGGAGATTAAAGTTTTGATCTGTTCTTTCTCTTGTGTCAGCATTTGATTCTGTGCCTTTAAAATATTGCGGAGTTTTAGAAGTTGGTGCTGCAGCCGTGCAGTCAGGGTATCCTCAGCTTCTGAAAAGACCGTCCGTTCCTGCTGTTCTACCAAAGCTTCAATGAGCAGCGTAATCTCCTCTAACAGATTATCGTTATAGCGGTTGTGCAGAAAGTCCATTAGGAACAACAAGCCACATAAAAATACAAATGCAAAAGAGATAAAAAGCGTACGGAAAAGGATGTCCTCCATAAAAAAGAACACACCAACAGATACCACCGCCGTAGCAGTACCTATAATTAAAATCAGTTTTCTGTAAATTTCAAAATGCTTCATCGTCATTCTCCAAAAGTGTAACCCATACCAAAAACCGTCACAATGTATTCCTGCTTTTCATCATGCAGTTTCTGCCTTAGTCGCTTAATATTCACACGCACGGTATTATCATCAACAAAGTTTCCGTCTATATCCCAAAGCTGTTCCAAAAGCATTGCCTTTGTAACAACCCTTCCCCTGTTTTCCATTAGATAAAGGAGCAATTTGTATTCTGTTGAGGTCAAATGTATTTCCTGTCCCTTCATTAAAACAAGACACTTTTCTTTATCTAACTCTAAATCTCTGTATTTCATACGAAGTTTTCCTACGCCGGTTCGTTTTAGAACTGCCAATACTTTTTTTCGTAAAACTTCAATAGAAAAAGGCTTTGATATATAATCATCACAACCAACGCCAAACCCTTCCAACATATCTTCTTCCGTATCATTAGCGGTTAAAAATAATACAGGTGTTTCCGATGTTTCCCGAATTTTCTTACAAAATTCCAAACCATTTCCGTCAGGCAGGTTAATATCAAGCAGAAACAAATCATACTTTTGCTTTTGGTATTGTTGCAATGCTTCCAAATACCCATAGACTGCTATAACCGTATGCTCATCTTTTTTTAAGGCGATAGAAATACCCTTGCTCAGAATTTTATCATCTTCAAGGAGAAAAATATTTGCCATAGCCGTAAAACGCACCACCTTTCTCAATATGCAAAATTGCAGGAACAGACGCAGCAACGCTGCGTCCGTCCCGTAACCTCATTTAATTATCAAAATTGTGCAGTCTTTCAATGACCGTTTCATCAGAAGTTGCTTTGTAAACAATGGCAGGAACGCTTAAGCAAATTACAAAGATTGCTGCAATCAAACCGATGACAAGAGCAACAGGGTATTTAAATACTGCATAGTTTGCTATATGCGGAACTGCATCTGCCACCAACATTAGGAACGCATTGCCAAAAGTCATAATCAGCAGAGTAGAAATCAGAGCATAAATACCGCCTTCTAAAGTAAGTATCTTCATAATCTGCTTTTTCGTTGTTCCGATACTTTCCATAATGGCAAATTCATTTTTCCTTGCCACCACACCCGTCAGCATTACATTGACAAAGTTAATCAAACCAATGACAATGAGCAGAATTGCGGCACCGTTCCCCAACAAGCTTAAAGAGTAGTTCATCTGTTCAAATAGTTCTTTCTGGTTAACTGCTGATTTAAACTGCCATTCTGATCCAGTCAAGGTACTGTTGATCGCCTGTAATTCGCTGTCAATTCGTTCTAAATCGTTAAAATCTTTAATATTCACACCGATTGCGGAAATGATTGGTTCTTTTGTCAGGCGTTCCATACCTGCTTCGCTGACAAAGATAATATCTGGAACCATATAAATATCTTTGCGTCTGCCAATACTATCAGAAAGATTATTTGCATAATCGTCATAGTAAAAAGAACCGTCGATTTTAAAATCGGTCGCCTTGCCGTCTGTATTGTCGGCAGTCAGCGTTAACATTTCCCCCACTAAAGCGGTAGTGGGAGCAAGAATTTCTGTATCTCTTCCGGCAATCGCTGTTTCACCACGCCTAAATGCGTCCATGTCAATGGGCGTATCAGGGTGCTTGGCATTGTATTCTTCCAGTATCCTGTCGTCTGGAAGCGTTGTAATATAGCAACCGTAGTCACCGGCATCAGCATACCCTTTCATTACCTCTATCATCTGTTCATAGGACTGTCCCTTCGATTTATATTTGCTGTCCTCATATTTAATTTTCATAAAGCCTTCTAAAGCGGTTTCATCAAAGTCAATACCTGCCCAGACTGTCTTTTGAATATCTACATTTTCAACACCGTCGATTTGCTTAATCTGTTCCACAAAATGTTCGTCGAATTGAGGTACTTCCTTGTTGAGTTGCTCAGGCTGTTCAAATTGAATATCATTGTATTCAAAGTTATAATCCATGTATTCCTTAATAAAGTTCTCAGCCGACATACTGCTTATAACTCCATTTACGCCTAAAATCATAGTAATTCCCATAAACAAGGACATAAACACAAGAATAGCTCGCTTTTTGTCACGGAACACATTATGAAATGCCATCACATGCAGCTTGCCGCCATTGGTGGAATTTCTGCTTTTTGTTTTCTTCGGTGCAAAATTCTGAAACTTCAATGCTTCTATTGGCGAAATTTTTGCAGCCGCTTTTGCAGGAGCATTGCAGGCAATCCAAACAGTTACCGCCGAAAAGAGAATGGACAGAATATAGATAGATGGATGAAAAAACACTTCGGCATCCATCATCGACTTGCCCTGTTCAAAACCCTCGTTCAAAACAAAGGGAACAATTCCAAAGGAAACAGCGGTGGCTAACACAATACCAATCGGGATACCAATGCAGGCAAACTTAACCGCCTGATTTTTTACCAGTGATTTAATCTGTTTTTGCGTTGTTCCAAGCGTTTTCATCAAACCGTAAAAACGGGTATCCTTTGAAATGGATATATACAAAACATTGTAAATAAGCAGATAGCCGCTGCCAATGATAAAGAATACCAATAGGATTACCATTGCGATAACTGAACCGCTTGATGATTTCATGGAAACCGCACCGCCGAAAGATTGATTTTCGTTAAGCTCCACATCTTTTTGAATACGATAAAAATCATCGGGCATTTTATTCAGCGACAAAGAAAGAACGCCGTCCTGTGCCATTGTATAGCCTGCGTTTTTACAATAGCTTTCTGAAACAAAGCCCATTCCCGTACCTGTATAGGAATGAAACCATCCGCTTAATGTGAAATTATTTTCCTGCTGACCGTTTTTATCATAATAAGATAAAGGAATTTCCATATTCAGCTTCGGCTCTTTCATTCCAAGCTGTGAAAGAGCATCCTCTGACAGCATAATTTCATTTTCATTTGAAGGATATTTCCCTTCTATATCTTTGATTGTTTCTTTATAGTGTTTATCCCATTCAGTAGTGTCGTAATACGAAAGTGCGATAGAAAGCTCACGCCCCTCGTCGTTCTTCTCGGCAACTGAGCCGACCATATACTGCGTACCTACGGTTTTAACATATTCCAAATTCTTAATCTGCTGTTCCTGCTCCGCTGTCGGCATCGCAAGGGACGCATTAGCGGTCGTGCCTGCGGTACGCACCTGCATTAACTTCATATTTTCCATATAGTTAATGCCCAAACTAAACACGGTAGTAATCATAAAGGTAGTAAGAACGATCGCAAACACCGCAAACAGGTTACGAATACGGTTTGCTTTCATCATTCCCTTTTCTACTCGCTTAACTGCTTTTTTATTTCGGTTAGCGTGCATATCTGCCACCTCCCGAAACAACCTTGCCATCCTCAATGCGGATTGTGCGGTCTGCCATTTGAGCGATTTCCTCATTGTGCGTGATCATAATGGTGGTTTGGTGGAACTGACGGCTGATCGACTGCATCAGCAAAATAACATCCATACTTGTTTTTGAGTCCAGATTTCCAGTCGGCTCATCCGCAAGGATAATGGCAGGCTTTGTCGCAAGGGCACGGGCAATCGCAACCCTCTGCTGTTGACCACCTGAAAGATTATTCGGCATATTCTTAAGCTTTTGTTCCAAGCCAAGAGTATGGATAATCTCTTTTACAAACCTTGTATCGGTCTTGCCACCGTCGATCTCAATAGGGTACACAATGTTCTCATACACATTAAGAACAGGAAGCAGATTATAATTCTGAAAAACAAAGCCAATGTTTCTACGCCTAAAAATCGTCAGTTCCTCATCTTTCATTTTCAACAGTTCTTTTCCTCGGATAGTAACACTACCAGAAGTAGGACGGTCTAACCCGCCGATCATGTTGAGTAGTGTAGATTTACCGCTGCCTGATGTACCTATAACAGCAACAAATTCGCCTTCCTCTACGGAAATGGATACCCCATCCAAAGCATGGACTTCGTTTTCTCCGCTTCCGTATATCTTTCGTAAATCTTTTGTTTCAAGTATTGCCATATTAAAACCTCCAAATTTCTGTTTTTATTTTGTAAGTTCAGTATAGCAACCACTTCTTACAATCTCATTACAATCCAAACTAAAAAATAACAGCATCTCTTTTGTTCCTACCATGCACTTTTACGAATTGATTTCTTTTTTTAATGAAGCAATCCACTCCTCTATTGCCTCTGCCAATGTGTATTGTTGCTGTAAAACTGCCATACCCGTAACAGGAATATCTTCTTTACTTTTTTTCAAAGCAATATTTTCTTCCAGATATTTTTTCAATACCTCCATACTGCTCTCAATATTATCCAGACATTCTTGCTGTCTTTCTCTGGGCATACTGTCCAGATTTACAATGACAGCATTAAAATCTAAAAAAATGTTTATCGGCTTACAGGATATTTCAAGCATCAATTTTTCAAACTGCTGTTTCCCTTTTTCAGTTAAAGAATACACTGATTTTTCTGGCATTTTACCCTCTTTTTCAATATGACTTGAAATATATCCTTTTTCCTCCAACTGAATAACCTTTTTATAAATAGACGGGGTACTAATTTTTACCCATTTTGAAATATTGCGGTACTCTACCAACTTTTGAATGTCATACGCACTCAGAGGTTCTTTCTTTAACATTCCCAAAACAATTAAGTCAATGGTCGCCATATCAATTTCCTCCTTTACTCTCTTGACAACTACTATAAATTATAGTAGAATACCACTTGCGTTTCAACTACTATAATTTATAGTAGTGTATTTTATTCTATTTGTCAAGTGAAAGGAGAACGAACACTATGGACAATCAAAACAGAAAATTGGAGTTATTGGGCAATGCTCCAATCCCAAAAGCCCTTTTAGCTATGGGTATTCCAACAATGATTGGTATGCTCATCAACGCCTTGTACAATCTCGTTGACGCATATTTCGTAGGCGGATTAGGCGAAAGTCAAATGGCTGCCATCTCAGTTGTGTATCCACTCGGTCAAGTAGTCGTCGGCTTAGGATTACTTTTTGGCAATGGGGCAGCATCCTACATTTCCCGATTGTTAGGACAAAGAAACAAGGAACAGGCAAACAAAGTGGCAAGCACTGCACTATATAGCAGTCTTGTTGTCGGTGCAATTATGATTGTTTTATCAATCATCTTTTTGAAACCCATTCTAAGACTTTTAGGTGCAACAGAAAGTGTCCTTCCTTATGCGGCTACCTATGCTGGTATTTACATTGTTTCCTGCATTTTCAATGTTTTTAATGTTACAATGAACAATATCGTGACAAGTGAAGGAGCAGCAAAAACTACAATGTGTGCCTTGTTGTTAGGTGCAGTCCTCAATATCGGTTTAGATCCATTATTTATATACACTTTTAATTTTGGTGTTGCAGGAGCTGCTATTGCCACAGCAATTTCTCAGGTAGTATCTACTCTTGTGTATCTATTTTATATATTCAGACAAAAAAGTGCTTTTCAGTTTAGAATAAAGGACTGTACCTTTTCTAAAGAAATTCTATCTGAAATTTTCAAAATTGGCGTTCCGACACTTGTATTTCAATTATTAACAAGTATTTCTATCTCTCTAATAAACAATGCCGCAGGTAATTATGGCGATTCAGCCATAGCGGGAATGGGCGTTGTTACCCGTCTTATATCTATGGGCAGTTTAACAGTATTTGGTTTTATCAAAGGTTTTCAACCGATTGCAGGTTACAGTTATGGGGCGAAAAAATTTGATCGTCTGCGTACTGCAATCAAAGTTTCCATCTTATGGTCAACTATTTTCTGTGTGATCGTAGGTTTATTATTCAGTCTGTTTTCTACGACTATTGTTTCACAGTTTACAACTGGAAACACAGAAATGATTCACATTGGAGCTTCCTCTTTAAGAATAAACGGTATTACATTTATGCTGTTTGGATACTATACGGTATATTCCTCTTTATTCCTTGCTCTTGGAAAAGGAAAAGAAGGATTTATTCTTGGAGCTTGCCGACAAGGTATCTGCTTCATTCCCGTTATTTTAATTTTTCCATTTATATGGGGATTAAACGGTATTTTATACGCACAGCCGATTGCCGATGTTCTCTCTGCACTTATTACAGTATTTATGGCAATCCCTTTGCATAAAAGTTTAACTGTTGCCGAACAAAAAATGAAGATAACAACTTCTATCCCCTATGGCAGACAATAAAATCAAGCATAAAAGTAGTAACAGAGCCGATGAACTGTGAAACATTTCTCAAGTTCATCGGCTCTGCGTCTTTGCGTCTGGCTCTTTGATGACAGTTATTTGCAAGTTCTTTGCATCAATTAAACTTTCCTGTTTACACTTTGGGCAGTAGAGGGGGAAGTTTTTCAATTCCGTATCTTCCCTGATTTTGTCACGGGTTTTATTGCCACATATCGGACACATTATCCATTCTGAATTCATAAATTATCTATAATCCTCTATTCTATATTGTTCTACAACTTCATTTCCTAAAAGAGTTATTGCCTTTTGTGGGCATAGACTAATACAGCGATAACACATTGTACAGCGATCATTCGACACAACTTTCTTATTTCGTAAAATAAGATTTTTCATTGGGCATATAGAAACACATTTCCCGCAACCAATGCAATTATTGTTAATCTTCAACTTATTAGAATAACCTTTTGTTTTTTTATAAAACCAAAGCCTTTGTCCCAATAATCCGATGATATGCGAAACCAGCGTAATACCTTCTTGTGGATAATCTCCATTTATAATCTGCAAAGCCACTTTCTCGATTTTTTTATCTGCCCGTGCTATAATACAACGATTTTCATCCATTGTCTTTTTTAATAACTTGCTGTCACAAACAGAGTCTGGCATATGAATGTGTATTCCACCCAAAATAGTTGCCCCGTACCTTTTTAACATTCTTGTCGTGCATCCCGCACCATCACCACTAAAAGCCCCCATTGTCGCAATGCACAGTATTTTCTTGTTTTTCCAGATGTCAGCATTCTTTTTAATAAAGTCACGCACCATATATGGAGCATTAGAAAACTGTGTAGGATACCCTATGTAAATCTCTTCGTTTTGTTGAATTGCTGAAATAGCTTCAGGGCTTTCCATAGGAATAGCTTTTGCAGATGAATGAATAAGAGATACCAACTTTTCAATGCAATATTTTGTGTTACCCGTACCACTTAAATAAATTCCAACCATAAATTCTCCTAAAACTCACAACTAAATATTCCGATTAAATCTGTCAGTTTATCTTCCCATTTGTATGCGTAATGAACATTCTCCATCGTTGCAAGAGTCGTAAGACCTTGCACATAAGCAAATAATGCAACTATCAAATCTTCTTTTTTGCTTTGTGTCATATTTGTATCGGCAAGTAATTTCAACACCTGTTCTTTGTAAATCACAAAGGGCTGATAATTGCTTTCCCTACCACTGCCAATATTCAAATCAATTTGTATATTTCCTTGCTGAAAAAGAAAGTTAAAATATTGCGGATGGCTTATAAAAAAGGAAATATATGCTTTGCCAAATTCCAATAAAAAAATAGGTGTCCCTCTATATTGGGAAACTGTATTTTCAAGTACCTCTGTAAACTTTTTCGTAATATGTAATTGCATTTCTTGAAGCAATTCTTCCTTGTTAGAAAAATGACTATATGGTGCAGCGTGACTTACACCACAGGCTTGTGCCACCTTGCGGAGAGAAAGTTGATTGATTCCATTCTTATTCACTAATTCAATTCCTTTTTCTATCAAATCATTTTTCAAATTTTTATGATGATAAGGCTTCTTTTCCATACACACCCTCCAATCTTTACAGTGTCTATATTATATCTCAAAATCTTTACACTGTCAAGATTTTAGATGAGGTTTCACTATAAATACTGGTTTAATGATTGTGATTACTCACAAATTCATTATCTCTTTAATAACTATTACAAAATTGATATTTTGTAACATACTCAAAGTCATTATTCTCAACATAATATACTCTATTTTCATTTACTGAATATACAAAGGAAACTCTTGTCGCCCATATTCCTTCCTGCTTCACAGATTTTAATATCTGGAATGCTTCAGCAACGGAAAAACTATCATTACAATGCTTAAGAAGTTCGTCAGCTCTTTCAAATCTGTCATCACCAGATACAATATATGGCTTCGTTATTTCTGGACTTAATATAGAATAGTTGGTTATGAGCGAATATTGGACTTTCTCCAATCTATATCCTAATCCAGGCTCTATTATTAGTACACGCCCTTTTTTATCTGATAACATAGCCTGCATAGTAGCATCTGGAGCATATACAATCCTGTTATTTTGCACGATATTTAATACATCATCAAGAGTAATTACACCTTTGATAAAACTTTCTGTTAATTCAGAAATAGTACGACACTTTGGAGCGTTGCTGTATTTTCCTTTTTCATTTCCATTTACATAAAGAAGCGTACCGACATTACCGTTCTTATTTACTCCGTGAAAAGAATGGTAACTACTATCAGGCATTTTTATACCAATATAAAATCTGTTCTTTTCTTCAATAACTTTATGAGTCCAAACAGAAAGATCTATGTCAAAGTTAAATCCAACAATGGTGTCTTTTCCATTATAAACAAATCTTGTACACATAGCTAAACCTCCACAATACGCTCCACACAGCCTGATTGAATGGCATCAAGATTTAGAGCAATCTTTTCATCTGACCAATTCCACCATTGAATATCAAGCAATGTATCGATTGTTTTGTCATCAAAGCGTTTTTTTATCGGCTTTGCAGGGACGCCGCCAACTACAGTATAAGGTGGAACATCTTTAGTAACTACAGCACGAGTGCCAATAATCGCTCCATCACCAATCTTAACTCCTGCAAAAATAATAGCTTCATAGCCAATCCAAACATCATTGCCAACAATAATATCACCTTTATTGTCCCACGATTTAATAACATCTTTTTTGCCAAGTGCCCATTCTTCAAAAAACAATGGGAATGGATAGGTTGAAAGTGATGACATGGAATGATTTGCACTATTAAACAAAAACTTTGCACCACATGCAATAGAACAAAATTTTCCGATAATCAACTTATCGTGATTTATTGGATAATGATACAATACATTATTCTGTTCAAACCCCTTTGGATCATTAACAAAGTCATTGTACATCGTGTAATCTCCGATTTTTATGTTGGGATTTGCAATCACATTTTTTAAATAAACTGTTTGTGTATCTCCTGTCCTTGGATAAATCTTATTTGAAATAGGCATTTTGTAATCCTCCTTGTGTTATACATTATAATTTTATCAATCACAAAAATGCTATTCAATGCACTAAACAATACAGCTTTGTTTAGTGTAAAAAAGAGAGCTACTTTCTCAGCAGCTCTCCTAAAATTATCTCTGATATATAATTTTTCGTATAGCAGATACCGAAAGAAAATATCGTTCAGCAAGCTCCTCCACAGAAATACCGTTATCATATTCCATAATGATAGCAGCATTGCGTTTTGCAAGTTCTTTTCGATACCCAGATAATTCACCCCAAGGTTTATGTTGTTCGTCTTTAGCAGGAATATAAATATATTCTGCCTGAACATACTTTTGCAATTCTTCGACCAACATATCAGGAAGAATTGCATTTGCATTAATGTATTTCATATAGGCTTCCTCCTTGATTGATAAAGTCAAGTAGCAAAGCCAGATATATTTACTTAGCGACTATAAATACTCCTTGCAAATGTCGCTTAACTTACTGGCTTTGCAAGGAGAAAAGCATCATTTTTCCTTTTTTTATTGATACACATATATATCACCGTCCCATTAGTATCTTGTTTCTTAGCATATCATATTCGAGCATATAATTCAATTATCCATATTCTTATTACGAATTTTAATTTCTTGAAACAAGAAATATTATCTCCTGTTTTAAGCACTGTCACTTTCTTTAATAAGAAGCCACATCTCTGTACAATATAGAAATATGAAGTATCAGAGGATAGGTGGTGAGTAAATGGACGATAGAAAGTGCAATCTGGACTTCGATTTTACTCCGATAGGTCAAGCTATTAAGAAAGCCCGCAATACGGAACATATGACAAGAGAAAGTTTAGCAGAGCTGTTGGACTATTCCGTGCGTCATGTACAGTCCATTGAAAACGATGGGCAGTTTCCAAGCATTCAGCTATTATTTTTCCTTGCCCGACGATTTCACATCTCACTTGACCAGTTCCTTTTCCCAGAGGAAAAAACGGTAAAAAGTTCTACACGCAGACAGGTCGATGCCCTGCTTAATGAGCTTGACGATAAAGAATTGTCGGTTATTGAAGCTACCGTCAGAAGTCTATGTAAGGCAAAAGAACCAGAGGAATAAACCTCTGGTTTTCTTTTGCCCTTTTTTAATATGCAGGGATACCATAACCGTAGATTACGCTGCTTCCAACAGGATAACTTCTCTGCTTACATTCATCCCCAGAGTTACCCTCAACGGTATAAACCGTACCATTTTCGCTTTTCTCCACGATCCCTGTGTGGTCGATTGTTCCATCTCCCTCCCAGTCAAAGAAGATGAGATTGCCCGCTGTCGGCTCGTAATCCCGACCTTGCCATTGTCCATTGTTCCGAAACCAATTCACACCATCCGAACAAAGGGAATATTTCGGTATAATCCCGCTTTCCAGATAACCGCATTGCTCGGCACACCACGATACAAAGCAGGCACACCATTCCACACGGCTGTCAAAACCGTACCACGACCAATAAGGCTCACCGCCCACATTACCAAGCTGCGTTAAAGCAACCTCTACAATCGCCTGATTACCACCGCTTGTAAATGCCCGTCCGTATGGATAGTAACGAAGCACATGAGCGACATACTGCGTATCGCCATAGCTGTCCCATCCCAAGCGTTCTGCCTGTATTGCGGAAAATTCTACGGCATTTGCATAGGAATATCCTCCATAGTTATTTTTCGCCCAAGATATATAGCCATTTCCAAAATTGTAGCCCTGCAAAGCAAGTTTAATATGCTCCATATCTACGGGGTTTTCCACCTCTGCCGCATTTAAGCAGTCTGCAAGATTTTGAATACCCACATCAATCGAATACTCTGGATCGGTAATTCCATTCGGGGTGTTGGGATACCTCGTGTTATATCCACACTCCGAAGCCTGCATCGGGTCATTTCCACGACCACCCGATTCCTGCATCATAACTGCCTTGATAAGCTCCACATATTCGGGAATACCGTGTTGACTGGCATACTGGCGTATCAATGGATCATAGGCTTCCACTTCCGCACTTACAGGAGTATAAGCGTTGCTGTTACCTCCGCCGCCAAAGAGGGACACGGCACAGCCAAGCAATACAACAATCAAAATTATAATTACTGCAACCCAACCACCTGCAACAATGGCGGCAATCAATGCTTTTGTACCCGCTATAATCGCTTTTACTGCTGACACGGTAGCTTTTGCTGTCGTTTTGACCGCAGCAGCGGACGCTTTCGCCGTGGCTCGTGCCGCCTGTGCCGCTTTCTGGGCAGCCTTGGCAGAAGCCTTTGCCGCTGCCTGTGCAGATTTAGCGGTGGTCTGTGTTGTTTTAATGGCAGCTTTTGAGGTTGCCTGTGCAGTCTTAACTGATTTCTGTGTCGTCTTGACTGTTCCTTTTGCAGCGGTTTTAATTGCATTTTTACTGTTTCGGGCAGATTGCTTTATGGTCTTTTGTGTCTGTCTTACCCCTTTCACACGCTGAACAGAGGTATTAGACGCAGAAGAACGGCTCACCGTTCCGTAATGGAATTGTGAGCCATTCTGTCCTGCAGCATTTGCCCTTTGGCTTTGGACTGTTTCCATCATCCTTTTTTGCTTGAACTCAAAAGCCTTGTCCTTCGCCTTAACAATGTTCTCTTTCGTGGTGCGAACGCTTTTCTGTCCCTGTTTGTCAAATTGATAGACACCCTCAGCAGTCACACGCTCAGCGGTGTGGGACACCTTATCAGCAGCATATTCTGTGGCAGAGTTTTCCTCCGCATAGCAGCTCTGCTCTGCTTTATCCTTTGTCTTGGTATAAGCAGATTTCATACGCTCCGAAGCAACAGCAGCCTTATCAATGGTCTTGATTGTTCCTTTGACCGCATCTCTGGTTTTAATCTTCGCCATACAAAACCTCCCTTCCAAGAATACAGCACATCCTTTGAGATTTTGCGGTCACATTAAACAACCTTTTTTGCCACAACCACAAGCCTGCCATTTTGAGCAGAATATTCACAAGTCGAAAGGGTAATGAGCTTATCTCCATACTCAGCACTTACTCCCGTATCATAAAGAGCAAGTTCCTTACACTTGGCAACATATTCCGCAAAAGCTTCTTCTGTTTCTGCATTTACAAAATCGTAATAGCGATAACCCTCTGCACTATATGCCACAGTCTTAAATACCGCCACGATTTCATATTCTGCCTGCTCGGTCAGCGTATCAAACTGAATGGTCTTATGCTTTTCATAAAAGCTCTTGGACTTATAGCTTTCCAACGCACCAAACATCTTGCCGCCTTTGATGTGGTGTCCGTAAATGATCAGGTTATCGCTATTTAAGATGTCACAATTTTCCTGAATATACGGTACACCCAGATCGCTGTATTCTTTTTCAAAATTTCGCTTGAGATAAAAGTTCGGATTGTTCTTTGTCTGCATGACAGGATAATTGAGCTTTGTTCCATCAATAGCGATCCATCCCACCATATCTTCATTCTGCAAATAAAGTTCTCTATACTTTGCAAGAACATCCTCGCCCTCGCTGACAGGCGTATCCCCAGAAGCAGGCTCACTTTCGGGAGCTTCTTCCACCACTTCGGCAATCTGTTCAAAGGCTTCTGTCTGTTCCTCCACCTGTGCATAATGATGATAGATGTGAAAACCGCAAAAAGCCGCCGTACCAAGCAGGCACACGGCGGCAGTCAAACAAATCTGTTTCTTATATTTCTTCAGATAATCTTTCATAGGCTATTCCTTTCTTCATTCCTGCCCTGTTTTCTGGGCATCGTGGTACACCCGCAGGGTGTTTTCTTTAGCGTGTATGGTCGTTCTGTTTTTGGGGCGTATGAAGTTCCCTGCAATATTCTGGGTATCGAACCTTAATGCCCTCCATAAAATACGGGGCGAACTCACAGCAAAATAAATCTTCTGGCGTAAAGCTCGTTTCCCGACCTTCCTCTACATAGTTGTTCCAGAGATTAAAGGCAAGGTGGCAGACCTTGACCGTTCCGCTTGTCTGCCACCCTCCATACATCCCTTCTGGTTCAATACAGTCTTGCTTAAAATCAAACATCTGATTGATATTTGCCCTTGTTTCTCCTGCAATGCCCATTACATAGAAAAATGCCCTGTGATAACAGTCGTTGACTTTACACTTTGACATCATTTCCAGAAAGAAATCACGATGCTCTTTCGATTTAAAAATAATTTGTGACATTCCTCTTTTCTACCTCCTTAATTCGATTTTGTGCAATTTCAAAATACGCCTTATCAATCTCCGCCCCCAGATAGGCTCTCTGGGTTTGTATCGCTGCTAATGCTGTACTGCCTGTTCCCATAAACCCATCAAAAACCAACTCGCCCTGTAAACTGGAAATCTGTATCAACCACGATAAACACTCCACATTTTTTATCGTTGGATGATAAATCTGATGCTGTTTTTGCCATACGGAATTATAGGTCGCTTTCGGATATTCTTCGCCAAACCAACAGGCATTGAAGCGTGTCTTATATTTTTTACTTCGTTCTCTGCCTGCATGGTACTGCGTTCCTTCTTTTTTCCTATTCTCAAGAAGTGTTGTATGCTGAAAAGTTCGCCGTCCTTTCTGGCAGAAAATAATCCACTCTGCATTATTGGCATAGCTGCCTGTTAAGTCGCCAATCCCTCCAATCGTACCTTTTTCCACGATCAGACAATTCTTTACCGTAAAGCCTGCCCGTTTCAAACAGTCATAATGGTAGGGATAGCAGTCAAAACGGGTAAAAAAATAAGCGTGGGAGTTCTCACGCAAAATGCGGTAGCTTTCCCTCGCAAACCGTTCATAATCTATCCCCATATCTCCAGTTAAAACAGCGTGGGGCTGCCTTGCAAAATGATTTCGGTAAGAGATACCATAAGGCGGATCAGTTAAAATGAGTGATACATAGTTATCGGGAATTTGTGCCAACAACTCCATACAATCGGTATGATAAATTTGATTACACAATCCCTTTCTTTCCACCTGTGCCTGTAAAAGCTCTCCGTCACCCATCCGATTAAACCTCTCCAAACTTGGTTGTCATCAGCCTGTAAAGCTCTGTATTTCTTGGGAACTTATTGACAAACGGTACAAGGGAGCTGCCTACCTTTAAAAGCCCCTGTCCTGCCCCCACATTTGTGATATAGCTCATCTGAAGGTCTGAGATATTCAGGAGTTTGGCAAGCTCAAGTCTGTCGGTGGATGCCTGATTGAGCATAATGATAAACTCGGAGTTTGCAAGCATTGTCCTTGCCGTATGGCTCTGTAACAGGTCGTCCACATTCTGGGTAATACCTGTACAGTAAGCACCGTACTTACGCACACGCTTCCAGAGGGTAAAAAGGAAGTTTGCACTGTATTCGTGTTGGAACAGCAGGTAAATCTCATCAATGAAGATAAAGGTGTTTCTTCCTTTTGCTCTGTTCTGGGTGATACGGTTTAAGATACTGTCAAGCACTACAAGCATACCAATCGGCTGCAACTGCTTTCCTAAATCAAGGATGTCATAACAGATAAGTCGGCTCTTTGTATCCACATTGGTATGCTTAGCAAAGGTATTCAAAGAACCGTCTGTAAACAGCTCAATGGCAAGGGCAATCTCCTGTGCTTCTGGCTCATTCTGCTTTAACAATTCCTCACGGAAGTCCTGCAAAGTCGGCGGTGTTCCCATATAGTTGCCCTGCTGATAATAGCGGTACACACTTGCCGTACAGCGGTCAATGATGGACTTCTGCTTTGCACCAAGACTGTTGCCGCCGATAAGCTGCTCGCACAGGGATAAAATAAACTCTGATTTCAGAATGACAGGGTTTGCACCGTCACCATAATCAGAGTTCATATCCATAGCGTTGATGTGGCTTTCACTTGTGGCAGAGATGTGAATGACTTCTCCCTGCATTGCTTTTACAAGAGGGGAATATTCTCGCTCTGGGTCAATAATAATGACATCCGCATTAGGGTCTGTGAGAATGATATTGGTCATTTCTTCCTTCGCCGTAAACGATTTACCTGCACCAGATACACCTAAAATAAAGGAGTTTCCGTTTAACAGGTGGCGGCGGTTTGCAATGATCATATTTTTGCTGATCACATTCTGCCCGTAATACACACCGTTCTCGTGATAGATTTCCTGCACACGGAAGGGGATAAATACCGCAAGGCTCTCTGTGGTAAGGGTACGCAGGGCGTCAATCTTGCGGACACCAAAGGGCAGGGCGGTATTCAATCCATCCATCTGCTGATATTTCAGTACCGCAAACTGGCACAGGTGCTTTCTGGCGGTAGTAAGAAGTGCTTCCGTATCATTGTCAAGCTGCTCTTTCGTTTCTGCCGTATGCACCATTGTCAAAACAGCAAACATCATCCTCTGGTCACGGGTCGTCAAATCGTCCAGAAATTCCTTGCTTTCCTTTCGCTGCTGTTCAAGGTCGTAGGGAATAACTGCGGAAAAGTTATTGTTCTGGTTTTGCTTTCTCTGCCAGTTTGTGATGTTGGTTTCCACACCCAAAAGCCTGTTTTCCACTTCTCTTACCGCTTCGTCCGTAGGAACAGGAACAACATCTACGGACAGCATCATATTTCTGTTCAGCTCACAAAGCTCTGCCACCATACTGTCTTTGATATATGCCGCATACTCACGAAGAAAAATCACACGCCCATATCTGTCACCAATACGGAAGTAGTCCTTTTCAAACTCGAAAGTATCAGGACAGATATAGTCCTTAAAATCGTGACCTTTTCGCATACTCAAAAGCATATCAAAAGCAAAACCTGTTTCCTCGCCTGTACGGTAAAAATCGTGAAAAATACGGAGTTTTTCTCCTGCGTCAAGCTCCACACACTTTGAGCCAAGACGGTTAAAATGCCCGATCAGGTCAGCACCCACACGGGCAAAATAATTTCGGGCTTCTTCAATATTCTTTTTGCAGACAGATACCGTCACATACTTATCCTGCACAATGGCATTTGCACCTGTTGCCTTATCAAGCAGCATTTTGTTATATTCCTTGCGGTACTTATCCAGTCCATCGTCTGCCATTGGGATTAAGATCGTCTGCTCAAAGTCTGCCTTGTTAAGACGCCTGTTGTTAATGGTAATCTTCGTAGTCGCACCGCTGTCAAGGGCGTTGAGAAGTTCTGAATATTCAAGGAACATCGCTTCCTTATCCTCACGGCTTGCCACCGCATAGTTAATATCCTCAAACTTAAATGTCTTTGCATACTTGTTCTTTCCCACAAGGAAAACGCCGTCCTCCCAGATCGTCTTAATCGGGATCACCGATTGCACCGATTTGGGTACGACAAACTTTTCCTTATCCTGTTTAAACAGATTTTTCAATGTTTTAATCATTCGATACCTCCTTGCTCTTTTGAGATTTCTTTCTCTGTCTGCTCTTTTGCTTTCTGTGGATACGGATACCCAGAGCTTCTTTTTCGTGGATGTCAATCGTTTCTTTTAAGGCTTCATAGTAGAGATTATCTGGGGAAAACAACAGCTTTTTCGGCATGATAAACTCTGATTTTATCCACGCCCAGACGAACTGCTCCGCTGTCATCCCGTTGTACTTGATAAAACCCAACGCTGCAAAAGGCGAAGTTCCTAAAATACACATCCAGCTTAATGTTTCCGTGCCAAAGTAGGGACGGAGAAGAAAATACAAAGCCACCGCCACACCGCAGGCAAGGACAGAAAAAATGAACTGCCGCATCGACAGTCCAAAAAACATACTCTCCGTATAATTACGGATCTCCTTATTTATCTTGACTTCCATATTAGCACCATCCCTTCTTGACCTCTCCTGTCGCTATAAAAAGGATGCTGCGTTTTGGAACATAAAGCAATCCTGAAACAGCATCTCCTATTTCAAATATTTTGTTGTCGTCTGCCTTTTGGAATTTTCCCACCAGTCCTTTTTCAACAGGCAGATCGTATTCTTCTGACGCTTCAATCACTTCTCCGTTCAGTAAATGGATACGATAAATCTGGTAATATTTTTCTTCTTTCTTCATTTCTATCATCCTTTCCTTGTTGATAATTTTAGGCATAAAAAAATCGCCACCAACTGTAAGTGACGATTTCTGAAAGTTATTTTGTTGCTATCGAATGAGCCAACTGTAATCCTTACGGCAATCTAAGATATACTCCACATACACCGTATCATCTTGTATTTGATAGAGGACAAGATACCACTTCTCAATAAACATCTTGTGATATTTATTCGGTGTGATATAGGGTTCTTCAAAAAATGGAAAACGCTGCGGCATCTGGCAGAGGGAACGCATAGCGGTCATAATCTCTTTCTTTTTTGCCGCTGCTGCTTCTTTGTTGACCTGTGCCATAAAACGGATATGTGTTCCCAACATTCTCTTTGCCCTGTCAGAAACAATGACTTTGTATCTCTTGTTCTCTGTCATACGCTACACCTCTGCAATCACATCATCAAGGTAAGCGTCCAGTTCATCAAGCGTACAGCCAACTCTGCCTGCCATTCTATCTTCCTCTACGGCAAGCAGTTCCTCACGCAGCTTCAGCATTTTCTCCCTGCGGTTATAAGTTTCAATATCCATAACGACTAAATCTCCCTCGCCGTTCTTGGTAAGGAAAATCGGCTCTGCGGTCTTTCTGCACATATCGGCAATCTCGTTGTAATTCTGGCGGATTGCTGCGGATGGTCGAATATTCATAACAAAACCTCCTTCTCGTATATTAGATAGTATTATTCTACCCATATTATACTCATTTCATACAACCAAGTCAATATGCACAGAAAAATTTTGCATTACAATCCCATCATCTCACGCACTACTCGGTCTGCCATTTTGACCGCACCGACTAAGATGAGCATATTAAAAATCAGCTCGCCCACATAACTCCACACCATTGTAACTGCCGCCGCATCAGGATTGACTACGGGCGGAGCTGCGGCAAAGAGGGAAAAGATAATACAGGCAAGCACAATGATTGCTCCCTCAAGGCAGACCGCAGAATAGCTCTTGATAAAACTCTTGCCTACACTCTGGCTCGGCTCTCCTGCAAATGCAGATAACGGCACAGGTGCAATGGCGGTATAAAGATAGAGCTTAAAAAACCTGCCGTACACCGACATAATCATAATGAACGACAAGACCGTAATAAACAGACCGCCGATCAAGGTGACTGCCCATAAGGGAATACTCTCGAAAAAGCCACAGTCCTCAACTGCTGTTACAATTTCCTGCGGCAATACCGTATCGGTTGCCGAACCAAAACCTGCGGCGTTCATTATGGTAGAAATCAAGCCTTGTACGATATTAAAAAGAGCCATCATCAACTCCAGACCATAAGTGACCGCACCTTTCGCAAGGGCAAAACGGATAAACAGCTTCAATGCCTGTTCGGGGCGTTTGACCTCTGCAAAATTGCCACAGGTACGCATTACGCCTACCACAAAAAACAGCACCAAAAGGGCAAGTCCGATCGCCTGCACCGCACCGTGGATACCGACGATCACATCCCATATCGTGCCGCCTTTGAACTGCTCTGGGGATTGGGTAATAATCTGCCATATCTCCGCTAACTTTTCATTCCAAGTGTTCAAAGCGTTCTCCAAATTCTGAACTACCCAGTTATCAGACACATCGATCACCTCCATTCTTTTTCTGTATCACTGCTTATTTCAATATCACTTTCCACCTCGTTTCCCCAAGCATCCCATCCCTCTGTCTTTTCACGGGCAAATAATTCCACACGGGGCAAGTCCCCCATAAGCTCTACGATTTTCTCTCTTGCTTCTTCGGGCTTTTGGCTGTGTCCTCGGATTGGACTGATAAGAAACTGATGGACACGGTTGGAATTTCGGTGCGGTTTCCCTTTGATAGCAAGCAGACAGATTTCCGCATTGCCCCTTGTCCAAAAGCCCAGACCGAAAAACCAACCTTTTCCACTTTTATTCTGCTTCAGCCAGACAAAGGCTACTGTTTTGTACTGAAAGCCCCACGCCTTAATCACACGCAGAGCTTCAGGAAGCTGGGGAAAAGTCGCCCATAGAAACAAGACACAATCCTTTGCTGCAATCTCCTCTACCTTCAGCCCGCAAATATCTTTCACGCTCATTGTGGGATAATGATGTTCCGCAGCCCCCGACAACCTTTTCTGTTGGTATCGCCACGGTGGATCGGCATAAATGATATTGTATTTCTGGTTATTCTCTATTTTGTACCCTCCTTTCCTCCTGCGGTGCAGTTCCAAAGGAAACCGCACCGCAGGTATTGTCTTTTCTTTCTTCCTTACCTCAAACTTAACCTGTGATAAGGGTTAAAATCTCTTTTGCAAAGGTAATCACAACGCCGCCTGCAAGGGTCAGAAAGCCGTTTGCTCTCTGAGAGGGGTCGTGAGATTTCAGGGATAAACCGATCTGCACGATACCAAAGCCAAGCATAATCATTCCGACAGCCCTTACCAGACCGAAGATAAAGTCGGACAGGTTATTCACTACGGTCAACGGATCGCCTGCGGCAAAGGCAGTCACGGAGCTGCCAAGCACAACGGTCATCGCCATCACCACCATACAGTAAAAGCGGAAGCCTTTCTTTACCCTGCCTGTCATCGGCAGCTTTGTGTTATTCTTCTGGGTGTTGTTCTTCTGGGTGTCATTCTTCTTAAATAATCTCATACAGTAATTCCTCCTTAAATTTTGAATAATTCCTCTAAGTCCTCCTCGGACAGAAGCTCATAAGATGTGCTGACAGCCTGCACCGTTACAGCGTTCTTTGGAATATCGCTGTCAAACACAAGGGTTGCGACAGCCTGTGTCGGTTCGCCGTGCAGATAGGGCGGCATTCCTCCGTCCGTTGTCAGCTTTAAATTGGGGTGCTTTAAAATGTCATATTTCAAGTCCATCACAGGACGCTCCCCACGGATAAACAAAAGTGCGTAGCGGTTATCAAGCATACGCACTTCATCTGGGGTCAAAAGCTCACGCCCTGAGATTTGATAATTGGTGGAATAATTTCCGCTGCGACCAGAGCTTTTTCCATAGGTGTTCGTATCAATGGTTTCCTTTCCTAAAAACTCCGACACATACTTATGGGTACTCTGTTCGTTGCCACCCAGATACAAAAATTCGTCACAATTACCGCAAATGCTTTCCCATTGCTTTTCAAATAAGGCTTTGAGCTGTGCCAGATTTTGCAGGATGATGCTGACCGACACACCTCTCGACCTCATCACACTCAAAATCTTGTCGAAATCGTCTGGCAGCGAAACATTGGCAAATTCGTCCATAATAAAATGGCAATGCACAGGCAGGCTTCCTCCGTATTTGTGGTCGGCAAGATAAAAGAGCTGTTGAAAAATCTGGGTGTATAAAATCGACACAAGGAAGTTAAAGCTCGTGTCGTTGTCTGGGATCAGGGCAAACAGAGCCACCTTTTTCTCGCCTAATGACGGCAGGTCAAGCTCATCGGTAGCGGTTAAAGCCGCCACACTCTCAAGATTGAATTTCTCAAGCCTTGCGGCAAGGGTGATCTGGATGCTCTTTAAGGTCTTGGCACTACCAGAGTGGTAATCCTTGTAATACTTCACAGCGATATGGTCTGGGTTCTCCATTTCCAGACGGTCAAACAATTCGTCAAGAGGACTGATATAACTGTCATCATCCTCGTGGACTTCCCCTGCACGGAGTAACTCCATAACCATCGGGAAATTCTGCTCGTCCTTTGGTGCTTCGTATTTGAGATAGAATACCAAGGACAAAAGCAGCATACTTGCCGCCGTATCCCAGAACGGGTCTTGCGACTGGCTGCCTTTCGGGGTCGTTGCCTTAAAAAGATTGGTCACAAGCCTTTGCACATCGTTATCGTTCTTCAGATAGACAAAAGGATTGTAACAATGGCTCTTGTGCATATTGATAAGGTCAAGGACACGCACCTCATACCCTTTCTTTTCAAGCAACCCTCCCACATCTCGGACAATTTCTCCCTTTGGGTCTAAAACCACCATAGATGTGTTGCATTGCATAGCGTTGGGCTTGCAAAAGAAGCGGGTTTTTCCCGCCCCAGAACCGCCGCAGCAAAGAATGTTCAAGTTTCGGCGGTGCTTTTTCCCATCCAGACCGATACGGACATTCTGGGTCAGCAGCTTATTCGCAGACGGGTTCTTGTCTTGATATTTCTTGTTGATAGCACTTGCGTTGCCCCATTTTGCAGAACCGTGTTCCTCACGCCTGCGGTAGTTCTTCCGTGTAGAAAGATAAATGCCGATCCCCATCCCATAAACAAGCAAAAAAAGAAGGACAGTTTTTACGCTGTCCTCACACACCGTTATGTGAAACGGGTTGTTCATTGCTATGGGTAGGTTTTCAATAATTTCCACCAGACCGCCATCTACATACGGGGCGGTCAAGAGGGCAAACCACACGATGGGAAGAATACCGCAGACGGCAAGGATCAGGCTCGTTTTCTGATCGTTATCGTTCCTCACGGCACTTGCAGGGCAGCACCCTGACCTTTCTGCTCGGAGCTTCGGACACCTTGATAATCAGTTCATCCACAGGGTCGGTGGGGCGTTCCTCCTGTAACTGCTGTGTCCGCAAGGTGTTTAAGGCACGGATGACAATATTTTTATCATAAGCGTCCAATGCCAGATGGTAGCGTTCTTCTTTCATAAGCAGCACCTCGCCTTAGCGTTCCTGCTCTTTGCTTTTTGCAGGTTTATTCTTTTCAAGGCTCTTATACATCTCGCTTTGAATTTCTCCCAGAACATCACGCATAGAACCAAGCTCGCCTTTGAGTGCCTGTGCGTCCATTCCCTCATACTCTTTGGGGAGCTTATCGAAACGGAACGCCCTTGTATCCACACCGTAACGGGAACTGACCATATAGGCAACGCAGAACGATTTAAAATCAGACGCATCTCGGCTCTCGTTATACTTAAAATCAAAGACTGCCGCCGACACTTCCTTTGCCATACTCACAAAGAGCTGTTCCTCATTAAGCCCTGTCTTAATAAAAATGGTCTGCTGTCCGCTGTCATAAAAGGCAGGCAGTTCCAAATCGTCCACAGGCTGAAAACCAACAGGGCTTGCGTCAATCATTGCTGATACAAGCTCACGCATTCCCTTCTTTTCTTGTGGCGGCTGTCGGTTTGCTGCGGAAGTATCGGAAATATCATAAACTTCTTTTGCATTGTAACCGACTGCCTTTGTCCCGTCCTCACGAGTGTACTCTTTCCCTGGCTCAAGAATGATAACCTTCTGGGCGTCCTTATTTACATAGACACGGCTCTGCTTCCAAGCATTTTTATCCTTCAAAGAAGTCGCTTCAGGCATCTGGGCAGATACTAAAATCGCATTGTTGACAGAGTAACGGTCAAAACGCCCCTGTACCTCAAGATACTGCTGAAAAGCATCGCCGTCCGCAAGCATCTCGGTACAGGTGTTGTCAATCATTTCATAGGCTTCCTTACGCTGTGCCTGTTTTTGTGCTGCCCATTCCTCCTTATTAAACGGCTTACTGCCGCCAAATACATCGTAAATACTCATTATCTTGCTCCTTTCGATTTTTTCGGTTTCTTCCGTCTGGCAGGCTGCTTATGCTCTGTCTTTTTCACAGGCTGCTTTGCCTGATTGGAAGATTTTTCCTGATTGAGAGTCGGGGAAGTTTCTGTTTCCTGTTCCTTGCGGCTCTCTTTGATTTTCCGCAGTTCTTCCTTGACGGATGGTTTCTCCTTATTCAAAGTAGCCCCCTCTGCGGACTTGCTTCGCTTCTCTAAGGTAGGCTCGGACAGAGGGGACTTTTCTGTCTTTGCCACCGAGGGGTTTTGGGCATTGTCCTCTTTCTGGACAGGCTTCCCCATCAGGGCGTCTAATAATTGATCCTTCTGTGCTTTTTCCTGTACCCCGATGTCTGGCTCTGGCTGCCCTGTCTTTGCCGACTTACCGTCTTTTGTCTTTTCCGCTTCCTGTACGATGGTAGCGGTATCCACAGACGCCAAGCTGAAGCGTTCCACAATTCGGCTGATCTTCGATGCGTCCTCTGCTCTGGCAATCACATCCACAACCGCATTCGGGTCTTTATTTTTTCGGTCAGCCAATACACAGTAAAGAACCCCGTACCGTTTGGCTTCCTGCGTAAATTTTTTCAGGTCGCCACGCCTGACCGTAAAGACTTTCAACTCCTTGCCAGAACGGAGCATATTGGTAAGCCTTGACTTTCCTTTCGTTTTCTTTTCTTCCTTGAGAATGGTATAGAGCAGAATAGCGATATTCTTCGCCCCTGCCCCTGTAATTTTGGCAGCGACCTCAAAGCCCTCCAAGCTCATTCGGACGATCTGTTCTGCCGCTTCGCCGCCTGTGTTCATTCTTCATCAGCTCCTTTCGTTTGGTTTCCTGTTCTTCTGTCCGAATGGTCTGCAACTTCTCTTTTAAGACACCGCTTCGGACTTCGATGCCCTCACACAGTCTGACCTCCTTTCGTATCGTATTAAGCCGCCCTGTAATCTCGGAAATCTGAGCCTTGACCGCCTCTTTTTCTTCGCCGCTTGCTTTGCGGGAGAGGGAATAAAGTCCCTTACGCTTTGCGGTCAGCTCTGCCATCTCCGTTGTCAGAGAAGCCTTATATGACAAAAGCTGCTCTGCGGTGTCAATATGACAGCGGCAAAGCAGCCTTGTTTCCTTTGCGATCATCTCCATCTTCATAAGGTCGTCCTTCAAAAGATAATGAAGCTTCGCATAATCTTGTTTTCTGCCTTTTGGCAAGATGCCAAGCTTATAACAGTAATGAAGATACAGCCCCCGCAGTCCGCCTATCTTTCGGGCATTTTTCATTGTCCCTCGGACACGGAAAACCTTAACTTCTTTTGTGGACTTGGCAAACTGTGAAAATCTGACGGCATAGGAATTTTCCTTGATACGCTCCACAATGCGGTCATTGGTATAATCCTCGCCCAGCTTGTAAAGCCGTTTTGGTCTTTGCCATCCTTTCCCGATGATCGTCCAATACTTACGGTTTGGGTCAAAGTTAATGCGGTAGCCCATCTTTAACAGTTCACGGTCAAAGTCTTTCAGCGTAAACGACTTGCTGATGGCTTCGTCCACTGCCTGCCTTGCCACCGTATCTCTGGTAGGAAGTCCCTGCTTCTCCGCCTGATAAAGAGCGTAAGGCTTCTTCCTGCCGCTTGGCTGTTCAATCACGGACAGGGCATACTCACGACACAGTTCATCCGACCGCTTGCGGATCAGACGCAGATTTTTCTTGTTGTCGTGGTAATGCTTCCCGTCCGCAAAGGATACGGAATTTAACACAAAATGGTTATGCAGACAGTCCGTATTCAAATGGGTGGCGACAATCACTTGAAATCGGTCGCCCCACATACGCTCGGCAAGTTTCACCCCGACCTCGTGAGCCTGCTCTGGCGTGACCTCGCCCTGCTTAAAGCTCTGGTAGCCGTGATAGCAGACAATCTCACTTTCATCCTGCCATTGCCCTTTCGTTATCATCATTTCATCCCTTGCGGTGGCAGGGTCACAGTTGACGCCTGTGACAAAAAACTGCTTCTCCGTTTTTTCTCCGTTAGTAGCGTATTTCATCACATCACCTAATGCCTGCAAGTCTGCTTCCGTGTATTTGGGATTGACGGTCTTTTCTGGGTTTTTGGCGTAGTCGATAGGATGGTCAAGCCTGCCTTTCACATCCCATATCTCACAGACAGCCATTACCCCGATCCCTTTTTCGGAAGCAGATACTTCTTGCGAATGTCCATCTGGAACTGCCGCCACTTAACTGCTTCTTCCGTAAGCATCGGTGCATCCACAAAGTTCAGGGCGTTGGCTTTTGCCGCAAGCTGATTGACACGGTTGCCAATGGCAGACAGTTCCCGCATCATCTGGTAAAACTCTGGGACAGGCTTTTCGCACAGGCGGTAGCCTTTCACCATCGCCCTTAAAAACGCTTCTTTGGAACGCCCCGACTTTCGCACAAGCTCGTTAAGCTCATCGGCTTCCTCCTCCGTCAGCCGAAAGAGTACCTGCACATTTCGTTTACGCATCGGTCACACCCTTTCTGTCGGAGAGCCTTCCTATCTGCAAACAGCACATCAGCACAACACCTGTCAGACCGCCGACCATTGTGCCGATGATAAAAGAGATACACTCACTCATTCTTAACACTTCCTTTCCTTATTCCTGCCGTGCTTTACGGCATAATGGGATACCCTTGCGGTATTTCTTTTGATTGGGGGTATTAGGGGACTTCCCCTAACAAGCGAATTTGGTATCCGTCAAAAGATGGATAATCAAATTCAGTGCTTGGTAAGACCTGTCTTAGTCCTCGTACTCACACAGACATTCTCCACACGCTGGGCAAAGATACGGACATCCCGAACAATCCTCGTGGTTCATACACTCGGCCTCCTCTTCATCGGGCGTATCTTTTTCCTTTCCATCTTCCTTATCTACATCCTCAATCTTGGCTTCTCCGCAGACAAAATCTTCCTCAGAAAAAGAAATAAGGTCGGTGTCAAAGAGAATGATTTTGACTTTCTCCGCCGCCTGTTCGGTAGTATCTGCATAAACAGAAATGGTCTTTTCATAGTGTCCTGTAAGAGTAACTGCATATTTTTTCATTGGATAATTCCTCGCTTTCCTTCTTAAATTTGATGTTATTTTTAGTATCTTTCTGGAAATCATCATCCGACAATCAACGGGCATCCCCCCTTTCACGATGGTTTTTCTGCTGTCCGATACCCAGATAGGACAACAAAAAATCGTTGACATCCTTACCGACAGGCGGCGGTGCGTCAACGATCTCATAGTCTTTTTGCAACAATACTTTTAAGGCGGCGGTACACCGTCTGCCTGTATTGTCATTGTCTAAATGCAGATAGAGCGTTTTAATTTGCGTGTTTGCTTTCAAAAATGTGGATAGGGCAATGGGGATGGTGCTGTCTTTCAGCTCTTTCTTTGGCTGATACACCCCCGACAAAGAGAGTAGATTTTCTCCTTTGTAGTCCTTTCCCTCACATTTCAGATAAGTGGCATAGGACAGTAAATCAATGGCGGCTTCAAATAAATGCACCGAACTTGCAGGCTTATCTGCCAGAAGTCGGAACGAATACCGCTTGTCACTTCCCGAAGCATCCAGACGGAAGTTACCGCCAAGTCCTCGGTAGGCGGCGTATCTGGATACGCCTTTTTCATCCTTACCAACGAAAACAGCGTTGTGGTATCGTCCTGCACTCTCAAACAGGATACCTTCATCAATGCACTCCTGAATGATCTGCAAGTCAATTCCACGCCCGAACAGATAGTGAATGACCTGCTCATTGTTGGAATATCTGTCGGGTAAAAGCAGCACTTTTTCTTTCTGTTCCTTTGGAACAGGGGGCGGCGACACATAAGAAAACTCCCTGCCTGTCAAAATTTCAATGCTCTCCACAAAGCCAAAACCTCTGACTTTCATCAGATAATCAAGGGCAGATACGCCGCCAAAGCCCCTCGACCACCAATACCACTTGCCATTAGAAATCTTTAGGCTGTCGTGTTCGGCGGTACAATACACATTCGTTGTGCCTTTCACTTTTACAAGATTGCTCGGTTCACAGTCCCTAAGATAAGTTAAAAGGTCAATCTGTCTTGCCTGCTCGATGAGTGCAGGATCAAGAGGAACATAAGGCTTGTTACTTCTCATTTCTTTATTACCTCTCTCCCCAAGACAATATTTTTTCTGTCTTAACCATATAGTCTTTAAATTCTGTGATGGTCTGGCGTAAATCTTCCATATGGGTATAATCGGTTTCTAACCACTCATCATAAACCTCTTGTAACAGATTGGGCGATTTTAAGAGAGCTTTCGCCGCCTGTGGGGAATAATCTGTTTCCGAAAAACACTCGGCAATATCATTCTTCAATGTGATCTGATATGCTGCATCGTAGATTTCTTGCGGCGGTTTTCCTAACATTTCCTCCTGAAAAGCCGAAAGCTCACGCTGTACCTTGTCGGTCAGCCTTTGGTTCAGGGATTGCTTGTACTCCTGATAATTCACTTTTGCACCTCCTTGAAAATAAAATAAGCCGAGGGGATTATCGTTTGATAAACCTCTCGGCTATGTAAATTTAGTCCTTGTTTTATAGCATTTTAAATACAAACTCTATAACATTTAATGCATTAAGAATTTGTACACATTCAAATCTCTCAATATTTCTTGCACATTTCCCATGTAAAAGCCAATTACGGTTAATGTATGGTGGTTCACTCTTACTTTCAAATGTATATTTCCCATCTACAAATAGTCTATTCAAAAACTCAATTAAAGATGGATACATATCCAAAAACAAAAATCTCTTTGTAAAAAAAGAATTAGCTTTCAAAAATTCTTTATTTAAATGTTGTTCAAAGCCATCTTTGGAATATTTTTTTGAATACGACATTTTTCTTGGATAATTCATATAATCATTTATCCTCGCTTCTAACAATGCAACTAAATACATTGCCGCTGTCATATAATCTTCTCTATCATATGCTTCCATACCTTTATTATAATAACGACAATTAGACATTTCTATATAGGTATTTGACAAATTATTTTTGATTTTATTTAAAATGTTATTAGCATTTGCATCAAAATAATCTACGATATCACTTTCCTTTCCTTGAATAACTAATTGATACCACTCTTTAATTTCCCTTGGATTTGAATGTTGTGATACAACCCACCCTGCTTTTCCAACAGTTTTGCATAAATCAATTTCTGTTCCATATTTATTCATAAAATCTTCATGCGACAAATTTTCACTTGCTTTTGCTTCTAAAATAAATGTTTGCAATTCTTCCGAAATTGGGAACATTCTTAAATTTGATATTTTCTCCTGTATTATTTTCATCTGTGGAAGTATATTATTTAAAGGAAAATTACGAGTAATTTCATCTGCAACTTTTTGCATCTTTTTAGCCAATTGTTCATATTCTATATTTCTATTCTTTTCATTCATACCACACCTCAAACTATTTTTTTAATTATATATCAGTTTTTCCACCTTTATTTATCTCAATGTGATCTGCTGTTCAATTTTTTCTTCAACTTTTCCCTTTTTAAGCACATCATAAGCCTGTTTCAAATTGTCAACCGCTTTTTGTAATTCTTCTCGATATTGATTTTCTCCAACTGTTTCTCTGGCTTTTTCAATAGTTAATCGAAACTCTTGAGATGCATCTTTTAACTTTCCCAATAGTATTTGATACTGATACATCTTAAATAACAACTCTTGATAATGTAAAATGTAATCGCCTAAAAGGATAGCTTCTTTACCACTAAAAATAAACTTAATTTTTGTAGAAATTTCTTTGAGTTCCTCCAGTCTAATTAAAAATTTCTTATGATAAGGTTCTTCTAAAGGATGCGATATTACATCTACCATTTGTTCCATATAAGTATTGTTCGTCATCTGCATAAATATGAAATCTATTGATAATATTGGTTCATTTTCTTTAAATACTAATATTGTATCATTATTTTCATATAGTTGAATAAGCCCCTTAGCTATTAGGTACTGCTCTACTCTTTTATCAAACAGATGCTGCTTATTACTCAATTTAATCTGCTGTTTCGTTTGCATTAAGGCAATAACAGCAGCTACCACCGTTACTATCGAAAGCCAAAAATTCCAGTCTTTTAACATATTTATATCGATCCTCCAAATATTTAACCTTTATATGATTGTATCATATTATTTTATTTTTTTCTATTTCTTAACTATGTAAAAAGCGGCGTCAGCTTCACACCAACGCCGCCTTTCCTCAATCATTCCATTACAAAATTCCTGCTTTTTTCAGATACCCCACACCATCATAGCAGCCCCGAAAATAAACCGATTGCAGTTCCATATCGGTAAGCTCGTTCCGAAGCTGCAAGGCTTCTACAAGTCCTGCACATTCTTCAGCAGAAAGTCCCTCCGCCTTATCCATATCAAAAATGTCCAAGATTTTCGGATATTTGTCATACAGGCTTGAGAGTTCTTCTTTCATGGCACGGTACTTCTCATTTTCTTTCGGCAGCTTAGCAACAACAGAGCTTAGATATTCGGAAAAGATGCTGTGGTACACATCTACAAATGTTTCAAACTGAAATTCCAAAGACATTTTTCCACCTCCGACTGTTCAATCTTTTCCCATTATACCGCCCAAATAACGGCTTTTCAAATGTGCAAAAGAAGATTATCGCTCACGGTCAGCCGCTTTTCTTTCGGAGAGTTCGCTCGTTTCCTCTGGCTCTGCATCAAGTACCGCAGGGTCTTTCTGATCCAGATTCAGCTCAATATTTAAAGCATTGAGCCTTTCCGTTTTCTCTTTCAGCTCGTCCTCAAAATCAAAAGGCTTCGCCAGTTCTTCCTTTGCATTTTCAATCTGCGATAAAATTTCCGTCCGTCTGGTCTTTGCCGCTTCCAACTTATCGGGTATTCTGGCAAGCTCATTTTCTATTCGGGTCAGATTTCCCAGAGCGTCCTCGCCCAAGTTGACCTTGTGTTTTGTCTTGCCGCACAAGTTCAGGCAATAATGGGTATTGACCGTATCATAGTAAACCTCCATCTGAAACCCTCGATAGCTGCCGAGTTCTTTCGGCTGTGTCAGCGGATATTCCTTACAGACAGCAAGAAGCATTTTGCCTGCATCGGCTTTCTCTGTATAAGTCACACCCTGCAAAGTCATTGGGCAAAACCGATCCTCGCCCTTTGGTTTATGCTGTTCAAGCAGGGGAACATCACACCCATAGGCAGAAATAAGCTGCTCAAGCTCTTTAATTTCTTTCGGAAAGTGCTGCAAAACTCTGTCCTCAAGCTCGTAATGCTGATTAAGGTAACTCTGTTTTAACACCTTGAGCTTCGACACCTGCATATCCAAGTCCATCTTTTCTTTGAAACGCTCGTCCCCTGTGGCAAGCATTTTGACCTCCGCAAAGGAAAGGGCAACCTCGTCCACATCTTCTGCGGAACGGACAGGGCTTTTGCTCGTCATGATCTGACTGATAAATTTCTGCTTGCTTTCCACCAACTGATAGAGGTAGGCATCAAAAGTCTGCTCCGTTACATAACGGTAAACCTCCACCTCTGGGAACATATTTCCCTGTCGTTCAATACGCCCCTGCCGCTGTTCCAAATCAGTCGGTCATTTTTTGCGGACAGTTCATACATGCTATCCTTTTCTGTTCTCTGCTCCTGCGTTTGCTCTCGTTTGATTTCTCCCTCCGTATCTTCTTGGCACAAGCAGGACAATACCTTGATGCACCAGAGCCCGGGACATATTCAACGCCGCACACCGTACAATTTTTAGCGGGCATTGCTGCCCACCGTTTTGTAGGTATGATATGTAATTCATCGACAAAGCCGATGAATTTATAGTAAATCTTGATTTCCTGCTTCACTGTTCCGTCTGCCATCTTCTCACGCTCCGAAACAAGTATCTTGTCTATGAGTGCGTTTATAACTGTTGCATCCAGTTCTTTTAAGCCTTGATAATTTCGGATAAGGGCGAGGAAGTCACGGATTCCCCGTGATTTCTCGTAGCTTTCATTAAGAGTTTCCGTCACCTCTTTCAGCCTTGCTTCAATTTCAAGCTGCTCTTTCTGGTATTTCCCCGACATCATCTCAAAATTCCGCTCGGTAATACGCTCCATGACCTTATCCTCGTAGAGAGAGGAAAACAGCCTGTCCAGTTCCGCAAGGCGTTTGTTCAGCTTCTTACGTTCTTTCTCTAATGCTTTCGCCCTGCTCTGGTCTGTTTCCGTGAGCCGCTTTTCTATGGCCCTGACCGCCTTTTCATCATTCACTGCCATATCCGCAAAACAGTTGATGTCGGCAAGAACGGCATTGAATAAATCCCTTGCTTCTATATTGTGGGCACTACACTCGCTTCTTCCGTTTCTTGCATAATTATTACATGAATACTGTACACAGTCGATAATCTCTGGGCGTTTCCTCCTGTGTACGTTCATTGCCCGCAGAGCACATCCGCAGTCCACACACTTGATAACGCCTGCAAAAATATTTACAAATCCTCCCTTGTTCTGTGGAAGCCTACGACTTGTAATAAGCTGTTGGACAATATCAAATTCCTCCTGCGTGACTATTCCCTCATGGGTATTGGGTATCACTTCCCATTCTTCGGGCAGCTTAGAGGGGCGTTTCTTGCTTTTCATATTGGCGGCAATCCGTTTGTAGCCTACAAGATTTCCCGCATATATCGGGCTTCTTAAAATGCTCCTCACGCTGTTCCCACTCCAAATATAGCGTTTGTCCTCGTTCCCCTCAAAATGACGTTCAAAGCCTGTTTCGCCACGCTCCGCCGCATAAGCGGCAGGGCGTAGGATATGCTGTTTATTAAGATGTCTGCAAATTTTGGCAACTCCATTCCCTTTTAATGCAAGGTCGAATATCTCTTTTACAACATGTGCCACTTTATCATCTATCAGCAGATGGTTGTGGTCGGCAGGGTCTTTGATATAGCCATAAGGGGCGGTAGTTCCCATGAATTTCCCCTGTTGAAACCTCGCCCGATATGCCGATTTTATCTTAACAGATATGTCAGCGGCATACATTTCGTTTAAAATGTTGCGGAAAGGCGTGATGTCCATAGCAGATTTATTCAAGGTATCTACGCCGTCATTGACCGCTATATACCTCACGTTATGCTCTGGGAAGAAAACTTCCAGATATAACCCACAATCAAGATAGTTTCTCCCCAGACGGGATAAATCTTTCGTAATCACGCAGTTTATCAGACCGCTTTCAATGTCTTTTATCATATTCTGGAAACTTGGTCTTTGGAAATTTGTACCAGAATAACCATCGTCCACATACGTTTTTGCTATGTGCCATCCCTGCTTTTTCACATAATCCGTGAGGATGGATTTCTGTGTCGCAATGCTCGCACTCTCGTTATCCGTACCATCGTCTTTAGATAAGCGGCAATAAATGCCGACTAAATAGATTTTCTTTTCTTCTTTGATTCCTGCCATACTGTAAAACCTCCGTATCTGTCCTATCTGTTTTCATGTCCCATTGCGTACATTCTAAGCGGACAGCCCCTCATTGTCGAAGGTGTCGCCCTCGGCAATCTTCTTCCGAATATCCTCGGAGATAATCGGGACAAACGCTTCTGTAACGGTCTGTGTGCCGACATATTCACGGCTGATTATCATCTGCACTGGTGCTTTTGGCACGATACGCTTTCTCTTTTTATCTGCTTTCTTATCCTCGCCCATACTTAAATCTTCCTTTCCAGACAGGGCAGGGAAGAGTTTGGAAATGTCCCCGCCCTGCCAATCAGATACCATTAATCCTCGCTGTTTAATTCTTTCTGTAATGCTTTAAGGAGTGCCGCCGCTTCATCAGCGTTCAGCGTGATTCCCTTGCCGCACTTTTCACGGTTCGGGGAAAAGCTGCGGATGTCATACTTCGGCTCTTTCCCATTCCATGAAATGAGATTGATTTCCTTTGTGTAGCCACTGTCGCCCGTAGACAATACTGCGATTTCCTTTACGATTTCATACTGGATTTCTCTCATTCTCCATACCTCAACTCTCTGTATTTACTTCCCGAAAAAAGAAGATTAGCGGCTGTCACGGTTGCGTTTCCTCTGCAACTCACGCTCCAAAAGTTTGATGATGGTTTCCTCCATCTGCTTCGGCGTTGTGTTCTTCGGAAAGTATTTTTTCAGCTTGCTTGTGTTGATTTTCAAGGTTTCTTTCTGGTTGCCCTTTTCCTCCGTCATAATCGCAAATATCGTATCCATGTCAAGCCGCCCGCTCTGGCTTAACTGTTTCATCCGCTGTGCCTGTGAGAGTGAGGGCGTTGCTTCTTCGCTCTCCATCGTGGCAAAGAGGTTTTCCTGCTCGTCTTTCTTCAAGAAGGACAGTTCCACCGCAGGCGTGAGGGCGATTTTCCCCTCGTCCACCATCTGCAAAATCGGCGGTATCAGTTCCGTCAGGCGGATAAAACGCTGCACGGTCATCCTGCCCACGCCGAAGCCCTGTGCCACCTTGTCGTCCGTCCGCAACTTCGTCACAACTTGTGACGAGGTTAAGTCTGTGCGGAAACCCTGCCGCTTCATGGCTTCGGATTTCATCTTGTAAGCAAACGCCCGCTCCGATGGCAGGATATTCTCACGCTGCAAATTGCTGTCTACAAGGGTGATGATGGCTCGGTCACGGTCTAAGGGCAGGACAAACGCAGGCACGGTATTTATCCCTGCAAGTTCAGAAGCACGGACACGCCGCTGTCCTGCAATCACTTCATAACCGTCCCCGTCCTCTTTCGGGCGTGTGATTATCGGCGTGACAATGCCAAATTCCTTGATGCTTTCCGCTAATTCTGACAGCGTTTCATCCTCTGCCACATGAAACGGATTGTCGGGAAACGGGTACAAGTCTTTGGTCTTTAACACCTTAAAATCCTGTTTCTTCATTCACATATCTACCTTTCTTTCGCTCTGCTTCTATGATTTTTCTGCAATTCTTCCAACACTTCGGGCGGTATTTTTGACAGCAGCCGCCCCATCTGCTCGTTGGTTCTCTGCAATTCAAATATCTTCTGATTCGCTTTCTGCACCTTTAGTTCCTGCTCGTACTTTTCATCACGCATACGCCCCGCATAGTCTGATTCCTGCCCAATTCTCTCTTTCAAACTGTCGATATACGCCTGCTGTTTCCCGATTTCCTTAGAGAATTTCTCCACGTCTGGCAGCCATGCAGAGAGTAAATCTAACGCTTTATCCCTTTTCTTCCCTGCGTTAAAGGCGTTGATGTCGGATAGGGCAGACACGATTTCTTCATACTGTTTATCAAGCCTGCCGCCTAATTTATAGAGCCATGTGGGGACGTGTTTCCGCTTGGTTTCCATTGAGGACTGCCCCCGTTCAAGCTGATTCCACCGTGAGGACATCCGCTCATGGTAGGCGGTCTGCCACTCGGATAATGATTTCTGGTTGCCTAAGATAGCTTTCGCTGACAGCTTATTGTCTGGCGTAATCGGCACAAAGCAGAGGTGCATATGGGGCGTTCTCTCGTCCATATGGACGACAGCGGAGAGGATATTCTGCTTTCCAACACGCTCCGAAATGAAGTCAAGAGCCGTCTGGAAATACGCTTTTTGTTCTTCGGGCGGTAACTGGTTCATAAATTCTGGTGAAGCTGTGATGAGCGTTTCCACCATCATCACGCTGTCTTTCCTTGTCCTGCACCCCGCTTCGGCTACCATGCGGTTAATCTCTTTCTTGTAGGTGTACTTTGGTGGTGCTATGAGATGGTAATTGTTTTTAGAGCGTTCCATATCTATATCTGGGTTGCTTTTGTAGGCTTCTTTCTTCCGCTCGTTGTGGCGTTCACAAGCCGCAACGCCGCCCGCTTTTCGTTTCTGGAAACGCAGGATTGCATAAGGCATAGGCGGATTCCTCCTTTCTTTCGGCGGGTGACCGTCCTTTGGGGTGACAGCGGTGACGGTGGTGACAGCAGTTTTGGGATACCCCCTGCCGACTGCCGCAACTGTCACCCTCACCCCCTGCATGACGGTCATGTCGATGATGACGGTGTTTTTGGGATACCCCCCTCGCAAGAGCCGTCACCGTCATGCCGCCATTCTTTTATCCGAAGCCGTAAGGCGTAGGATAGCAGGGCACAGCCCTGCCTTAAGGGAGTCCAGAGGGAACGTCTGGCACACGACTTTGCAGGGCAAAGTGTAGTGTGTTACACCCTGTAAACGCAGTCGGAAAAATCGGAAGGATTTTTCTGACCGCAGGGGTGGTTTTACACGCCGAAAAGGGCGGGTAAATCCTACGCCTGCATTTTGCGTTTACGGGGTGTTCTCCCGTAGGGATGACAGCGGCAGGGTATCCTAAAATCACTGTCACCACCGTCACTGCTGTCACCCGCAGGGCAGAGCCGCCAGCTTTACATGGCTTTAAGCGTCAATGACAGTAACAGGGGGTATCCCAATATCGCCGTCACCACCGTCACCGCTGTCACCCTCCCGCCTTGCAAGGGCAATCTGCCTGCCATCCTTTTTGCGGCTGTACTGGTAGCTGATACAGTTCTCACTTAAAAATGTGGTGCGGTATTCATTCAGCCATTTCGTAATCACCGTGGGTATGGTTTCCGTTTCCCCCATAGCGGCTAACAGTTCCGTTGCCGTGCCTATCCATTCTTCCTTATCCCTCATAAAATCCACCAACCGAAAAAGGACATCTGGTATCGTTTCTTTCGCAAGCTGCTCCTGCGTTTTCCGCTCCACAAGCTCCCAACGGCAATCACGGAAACGCAGCGTGTATTCCTGATAAGGCGTGTCCCTGCCCGTCACATACAGCTTGGCGGTGTCAGACGCACGTTTCTCCTTTTCCAGAACAAAGGTAGCGTCCGCACTCCCCGTTAATCCTGTCGTCCCAGACACCTTGTTGAACACGTCGCTGTCATTCTGCTTTCGGATGTGGTGTACGACAATGACCGCCAGAGAGTGCCTGTCGGCAAAGTCTTTGATGAGGGAGATGTCCCCATAGTCGCTTGCATAGGCATTGTCTTTTGAAGCTGTACGGACTTTCTGCAAGGTATCAATGACAATGAGCCTGCTGTCTGGGTAATCTTTCAGATAATCTTCAAGCTGCACGATAAGACCGTCTGACAGCTTGCAGCTTGCCACGGCAAAGTGGAGCCGCCCGCTTGCTTCGTCCGTCAAACGAAATAACCTGTCCTGTATGCGGCAGAACGTGTCCTCAAGGCAGAGGTAAAGCACATCGCCCTCCATTGTCGGCATATCCCATAAAGGGATTCCCTGCGACACGCATAAGCATAGCTTCAGCATGAGCCAGCTTTTGCCTATCTTCTGTGAGCCGCAGAACAGCGATAAGCCTGTCGGGATAAGGCTGTCCACCACAAAGGATGGTTTCTCAAGCGGTTCATAAAGGAGCGTTTCGGCGTTGACTGTCTGTAACTTCTGCATGGCTTTCCTCCTTTCGGGCGGTGTCTTTGTTTTCGTTGCACATAGGCGTTGACCTCCTTAAAAATAGATTTACTCCCACGGAAAAAAGTGAGAGTATGTAATGCCGCCAATCCCACACAAATAAAAAACAGATTT
>ERZ1673749.469-NODE-469-length-45381-cov-25.426863_pt1 | contig 45381 bp, 45 predicted proteins | sample MGYA00580204_ERZ1673749 | MGnify/ENA primary metagenome ERZ1673749 (study PRJEB41218, sample SAMN15661745) | gut metagenome | host: Homo sapiens | place: Canada: London | collected 2015-08-20/2019-03-30 | study: EMG produced TPA metagenomics assembly of...
TGCATCTCTCGGCGAGGGCTACTCTTTTATTGCACTTCGTTTTTGAACTTGCATAATCTATTTCTGTGTGTTCCTCTTATCTGAGGTGAGGAGTCGCTTTGCTTTTGTGCTGTTTTCTTATGCCGGACAATTGATACGGCCGATATTATACATATGTAATGAAGTGATGTAATACTGTGCAATTCGCTTGATACTTAACATATTTATTATTTTCTTTTTCATAATCATTTCCTTTCTCTTGTATGTTTGCTTGTCTATTCTTCAGTTGAAAAACAATGCAAAGTGTGTTTAGTAAAACAGTGGACTTATTGAAGATTCTTTATTTCCTGGTTGCAAAGTTAGCCTCAATTTAGATAACAATACCACAAAAAAGACTTGAAACTCGTTAAAAGCTAGTCATATTTTGATATCGGTCAACCAAATTGATGTTTATCAAGCAGGAAAAATCGGGCTTTTGATGTGGTTTTGCTGGCCATAGCTGACTGTTGCTTTCAGGAAAAATAACATACGGTAAGGTCTATGTTCAATCTTTTTTCCTAACTTTGCAACAAATAACAATGTAATTGCTAAGGTGGATAAGAGTAAAAAGCAATTAACCTTTCGGCTACCGGCCGAGTGGGAGCGACAAAGTGGCATCATGCTGATTTGGCCACATGAGGAAACGGATTGGAACCCCTGTCTGAAGGAGATTACAGAGACCTACTTGCAGCTTGCGGAGACTATCACACGTTACGAGAATCTGTTGATAGTGGCGCGCCATGTTGAAGATGTTAGGACATTGTTGGGCAGCCGCCTCACTTCAAACCAAATCAAAAAGGTTGTCTTTCGTCAGTGCGACAACAATGATACATGGGCGCGCGATGTCGCCCCCTTGACGCTTGTTCCATCTGGCCCGACCTACGGTTTGTCTGTCCATCACCATTTATACGACTTTTGCTTCAATGGGTGGGGAGAGAAGTTCCGTGCTGACAAAGACAACTGTATTAATCGAGAGCTTTATTTCGCAGGCACGTTCAACGGTGCATTGGAAAACCATAAGGATTTTGTGCTTGAAGGTGGATCGATTGAGACCGATGGCAAGCAGACTCTTTTCACAACTACGGCCTGTCTGACAGCTCCGCATCGAAATCAGCCGCTCTCAAAGGATGACATCGAACAACGTCTGCTCTTGCTTTTCCCAAGTATTGAGCGAGTTGTCTGGATTGATCACGGCGAATTGATGGGCGATGATACGGACGGGCATATCGATACAATTTTGCGTTGTGGCCCTAACAATGCCTTGTTGAACATCAGTTGTGACGATATCGCTGATCCACATTATAATGACTTGAAAGCGTTGGACGAGCAGACGAGGAGCTTGCGCACAGTGGAAGGCCAGCCCTATCGTCTGTTTCAACTTCCGTTGCCCACCCCTGTCTATGATGAAGGGGAGCGTTTGCCAGCAACCTATGCTAATTTCGTTATCTTGAACGGAGCGGTCATAGTCCCGACATACAACCAGCCATCTAAAGACGAACAGGCGATGAGAATAATTGGCGAGGCCTTCCCCGGCTACGACATCATCGGTATTGATGCCTCGACGGTGGTTCGTCAGCATGGTTCACTCCATTGCCTAACGATGCAGTTCCCTGAAGGCTGTCTTGCCCTGTCATAGTACGTTATCGACAGATTTACAAATCTCTTTAATTTCAAAAAAATGCGAGAAATCAATATCGGAATGCTCCAGCTTCATAATACAGCTGACACTCAAAAGAATATAGAGAATATCACTGAGGGCATCAGAGATCTTGCCAGTCGTGGTGCAGAACTCATTGTTCTTCAAGAACTTCATAACTCACTTTATTTCTGTCAAGTAGAGGACGTCGGCAATTTCGACATGGCTGAGCCCATCCCCGGTCCGTCAACAGAAATCTATGGCTCATTGGCAAGGGAGTGTGGGGTAGTGCTCGTGACCTCGCTTTTTGAGAAACGTGCCGCAGGACTTTACCACAATACTGCAGTGGTGTTTGAAAAGGATGGTACGATAGCGGGAAAATACCGCAAGATGCACATTCCTGATGATCCGGCCTATTACGAGAAATTCTACTTTACGCCAGGCGACTTGGGCTTCACGCCCATCGATACCAGCTTAGGCCGTTTGGGAGTGCTTGTCTGCTGGGACCAATGGTATCCTGAGGCTGCGCGTATGATGGCACTGCAGGGAGCTGAAATTCTCATCTATCCTACGGCAATCGGCTACGAAAGCAGTGACTCCGATGAAGAGAAGCAGCGTCAGCGTGAAGCATGGACTACCGTCATGCGTGGTCATGCCGTTGCCAATGGCTTGCCGGTGGTGGCTGTGAACAGAGTAGGGCACGAGTCTGACCCAAGTGGGCAGACCAATGGCATTCAGTTCTGGGGCAGCAGCTTCGTTGCTGGTCCACAAGGAGAGCTCCACTATCAGGCTTGTGACGATGATGAGGAAAGTCTCATTGTCAGTATCGACTTGGATCATAGCGAGGAAGTGCGTCGCTGGTGGCCCTTCCTTCGTGACCGCCGGATTGAAAACTATGGTGATATAGTACGTCGCTTCATCGATTAGCATTGCGAAATTCTTTGACGATCGTCTGAAAAAAGAGCCATTATTTTGGGTGCTCTACAATTTCGATTTCAAATAAGCGAATTTTGAGGTAATAGGTATTCGATTGCTGTTCAATGTGTTATGATGATTGGAATTTCTATAGGTTCGTACCGATGGTAAAAAAACGTGAATATGACGATTGATAGCTATAGCTTTTGCATGGTGATAGATGCCCTTTCGACGAGCGATAGGTCATGTGTTGCTGTATGAAAGATGACCAACGTAAGGGGGGTAAAACGAAATGTGAGAAAACGAGATGAAGCGTAAATGCGTGATATGCTTTGTAAATCAGATGGTTAGGTTGATAGATGATGATGTGCGGCGACAAAACGAAATGTTACATCGGCTTTACATTTGCGTTACATTCGGGGGCTGTTTGAACAGTGTTTGAAGGGATAATGTTACACGGAACGCAAAAGAGGGCGATTTGAGGGCTTTTTCGAGCACAAAAGGATAAGATATTGGCACAGCGAGTTTGCAAGGGCACAGAGCGCAAAAAAGAGGGCTAAAATGGGGTGCTATCATCTTCATGATGTCGGGAAAATGATAACGGTAACCTAAAAAGACATGGGGGCAGAAGCCTCTTTTTGGTGGGTGAATTTTATTTTTATATGCTTAAAATATCGTATATAGTAATTATTTTGTATATTTGCAGCCGAAAATGAAACTTAAAGGATAGAAAAATGACAAAGGTTATACACGTGCATTTGATACAGGGGCGGAAGAACTATTACTTCGGCTCAATTCCGGCCATATACAGTGTTCTGACAGCAGATGAGATAGGGATAAAGCAGTGCTCTCTGGAGCGTGCCGGATTGAGCAAAGGCGGCGTTGTCTTGAATAAAAAGGCGTGTATTATGGCGGGTGAACTTATACGGTCAAAAGCGATAAAAAAGAGATAAGTTTGAACGGCTAAAACGCTGATAGAACAATAGTTGAACGGTTTCCGACTGGTATTTGAACAGTCGGAAACCGTTTTTATGTTTCAAGAGGTTGAATATAGGGTGATTTTATGAGTAAAAATGGCTTTGGGTTTACACTTGGGTTTGCGATAGGGTTTGCAGTGTAAAACGAAATGTGTCGATAGGGTTTGCATTTGGGTTTGCACTTTTTATATAGTTTTGCCCACATTTACCCCCCTAATAATGGCGAGAAAAAACGGATTGACACCGATTTTTGCCGTTTGCCCCCCTCATCTATTCCACATTACAGGGGGTATAATACCAGTATTGGAACGCACAAATAATTAGGTAAACCTTGTATTTACAAGGCTTTCGGGGCGTGTTTAGCTAAGTCCTCCCGTAAAAAGTGTGCGTGCGGTCTATTTTAAGGGCATATCATGCTATTATAAGGGTGATTCGTCTATTGTTATTTGCTCATTTAGGTGCTGTCAATCTTTGATATGTTGTTTTGAAATCGAAATATTGGTATGTGCCATTTTTCTTTCCTTTTATGCCTTTAAGTTGTGTGACTGTTTTATCAAAGAAATAATAGGCAGTATCTGTAATCTGTATTCCTCCTTCATTCCTTTTTATGACAACCGGTTTCATAACCATTGAAGTATCATAAGTGAAATGTAAACTTTCTGCTTGTAAAGAATCCTCAAGTTGGTGTGCTAATTTTATTTTACTTTGCACTTTGTCTAAATCGGTTTCTATATTAGCAATACCTGCCCACTGCTTTAAGAATTTAAGATCCTCGCTCACTTCCTTATTTATCTTGTCTATTTCATCTTTCAACTGCATCCCCTTCTCGGTTTCTTCAAATTTCAATTGTGCAGGTACCAAAGGACCGTATGAAACGATAGTTGCTTCTTCTCCAGCGTTGTTCATAAGCCTAAGACTTTTTTTTATAAAATCTACTGCTAAATCATCTTTTGTCTTTTGGCAAGATGTCAGTGTTGCAATAATAGCAAACAGGAAAAAGAGTTTTTTCATACTTGTATAATTAAAAGGATTTGCTATATCATGCAATTGATGCGCACAGAGGCTTTGACGAGTGCAAGGGCTGTAATTCGCCGAAAGTCTATATCGCGCGGTGCATGTGCGGGGTTCTCTGATCCGAGTGTGATAAATGGTTCACCTTTTTCGGACTTGCGGATATACTTTACCACGATGTAGTCATCGCCGTCAATATCATACGAAAGAAGATACATTTCGCCGTAGAGCAGGTTGTTGATGTCGAGTGGCATCTGCCTATATAATATAATGTCGCCCGACTTAAGAAGCGGGTACATGGAGTCTCCGACGATATGGATTGCGCCATCGCACTTGGGCAGATTGGGTATCTTGATGGTGTCGATGATATTCTGCCGGTTATTGTCGAAAAGAGCCCGTAACCCTGCTGATGCTTCAAAGTCGTAGAGGTAAACAACCTGTGTTTCCTCTTTCTTTTCTGTGCTCCGTGGCTGATGTATCGGTTTCACCTCGATTTGTGGTTCTTCCCATATAGACTTCAGCATATCGCCTTCGCCCGTAATAAGCCAACTTATATTTACCTCTGGATAGGTGGCGATAAATTTCGCCATTATATCCTCTGTAATTCCTGTGTTGCTCTCAAGGGTACCCCTTGAGACCCCAATTTTGGAGTAAAAATTGCGTTTGCTCACCCCTAAAGTTGCAGAGAATTGCAAAATTCTCTGTTTTATCGGTGATATTTTTTGTTCTTTTGTTTGCATGTGGCGAAATACTTTGTATCTTTGCAGCGTGTTAATGATATAAACAGCGTCCAAAGATAATAAAAAAGGGTGTGGTTTGCAAATTTTAAGGATTAAAGAATATGAACAAGAATCTTTTAGACAAAGTGAGTACTGAAAAGTTAGACATGCTGGTTGATGCATTAGGCGAGGTAATAAAAGAGATGAGGAGTGCGGGAGGGACTTCTGACGCCTGCTTCCGTGACGAATCGTATTGGACCTGCTTTTCCGTACGGAACATGATTTTCGCCTCCCTTAGGCGACATGCTATGAAATCAGAAAGTAGCAAGTTGTAGGACACCAAAGCGGGCAGCACGGACTGCTGGGTCGCTCCCGCAGGGTTCGACTCCCTGTGTCCGCACTATAAAACAACAATTATAAAAACAAAAATATGGAAAAGAAGATTTTTGTAAGCGAGAAAGCAAAGGCACACCTCAGGAAGGTGTTCAAGTGCACGAACCCTATGGTATGGAAGGCGCTGAACTTCAAAAGCGACAGCGACCTGGCGCGAAAGATACGCTTCACGGCCTTGCAGCAGTTGGGTGGCGTGGCCAATTGGAAGCCCGAAGAGGTGGAAACGACGCATGAGGAAGCGGCACGGACGATGACATTGCACTTCGGCAAGCGCGTGCAGTTGGTGTATGACCGCAAGGACGGGAGCAGCCATGTGTTTGTGGATGGTTTGGAGCGCCGATGCGAGCAGGGCTTGGGCATACCGGAGTTTATGGCACTGACCGACGAGGTTGAACAGATGGCGATGAGCCTGTAAATGGAAATCGGGATGGAGTACTTCAACAAAATACTGTGCGTAACCTACGCGGAACTGACAGGAGGGAAGGAGGCTGTCATCAAGCCTTCTACCTTGCTCTCCAATGTCTGGCGCGGCAACATTGCCAGCGTTCACCGTGGAGGTGGCGAGGGCGGTCAGGCACTCTACGCATGGAGCTCCCTCCCTGCAAAATACAAGGAGCGGTTCGTGGCGAAGTACGGCGATCCGGAAGAGAAGATGAAGGAAGCGATGACGAAAGACCGCATACGGCTTGACGGCGAGGCACGCAAGTGGTATGAGGCGTTCACCTACGAAAAGAACGGTGTGGCGGAACACCTGACGGAGAAGCTGATCGAGGAGTACACCATCAATGCCAGCGTGCTGAAGGAACTGCTGCGTATGATGTCGCAGCGCAGGGCCATACGCCAGAGCCTGAACGGAAGCATGACCGGAGCCTGGGAGGTTATCTATCAGAGTTCGGAGGCTATGCGTGAAGAGTACGGGCACACGCTGCCCCAGAACGCCGCGAGGCTGAAGGCGAAGATCAAAGCTTTCAAGGTCGGCGGTTATCCGAGCCTTATCAGCGGCAAGATAGGCAACAGGAACACGCAGAAGATTACCGACGAGTTCGGGCAGTTGCTGATAGCGCTAAAGCGTTGCAGGGTGCCAGTCTATACCGACACGCAACTTTTTGAAGAAGCGAACAGGCGTGCCGAAACCAACGGCTGGAAGCCTCTGAAAAGTCTTAGCGGCATGAAGCGGTGGCTGAACAGTGCGGCAATCATGCCCTTGTGGTATGATGCCGTTTACGGCGAGCAGGCAGCCCGCCAGAAATTCGGCCGCAAGCACCGCACTGCATTGCCGACGAAGCGCGATGCGCTGTGGTACGGCGACGGTACGAAACTGAACCTGTATTACCGGGACGAGGACGGCAAGGTGCGGACTACGCAGGTGTATGTGGTGATAGACGCCATGAGCGAGGTAATGCTTGGTTGGCATATCAGTGACTCGGAGGATTACGAGGCGCAATACCATGCCTACCGCATGGCCATACAGACGGCCGGGCACAAGCCCTACGAGATCGTGCACGACAACCAGGGCGGACACAAGAGGCTGGACGCTGATGGACTATTCAAAAAGCTCTGCCATATACACAGGACCACGCAGCCTTACAACGGCGAGTCAAAGACGATAGAGGCGGTATTCGGCAGGTTCCAGCAGCAGGTACTGCACAAGGACTGGCGCTTCACAGGACAGAACATCACCGCCAAGAAGATGAGCAGCCGTCCGAACCTTGAGTTCATAGAGGAAAACAAGGACAGTCTCTACACGCTTGCTGAACTGAAGGACGCCTACACCCTTGCCACGAAGGAATGGAACGAGATGCGGCACCCCGCCTACGGCACGAGCCGGATAGAAGCCTATGAAGGCAGCGTGAACGAGGAAACGCAGGAGGTTACGGCACACGATATGGTGGACATGTTCTGGGTAACAGCCAAGCGCATGAGCACCTTCACCGACCAAGGTGTCGTGGTAACGATCAAGGGAAAGAAGCGGCAGTACGAGGTGATGGGCGCACCGGGCGTGCCCGACCACGAGTGGCGCAGACGGCACACCTACGAGCGTTTCGTGGTGAAATACGACCCTTACGATTTCGACAGTATACGGCTCTATAAGAAAGAAACCGACGGCAGTCTGCGCTTCGAGCGTGTGGCAGAGCCTTACCTGGTGGTACACCGTGCCATACAGGAGCAGACAGAGGGCGAGGCCGCCTTCATTCGTCAGGAACAGGCAGCCAACACCGCAGACCGCATAAAGCGCACGGTGGCAGGACGGGAAATAGAGAAAAACCACGGCGTACTGCCTGAGCAACACGGACTGCGCAGTCCGAAGCCAAAAGGCATGACGGCCGCCGAGCGCAGGCAGATAGAACGGCGCACAGGCATCTACAGCCGACAGCCAGAGGAGTACAAGTTGGGCAGAAAGACCAAACAGCTGAGCCTTGAAGATTGGACAGAAACGGAGGCTGTCGTAGTGGATTTCAAACAGACGGCGGGGAAATTATAAAAGTCAAACTGATTAAATGACAATATTATGAGCAAATTAACAACGATTGAGAAAAAGCGGATACAGGAAGGGCTGCGGCAGTATGTGGCCAAGTTCCCAAGCCAGAACAAGGCAGCGCAGAGCCTGACGGGTACGAGCAGTGCCACGGTGAGCAGCGTGCTGCAGGGCAAGTGGGAGAACATCAGCGACGATATGTGGCGCAACCTCGGCACGCAACTGGGTACCAGTACAGGTGCAGACTGGCAGGTGGTGGAAACCAAAGCCTTTCAGGAGATGGTGTTCGCAATGCAGGACGCACAGACGGTGAAGAATGTAACATGGGTGGTAGGCGAAGCCGGATGTGGGAAGACCACCACGGCGAAACTCTACGCCACGGAGCACAGTGAAGTCTTTTATATTCTCTGCTCGGAGGACATGAAGAAGAGCGACTTCATTCGTGAGATTGCCCGGCGTATCGGGCAGAGGACCGAGGGCTACAGCGTGCGTGAATTGCTGGACCGCATCATCGATGACCTCATACAGATGGAGGCTCCGCTGCTGCTCTTCGACGAGGCGGACAAACTGCCGGAACGGGTGTTCCACTACTTCATTGACCTGTACAACCGGCTGGAGGACAAATGCGGTATGGTGTTCCTCTCAACGAGCTACATCAAGCGCCGCATGGCTATGGGGCTTCGTTATAACAAGTGCGGCTACAACGAGATACATAGCCGTATCGGGCGCAAGTTCTTTGAACTGGAGCGGACAGATGCACACGATGTGCACGCCGTCTGCGTGGCCAACGGCGTAACGGATAAGGGCAGGATTTCGGAGGTGGTGAGAGACTCGGAAGCATACGAGTTCGACCTTCGCAGGGTAAAAAAAAGCATACACAGGGTGAAGCTGATGGCTATCCAAACAGCAGCCAGGCAGCATTTGAACGGTGATAAAACAGTGAAAAAATGAACAGGGCGATGAGTGTAACCGATATGTTAAGAATGAAGAAAGATACCTACCCCTTTGATGGAGTATGGGCAGAAGCCTTCGGTGAGCCGGAGAAGAACGGAGTATGGTTTATCTGGGGGCGCAGCGGCAGTGGAAAGACGAGTTTTACGATGAAGTTATGCAAGGAACTGGCCAAGTTCGGCAAGGTCGCCTATGACAGTCTGGAGGAGGGCTTCTCGCTGACGATGAAGAACGCCCTCGTGAAAGCCGGCATGCAGGATGTGGCGAGACGGTTCGTACTGCTCTGTGAGGGCATGGAGGAACTGGACACACGACTGAGCAGGCGCAAGAGCCCCGATATTGTAGTGATAGACAGTTTCCAATACACACAGATGAGTTTCAAGGACTACCAGGACTTCAAAGGTCGACATAGGGACAAACTGCTCATCTTCATCAGCCAGGCTGACGGTAACAAGCCGGCCGGCCGCACGGCAGTGAGCGTGATGTATGATGCGACTCTGAAGATATGGGTGGAAGGTTACCGTGCCATCAGCAAAGGACGGTACTTCGGCAATAAGGGGTATTACACCATCTGGGAGGAACGGGCAAAAGCGTATTGGGGCGATGGCAATATGTAAAAGGAGGCAATTATGGCAAATATAAGGGACAACCTGCTATACAGGCTTAGAAAGAAAGGTGTGAGGGTACAGACGCGAGAACGCACGATATACTTTGCGCACGACGGCATGCCTTTCACAATCATACAGATACGGCGATTGTGCAAAGAGTATCATTTTAATGTACAATTAGAAATATAAAAAACATATTATGAAAAAGATAAAGGATTTAACAGTAACTGTAACCTATACAGTAGGTTTATGTGATGTTGAAGTCAGCGAGAAGGTCTTTAACGCTCTAAATGCCTTGGCAGATAGAGGATGCGTACATTGTAACCTTGTAGGACAGGACGAGCAAGTGGACACAGCGTTTGAGTGGCTTGGGGACAACATCAATGAAGGAGATGCCTGTAATTGGGAATATGAAATTGAAGAAATGGAGGACTATAAAAATGAATAAGAAAATTTACATCAGTGGTGCGATAGCGCACTATGACATGGACGAGCGCAAGGCAGCCTTCAAGGCAGCCGAGGAGCGCCTGAAAGCAAAGGGCTATCACCCCATCAACCCGTTCAACAACGGTCTGCCTCAACCGGGCGACTGGCGCAAGCACATGAAAGTGGACATCGGACTGCTGCTGCAATGCGATTACATCTACATGCTGAAGGACTGGTGGGTGAGTAAGGGTGCGAAATTGGAACTGGACGTGGCGACGAGCTGCGGCATACAGCCAGTCTTTGAGGAAGAGGAAAGGAAAACCTGCTGCATCTGCGGCAAAGAGATAGAGGGGATGGGTAATAATCCCTATCCTGTGAGAACGGAAGGACGGTGCTGCCGATATTGCAACTATACCGTGGTACTGCCCGAAAGAATAAGACTATCAAAACAAGATCGCTATGAGCAAGGAAAGACGGATGATTGAAATCACTCCGAGGCGTATGAGTCCGGGCGGGCGTATGACAGACCGCATCGAGAGCCGTGGGCACAGTTGTCCTTACTGTCAAGGGAACGGCTACCACTGGCAGGAGGACGAGTGGCAGGAACGCTATAAGAAGGAATGTCCGATATGCAAGGGCAGCGGCAGGCTCGACGCCGTGATAACCGTCGAGTGGAAAGCAGAAGAATAGCAATGGAAAGAAATAAATACAGCAAGATAATCCTATCTGAGGCAGAACAGCAATGGATGCGCAATAACTTCTGTAAGACCAAAAACGCGGAAGTGGCAGAACACCTTGGTATCTCGCACAGAACAGTAGTGAGGATTGCACGGGATATGGGATTGGTGAAACATCCAGACTTTACAAAAGCCATGCAGCGAAATGCTTCCGAACACGCTGCCAAAAGGAACAAAGCCAATGGTGGCAATGTCGGAACGAAGAACCTGTTGATTTACGGCAAGGCTTACCGTTTTAAGAAAGGCGAGCGGCAGAAGGACAAAATGTCGGCAGAAGCCTTTGACGCCATGCACCGTCGCATCGGTGAACAGCGAAAGAATACCATCAAGGCAGAGAAGCGCAGGGTATTATTCGGTCTGGAGCAAAAGACAAAGCTCCGTGTAGTGCAGGCACCGAAAGAGAAAATATGCCTCCGTAATGGTTTGCGCAAGAAAGGCTATGAGATAGCCCGTGCTTCCAATGAGGCATTCATAACAGCGGCTACCCATCGTTCGGAAGTGATGGAGCGCAGGGCAATATCAATGGGTATAAGTTTTACATCAATTTAACAGCAATGATTATGATTAATTTTTTAGAAGAAATCAAGAGACGTATTCAAGTGTGGCACGAGCAGCATGCGGAACGCATTGAGGCTGCCCGCCAGGCTGCCCTTGACGCAGAAGCACGGGAAGTTGTGCAGGTTATGGAGTTCAATGGTGAACTGTTCGCCAGCGTGAACGGTGTGCCTTTATTCGGTGTTGGCGACATAAAGGGAACTTTGCCTGAGGCTGTTGCCAACGCAAGGAAGAACTATAAAGACTGGAAGGAGGAGAAGTTATGGGAGCGGAACGGAACTATGCGCGTTTCTACGGTTTACTGAAACGGCTGCCAGACGCGGACAAAGAAACGCTTGTGGAGCAATTCACGAATGGGCGTACAAAACACTTGCATCTGATGGCTTCCACGGAATATGACGCAATGTGCCGTCAGCTGGAAGATGTTGCAGGCTATGACGAGCGTCGGCGCAGTCTGCGGGAAGGTTTGCGTAAGGCACGGAGCGGGGCACTGCATCAGATGCAGCTTTACGGCATTGACACCACCAATTGGAACCGTGTGAATGCCTTCTGCCAGGACAGGCGGATAGCCGGCAAGCAGTTCAGGGAACTGGACACGGAGGAACTGAACGCCCTGAATACAAAATTGAGAATGATAATCAGAAAGAAGTCAAACCAATAAAACAACGAACAATGGAAACAAAAGTAAACATCAAGGATTTGAGTAAGGAAGAGCGGGCAAAGCTGCTTGCTGAGTTGCAGAACGAGGAGAAGCTGAACCGCATCGAGCGGCGTGAGACCTACGAGGGACTGCGTGCGGAGATGATGCACGAGGTGGAGCAGCGCCTGATGCAGGTGGTAACCGATGTGAGGGGCTTCCACGACTGGCTGTCGCAGGAGATAGAAGGCTTCGTAGCCATCATGAAGGACTACGGCCAGGTGCGCAAGAGCGACCAGCGCAGCTACACCATCACTGACGGCGACTTTCGCCTGGAGATAGCGAGCAACAAGGTAAAAGGCTTTGACGAGCGTGCCGACCTTGCGGCGGAGCGACTGATTGACTACCTAAAGCGCTATATGAAAAAGAGCGAGAAGGGAGCGGACGACCCGATGTACCAGATGGCGATGACGCTGCTGGAGCGCAACAAGGCGGGCGACCTGGACTATAAGAGCATATCGAAGCTCTACGAACTGGAGGACAAGTTCGACAGTGAGTACGGCGAGATTATGGCCCTGTTCAAGGAGGCAAATGTGGTGCAGAAGAATGCAGTGAACTACTACTTCCAGAAGCGTAACCCTGAAACGAATGTGTGGAGCCGAATAGAGCCGAGTTTCTGCCGGATGTAGCCTGAAACCTGTTTACAGGATTAACGTAAAAGTCGCTAAATGAATGATTTAGCGACTTTTTGCGTTTAATATCAATTAAATTTGTTATATTTGCCTGTCAATTGTGTGTGTGGAGTATGAAAAAAGGCAGGAATAGTAATTTAATCGCATTGCGTGACGAGGCTTTGTGCCGTCGTTACTACTATTGGACAGAGGTACAACGTCTCCGTTTCGACGATGCGCTGCGTCTGCTTTCTACCCAGGAGTTCTTCATCAGCGAGGAGCGCATCATGGCCATTATCCGGAAAAAATGCTCAGAGTTGAAGGACATAGATGTGCGGCCTGTTCCGAAAGTGCGCAAGCCCCACCTGACAGCGAAGCAGCTTGAACTGTTCCAGGACACGGCCGTCTAATCCTCTGCCGCCGAAGCGTCATGCAACTCAAACTGAAAGACATACTCATAAACCTTAATCATTCCCGGCATGGAGTAGCATCGGCTCTTTGTACGGCACATCGGTCCCATATCCTGCGAGTGCAGGGAGTCCTGGAGTACGGTGTAGAGACGGTTTGCCATAAGGAGTCGCTCAGCGGTTTTTTCCGTAGTACTTGACCCTATATGTGTATCATCGTAACAGTCAATAGCCAGGCGTGCTGTAAGCGATACTATTCCTTTCTGCGTTCCCATGCCAATATCGTTCCAGTCCGCCTCCATATTACCTACGAGGACACAGGGGAAAGTTACGGGGTAAGTATCCTCATCGGTTTCCAGTTGTCCGTAGTCCTCATCTACGAGCGACAGTTCCGGCATTTCACGACTGATGAGTTCGAGGATTGAAATAAAAATCTGCTCCATAATTATATTATTAGAATTTTCGTAATTTCTTGTTCTGTTTTTTCATTGATTTTTCTGGTGAGTTCCGCACTTTCTCCGAGAAATCTGCGCTTGGGGATCTTGATGCTTAACTTCTGCTTTTTAGTCAGAGCAAGGGCTTTCCAGAACCCTGCGGCAGCATTTTCCTTCGTACCGGCTTTCTTTGTTTTCCTCTTGTTTTTCTCCCTGCCCGTAACTTTGTGATACATCGCCCAGGCAAAGCGGCGCATCTTGGGTGTTACCGTCGGATTGACGGTGCCACCCTCATTGTGTATGGCAGCGTATGGCACCTCGTTGGCGACCTTGACTCGGTAGTCTGCTGGCACATATTTGATAGAGCCGAAGAGGTGGTTACGCCCAGAGAGAAGCGGGCCGTATGCTGCCGAAGCGGAACTGGAGCCAGAGTATTGCCGTTTGGTAACGGGCCACTTTTTCAACCCATTATTGACAAAACCTCCCTTGCGGAAATTGTCCTGATAATGATCCTTTGCCATACGCCCGACAATGACAGGAAGTTTCCTGCGCATGAGTTCTCCCAGTTCCTTTTTATGCTGTTCTATGAGTTTTATGTAATCTTTTGCGTCCATAAAATTGTTTTTTCAAAAATAAGTTGTATATTTGCAGTGGATTCATAGGAAGTAATTTCTGTATGTTTCCCAATGCGCCGGGGTGTTCCATGAGAAACCCGGCTTTTTTATTCTATATCAAATATCAAAATATCTTTTTGCCCTTTAACTACACAATACACATGCTTGATATACCTTTCGACAGGCTCTCCCTTATTGTCTCTTTGATATTTGAAGAAGTTGATAGATCTCTCCATTTTTTCCCTGTCGAAGAGGTGTGCGTTATGAAAATACAAACAAAGAGAATCTGCACTTGCAGATATGTCCTCTCTGCTATTGAAACGCCTTAACTGGTCATTCTTCTTTCCAAAGATATTTGAGTACCATCCATTTCCCGTTACAGAGCGTATATCCATAAGTACACCATCCAACTCCATATCAAGTGCTGGCAGCTGCTGCCCATTTTTTCTTTTCAGTTCATCCATGAAAAGCACTTTATGTCCCATCTTGAATAATAGAGTTTGGCATTCGTTTTCGAGGTCGGTCGATGTTAGCCCTCCGAAGAAACGCTCGGCTCTCGGTCCTTCGTGGGTAATGTGCCCTATATGATTTGCGCTCAGCCCACCAGTTTTCTTGTCGAATTTTACAGATGTGTAACTGTCGTCTTTGAGTAATCTCCTGTACTCTTCCCTGCGCTTCTTGATGAGTTCCTTTTTGTCGTTGGCTGTTTTTTCAATGCGTTTGTTTACATATTGGCAGGTATTACAGTGTTTCTTCCTGTTTTGGAATGTATTACGTAACCTATCGGATATTGTCGGCGTATAGAAAGGACAATGCTCACAAGAGTCTGGGAAATATGGATGATCATCGGAGAAAATCTGTGCCGTTGTACCTGGATTACCTTTAAGTCCTGACTGAGGGTTATTGCCACCACTATGATGTTCCGGACTATCGGCAGGTATGGGAGTAGCGGGGGCATCGGTGTTGGAGAGACTGCACTTGCAGTTCCAGCGGTCGCCCGGCCGGTGATGGTTCCAGAAATCGTCGTCGATGGGGCGGACGGTCCCCCAGTATCGCCGATGGTCCTCTCCGGGGTGGACGCTCGTCGAGGGCATCCACCTGAGATTGGGCAGCACGTCGGCCTCGCGGCGGAACTGCTGCCAGTCGGCAGCCTGGTGCGCCCTTATGACGGCCGTGTCGTACTCCGTCTTGAGCCATGCCCCACACTGGTGCGAGGCAATGGGCATAACCTCCTTCAGCCACTGGTTGAACGGTTTTAGAACACCGTTTGAGTCGAGCAGTCGCGCCGCCATATCGTTCTGTGCCCGATGTACCTTGAAAGCCGAGAACACATCTCCAGAGTGCCGCAGTTGCTCGTAGAAGTCATGATCGGGGTCGGTCACCGTGCGTGGCTGGAAACCCTCATCGGCAGCCTGATGGAATATGCCGCTCACGGCTCCATATAGCAGCGGCTCTATCTCCGTCTTTATATTGAACTTCTTGCGGTAGATATTACCGAGTGCCTTTACCAGCAATTCTTCATCGAATTGCAGACTGGAAGCCGGTGCGTTGTCCGCATCGAAGTATATATGATTGACTACCAGTCTAAACGAGCCCCGTCCTGCGGGGCTTTCGCGAAAAAAGAGCGGAGGCGGTCCTTTAACTTTGAACTTTGAGATTTGTGATTTGAACTTTGACTCTCATCCGTGTCCCCCTCATCTTCTTTATTTGGCTGCATCATTGCCTGTTGCCTGACTTTTCTATCTTCCTCCTGACGCTGTTTCTGCCGGTCGTAGTCCTTTGGTTTTTCTATGCCGAATTTCTCATAGAGGTAATCGTCATCGATAGGGAGCGAGAATGTCGTATGCAGCTGTGTAAGGACGCTCATCTCGGTATTGGGATCAATGTCTTTCTTTTCAGGGAAGCAGAACTTGCCCCCTGAGGTGTCAATGCCCATGTGGAAGAAGATGTCGGTCATATCATAGTTGAGCACGCTGAGGACATATTCGCGGTCAGCCTTCGCCACATTGTCCTCCACCTTCTTGTGCACCGTGCCAAGCGCCTGTGTACCCTTCTCTGACGATTCCGTGGTGAGGGTGTTTCCGAGAATCAGTTTTGAAATCTCACTGTTGCACCGTTCTACGAGCCGCTCATACACATCGGCAGAGCCTGTCTTGTTGCCGGCCTCACGCAGTTGCAGCTCGGTATCCTTGCCGTGAATGAAAGTGGCGAGGGAGCCTATGGAGTTGGCATCCTGCAATGCACGGGTTCTTGACTCCTCGTCGTCGGTGTCATAGATGTACTCCTGAATAGGCATGCCGAACACCTCGGAGAATTGTGCCCAGTCGGCGGTGGTGTTACGCTTATAGATAACCCAGGGCGCAGCCTTGGCAAGCAGTCCGAGATCGGTACCGCTCCCGACGAAGAGCAGGTCGGTAAATTCGTCCCATGAGGTGCCCTGAATGTCGGTCTGGTATTTTAGAATCAGTTTCCGCACCGGCTCCACATGCTTCCTTGGAATGAGGTCGTAGTCTATCCATTCCCCATTCTTGAAGAACTGCATCAGCGAGAAGCCCCAGAAGCGCGCGTCGAGAATGTCGGCCACGCAACGATAGAACCACGGTGATAGTATTTGCTCATTGATATGGTCATCGGGCTTTCCGTTTCGCTGAAACTCTATAGCAGAGCACAGCACGGCGTTCTTGCGTTTTTCCATGACGCTCGACAGGTGGGTGTCGAGCAGAATGCCCGTATAGAGGTCATAGAGTTTTGAGCGCTGGGCATAATCAACATTCTCGGCAGCCTTGACCGCGCTCATAAAGTCGGCCGTGTCGATATTGAACCGCTTGGGCTGCGTGATACGGATGATGGCGGGCTGCCGCTGTCCCGGACGTGGCACGTTTCCACTGACGGTGATACGCCCTTTTGCATTTTGTTCTTTATTCTTTCTGCTCATATTATAATCTGTTTATTCGTTTTGGATTGCTCTTGAACATCAGTGCCGATTTTCTCGCCCTGTCCTCCTCCGGCAGTAGCGGTGCGCCGTCGATGGAAACCTCCTCGTTTGCCACAGCCTTCATCCATTCCACCGCCCTCTCATAGCGGTCCTTGCGTACCTGTGAGAGTTTCTGAGGGTTGTGTATGCAGAATATGTGGTACACGGCAATGTCAATGACCATCATCAGTATAAGCTGGTTGCGCTCTTCGCCCGATGCTGAGAAGATGGCGTTGCAGTCGTAACGTTTGGAGAGGTAGCCCCGCATCTCGGCGATGGCCCTGTCCTCGCAAATCTCAACGAGTGTCCCATCGTCCCTTACAAGCGCATCGAGGATTTCGCGGTGTACGCTTGCGTCATAGTCCTTTATATCAACAAACTGGCTCATAATCTATATTTGTTTCTGTTTCTTACACTTCTTCGCGACTGTGTGAGTGGGCGGTCAGCCCGCTGTGCCGTCTCGTCAATCTTACGGTTTCCGCCCTCAACGGCATCAGGACCATCGGCAGGGTATTTGAGTGAGAGTGTGAAGAGCTTGAACTGGTCCTCCAGTTCCTTCATGTGCGGATTGTCGCGTTCAGCCTCGTTGAGAATCAGGTTACCCTCGCGGTTCATTGGTTCAAGGTTTGCCTCGATACGCGTTGCCTTGTCTGTCTTTTTCTCCTCATCACCTTGAATATAGAGCGTGATGTTTTTCTCCTTACGCACCTTCCGGACGAGCGGGCGGAACACTTGCTGGAAGAACGGATCCTGAAGTTTATTGTTCTCCATCCAGCAATATACGGTACTGCGCCCTGCCACATATTCGAGCAGCTGCACATACCAGTCGATAAACTCGGCATTGAGTGCCTGTGCGAGGCGTGCCTTGATGACATAGAGTTTACTGTCGCTCTTTCCAAGGAGCATGACCGCCTTGAAGGACTTGCCCTTCTTTCCTTTCGATTCTCCCGGTGCAGGGTCGCCGTAAATGACGAGGAACTTGAACTTGGAGAGCGGCGGCACCTTGCCATATACCACCTGCTTGAATATCTCCCCCTCCGAAATAGGATTGTTGAAATACTCATGCTGCTGCGACAGCGTGGAAATCTTTGAGAGGGTACGGTCGATGTGCTCCTCCGTATTCTTTTGCGGCCATGTACTCTTGCCGTTCCTGTCGCGTATGTTGATAATGTCCCAATGGTCGGCAATCTCCCCAGCGCGGGTTATGCAGCAGTCCCTTGCGATAATGTTACCACAAAAGACTATGAGCGTAGGCTCGGAGGTGGAGCGTGTAGGATAAAGTGCCTGTTCCCACCATTCCCACCGCTTCTGAATGATGTCGGGGTTCTTAGTGTCCTCATCAGTATCGAAGTCATCAACGAGCAGCACATCGGGGCGTATGGCCTCGTTACGGGAGCCACGAGGCGATTGCCCGGCACCGATTGCCCGGAATGCAACCCCTTGCTTGGTAATGAACTCGTCCTCGGTCCACGCCCCTATGGACTGCTGTCTGCCATAATAGGCAATGATTCGCCCGTTGGCTTCAAGGTTTCCCCTGTACGGTGTCAATAGCCGGATGGCGTTGTCCTTGCTGTTGGAGGTAAGGATAACATTCTGCTTGCGTCGCGTGAGTACGAGGTACATGACGACGAACATCGTAATGGTGGACTTTGCCAACTCTCGTGACCACGAGAGAACCTCGTACCATTCATCGTTTGCAATCATACGGCGGATAGCGCGTTTCTGAAAGTCGGCAAACTCATACTTGGCATAGTTGGGGAAGAAGTATTCTATCCACTCTATGGGATGCGCCTCCAGATAAAGGCGGTGGCGTTCACGCTCGGCAACGCTCATCTCCTTATCAACAGGTGTGGCACGCATGATGTCCTGGCGGTACTTCTCCCAGTCGAGCAGCGCGTTTCTGTCAGCTTGCTTCATATATATGGGTGGGTTGAATGTTAATGTTTACAGGAGCGACTTAATAAATGCGTCTGATAATTGTGTGAGTTCCTTTGCCTTGTCGAGGTCTATGGGGCGCAGGAATTCGATAAACTTTGTCTGCACGCTGATAACATCAGCAATGCCGACATCGGTCTCCATCTTCCGGATAGCGGCAGACAACTTGCCGAGGATGTCCGCCTCGGCATTACTTGCGAAGCGCGCTCCTTCTGGCTTCTCAGCTATCTTCCGGTTTATCTCGGCTACCTGCCGATATAGATTTGCTACTTGCTCCTCACGGGTGAGCGTGAGTCCGACCTTCTGTTCCTCCCATTTTCCATCGGCTATCCAACGATTGACGGTAGCGCGGGACACCCCCACGCGGTCGGCTATCTCCTGCTGTGTGAGATTCTCCTTGAGATAGAGCGTTTTTGCCCATTCCTTCTTCTGTGTGTTGCTTAATTCCTTTGCCATATTTGAAAAATATAATGCAAAGGTGGCTTGTTTTTGTGGTGTTTGCAAATCGTGTCCGTATGATAAAGCTTTGTATCGTAATAAGTTGATTATAAGTATTGTATGATAAAAAGGCGATTTGCAAACTTGTGAAAAATCCCCCACCTTTGCATTGAAAAGCGATAATTGGCTGCGCTCGGCAAAGCTGGAAGTGGTTCCGCTCTGCTCTCGCTTGCACAATCATTGCATCGTAAAGCGAACCCACAATAATACGACAACGACAAATGAATAGATTTTTCAACATCATCCCCGGCGAAGACACCTGCTGCATCCTGCTGTATGGAGACATAGGCGACAATTATGGAGCGGTGACGAGCGGACAGATTACCCGTGAACTCATGGCAGCGGAATCGGCATACAAGAATATTGATATCCGTATCAACAGTGTCGGCGGCGAGGTCTATACTGGCATAGCCATTTTCAACGCCCTGCGTGCAAGCAAGGCGAACATCACCCTCTATGTAGATGGTGTGGCAGCGTCTATGGCGAGCGTCATAGCCCTTTGCGGGAAGCCGGTATATATGAGCCGCTATGCCCGGCTAATGCTTCATAGCGTGAGTGGCGGTTGCTACGGCAACAAGAAAGACCTGAAGGAGGTGCTTGAGCAGATGGAGAGTCTGGAAGACACGCTGTGCCAGATGTATGCCGAGCGACTGGGCAAGGATGCGGCGGCGGTAAAGGCTGCCTATTTCGACGGTACTGACCATTGGCTGACGGCAGACGAAGCCCTTAGCCTTGGGCTGATTGACGGCATTTACGATGCAGACCCTGTGCCGGAGGACAGTACGCCAGAACAGATATATGCAATATTTAATAACCGGCTCAATGAGCCACTAAACATTTCGGACATGAACTTTGAAGAATTGAAAAAACGTCCGCAGTTCAAGGACTGCGCGACGGAGGCCGACGTGCTGGCACGCCTCGACCAGTTGGAAACCACTGCCGGGCGCGCTGACAGTATCGGTAAGGAGAATGACACGCTGAAGGCAAAATTGAAGGACTTTGAGGATGCGGCAGAGGCAGCGGCGGCAGCAGCGCGCAAGGCCCTGCTCGATGCCGCAGAGAAAGACGGTCGCATCAATGCGGAGACACGCCCCGTCTATGAGAACCTGCTGAAAGAGCACCCCGATGACGGCAAGAAGGCTTTGGCAGCCTTGCCAACAAAGAAAATGGTAAGGGACATCCTGCAGGGTGGCAATCCCGGTGATGAGAGTCCCTGGGAGAAGCGCCAGCGTGAGATCCGCGACAAATATCACGGAAAGTAAAACCTGTAAATAATTATTTCATAAACAATGGCAATCAATATTAAAAACACCAACTACAATGGCGAGGTGCTGGAGCAGCTCCTTACCGTTGCGACGACCAACAACGAGATTGTGGGCAAGGGACTTATCCACATTATCCCGAATGTGTCGAAGAAAGTATCCATTCCCCGTCTGCGCACAAGCAAGATGTTGCAGCAGCAGAAGGAAGATCCCCAGGTAAGCGACTCGAAGGGTGGCTTCGATTATTCGGAGCAGAGCCTGAACCCTGTGGACTTCATGGCGTTCACGGTTTTCAACCCGCGCACATTCGAGAGCGTATGGCGTCAGTTCCAGCCTAAGGGCGACCTCGTTTTTGCAGAGCTTCCACCTGCCGTACAGAACCAGCTTCTCGACGCCCTGTCAAAACAGGTACAGTTCGAGTTAGGGAACCACTACATCAACGGCGTACAAGGTAATGACGACGATCATCTCTTCAACGGCATCCTGACACAGGCTGCAAAGGACCAGAACGTTGTCGTCGTAAGTTCGGATGAAACGACAATGGTTGGCCGCCTGAAGGCAGTGCGTGCAAAAATTCCTGTAGCGATGATTGAAAACCCGAACCTCCGCTTCCTGATGAGCCCTACGGACTTCAACAAGTACGATGACGAGCTGACGGCCCGCGAGTACAAGAACCGTGACGAAACCACGCGCAACCTGAAGATGTACAAGGACATCAAGATTGAGACCCTCGCGGCATGGCCTGATGACCTTATCGTGGCCACGCTGTGCAGCCCTGACGCAATGACGAGCAATCTGTTTGCAGCCGTGAACCTCCAAGACGACGAACATGTCATCAAGATTGGTCCTGTGAGCAATATGAGTGAATTGTACTTCTTCAAGATGCTTATGAAGGCAGACACTAACATTGCCTTCGGTGAGGAATTCATCGTGCTGGACAAGCGTTCCTCACCAAAGTTCCTTGCACACGGATAACCATGTGGACAGCAGAGATTTAGTATAAACCATAAAATAGAATAAAAATGGAAAAGGAAAAGAACGAAAAGAATGAAGAGAAAAAGGTATCTATCAAGGTAGTCCAGGACTTCCTTGACAAGTTTGACACCACTATCCGCTACGAAGCCGGTACCGTATTGGAATTTGAGACCGAGCGTGCTGCAGATGTTGTTAGCCGTGGCTTGGCAGAATACTCAGAACACATAGGATAATGAGCAAGCCAATGCAATATCTCGTCATCCACTGCACCGCCACGCCGGAAGACCGTGAGGTAAGCTCCGCGGAGATACGCCACTGGCACACCGACCCGGTAAGCAAGGGTGGGCGTGGCTGGAAGCAGGTGGGCTACACGGACCTCTTCCACCTTGACGGCAGCGTGGAGCGGCTGGTGGACAACAACGAGGACGCTCAGGTGGATCCGTGGGAGGTTACCAACGGCGCTGCGGGCTACAACAGCGTGAGCCGGCACATCGTGTATGTGGGCGGCTGCGACAAAGCCATGAAGCCCAAGGACACGCGGACGGCGGCGCAGAAGGAAGCCCTGAAACGCTATGTGCGCGACTTCCACGAGCGTTTCCCGCAGATACGCATTGTGGGGCACCACGACCTGAATCCGCGCAAGGCGTGCCCTTCGTTTGACGTTAGCAAGTGGCTGCGCGAGATAGGAGTTCATAATTCATAATTTACAATTCACAATATACAAGCAATGGCAGACACGATATTACAGATTCTGCAATGGGCAATCCCGTCTGGCGGTATCGGTGCCGCCATTGCGTGGATTGCGAACCGCAAGGCGCGGGAGGCCAAGACCGCCAAGGAGGTGCACGACACCTACAAGACGATGTACGAGGACATCTCGATGCTGCTGGTTGAAACACAGAAGAAATATGAAGAGACCAAAGAACAGATTGAGGCTCTGGGAGTCGAGAACAGCCGGACACGGCGTGCGCTCAACCGCCTCTCCCGCGCTATCGAGGCTATTCAGGTTTGCCCCCATCGCGCTAATTGTCCTGTCAGTGGCGAGCTGTCGCTCGACGAAGAGGTTGACGAGGGAAAGCCAAGTCGTGCAAAGCACTCTCGAGGCAAGGGACAGCGAGGCGGTGAGCATCACCGAAACGAGCCAGATGCCCGTGAAGGTGCCGATGTCGACGGTAAGCCTGACACTGAACCTGGACAGTCTTCGCCTGTTGCCCCAAGGGGCGGGCTACACGGCGAGGAAAGGTCAGGCGAGCGTGAAGGTGAGCCACAAGGCGCCGACGGCTGATGAGCCGGAACGGATAGTGATTGAAGCTGGATGCGACAGCCTGGAACTGGTGTGCGCCAGATATGCCAAGACCATCAGCACGCTGAAACGGCAACTCAAAATTGCGAGCGACAGCAAGGCTGAGCATAAGGAGGAGGCGAAGGAAAGTACCGGTAACGGCTTCCTCATGCGGCTCAAGTATTTTTGTGCCGGGCTTCTGTCCGGGATAATCGGAATAGTATTCACTTTTATAAAACTTAGAAAATGAGCAAGAACAAGAAATTCATCTACGGCATCGCAGCCGTGAAATTTGGCGAAGCCCTCATCGGTTACATCGAAAAGAACAGCTGGGACTGGGGCGGCACGAAGCCGGAGAGTGTGGACGTGGAAGCCGAGCAGGTGCCCGACGCACCCGTGCTGACGCTGATGCAGAGCAACGGCAAGGTGAGCCCGACCTTCAACCTTATCCAGCTGGACTATGCGAACCTGAAAGCCGTGCTGGGCGGAACGCTGGTTGAGACCGGCACCGAGGGCAACAAGAAGGTGACCGGCTGGAAAGCACCGACCTCTCTCGTGGACCTCAGTGGCAAGTGGACCATTGACTTCGTGAGCGGTCAGACCATGACCATTCCCAACGGAACCATCCTGGCCAACCTCGGCGGTAAGCTGACGTTGACTGAAGTTTCGAAGGTAGAATGCCAGCTGAAGGTGAACAAGCCCGAGGATGGCGGTGCTCCTTACGAAATCAATGACACTCTGGGTGAAGGCTGATGGACGAGCAAGTAATCAGGAAAATCCAGAGAGAGGGAGCGGAAGCCTTGCTTGATGCGGGCGTTTCCCTCCCTCTCAAGGATTTAAGGATACCTTTCAGGAAAGAGCCGCTGCGATTCCGGCTGACGATGAAGCGCCCGACGCTGGCCCGACAGATAAAGATTGCGCATGCCTACCTGTCTATGGACACGACGGCGGCCGAACTGGAAGCTATGGACCATAAGGAACAGATGCAGTTCCTTGCCCGGCATGGCAAGACTTTGAGCCGTATCATCGCCCTGACGATGGAACGCTGGTGGCTGCCGGTATGGCTGCTGTCGTGGTTGGTGCGGCACTATATGAAGTGGGAGTACCAGAAGGCAGCCTTCAGCCAATTCGTATTGCTGATGGGCACGCAGTCTTTTATACCTATTATCAGATCAGCAGAGATGACGAATCCGATGAAGCTGAGACTGAGCCAAGGAAAGAGGGGGAGTTAAAGAGCCGTTGGGAAGGCTCCCATAGCCCCTTTGGGTTTATATGGCAGATAGCGAGTGCCACAGGATGGAGCGTGGACTATATCCTGAACGGCGTGAACTTCCAGACGCTAATCATGATGCTGAGCGACGCTCCCCGCTATGTAGATGGCAAGCAAGCCAACGGTAGCACACAAAGCCCTGAAAGTGAAGCCAGCGATATAGTGGCGTTTTTTCAAAGCAACTTAAAACAATAGCGAATGAAACCGGTAGAGATAGAATTTCTGATGCGGGACAACCTGACGGCGGGGCTCGACAAGAGCAAGATGAGCGTCGAGCAGCTGCTTGGCGCAGCCCGCCGTGCCTCCCTGATCATCAATACCAAGATTGATGAGCAGCGCAAGGTCATTGACGGCGTGAACTCTGACCTGGACAAGCTGCAGCGGAAGCTGCAGACCATGAAGCCGGGAACCGGTCAGCAGGAACTGCTGGTCGAGATCAGCGCGTGCAAGAAAGTGCTTGCAGAGGAAACCGGGGCACTGCAGCAACTGGAGCAGGAGCACCAGCAGGCCAAACAGGGCGTGGCGCAACTGGAGCAGGAATACCGCAAGATAACCATTTCTGAGGAACAGGCGGCTGCGGCTAACAAAAGCCTGACAGAGAAGATAACGGAACAGAAGGCGGTCATTAAACAGGTCGAAGCCGATGTCCGTTCCCTTCAGAAAGCCTACGACAACGCAGCCCCGGGCAATGCGCAGGGTGCAGCCCTGGCAGAATTGAACGCCGCCAAGAAAGCCCTTGAGGAAGAAAAGGTAATTCTCAACAGCCTGACAGAGACACAGGAACAGAACAGGGAAAGCAACAAACGCCTGTCGCGTCAGTTGCGCGAGCTTCAGAACGACATGGCAAAAATGCGTCTGAATGGTGAGCAGAATACCGAGGAGTACCGACAGATGGCAGAGAAAGCTGCCCTACTTTCAGACACTCTCGGAGACCTGCGCCAGCAGACCAGTATCCTCTCCAATGACGACGCGAACCTTCAGGGCTTCATATCCGGCGTGAACGGTTTGTCGGGCGCATTCACCACCGCCACGGGCGTGATGTCCCTTTTCGCTTCCGAGAATGAAAACCTGATGAAGGTGCAGGCACGGGTACAGAGCGTCATGGCCATCACGATGGGGCTGCAGCAGCTGTTCAATGCCCTGAACAAGGACAGCGCATTCCGGCTGGTAACCGTCACGAAAGTCAAGAACCTGCTGACGGCTGCCAACTACCGCCTTGCCACCTCACTGGGTATTTCCAATGCCGCGGCAACGGCACTCATGGCCACGCTGACACTCGGTCTGTCCGTTGTCATTACAGGACTCATCGTGGCTTGGAACAAGTACTCCGACGCACAGGAAGAAGCGGCAAGGAAGGCGCAGGAGCGTGTCGAGATTGAATCACAGGGACGGGCAGAGATGATCAAGACCCGCTTTGAGATAGACACCACCCGGGAGAGCCTGAAGAACTTCACCGGCTCCAAGGAAGAGGAGAAGAAGAAGTGTGAGGAGATGAACCGCAAGTACGGCGAGGCTTTCGGCTATTATGACACCGTGGCCCAATGGTACGATGTACTTACCCAGAAAGCCGAGCAGTACATACAGATGCTTTTCCTACAGGCCAAGGCGCAGGCACTCGTGAACAAGGCCGTGGAAGCCGACGAGAAGGTTGCCAAGCACAAGGCGACCAAACCGGGCAATGCGGAAAGCGATATGGGCTGGTTTGCCCGTATGGGACATTACTTGATGCAGTCAGAGAGCAACGGCATGTACGATGGTCATGCGGCCGTAGAGCGGTACAACAAGGAAGCATACAACAAGCGAACCAAGGAACTGGAGGCAGAACGCGACAGCTATCTCAAACAGGCTGCCGATTTGGAAAAACAGGCTGCATCCATTGGCAAGAGTGCAAATATCGGTGGGCACTCCGCCCCAGACAAACCGAAGAAAACCACAGGCAAGACCAAGACCGCGAAGGACACCAGGAACGAGGAAGAGCGTAACGCAAAGGAACTCCTTGCCCTGCAGCAGAAGAACCGCCAGACAGAGATAGACCTGCTCAAGGAAGGCTCTGAAAAGAAACGCCGACAAATCCAGGAAAACTACAAGAAGGAAATGGAGGAACTCGCCGCCCAGGAAAAGAAATGGCGCGATGCACAAAAGGGACATCTCACCGGTGAACAGACCGAAGCACTTGCCTCAGCCCGTGCCCTTGCCTCCATGAAGAAAAAGGACGGCGAGAAAGAGATTGCCAAGGAAGAGGCGAAGAAACAGCTGGAACAGCGCAGGGACGAGATTCAGGCGATGAGCGAATACCTGAGGGAATACGGTTCGTTCCAGCAGAAGAAGCTGGCCATCGCCAAGGAGACAGCGCAGAAGATAGCCGAGGTGGACGCTTCCGAAGTGAGCGACAGTACGAAGAAGTGGAAGAAAGCCCAACTCCGCAAGGAACAGCAGCAACGCGAGGCCGGCATGTCGTTCGAGGAGATCAGCCGTGGCATAGACTGGAGCGCTCTCTTCAGCGGCGTGGGCAACCTGACCAAGGAGATGATGACGCCGATGATGGAGCAGCTGCGCGCGTACGTCGAAACGGACGACTACAGGAACGCCGATGCGGAGACCCAGCAGAAGGTGACGGACCTGATACAGGAGATGCGCCGGTATGTCGGTACAGACCAGAGCGTGACATGGCAGAAGCTGGACGAGGCCATCAAGCAGTTCACGGACAGCGTGGCCGCCTACGACCGCGCCGTGAAGGCTGAGGAAGCCGCCGTGAAGACAAGAGACGAAGGCAAGAAGAAACTCGCCTCTGGAGAGATTACTGAAGAGCAGTACAGGGAACTTGAGACCAAGGCGCAGGAACTGGGCGATGCCACAGCCAAGGCACATGAGAGTATGGAGGATTTCGGTGCGGCCCTGAACCGGACCTCCGATGAGGTGGCGAATTTCACGAGCGGACTGACAACAGCATTAAGCAATGCCAAGGGCTGGCAGGGCGTGGAGGGCTTTGGCGGCATTCAGCAGTCCGTGGGGCAGATAGACCAGCTGAAAGGTACGCTGGATTCCATACTTCCGCAGATGGGGGAAGGCATGGCGAAGACGATAGGCACCACGCTGTCGGGCACGATGGGCAGTGCGCTGGGGAGTATCGGCGGAAGCCTGTCGGGCGTATTGTCAAGCGGGCTTGGCGGTATCATCGGTATCGTGGCCCAGATACCCAAACTGATACTCGACCTGGTACACGGCATCAAGAACTTCGTGACGGGCATCCTTGACGCCATTAAGGAAATTATCTCCCTCAGATGGATTGATGACCTCGTGGTGGGCATACTGGACGCCATCGGCAACCTGATAGATGCCATTTTCGACCTGCCGGAGAATCTGTTCAAGGTATTGGAAAGCATTGTAGTGAACGGCATAGGCGGTCTGCTTGACACTGTACTGGGGCGTATCGGCAATATCCTGTCCTTTGGAGCCTTGAGTATCAAGGGGCCGAGCGACTGGTTCACCAATTCCAACGAGGAGGAAGTCGCGGAGGCCATCGACCGGCTGACCAAGCGGAACGAGCTGCTGGAGCAGGCCATCGAAGACCTGACTGATGAGATGAAGACTGCCCGGGGAGCCATCGCCATCCGCATATCTGATGATGCGGAGAAGCTGCAACGCGAGACAATCGACAACTACAAGGGCATTGCCCAGGCGCAGGCCGGTTACCATTCCGCGCACCACAGTTTCAACTACTACTGGCGCGGTTACAGCCAGGAACAGATAGACCGCCTGAGTGCCCAGATGGGCAGGAAGTGGAACGGGGACATCTGGAACCTCAGCCCGGAGGAGATGAAGATGCTGCGCTCCAATGTGGACATGTGGAAGCTGCTGCAGGATACCGGCAAGGGCGGCTACGGCGGTCGGGTGGCCGAGAAGCTGGACAAGTATATCGAGCAGGCCGGCAAGCTGAAGGAGATTACGGACGCCCTCTATGAGAACCTGACCACCACGACCAAGGACAATGTCTTTGACAGCTTCTTAAATTCCCTCTATGGACTTGCCAACGGCTCAGAGAAGGTCTTTGATGAAATAGCCGAGAATTGGCAGGAGATGGTTAACAAGATGGCGGTGAACAACCTCGTCGGCGCGAAGTTCCAGAAGAATCTGGAAACATGGTACGAAAATCTTGCCAAACTGAACAAGGCGAAGACAAGCGGTGAGATAACCGATGCCGAGTACCGGAAATGGCTTGACATACTGAAGCAGGAGTACGAGGACTATGTGAAGAGTGCCAGGAACGACATCGAGCAGCTGAGGAACGAAGGTATCATCAAGGAGACCGACAAGACCGGAGGCACGACACAGTCAGGCAAAAGCGGTGCCTTCATGACGATGAGCCAGGACCAGGGAACAAAGCTGGAGGGACTGTTCGTCAGCGGCCAGATGCACTGGGCAAGCATCGATGACCGCGTGGAGGACATAGCCGTCAGGATGAGTGACGCCCAGGGACACCTGAAGAAAATCGAGGACAATACGGGCAGCAGTGCCCAATCTCTGAAAGATATAAAGGAAGAAATGAAAAAAATAACTCGCGATGGCGTAAAAGTGAAATAGTATGGATAAGATATTAGGCGGACTTGTACTGATCAACGGCACGGACATCTGGAAGGAGTACGGCGTGTTCCTCACCGAGGAGAAGAAAGGCGGCAGGGAAAACCTGAACGCCATTCTGACACCGAGTAAGGCAAAGGAACATGTGGGCGTGGACATACGGGAGCATGACGGAAAGAAATACTCCCGGACACTGTTGCCCGCCAATGCCGAGCGCGACGTGACGCTTCATTTCGCCCAGTATGCCCGGACACGGGAGCAGTGGCTGGCCAGCTACATGGCCTTTATCCGCTTCCTGAAAACAGGCAAGGACGGCTGGCTGACGATAACCTTTACGGAACTGAACCTTACGCTCAGGGTCTTCTATTTGGACTGCAGTTCATACAGGTCGCTGACCTACCTGTGGAAGGAGGGCGTACAGGCCGGCCGCTACAAGGTCAAGTTTCGTGAACCTGAACCGATAATATAACATCATTAGTAAACTGATAATCGGCTGCATTCGGCAAATCAAGCGAGCTTGTTTGCGCTCATTTGCACGATTGTTCAAACACCATTCAAACGATATAAAAATGATACTGACGCTATATGACAGCTACGGCAATGTAAAGGCGCGCATAGAGCCCGATGGCAGCAGCACACAGGAAAAGGAGATACAGGGGGACAATCTGCTGAATCTCTCCTTCACGCTGTACGAGTTCATTCCCGTCGATGTTAACGACTACATCGACTATGGCGGCGAGCGTTACCGGGCGGTGGAGAAGTACGTACCCGCAGAGAAGAGTACCGTCGAGTGGGAATACAGCCTCCGCCTGTACGGGATTGAGAGCCTTATCAAGCGTTTCCTCATCCTGAACAATACCGATGGCGGAAACGAGGCCGTGTTCACGCTGACTGCCCGTCCCATAGACCATGTGCGTCTGATCGTGAAGAACATCAATGACGGCATGGACGGCACGACCAACTTCAAGGCCGGCACCGTGGAGGGCACAGACAACGTGACCATTGACTATACCGGCAAGTACTGCAATGACGGGCTGAAGGAGCTGGCGGAAGCCGTAGGCGTGGAATGGTGGATAGAGGGAGAGACTGTAAACCTGTGCCGCTGCGAGCACGGTGAGGAAATCACGCTCGGGTATGACAAGGGACTGACGGCCCTTGACCGCGACAAGGCCGACAATGCGAAGTTCTATACACGCCTGTTCCCCATAGGCAGCTCGCGCAACATTGATGCGGCGAAATACGGACACAGCCGGCTGATGCTGCCCGATGGTGTTAAGTACGTTGATGTCAACGTGGAGCGGTATGGCATTATCCACCACTACGAGCAGAAAGCCTTTGCGGACATCTATCCCCGGCGTGTCGGCGTCGTGGCCGGCGTGCGCTCGAAAGAGGTCAAGGACAAGGACGGCAAGCCCTTTACGATTTACTACTTCAGAGACAACGACCTGAACTTCGACCCCAACGACTATGAGATTGGGGGACTGGTGAAACATGTATCCTTTCAGGAGGGCAGCGAGCTTGCCGGGGTGGGCGCCGACAATGACCATTACTTCGAGGTGAACTATGACAGCAAGACGCAGGAGTTTGAAATCATCACAATATGGCCTTACAACGACGATACGCAGCTGCCCGGCGGCACGCTGGTTCCGAAACCTGGGGACAAGTATATCCTGTGGAACATCCGCATGCCGGACGAGTACTACGGATTGGCGGAGAAAGAATTCCGTACCGCGGTTGACGAGTACAACATTAAGCACGCCCTGGATGTGAGCCGGTACAAGGCGCCGACGGATCATGTCTGGATTGAGGAGACCGGCACGGAACTCTTCATAGGGCGGCGCATACGGCTGGAGAGCAGCGAGTATTTCCCCGGGCAAGGCTACCGGTCGAGCCGTATTACGAAAATCATTCGGAAGGTCAATGAGCCGGGGCAGATGGACCTCGAGATAAGCGATGCCCTCTCGACGGGTACGATGGCCAGGGTGGACAGTGCCATCGCAGACGCGAAGAACTATGCTGGAACGCTTGTCGGCGGTATCAATGTCCCCGACGTTATCCGCAGCTGGGATACGACACAGCCGACAGATACCAACCTGTACAGTGCCAGGCGGACGCACAAGGAGTTCCTGAGCAAGAACAGCGAGGACCGCGCCAAGAAGAAAATCATCTTTGACGAGGGACTGGACCTTGGGGACTTCGAGTCCGGAACCCAGGGCGGCCGCCTTGACGGCAAGGGTAATGCGGAGCTGTTGACACTGGTGGTGCGCGAGCTGCTGCGCAGTGCCAGGTTCAGGGACGGTATGGCCGGTGAGGGCTGGCAGCTGTGGATAGACAAGGACGGGTTGGCGAACCTGACGCTCGACAAGCTGACCGTGCGTCAGATAATGGTTGTCCTTGAAATGCTGATAGAACGCGTGCGCAGCGTAGGCGGACAGTTGGTGGTAAGTGCCGCCAACGGCAAGATAAAAAGCGTGGAGAAGACGGACGGCTACTGGCGTATCACCTTCGAGCAGGAGAATACCTTCGAGGCTCATGACCTGATGCGCTGTGCGACCTTTACCGGAGGGCGGCTGAAAAGCTACTGGGTGGAGGTGGCTGCCGTGGAAGGAAACTCCGTACTGGTGGAGGAAAGCGAGTTCGACGCTTCTTTGCCGGAGGCTGCCGACGAGTGCGTGCAGATGGGCAACACCGAGAACGCGCTGCGCCAAAACCTGATACTCATATCGGCGACCGAGGACGGCCAGCCGAGGGTGGATGTGATGGACGGCGTGAAGGGCAAGAACTTCAAGGGAAGCCTGCGTGCAAGACTGGGCAATCTGGACGGTATAAAGGATGACAGGTTTCCATCAGACAACCAACCCCATGGAAACGGTCTGTACAGCGACAATGCCTATCTGCGCGGAACCTTCCTGCTTGTTACGGGTGAGGACATCAAGACAAAGTTCGAGATAACCGAGGGCAAGATAGCAAGCAGCGTGAGCGCGCTGCGTCAGGACTTTGCCACCGACAAGGGCTATCTGAACAATCCGAGCTTTGATGAGGGGCTGTCCAAGTGGCTGACCGAGAACGAGACGGTGTTCTGGCTGGTGGGCAATAAATGGATATGGGCCAACGACAAGGTGCTCACGAAGAAAGGCGACGGTGCCAGCGTTACGAAAGATGACGGGCGTGTCGTGGTGCGTATCAGGAACAAGTACATCACACAGAAGAACGCGAGCCTGAAGAGCGTGCCACCTATGAACACGAATAGCAACGGTAAGAAAGAAGCCCTGCCCGTATACCTGAGCTTCTTCTACCGCTGCGCCAGCGAGGGCACATTGAAAGTGAGATTCGAGAATGTCGATAAGACCGGCTTTGAGAACTTCAACTCGCTGGAGGTCGAAGAAGTGCTTGCACCTACCAACGGCTACAAGCAGTACACCTGCAACGGGCTTTGGAACGGTACGGGAGATTTCAAACTGAGCTTCACAGGCGACATCTACCTCTACATGCTCATCTTGAGCACGGATAAGATTGAGAGCCTGACCTACAAGTACCGGACGCTCTTTGAACAGAGCGAGAAACTTGTGAAAATCGCAGCACAGAACTTCGATAAGGACGGTCGTGTGCTTGCCGAGAGTGGCATCATGGTAAAGGCTGAAGGTAGCGGTGTCTATGCACAAGGTCCCGACGGGAAACTGGCGCTCATCGGTGTAGCGGTGGAAGAGACCGATGCCGAAGGACACACGAGGACCGTCATCAAGCTGCTTGCCGACAATATCAAGTTGGAAGGACTGGTAACTGCGAATGGGAACTTCAGGATACTCCCCGATGGCAGTATTGAGGCAAAGAACGGAAAGTTCGGCGGCGAGGTCAATGCTGAGACAGGATACATTGGCGGCTTTGCCATCAGCGGGAACCATATCGGTGTGTCAAGCCGTGTATTGCAGCCGGACGGTAGCTACAAAGTTGTGGATGACAGGTATGGTTTGTTCCTGTATGACACGATGATAGGCTTCAACGCCAAAGACCGACAGGCGATTTTCGGAACGTGGCATAGTCTTGGACAGCCTATGCTCGCAAGGCTTGTTGACACGGCAACAGACTATACTGACAGCAACGGCAAGAAATGGGGTTTTCTACCTAAATATGGCATCATCTTCGACATAGAGAATTCCATGAGCGGCAACTTCGCCTTCGCAGGGAAAGGAAGCGGTGCACTGAATGGCTTCGTGGACGGATTCCGCTTTGATAAGGTGAAGGTGGACAAAGCCAATACCATCTATGATGTGGAGATAAAGGACAGCAACCGCCTGATTGTGGCGTGTACAGCAGGCAACTCCGGCATAGCACTTCCTCGTCTTCCTGCAATGCGTTCTACTCTGGGCATAGGCCCGAACACGCCGTTTGCCTTCCGACTGACTGTTTCTTCTGACTTGGGAGCAGGAGACTTCGTGATATTCGGCCGGAACAAGACCAAGAACAGCAAGCAGGAGACACCCTGGAACAAAGAGGACTATCCGCTGCTTACCACTTGGAATGGCGAACAGTGGGGAGATATGACAATGGGACAAGGAGACACTGTGGAGTTGCTGCTGGTGTATGATCCGGAGCGCACTGTGCAGATAGACGGTTTCACCACCCAATATACGGCGAGAATCATCAACAGGCAAAATTAAAAAGATATAAGCATGAAGACTGTTTACAACCGGCTGCTGCCCCCGAAGGGGTTCAAGGCCATCAATCTTTTCGGCGTGGTGATGGTCAAGGGTACCGTATGACGGACACTGACCTGAACCACGAGGCTATCCACACGGCACAGATGCGCGAGCTGCTGTATGTGCCGTTCTATGTGCTGTATGTGCTGGAATGGCTGTGGCTTCTGCCAAGATACCCGAAGCGGCACGAGGCTTACAGACATATCAGTTTTGAGTGCGAGGCATACGCTCATCAGGCGGAGCCAGATTATCTGAAGACAAGAAAGAAGTTCAACCAATATAAATCATAACGACATGGCACTGACAGAACAGGAAAGACAGGATTTGAAGCAGGACATACTCTCGCAAATCAAGAGCGAGAGCCAGAGTGTAACCGAGCTGCAGGAGGTGCAGAGCCTCGACGGGGTGAAGACCCTGCCGGCGATGCGCGGCGAGGAACTGGTGACCGCTCCGATAAGTCTGCTGGGCAAGCCTGCAACCGATGCGGCAGCACAGGCGCAGGCCGCCAAGAAGGCGGCAGATACCGCGGCGGAAAAAGCAGCACAGGCTGCCACCAATGCCGACACGAAGGCACAGGAAGCACAGGCGGCCGCGCAGGTTGCAAACAAGGCTGCGAAAGACCTTGCTGCGGTAAAAGACTCCGCCCAGCAGGTCATCGACCGGTACGAAGATGTGGCAGTACAAGCCCTGAACGGAGCCACGGCGCGCTTTGACGGCATACTGGCAGACGCCACCATTGAGCAGCAGAGTGCCTCGGCGGTAGCCGGTGTGTACTTCATAGCCTCCAAGGGGGTGTTTGCCGGAAAGCGCGAGGGGAAGTATTACGGCAACTGGCAGGGTGCTGACCTCTACCTCACCGAGGACAGAAAGGAGATACAGAAGGATAAACTCTACCTGCTTGGCTCCGTGCTCTACGCATGGAACGAACAGGACGGAACGCTTGCCGAAGCCTGTGGAACGGGTGGCGGCAACACCATCAATGTGAGTGAGAAATACCCGCTGGCAGAGGGTTACTACACTTTGGCTACGGCTATCAAGACTGTTGAGGACAAACTGCGCGCCAAGGGGCGGTGCGTTACCTTTGAAGTGTCTCAAGGGAAATACCAAACCAAGCAGTTTGCCGGAACCAACCTGGCGACCTGGGAGAGCGAGAGCAGCTGGGACGACTTCGGCGGTGGCGGAACAGTGAAGAGCGTAACGCTGAACGGGCAAAAGGGCACTCCCGACAGCCAGGGCAACATCAGTCTCACGGTCAACGAGACCGAGGTGGACGAGACGCTCGATGCCGGCAGCACGAACCCCGTGCAGAACCGTGCCATTACCGGCAAAATCGGCGAGATAGAAGCCGGCACCCTCTTCGACAGCGATGTGACCGAGGAAGACGGGAAGCAGACCGTTACACTGAAGAACAAGAGCGGCGTGGCCATTACCCAGTTCACGCTGGCCGCCGGAGGAGGTGGCGGTGGGGAAACGTCTTCCGCCAAGATCGTGCTGGGTGCCGGCGTAGACCACAATGTCATCAAGGAAGGCGGTGACTGCGTGCTGACCTACAGCTACGACCACCTGTATGTGGGAGGCGAGGATGCCGGGCAGACCACCGGACAGAAAGCTACCATCGAGATACGCGTCCTGCGCGGCTCTATCCTTGTGTACGGACAGACCATTGAGAATGTAAGCCGGGGTACCTACACCTTAAATGTTAGCAAATACCTTCAGGCGGGTACGACCGACATCTATGTAAAAGCCACGGCGACAGACCCCGACACGGGAAAGCCTCAGGCGAAGCAGGCCTATGTGAACGTGAAGGCAGTGAGCCTGACGCTGAGAAGCGACTATGCCCTCTCGGACGGAACAGCCGGAGGCGGCTATGATACAGGCGACAGTGCGGTGATACCCTATACCGTGCAGGGAACAGGCACGAAGACCGTATTCCTCTACGTGGACGGCAAGCAGCACGAGAACCGCACGGTAACGCGCAGCGGTACCACCAACGGCAGCTTCTCCATTCCGATGCGCCCTCTGGCGGTAGGCCGCCATACTGTGCAGCTGGTGGCGGAGATGGAAGCCGGGGGCGGTCTGACGCTGCGCAGCGAGAGTATCTACATGGATATTTTCAAGGCTGGGAGCAGTCGGCCGCTGATCGGCACGAAACATGTCTTCCGGGACGGCCGCATCCTTACTGACAACCACCTGACCCCGCTGCTGAAGACCGGGCAGTACGAGCAGCTCTCTTTCGAGTATGCCGTCTATGATGCAGGCGGCACACCTGCCGGCATGACCGTTTTTATGAACGGTACTCCCACACAGAACGTGAGCGTTCCGAGGACGGTGCAGACCTACACCAACCGCTTCACGGCACAGGGCACACAGAAAATGAGGCTCGTATGCGGTGCGACGGAATATCCCCTTGACATCGAGGTGGAGAAGAGTGGTATCGACATCGGCGAAGCGACGCTTGGGCTGAAGCTGAAGCTCAGCGCGGCAGGACGCAGCAACGGCGAGGCAGATCCGGCACACTGGGAATACGGCAGCGTGAAGACGGCATTCGACGGCGTGGACTGGAACACGAGCGGCTGGACGGGCGATGCGCTGAAGCTGCTCAATGGCGCGAAGGCAGAGATAGCCTTTATGCCGTTCACCTCCGATGCGGCCACCGCAGGCTGCACGGTGGAGGTGGAAATGAAAGTGTCCAACATCACGGACAAGGACGCGGGTGTGGTGTCGTGCATGAGCGGCACGAAAGGCTTCCGGATAACGGCCGACAAGGCGATGATGTACACGGGTTCCACCAAGGAAGTAGCCGACGAGGACGGCGGGAAGACCACCCAGCAGGTCGGCGTGGGCAGACAGTACGGATCAGACATGTGGGTGAAGATAGCCTTCGTCATCGGCAAACGCTCCGAGGGCAGGCTGATGGAACTGTATGTGAACGGCACGCGGAGCGCGGCGGACATCTACGGTGAGAGCGACAACTTCATGCAGGACAGCCCGGAGGGCATCACCATCGACAGTTCCGGCGCGGACGTGGAGGTACGCACCGTCAGGGTCTATGACCGTGCTCTGACCGACGATGAGGAGATGGACAACCATATCATAGACCGCCGGACACTGGACGAGATGGCCGCACTCTTCGAGGAGAATGACGTGCTGGGCGATGATGGCCGGAGCATCGAGTTCGAGAAACTGCGCAAAAAGGGCAAGGGCATCATGCTGGTGGTGCGCAAGGGAGGACTTGACCCTGTGAACGCCGAGAACAACAAGAAGGCGGACTTCCTCTCCGATGTGCACCTATGGCTGCCCGACGGTCGGCATGTCTACCTGAAGAATGTCTATGTCCGCATTCAGGGCACGAGTTCGACGAAGTACCCGACGAAGAACTACCGCATCTACTGTGCCAAGGGCGAGACTCCGGAGATGTATGTGGACGGCGTGAAGCAGGAGGAACTGAAAGTAGCCCTGCGACCCGGACAGAAGAAAGTGAAGGTGCTGTGCGCCAAGGCGGACTACTCTGACAGTTCGATGGTAGAGAACACCGGCGGTGCGAAGCTGTGGAACGACATGATGAAGGCACTGGGCTTCCTCACGCCGGCGCAGCAGACGGACAGCAGCGTGCGCACGGCCATTGACGGCTTCCCCATCGACGTGTTCTCCGCGGAGAGCATGGAAGACACGCCTGCCTATTACGGACAGTACAACCTCAACCATGACAAGAGCGACTGGCAGGAGATCATCGGGATGAAGGGCGTCGAGGGGCTTGACCCGAAGAAAGCGGTCGCCTTCGAGTTCCTGAACAATACGCAGCCCCTGTGCCTGTTCCAGGGGAAGGCAGACCTTGATGCGCAGGCGGTCGCAGAGTTCGACAATGCGCTGGAGTTCAACTACCCGAAAGACATAACATGGGCAACCGCAACGGAGGCGCAGAAGGGTGCCTTCAAGCGTCTGTGGGGCTGGATAAGGGACTGCGTGCCGTCCGGCGCGACACCGGATGACATCAGCACCTTCGTCTCGCAGAAGTTCAAAAGCGAGCTTGGACAGTACATCAACAAGGACTTCCTGCTGTGCTGGTGGCTCTTCACGGACTTCTTCGCCAATGTGGACCAGCGGGCAAAGAACATGATATGGGCGACATGGGACCTGCTGAAGTGGTATATCCTCTACTACGACGGCGACACGCAGCAGGGTGACCGCAACGACTCCATGCTGGCATACCTCTATGACGTGATGCGTGAGACCTGGGACGCGGAGAAGTCGAAGTATGCCTTCGAGGGATACGACTCCTGGCTGTGGTGCCTGGTACTGGCCAACCTGAAGGACGATATAGTCAGGATGTCGGGAAAGATGCGAACCTACCTGACGGAGGAGCGTGCGAGTGAGGTGTTTGATAAGGAGCAGCAGGGCAACTGGTGTGGCCGTGCCTACAACAAGAGCGGCGCACTGAAGTACATCAAGCCGCAGACGGAAGGCGTGATCGTGAAAGGACAGCTGGTGAAGTACCCCTACATCTATGCGCTCAAGGGCGACAAGCAGGCGTTCCGGCACTGGTTCATCAAGAACCGTTTTTCCCTGCTCGACGCGAAATACGAGACGGGCAACTTCCTTTCTGACAACATCGATATGTATATGAGCCGTAAGGCTGACGCTCCGGCCAACACCATAACGGTGACGGCCGGCGACCTATACTACTTCGGCTACGGCACGAACAATGCCCCGCACCTGCAGGCAAGCCGTCGTGCGGAGAAAGGCGGCAAGGTGACGCTGACCTTTGCGAATGCCTTTACCGTAAACGACCCTATCCGCATCTATGGCGCAAGCCGCATTGCGGAGCTGGACATGCGCGGGGCTGCGGACAACCTGACGGGCGACGTGAACCTGAACAAGTGCAAGGCTCTCAGGAAACTCAACATGCAGACGGCCGGCAGCGGCTCGACGGGCTGGTGCATGGTAATTGACCAGTGCCGCCAGCTGACGGACATCAATCTCTACGGACAGACGAACGCCAGGACGGGTACGCTGTCAAGCCAGGAATTGGACTTCACGCCGCAGACAAGACTGAAGACGCTGGACGCACGGGGCGTGGACGTACAGGCCGTGCTGATTGCACCGGGCGCACCGGCACAGACACTCAAGCTGGGTGGCAACATACAGACGCTCCGGCTGGAGTATCTGCCGGAACTGAAGGACAGCGGACTGACACTGCAGAACTGGCGCACGGTGAAGACGCTGCGCTTTGCCGTCTGTCCGAATCTGGACTGGCAAACCATCATCGGCAGGTGTATAAATGTGGAGCGCGTACGCATCGAGGGCATTGACATGAAAGATGACGGTACGCTGCTCGCCAAGTACAAGGCACTCAAGGGCGTGGATGCGGAAGGTAATGCCGTGGACTACTGCGCACTTGTGGGTACCGTGCACCTTACGGCATATATGGAAGACGGTGAATACGCTGCCATGCACGAAAAATTCCCGGAGCTCAACATCAGACAGCCGGACTACACGGTGATAGAGTTCGACGACGCAGTGGCCGACGACGCCAACGTGACGAACCTTGACAACGGCACGGGCTACAGAAACGGAACGGCCTACATACCCAGCGGCCATGTTACGGCCATTCTGAAACAACGGCACCGCGTGCTGGCAAAGGTCACCAAGAAAGCCACCACGCGCAACGTGAACATGGCCGGGCAGGATACGACGGTGAACAATCTCGACGGCGAGATGACTTACTACCCCCTTGACGATGCCAACAGTAACAAGTACGCAGACGGCACGGAGGCGAAGCTGGACGGTACGGAAGGCGACTGGATGATGTACGAGCCGTTTTTCTGGAGCAAGGGTATCAACGACTATCTGAAGGGAAAGCACTACAGCTGCTACAGCAGCAACGATGCCGCACACAAGCCGGACAGTCCCAAGGCAACCGTGCTGACGCTGGAGGACATCAGGAGGACGCAGGGCGGCGTATTGCCGGGCAAGAAAATCACGAGCGGCAAGGAGACGCTGCAGAACTCCTATACGAACGATACAACTTACAGCGTGTGCAAGGTAGGTGTGGAAGGTTTCAAGCGTGTCCGCTTCCCAAGCGTTCCCGGCACGAACCTCATCGGCTCGGTGTTTGTGGACGCGGAGGGCAAGGTCGTGAAGTCGGTTGTCGTTCCGACCATCGGCAACAAGTTCGAGGCGGGCATGTACCTGATTGCCGACGTGCCGGCGACGGCCGTGAACCTGCACTTCACCATCCTGAACACGGCGGAGTTCGACTGCGTAGTCCTAAGTAACAGCATGCGGATAGAGGACATGGAGCCGGAATGGGTGGCGAACGACGAGCATCTCTGTGCCGTAGTCGGCTCTACGGTCATCGGTTCCAAACTACGTGCGGCCGTTACCGGCGGCAGCACGACGGGTGGTATGACGTGGACGGACTTCCATTATTACAGTGTTCAGCGTGGCATGCAGCAGATAGACGCGCTAATGCACTCCCGCATTGCCAACCTATTCTATGCACGGTACGGACGCAGAGATGCCCAGGAACAGTGCGGAGCTGGGGAGCATACCTATACACGCACTACGGGAATTACCGCAGGTTACGGTATGCGGGACACCATCGGCTATACGGAGGCGAGCAGCGTGAACAACGGTGTAACGAACAGCCTTATTGACAACCGCGTACACCAATTTGCGTGGTATCGCAGCCTTGACGAATATGGAGGTGCCGCCGTCATGCAGGTGAACAGTATCTGCTGCATGGGGTATGAGGACATCTACGGGCACAAGTGGGACATGATGGACGGCGTTGATCTGCCCAATGATAGCAGTAATTACTGCAAATGGCGAATCTGGATGCCTGACGGTACTGTCCGCATGGTCAAAAGCAGCACGAACAACGGCTGGTGGACAACAGCCGTGGCACACGGCAGATACATGGATGTTATCCCAGTGGGCAATGTAAACGGCTCATCATCCACTTACTACACCGACGTGTATTATATCAGCGGTGCTCAGTTCCGCGTTGTTTTTCGTGGTGGCAACAATGCGTACCCGCACAACGGTATCTCGTGTTCGAATGCGAATAACGATGCTTCGAGCTCGGATGCGGGCGTCGGTTCGCGTCTGGCCTTCCGCGGCCGGATCGTGAGGGCGCAGAGCGTGGGGGCGTACAAGGCGGCCAGCGAGGTTGCGTAGGCATAAGCGAAAGCGCGAAAGCGGGAGCGAAGCGACAAAGCGTCATGTCCGAGGAACGAGGACATCGGGATACGGGCGTAAGCCCGTCGATGTTGGTTGTAAAATTACGCCGCCTCATTGAAAATGAGTACCTTTGCACCTGGCATTATGGTGGAGTTCCCCATGTTCCGCGTTGTTTTTCGTGGTGGCAACAATGCGTACCCGCACAACGGTATCTCGTGTTCGAATGCGAATAACGATGCTTCGAACTCGGATGCGGACGTCGGTTCGCGTCTGGCAAACTGTACAATCGGTTCTACGATGATGAGGGACGTGTCCCTCGATATCGCACCGAGGGGGACAAGCCACGGCAAAAGCACATATAAAGTGGAAAGCCGAAACATCAAGTGTCGGGTAGAGTTTGGTAGGCCGCACCAAGGCTCGAAGAACTCAGGCCCGGAGAAAGGAAGGCTCGCCTTCAAGTGATAAACAACAAATAAGTAAAACGAAAAGATGCGCAGGGAAGGTTACATCATCGAGGAGGTAGTCGAATACTCCAATATGTCGGACTCGTTCGACCAGGTACTCCGCGGTACCAGGCGGAAGGAGAGCCGGCAGGGACAATGGCTGCTGGCGCACCGTGAGGAGGTCATCCGTGAACTCAGCGACCGTATCAAGGCCGGCACCTACACCGTCAGGGACTACCGCGAGCGTGAAATCAACGAAAACGGCAAGATACGCCGCATCCAGATCCTGACGATGAAGGACCGTATAGCGGTACATGCCATCATGGCCGTGGTGGACAGGCACCTGAAGAAGCACTTTATCCGCACTACCTCGGCGAGTATCAAGGAGCGCGGCATGCACGACCTGCTGGCGTATATCCACAGGGATATGCTGGAACAGCCTGACACGACACGCTACTGCTACAAGTTCGACATCAGCAAGTTCTACGAGAGCATCGACCAGGACACGGTTATGGACTGCGTGAGGAGGGTCTTCAAGGACAGGCGGCTCATTACCCTGCTCGACGGCTTCGTGCGTATGATGCCGAGGGGACTGAGTATCGGACTGCGCTCCTCGCAGGGGCTGGGTAACTTGCTGCTGTCTGTCCACCTTGACCATGTACTGAAGGACGAATGTGGTGTGCGGCACTTCTACCGCTACTGCGATGACGGTGTGGTACTTGCCGCTTCCAAGAGAGAACTCTGGGAAGTACGTGAGGTCGTGCACCGCCAGATGGAGGGCATCGGCCTGAAAGTGAAGACCAATGAGCGCATATTCCCCATAACAGAGGGCATAGACTTCCTCGGCTATGTGATACGTCCTGACTATATCCGTTTGCGTAAGCGTATCAAAAAAAAGGCTGCTTCGAAACTTAATGAAGTGAAATCAAGAAAGAGACGGCATGAAATCATAGCCTCCCTCTATGGGATGGCCAAGCATGCCGACTGTAATAATATGTTTCATAAATTAACAGGCAAACAAATGAAATCTTTTAAGGATTTGAAAATCGCTTACAAGCCGGAGGACGGCAAGAAGCGTTTCCCTGGTGCTGTGGTGAGCATCAGGGAGTTGGTAAATCTCCCCATCGTGGTCAAGGACTACGAGACGGGAATCCACACGGAGCAGGGCGAGGACCGCTGCATCGTCAGTATCGAGCAGAACGGCGAGCCAAAGAAGTTCTTTACCAACAGCGAGGAGATGAAGAACATCCTCGCGCAGATTAGTGAACTGCCGGACGGCTTCCCGTTCGAGACGACAATCCGCACGGAAACCTTCGGCAAAGGTAGGACCAAATATGTTTTTAGCTGATGAGAGTACAAGGAAGTGCGGAGGTGGAGTTGCTGGAATGCACTAACCCCGTGAAAGGAAAGTGGCGCGTCCGCTGGGACGTGCGGAAACATGAGGACGGCTCGGCGGACTATATGGAGCAAGAGTTCGGGCACCGTCCTACGCTGGAGGAGATGAAGGGCCTCATCCTTGCATGGTACAACGCAAAGGTGGACGAGGCGATATTGTCGGGCTTCACCTACGAGGACATGCCCGTGTGGCTTTCAGCGGAGAACCAGTTCAACTACAAGTCGGCATACGACCTTGCCGTGCAGACTGCAGGGGCAATCTTGCCGGTAACGTTCAAGTTCGGGACGGACGGGCAGCCGCAGTACCGCAAGTTTGAAATGCTCGACGAATTGACGGACTTCTATGTCAAGGCGATGACCTATATCCAGACTACCCTCGCTACAGGATGGAAGGAGAAAGATGCCATCGACTGGTCGGCATACGGAGAGGAGGCGGGCCATGAGTAAGGGCTGTGGTTGCCAGAGCGGCATATTCCGCTGGTTCACTCCACCGTATTCCAAACTGTTCTATGCGGCGTGCTGCATACACGACGATGATTACGACCGTGGAGGCAGCGAGCACGACCGGAAGGCGGCTGATCTCCGCCTGTTCGTGAACTGCTTCAGGAAGATTGCCAAGAGCGGCTTCGCACCTGCAAAGGCGATGTGGTGCGCCTTGGTGGCCTTGTGCTACTATTGGAGCGTCCGAATGCTTGGAAGCAACTATTTCAAGTATAGTGGATAGTTAGGAGAGTCCCTTCGGGGGAGGGATATTAAAAAAAAAGCCCCCGGCCTGTTAATACGACGCCAATCATTTTAACAACACACCCATAGGATGCTGACCGGGGGCCAATACCCTCTGCCACACCCTATGGGTTTCTTATTGTTGTTAAAAATGATTGGCGATGCAAATATACTAAAATTATTGGATATGAAGATAGTCGAGATTGTAAAAATTAACAGGGAACTCCTGAAAAACCTGCATACGGCAGGTGTCAGGATAGAGGATGCTGAATATATAGATTTGTATGCGGACTATCGGAAATTGCTTGATGAGGGCGAGAAAGTTTCCTACATCGTGGCTGTGCTCTCTGACAAATATGCCGTGAGCGAACGGAAGGTGTATGGCCTTATCAAGCACTTTCAAAGCGACTGCAAATTGTTTGCAGTATGATTGATTACGGATATTCTTGTTTGTAGCAGAAACTCACGACCTTTGCTCTCGTTATGAGAAAGCAATATAATTCGGCACCGCTTCCATTCGTCGGTCAAAAGCGGATGTTTGCCAAGGAATTTAGAAAAGTGTTGGAGCAGTTCCCCGACGGAACGACATTCGTGGATTTGTTTGGCGGTAGCGGCTTGCTGTCGCATATTACCAAATGCGAGAAACCCCATTCAAAGGTAGTGTATAACGATTTTGACGGGTACAGGCTAAGGCTGGAACATATACCGCAGACAAACGAGCTGCTTGCGAAACTAAGAGAGATTGTGCGTAAAATACCAAAACATAAGCCTATCACGGGAGAAGCACGAGAACAGGTATTTGAGTGCTTGAGAGAACATCAGGAGTGTTATGGGTATCTGGACTTTATTACAATATCTTCCTCCATTATGTTCTCCATGAAGTATCGTCTGAGTATAGATGAGATGCGCAAAGAGGCTTTGTACAATAATGTGCGCTCAACAGATTATCCTTTGTGCTGTGACTATCTGGACGGGTTGACAATTGTGTCGTCAGACTATAAACAAGTGTTCAATCTGTACAAAAATACACCAGGTGTGGTGTTTTTTGTAGACCCTCCATATCTGAGTACGGAAGTCGGTACTTATAAGATGTATTGGAGACTTGCCGACTACCTTGATGTGCTGACCGTGCTCGCAGGACACTCGTTTGTATATTTCACGAGCAACAAGTCATCCATATTGGAATTGTGCGATTGGGTAGGCAGAAACAAAACCGTGGGTAATCCATTTGAGAAATGTACGAAAGTGGAATTCAATGCCCACATGAACTATAATGCCACCTACACAGACATGATGCTCTATAAAAAGGCTGGTTAAACACCGTTCAAAAACCAATTAAACACTATCAGACTATGAACAAGTATCACGACATCTTAGAAAAGATTATGCGCACAGGAAAGATGCAGCATAACAAAAAAGGCAATATTAAATACTGCCTTAACGAGCAACTCACGCTTACACCTGCCGACTTGCTTGATATATTTGAAAGCCACGGCATTGCCAGAAAAAAGCTGAAGAACGAACTGCAACTATTCATGCAAGGAGAGCGACAGGTAGAAAAATACCGCGAGGCAGGCATTAACTGGTGGGACTATTGCGGTTCCGTTCTCGTCAATAGTTACCCAACTTATTTCGAGAAACTTCCACCACTTATTGCGAAGATAAACAACGAGAAACGAAATAGCAAAAATTATGTGCTGTTTCTTGGAGAAACCAATGCCGAGAGCAATCAAGCCCCGTGTCTGAGTCTTGTGCAGTTCCAAATAGACGAAGGCGAGTTAGTTATTTCAGCCTATCAACGCAGTTCTGATGCCAATTTAGGGCTCCCTGCTGACATCTATCACCTTTATTTGATGTCTCGGCAAATCGAGCTTCCTTTGAAGTCTATAACGCTCAACCTTGCTAATGTACACATTTATGAGAGCAATGGTAGTGTCCTTAAAAGTGTGTAATTCATCCTTCCTTTCTCTGTACTTCCACTG
>ERZ1673749.478-NODE-478-length-44603-cov-7.090307_pt1 | contig 44603 bp, 47 predicted proteins | sample MGYA00580204_ERZ1673749 | MGnify/ENA primary metagenome ERZ1673749 (study PRJEB41218, sample SAMN15661745) | gut metagenome | host: Homo sapiens | place: Canada: London | collected 2015-08-20/2019-03-30 | study: EMG produced TPA metagenomics assembly of...
CAAAAGAGGGATATCCCCGTAACCTCCATTACCCCATCAAGCGTTTGCTTCGGCGGGTCAAGGGGCGGCTCGCCCCTGCCAGCGCGGCTCGCGCTTTGTGGAGTGCAGAGGCAGCGCCTCTGCCGGAGTTCCAGGGGCGGAGCCCCTGGGGGTTTCATACTATTATTGGAGATTGTGCCATGACGCATTGCACGGCCTGCCGGGCCGCCCGCCCTCAATCCGCAAGGCTGCTGAGCCTGTTCGATTCCCTCGGCCCGATCATGTCCGGCCCGTCCAGCTCGCATACGGCGGGCATGGCGCGCATCGGGCGCATGGGCCGTTCCCTTGTCGGCGGCACACCGGAACGCATCACCCTGCATTTTTTCGGAGCGCTCTCCCATACCTATAAGGGACACGCCAGCGATTCCGCCGTGGTCGCCGGGCTCATCGGCGAACGGGAGGACTCCCCCAATGTCCGGCACGCGCTGCGGCTGGCTGCGGAGCGGGGCGTCGAAGTGGAAATCCGCACGCATCCCGATTCGGGCCGCAACCCCAACACGGTCAGCATGGAGCTTGTGCGCGGCGGCAGGACGTATGCGGTGGCGGGCGTTTCCGTCGGCGGCGGCGAGATCGAGATGACCGAGCTGGAAGGCTTCCCCGTCTGCCTGCGCGGGAACGAGGATGGCGCGCTGTTCATCGGCCCGGACGGGTTGGGACGGGCTGTGTTCGAGGAGAGGCTTGGGGCGCTGTCCGGCTTTTCCTGCGTGAAGGATGGGGAGCGGGCGCTGTACCTGTGCCTTGCGGAAAAGCCGTTTCCTGACGGCATGGATATGCCGGGTCTGGAGATGTTCCCCGTGCGGAATATTCTGGGCAACAAACTTGCGGACGCCGAGCCCTTGTTTTCGACCCTCGCGGCGATGGCGGAAATGGCGGGAGGCGATCTTCCCGGCCTTATCGAACGCTATGAGGCGCGGCGCAGCGGGGTGGATCGGGATACGATCCGTGCCGCCGTGCTGGGTAGTTGGGAAATCATGAAGGCGTCGATGACGGACGGGCTTGCCGGGAAAAGCGACATGCTGGCGGGTCTGGTTCCGGGAGACGCGGGATTCCGTCTGGCCCGGCGCGTCGAATCCGGGCAGGCGCTTTCGGGCCGGACCATCGGCATGGCGGTGGCCCGTGCGTTGGCGGTCATGGAGAACAACGGTTCCATGCGCTGTGTGGTGGCGGCTCCCACGGCGGGGGCCTGCGGGGTGTTGCCCGGCGCGTTTCTTTCGGCGGCTGAGGAACGCGGGCTCGGCGACGACGCCATCGTCGACGGGCTGCTCGTCGCGGCGGCGGTGGGCGTGCTCGTGGCCATGCGTGCCCCCATTTCCGGGGCGATCGGCGGTTGCCAGTCCGAAATCGGCGTGGCTTCGGCCATGACGGCGGCGGGGCTGGCGCAGCTTGGCGGCGGGACTCCGGAACAGGTTATCCACGCGGCGGCCATCGCCCTCAAGAATCTTCTCGGGCTCATCTGCGATCCTGTGGCCGGGCCGGTGGAAATCCCATGCATCAAGCGCAACGCCGTGGGCGTCTCCAACGCTTTCGCGGCGGCGGACATGGCCCTTGCCGGAATCGCCAGCCGCATTCCTCCCGACGAGGTGGTCGACGCGCTCATCAACGTGCAGGGCCTCCTTCATCCCGATCTGCGCGGCAACCTGCGTGGGGGCCTCGCCTCCACCGCGACGGGCCGGGCCCTCAAGGATGAATGGTACGCACGAATGAAACGGATGCAGGCATAGTTTTTTTCGACATCCCGAAAGGCCGGAACCATCCGGTCTTTTTTCGTTGTTGGAGGATTCGGTTTCACGGCATGGGGAAAGATTTTTCTTGCCAAATAGTCCTTACAAAGATAATCCGTTTGCGTACTACTTTGGCGATGGCGTTTGACGTACGGTACAGGGGGAACCTTTGAGTCCGGAGTGTTCTCTCATGCCGGGATCCATTCTTTTTCCGACCGAGGTGAGCATGTACGATACAGAGAAGGCCTTTTACCGTCATTACGAGTACATTCAGAAAGAAAACAGCCTGTACTCGCGCTGGTTCCAGAAGCGGGGCCTGTCATACCCGCAGTTCCTGATCCTTGACGCGGTGCTCAGGCGTCCCGAGGGAGCGGAACCAACGGCGCTGGCCGAGGAATGTTTCATGCCCAAGCAAACCGTCACGGGCCTCCTCGATCAGCTTGAGCGGGCGGGATTCATCCGCCGGGAACGCTGCGAGACGGACAGGCGGCGGACGCGGGTTTTTTGTCTGCCTGCGGGCGACGTTTTCGTGACCGGCATTATGGAAGAGCTGGATCGTCACGAACAGGCTGCGCTCGCTTCCATCTCGGCTGAAGACATGGAGACATTCAACAACGTGTACGCCGCCATCGTCGACGGCCTTGAGAAACATCTTTTTTCCGATCCTTCGTGAGGCCTTTCATGCTTGTTTCCCGTTCCGATTGTCCACCGCCCGGCAGGGCCGAACAGATAACCACGCGCATCGCCTATCTTGTCCTTGGCGTTGGCGTGTCTTCGTGGGCCGCGCTGGTTCCGTATGCCAAGGCTCGGCTCGGCCTTGACGAAGCCGTCCTCGGCATGTTGCTCCTGTGCGTCGGCGTGGGGTCACTGCTTTCCATGCCGTTCACCGGGCTGATCTCCGGGCGTTTCGGATGCCGGAAAGTCATTCTCGTTTCCGGCTTTATCTTCCTGGCGATGCTTCCGCTGCTGGCCTCGGTGGAATCCGTCTGGCTGATGGCCTTGTGCCTTTTCCTTTTCGGGGCCTCAATCGGGATGATGGACGTGTCCCTGACCATTCAGGCCGTCTTTGTGGAACAGGCCGCCGGACGGGCCATGATGTCCGGTTTCCACTGCCTGTACAGCGTGGGCGGCATTTGCGGGGCCGGAGGCATGGCCCTGCTGCTCGGGTTCTTAATGCCGCATCTGGCCATGCTTGTCATTTGCCTGTTCATGATCGCGCTGCTGGCGGCGTTCGGGCGGCATTTCCTGCCCTACGGGAGCGAGGGCGAAACCCCGTTGTTTGTGGTTCCGCGCGGTATCGTGCTCCTGATCGGGGTGTTGTGTTTCATCATGTATCTGAGCGAGGGCACCATTCTGGACTGGGGCGCGCTGTTCATGACCGCCGAGCGCGGTACGGAAGCCTCCCGCGCAGGTCTGGCTTTCGCGTGTTTCTCCGTAGCCATGGCCATTGGGCGCCTGTTTGGCGACCGCATTGTGCAGGCGCTCGGCGATGCCCGCGTTCTCCTGTACGGAAGCCTGTGCGCCGCCGCCGGGTTCGGGCTGGTGGTCGCCGCGCCGTGGGCATGGTCTTCGCTCGCCGGGTTTACGGTGGTCGGTCTCGGCGTTTCGAACATCGTGCCCGTGCTTTTCTCGGCTACGGCCCGCCAGAAGTTCATGCCCCTGAGCCTCGCCGTGTCGGCGGTGACGACCATCGGCTACCTCGGCGTGCTTGCGGGACCGGCGCTCATGGGATTCGTCGCCCACGCCACCAGCCTTGTGATCGTCTTCTGTATTACACTGGCGCTGATGTGCTTCGTGGCGGTCGTGTCTCGGGCCGTCCCTTGATGGGAGGGAGCCCGTCTTTTCCGAATCAAAGGAAAATGTTCGTGGTGAGCGATTCCAACATACTGTCATTATGTAATTGCACCTGTTGGTTGCCGGGATGCAAACCGGTGGTTGGTAGCGATTGGAAAGGGGATCAGGCAAACAGGAGCTGTCGGAAGGGCTCCCGATGGCATCGGAAGGCCGCTCGACAGGAAATCTTTTTGAAGGAGTATCCCTTTTATGAGAAAGTTGATCGTATGCGCGGCTATGGCCCTGACGCTTGGAATGGCTGGCCTGGCTCAGGCCGGATGCACCGCCGAGGAAGCCCAGCAGAAGGCCGCGACCTTTGCGCAGGTCGTGCAGGCCAAGGCGCAGCAGGACCCCGAGGGGTACGCCAAGGTGATGCAGGAGTTGCAGCCCGAACTCCTCCAGATCCAGCAGAAGCAGGACGTTGACGCGCTGTGCGCGTTCTACGACAAGGCCATCGCCAAACTGAAGTAATCTCTCCTCGCATCCTTTCCAGATGTATGATCGGCGGGCGCCTTCCGGGACGTCCGCCGTCTGTTTTCACCGCCGCTTGCGCGACATACTCCGCAGAATGTACCTTAACATACTATTTTAATGTAATGATGTCTGATTGCTGGAATCCGCGACCAGCCGGGAAATGCCCGCCGCGCCCCTTCCTCTCATGGGTTTGAATTTATCCGCCGGAAACGGTATAGACGCCCGATGGCGAGAAAGCATCTCAATATCGGCGGAAAAATACAGGCACGCCGCAAGGCAATGGGTCTCTCTCAGGAGGATTTGGCACAGCTTACGGGGGTATCGCGCCAGTCCGTCACCAAATGGGAAACCGGACAGTCCGCCCCGGATCTGGACAGGCTGGTGGAGGTTTCCGATGTGCTCGGCGTGAGCCTCGATTTCCTGCTCAGGGAACCTCAACAGGTTTCCTCCCCACCTTCTTTCGCTGTTGCGGATTCCCCTCCGTTTGCCGAGGATGGCTCGCCGGGCGCGTCCGGTGTTCCCAGAGGGATCGATTCTTCTCTGAATGGGATGGCCCCTGCCGTTGCTGTGGAGCGCGTCGCTTCCTGTGGGCAGGTTCCCGTTGCTCCATTCGGAAGAGAAACCGATGGCCTTTTGGGTATCACGAAACGTTCCTCAGCACCGCTTTCCGGGATTTCGGAATGTTCCTGCGGCTTGCCGGAAACGCTCTCTCTTGAATCCGCCTCTCCCCGTGAGCCGGCGTCCCCTTTACGCCCTGCCCGTTCCGATGATTCCGGATTTCATGGTTCCGATCTTCGGCCTCTCCTGCGCCGTGCCGCCGCGATATGCGGTATCGTGCTGTTCATGATCGGCGGGCTCGGGTTGTTGGCCCTCTGGACGCTTTCTGAGATGTACCCCGTACAGTTGACGGACTGGGACGGTTCGCGCCATACGGGCCTGTGGGGATTTCTGCTTGCCCATGAAATCCGCTCCTTGTTTTGGTTGGCTTCGGGCCTGCTGGCTTCCGGCGGCGTTCTTGCCGTTGGGGCGTGGCGGGCGCGGTAGGCCCGTCCTTTTACCGTCGAGGTCGTTATGCGTTATTTTGTTGTGGACGCGTTTGCGGACAAGCTGTTTCAAGGGAACCCCGCCGGGGTGTGCGTGGCGGACGGGCCGTTGTCCGAAGGGCTGATGCAGCGCATCGCGTCGGAGAACAATCTTTCCGAGACGGCCTTTTTGGCGCGCCGGGATGACGGCGAATATGATTTGCGTTGGTTTACGCCGCTGGAGGAGATCGATCTGTGCGGTCACGCGACGCTGGGCTCATCCTTTGTGGTGTTCAACGAGCTTGAACCGGATCGGCAATCCGTGGCCTTCCACACCCGGAGCGGCGTGTTGCGCGTGGAGCGCCGGGGGGAATTGCTGGAGATGGCGTTTCCGGTGCGGCGTCCCGAGCGTGTCCCTCTGGACCCCATTGCACCGCTGCTCATCGAAGCGCTTGGGGTGAACCCCGTGGAAACATGGCTGTACCGCGACCTGCTGGTCTTGGTGAACAGCCAGAGGGATGTGGAGCGGCTTGTGCCGGACGTGGGCAAGATGCGGCTGTTGCCGATGGGCAAGGCCGTCGTGATCACTGCGCGCGGAGATGCGGGCGGCCCGGATTTCGTGTCCCGGTTTTTCGCGCCGGAGATGGGGATCGCCGAAGATCCGGTCACGGGCTCGTCGCACAGTATGCTGGTGCCTTTCTGGGCTGATCGGCTCGGCAAGGATCGTTTCGTCGCCCGCCAGCTTTCGTCGCGGGGCGGGACGCTGCATTGTGCTCTCACCCCTGAAGCGGTGCTGATCAGCGGGCGCGTCGTCCCGTATTTGAAAGGGGAGATTTTTGTGTAGTGGGAAAAAAGGTTGGGACTGGAGGAGAAGCCTTTCTACAGAAAGCTTTCTCCTCCACTCCCCACCTCTTCCCAAGGCTTTTGACGCTATTGAATCCCTGTTGGCGGGTGTTCCGGATATGGTTGGCCGGGGCGGTGCGGCAATGGCGAAAAGGCGGGTTTCCCCGCCTCTTGTTTTTGAAGGGGATGTCGGACTGTGGACTTAAGCCGCTTTCCTCTGGAATCTCCGGGCAATGGCCTGAACCTGCCTGCCGAGCATGACGAGGGTGACGGAAGAGCTGATGAGGATCACGCCGCCGACGAGGGCGGGTGTAAAGGGTTCATTGAATACGAGGATACCTACAAAGACGGCGGTGAGCGGTTCCATGACGCCGAGAACGGACGTCAGGGTCGAGCCGATGCGCTGGACGGCGAGCACGAGGGTGAGGTTGGAAAGCACCGCCGTGATTACCGCGAGCAGGGCGGCCATCATGAATTCCCACCATGAGGACAGGGGCTGGAAGGTTCCCGTGCCAACGGCATTGGCGAACGCGAACGCCGCCCCGAAAAACAGTACGTAGAAGGTCATGACGAGGCCGTTCATGTTCCGGATCCCAGCGACGTGGATCCCCGTGATGTACAAGGCGTTGCAGAAACCCGAAAGGAGCATCATGCCCACGCCGAGCAGGGTAACGGGCCTGCTGCTGTCGCCCCCGATGGAAAGCAGCGCCACCCCAGCCACGGCAAGCACGATGGAGCAGGCCGTGATCATGGAAAACTGCTCGTGGAAAAAGGCGATCATGAGCAGCATGACCATAACGGGGTACAGGAACTGGATGGTGGTGGCGACGCCGCTCGGCATGTAGTTCAAGCCGTAAAAAAGCAGCAGCGCGGCCGCCGTATACATGAAGCTCATGCCCGCCAGCTTGCACAGGTCGATCGCGCTGGCGTGGAAGCGTTCCCGCCGCAGCACGAGCACGCCCCCGAGCGTCAACGACGCGATAAGAAATCGGTAGAACAGCACCGAAGCCGGGGAAACTCCGTCGTGGATCAACGGCAGAGTGAACAGCGGGATCAGCCCGAACGTCGCGGAAGAAAACAATCCCAGAAAAAAGCCCATGAATGCCTCCCTATCCCGGCGGCGTGCCGACAGGCTCCCTCCCGTACTCTCCGTTTCAGGGCGAAACCTCCAGTGCGGGCGGGGCGACTCCGCCCGGTCTTGCCTTATCAACATTGGGCTCAAGGCACAATGGCATCTTTTCCGCTCTTCCTTGCGCTCTCGTGTTCCCCTTTTGCTCCGCTTCTTTCCGCCCCGAGAGCCAGCGGAAAAAAGGAAGGCCGGGAAAATCCCGGCCTTCTGGCTGTTTCAAAGGAGCGTTTTCTCGGCAAAAAATGCCAAGGATATCCGGAGATGACGGGGAGTGGCGTTTTCCGTTCCGGCGGGATGCGCCGTATTACTCCGAATTGCCTGTCCTCGCTGGTTCGATTGCGAAACCAACAGCGTTCCCCTTTGCGGCTGCCCCAACGCTGATGCCGGGGCGTCATTTCTTCTGATCGAAGTCGTAATAGAGTTTAAAATATTTCTTGTGGACCTCATAGGACCAGTGCTCAATGCGGAAGATGCTGACGGCGGCTTCGCGGTTGCCGAGTTTGACGGAGTCGATGAAGCGCTGATGGGTATAGAGGTTCATGGACTCCCATTCGTAGGAATACTGGCGTCGCGGGAAGTCGTAGAGGCGGCGGCGCAGCGGAATGAGCGTCTGTTCGAGCAGGATGTTTTCGGAGAGCGACAGGAATATGCCGTGAAAACGGATGTTTTCGTCGTAATATTCCGTATAGTCATTGTTTTTGAGAAGTTCCCACTGCCTTTCGTTGGAGGCTTCAAACTGCCGGACATGGTAGGCGGTGAGCTTGTTGAAGACTTCGTTGAGGCAGTCGGCCTCGATGGAGCCGATGATCTGGTACGCGCTCTTGATGAAATCCAGTGAGATCGGGTTGATGTATACGCCTTTGCGGGGCAGGATGGTTACGAAGCCTTCCGCTTCGAGACGGATGAGGGCGTCACGCAGGGGGGTTTTGCTGACTTCGAGGGTTTCGCAGATGCTGTCCTGATCGAGGAACTCGCCATACCGCAGTTTCCCAGCGCTCATGGCGTCCTTGAGGTACTGATAGACACGCTCTCGGAGGGAATCGACTTTTGGTTCCTCGCCAAGGGCGGCATCTTTGACGATCTTTTTAGAATGTTTCACCCTCGCTCTCCCGTTTTTTTCATAGATATATGAGATTGTCATGTGTGGCATGGTTCGGCCCCAAAGATCAAGAGGAAAACTGCGGGGCAGAAACTATTATCATTTGGAACCCTGCATGATTGAAGAAGCATGATTTTCCCGTTCAACAATGTCTTGTGGAGTCCGTACACTTTTGATATATAAGAAAGGGTCCGGTGAAGACAGTAGCGTATTCATCGGGCACGGTAAAGCGCCTCCGGGCCTTACCGCTTGTGGGGCTTCGGGTGCCCGGCGCGTCTGCGCCGGGAGAATTGGAAAGTTCGGTCTGAAACCGACGCTGGCCCGCAACCGTGAAAGGGGACGAATCCGCGTAGCCACTGCGGCAGAGCCGTGGGAAGGTGCGGAGGAGAGTGATCCTTAAGCCGGGAAGCCAGCCCGAAGCCTGTATCCTCATAACCGGGATCGCCGAGAGGCGTGCCCGAGCTTGCCCACGCGGCATGGGCGGGAGGTTGTTCTATGGCTTCGCACTTGCTCGAAAAAGTGGCTCAGGACGGGACGAATTCCTTGCGTGAGCGCGTCTATCGGCATCTTGAGGCGGCTTTGCGCGAAGGACAGCTTCACCACGGGACATGTCTGGATCAGGATCGCCTGTGCGAGGAACTCGGCGTCAGCCGCACCCCGTTGCGCGACGCGCTCCTCAGGCTGGAAGCCGAGGGCTTCGTGACCATCCAGCCCCGCAAGGGCGTATACATCACGCCCGTTTCGGATGCCTTTGTCAAAAGCGCTTGTCAGATATTAGGCGCGCTTGAGGCCGATTGCCTCGATACCGTTTTCCCCCTGCTGACCTCACGGCACATCCGGCAGCTTGAAGAATCCAACAAGCGGCAGGAGCAGTTCCTCGAACGGCGCCAAGCTGTGGAATATCACGCGGAAAACGCCCGTTTCCATGACATTTTCCTGTCACTTTCCTCCAATACCCTGTTGTATCAGACCATTGGCCCGTTGCGGCGGCGTCTGGACATGCTGCCGGATCACCCTTTGGCCTATGAACAGGCACGGGCCGCGCTCAACGATCATTGCAGGATCATCGACTCCCTTAAAATGAAGAACCGCACGGCGGCCGTGAGCGTGTTGCGGCATGAGCACTGGGCTCCCGTGCGTTTCTTGTGCCCCAAGTCCGCCAAGCTCTCCCGTGTGGCGTCGGCCGCCGCGAAGCGTTCCGCGGCCTAGGCGCGGACGGGATGTTTTTTGAAGGGGGAGGGGGAACCTTTCTGAGGAAACGGCATCTAAAAGATCTTGAAGAGTGCTTGGAGTAAGGAACAACAGCCTGTTAAGCTATTGCATGGGTGAGGCATAGCAGATAACATAGCCTCTGACAAGTATTGATTACCGGAGCTTGCTATGCCTCTTCAGCGTATAAAGACTGAATTTATTGGAATTTATTACCGATATGGAAAAAATCGAAAATTGCCGAATGGAGAGCCGGATTGTTGCTTCGATATCTGCTACCAAAGGGCGGACGGACAGCAGACCTATGAAAAGGTGGGCTGGGTCTCCGAGGGCTATACGGTGGAAGATGCCATCAGGATTAGGGGCAACAGAGTTCGCCAGATCCGCCATCCCGAGCTAAACTTGCCACCCGGGACATCGACTCTCACCGTGGGGGATGCTTGGAATGCCTACAAGAAAGGCTGGCTCCCCAACCTGAAGCGGGCGCGGGAGGTCCAGATCACCTATGAAAAGTATCTGAGCCGCGAATTCGGCAAGCGTCCCATCGCCAGCATCAAACCACAAGAGATCGAAATTTTCAAGCAGACGCTTCTGGCCAGAACCAGTCAGTATGGCAAGACACTGAAACCGGGAAGCGTGCGGAATATCCTGGCCTGTCTTCGCCAGATCATTTCCAAGGCGCTGGAATGGGAGATGGCTCCCGGCGTGACGAACCCGGTGGTCAAGTTGCGTGTACCCGGTGCGGACAGAAAGCGGCAAAAGTATCTGACGCAGGAAGAGGCCAGGCAGCTCCTTCAGGGATTGAAGGAACTTTCCCCACTGATGCATGACATAGCGTATGTGGCTCTGTATACGGGGATGCGTCTCGGTGAAGTATTGGCGTTGCAGGTGGAGGATATTGATTTTGGAAGTCGGACCATCCATATTCGGGATGGAAAGACGGGAAGCAGGACAGCTTATTTCCCCAGGAAGCTAGAGGCTGTGCTTCGGGAGAAGTGTATGAGATGCGAGCCGACGAGCCGAAATCTCTTTTTCTCAAAAAGAGGCACCCCATTGAGTACCAAAGTTGTTTCTCTCCAGTTCACACAACTGGTTAATAAGCTTGGCTTCAACAAGAATATATCCGATAGCCTGTACAAAGTAACCTTTCATACGTTGAGACATACTTTTTGCTCATGGCTTGCCATGAGCGGCATTCCCATTCAGGTTGTCGGAGAACTGGCCGGACACAAGGAGCTGGAAATGACCCAGCGGTATGCCAAGCTTTCATCGGCGACCAAGAGGAATGCTTTGGACTGTCTTGAGGATATATTGGGGGGAGAGAATATGGAGGAAAGAAGCCATAAGGAACAAATGTAAGGAGAATGATTTTTGTATGAGGCCCATCCGAAAAACGGATGGGCTTTTTTTAGGGAGAAAGATGAGTCATTAAGATAGACTGCGGTCGAGGAAAAGAAGATGATCGGCCCGGCAGAGGCGTTCGATATGGGCAAAGGCGGAAAGGAGGGTTGGATTTTTTCGGTTCCGGTCATCGTCGGCGGACTGTGTGAGGGTAAGGGAAAAGAGTTTCCGGTTTCGGGGCTGAGCACCAATTTCGAAAAGGACTTCTTCCTCTGAGAGGGGGAATATGTCCATACCTATCCTGAAAGGATGAAAAAGGGCAGTGTTGATGGTATCTCGGATTCCGATGACAAGTATGAACGGCAAGCGCGTTGTACCTACTATATCCGGCTCGGAAGAAATGAATACGAGAGGGTAGTTTCTTCCGAGAAAAGGGAATGTTCCTTCCGGGCAGCCCAAGTGTTCCCGAAGAAGACGGGAAAACACAGATGCGTATAACGCGGTGAGATGGCCGTATTTTTTGAAGAGGATGCGGTCTTCCGTCGCAATTTCACAAAGGTCCTGATAGATACTCATCAAAGTCTCCTTTCTATTCCTTTAAAATAAGTGGTCAGGGGAAGCTCTGCAAGATAAATAAGGAGGGGGTGCACCGTAGGCGCATCTTCCGCGCCATCGCTCTCTTCACTCCTTGTGCAGCTGCGAGTGCCCGGCGAAAGCCGGGCGTTCTCGCTTCCGCGTCGCTCCGCTCTCTCTGTCACGGAAGCAGACCCGACCTTTGAAATTCTGAAAGACAGGAGAAGGAAGGGGTTGCGCGAGTACGCGCAACTTCCGCGCCGTCTCTCACTTCGTTCTTTCCGTCACGGAAGCTGAGCCCACCTTTCCAGAATATCTCCTTTTTCTTCGGCGTTGAGACGCCTTTGAAGCAGAACCCCTCCGAGGCCTTCTCCTTTTGGTGGAAGGCCTCGGAGGGGTTCTGTCTGAAAGGCAGGTCTCAACTCCAGAGGAAAAGCTCGGAGAGGGGCGGGGCAGAGCAAAGGCGGTGATGAGTCGCTGGGCTGCCAATTGAGAACCAATAACGATTTGGGAGGTTAGATAAAATGCCTAATTGGGTTTATAATGTTTTGGGTGCGCACGATGAAGCCCGCTATACGGCTTTCAGGTACTGGTGAGGGAAAGATTTGCCGATATTCGGATGGATCAATCCCGTCTGGATTCGGCAACAGCCCTGCATCTCCGCTGTGCAGGATACACAATGGAGGCCGTTGACCAGGAGTTGATGAGACACATCCCCGGCCCACAACAGACAGAGAGCAACGTGACAGCCTTGAGCGGCGCACCAGAATATTGCAGTACGCCTATGGGACAGCAGGCGATATCGATATTGCGGCCTCTCGCCCGACACCGGAGAAGGTACAGCGGTTCATTGCCGAGGCAGAACAAAAGGAACAGGAGTTGCGAGAAGCCCTAGAGCAGCAGAAGCGGCTACGCCCCGGCGATCCGCTTGCGGCCTACCGTGCCCATTCTGCGAACCTGCGGCAGCATCTGCCCAAAGCTGAACAGACCACTCTGGACAGAATGATAGCCCTGCGTATGCGAAGCAACGGCCACAGCCGGGAGGTCATTCTCAGGACTGTCATGGTCTGTTCGCCCACCGTCTCCAAAAGTACATCGGCCAGAGAGCGGGAGCAGCGCGCCGAGAGCATAGTAGAATACGCCTTCGGTTTGCAGGGCACGCATGACATGATGCGGAACAAGTCCTACTGGCCCATGTGGCGTAAGGTTGAAGGCGTTGAGGAAAAGCAGCGGAAGGAAGAGTCACGGCCCATGTGGCGGTTGCGGTAGAACGTAAGCCTAAAGCATCACAAGCCAGTACTCGATATCGTTTTTTCAAATTTTTCTTGACACCGGGAAGCAGGATATACATGCCCTGACGCTGAGGCATTCACGTTTTTAATGGCGAGATTATACTGATGATTTTTGGTGGTATCCCATAAGCCATTGCAGTGGTTTCTACAAACAGCCGCTCTTGCCTAGGGCAGGATCAATCCCCATTTCCTTGATTTTTTTATAAAGTTCATTGCGTGAGAGGTTCAGCTCACGGGCCGTCAGCGTCTTGTTTCCCTTGCAACGGATAAGAGTTTTCTCAATGACCGTACGCATGTAGTTGCGACATTGTTCCTTGAGGGAAATGCCCACATGCACTTCGTCCGTACCCACCTCAAAAAGATGGGGAGGCAGACTGTTGGGCGTAATGTTGTTCCACTCTTTCTCCTGGGAGAAATGCGTATAAATCAATATGTTCTTCAGCTCCCTGATGTTGCCAGGCCAATAATATTTTCTCAAAATGGGGAAAATGGCGTTGTCGATATTTGGTACCAGGCAATGTTCCTGTCGGGCGATTTGGTCAAGCAAATCCGGGACGAGAAGAACCAGATCATCAAGGCGTTCGCGCAGGGGGGGCGCATGCAGGTGCAGCACACTGAGGCGATGGTAAAGGTCCATGCGAAATGTACCCTTATGTGCCATTTGGCGCAAATCCTTGTTTGTTGCCGCCAGCACACGAAAATTTGAATGTATTTTCTCGTTACTTCCAACTTTCTGGATCTCATGGCTCTCAAGAATACGCAACAGCTTGGCCTGCATATTCATGGGAATTTCCGCCACTTCATCCAAAAAGATTGTTCCACCGTCAGCCAGCTCGAATTTTCCAATACGCCCTCTTTTGCTTGCACCAGTAAAAGAACCTTCCGCATAGCCAAAAAGCTCTGCCTCCATCAGTTCAGAGGGGATGGCGGCACAGTTGACGCTGACAAAGGCATGAGGGGCGCGGGGGCTTGCGCTGTGCAAAGCATTGGCAATGAGCTCCTTGCCAGTACCTGACTCGCCTGTAATCAGAATCGGCTGATTGCTATTGGCAAAGCGCATCCCCTGTTTTTTCAGACGGCGCATGGCTTCACTATCGCCCACCAGACTGTCGAAGCTGAAGGCAGCTCTTGGTTGGGTCGCCTTGACCCGTTTTTTTAAGTACTTGGTCTTTTGTTCCAGATCTTGGATACGGCTCAACAGGGGAGAGAGGTCCTGTATATCACGAATATATGCCTCCACATATCCACCAATACATGCTGTGCCATCAAAAACAGGATAGCGTGAGATAAAGGCTTTATTGCCCTTAAACTCAAACAGTACACGCACTTGCTGCTTTTGCGAGCTGATCACATTGAGCAGTTCAGACTCGGGAAAGTAGTTGCAAATATGGTCGCCTACGGCAGCACTTCGCTCAAAACCAAACATGGTCGCAAAGGTTTCATTCATATAGCAGATAGTGCCATCGACATGGCTGGCCATAATGCCGATGTGGAGGGAATCCGCGATATTATGGCAAAACTGTCGCATTTTCTCTGCTGCGCTCTTCATAGGCCCTTCTGCAATGTCATAAAAAAGTGACATGTATCTTTTTGGTTACACTCTGATAACTTATTTTATTTATTTAACATAAAATTTGAAGTCAAATCTTTGTAATCAAAAAAATACAATGCAAAATGTGGGTATTTTATAAAAATTTATTGTAATTACTGGATGTTATGTATTGGCATACTACTTGTAACATTATGGTTAGGTGTTGATGTGCAGCAAGGAGTAAGGCAATGCAGCTTGAGAATCGACCCCGGAAAAAGCAACTACCTTCCAAGGCGTACCATGAACGTCGTCATGGTGTCTGCGGCCTGTGTCCTGCTGGTTGTGGACTAACTCTTTTTTTGGACAAGGACAATCCTGTTGATTTGTTCGGGGACGAATTTCATTCTGTCAATAAAGGGACTCTTTGCCCCAAGGCTCTTGCGCTGTATGGGCAGATATACGATTCCAGACGATTGCCCATGCCTGGCATCAGATACTCTCCTCGTGAACCTTGGCGGCTGGTGGACTGGGACACTGCCCTGAAGTTTACGGCGGACAGACTTACGGCAATTCCCCTCGAAAAAACGGTTATCGCGGGCCATGAGAGTGACCCCTTTGATTTTATCTGCGGGGCAGACTGGGCAGCGGATAGCTTGGGGCTGCCGTTCCGGCCCGGTAATTTTTTTGCCCAGCCTTTTGGCAGAGCTGGCAGCCTGTCCCGCATACTGGGCATCAGTGCGGAACATCTGCTGTGCAACACGCCGCGCGACTGGTGCGCCAGTGAGGCTATTCTGCTGGTGGGCGGCGACTTGGCGGCAGAGGCACCAATAACATTCGGCCCACTTCTGGATGCACGAGACCGTGGCAAAAAGCTCCTCTATCTCGGCTCACGGGGGGGGCTGACAGCCCGTCGGGCCAGTCACACCTTTATTGTCCGTCCGGGCAGTGAGGGGCTTGCTCTGGCAGGTGTGGCACATGTCCTTTTGCAGCAGAAGATGATTGCAGCAGAATTTTTGACAGATTTCGCCAGTGGTCTGGACGCTCTGCGCCATCGTCTCAATCCGTATTCGCCAAGCAGTGTTGCTCCGCTCTGCGGACTGGAGGTCGCCGCTCTGGAAGAACTGGCAGCCATGCTGGGCAAAGCCTTTTCCTTCCAGGTCATAGCCGGACAGCTTGAACAGCGCCGCTGGCTTGATGATGCCGTGCTGGGTCTGGCCTTCACGCTTGTGACCCTCAAGGGCTGTCTGGGACGCCCGGGTGGCGGATTGAACCTGCTGGCATCCAGTCCCTTTGTCTGGGAGGGGCACGAAACGCCAACAGCCTTGGAGCAGGTGCTTTCCAGCGGCGGCGCGTTCATGGCCTTTGGCGATCCGCTGAACCGCTTGGCAGGGCAGGCTGCGCGTGAAGCTCTGGCCTCTCAAAGCCTGCTTATTCATGTGGGCAGTTTTGATAATGCAACCCGCCGCCTTGCCCATGTTTCCCTGCCGACAGCGCACTGGAGCGAATACCCCTGCCTTGTGCACCGCACAGACGGACGAGCACTGCAATGGCGTTCCACCCTGTTGCCGCCCTATGGTGAAGCTCTGCCACCGCTGGAAATCTGGCTGCGCCTTATGCGTCTGCTCAAGCCGGAAGCCAAGGCTCCTTGGGCGGACAGTCCTGAAGCCGCGACATACCAGCACTGCTTGGCAGACTGGAAGCTGGCGTCTTCAGAACACACTGCGGGGCTGCGTGCAGCCGATTTGCTCCTTGATGACAATCGGGATGAAGGTCAGGCCACAGGCGGTATTCTTTGGCCGTGTCCGGCCGAAGACGGACAACAGGTCAAGGTCTTTGAAAATACCCGCTATATCCAGGGCAATGTGCGGGGGCGGGATAATATCCTCTTCGCTCCATACAGTTACGAGGGGAACAATACTCTGCGATTCCCCACGGCTGACGGCAAGATACATCTGGAGGAAGTGGTATTGCCGCCCCTAGACAGGATAGCCCCCCAGGATGGTCTGTTGCTGGCTGTGGGCGGCTTGGTAGATCATGCCTCGGATCATCCCCAGGATTGGCTCTGGCCTCATGGGTGCCGTGGCAATGCCGCACGCTTTCATGCCAATACCGCTGCGCGCTTGGGCATTGATAATGGGGAAAAGATCCGGCTTTCTTCAGAGTTCGGCTCTGTAACAACGCAGGCTGCCATCATGCCGGATATCCCCGAAAATGTGGCGGCCCTCCCGCCTGAAATGGCTCTGGCCTTGGTGGCGGGCACTACGGTTCTGAGTCCTGTTTCCCTCCGTGTGGAAGTGCAATGTTGAGGAGTGTGAAATGCATCTTGTTTTTGTAAGTCGGCAGTTCAACCAAAAGCAGGATTCGTTACGGAACTTTCCCAGGGACAGTCTGGTGCTTGTAGTGGACGTTGACCGCTGCATTGCCTGTGGCTCCTGTGCTCTGGCCTGTAGGGTGGAGCACGAAAAATTTGGAGAGCAGGGAGGAGGCATACGGCGGCTGGTGGCAAGCGCAGGGGGAGATCAGAAAGTGCCCCGCGTGGTCAGTCTGCCCACGTCCTGTCGGCATTGTTCCAATCCGTGCACCTGTGATGACGGCTACAATTTCTGGACGCTTTGTCCCGCTGACCGCGTAGAATCCGTTGCTGCACAGACAGCCCGCTGTGACGAATGTGAACAGCGTTTGCGGCAGGGCATGGCCCCAGCCTGCGTTAGCCGGTGCAGCATGAAATGCCTCTATGCCGGGCGGCCGGAAGATGTGCTCTTTGCCCTGGGAGAAAAACGCCTCCGCGGTATGGGCGAGACGGAGCTTTGCTAATGTGCTCTGCCCGCTGGACAGGAAAGGAACTGGATGCCGAGGTTTACAGGTCACTGGCACGTCCTGGAAAACTCCATTCCTTCCGCATCCGGGATGGTGAAACAGACATCCTGCTCTCCTGTCACGGGCAGTATGAGGCTGAAGCTGCGTGCCTGGTCAGCGAAGCACGGGAAGAGGTCAAGATGTATATCCAGCGGCATCCCGGTTTTCAGCAGAGCCTTGTACCCTGGCCTGATGATGCCGAAGCTCCGGCGGTTGTACGCGCCATGCTCCTTGCCGGCATCCAGGCAGAGGTCGGCCCCATGGCGGCAGTGGCCGGGGCCATTTCGCAGATGGTCGGACAGCGTATGCTTGCCCTCAGTCCCGAGATAATCGCAGAAAACGGCGGCGATGTTTTTTGCCGCTGCGATGCGCCGCAACGCTTCGGTATAGTGGCAGAATCCTCCCGCAGTGCTTTTTTGCAGATTGAAGTAGCCGAGACCATGCCGGGGGCTGGCATTGGCGTCTGTACCTCCTCAGGGCGTTTGGGGCCGTCTCTCAATTTCGGCAATGCCGATGCCGTGACCGTGGTGGCCGCAGATACGGCCCTGGCCGATGCCCTGGCCACTGCTGCTTCCAATCGTGTCCGCCGCCAGCGTGACATTGCTGACGTACTGGACTGGACGCTTGGGCACGGGGCAGAGGGTTGTGTCATTGTAGCCTTTGATCAGGTTGCAGCCAAGGGAAATATTCGCTTTGCCGCTTGAATTCGTACCAAGGACAATATCATGACTACACAGGCAAAAACCATCAGCGAAATCAACCGCAAGCTCCAGAACGGCAGTGCCGTTGTCATGACGGCCATGGAATTCAAGGAACTTGTACGCGCCGGCAAAACTCCGTCTCTGGCAGAAGTGGACGTTGTGACCACTGCAACGCGGGGCGTCATGTCCGGTACTGCGGCCATGCTCACCCTGCCTTTACGCGAGGTGGGCAGCATCGACAGGATCACCCGTCTGCACCTCAACGGTGTGCCCTGCCTGACGGCATTCCCGGTCTGTGCGGAACGAGGGCTGGTGGAGGTCATCCTCAACGGTACCCAGGAAAGCGTGGACAACTTCGGCCGCTACGGAGGCGGGCATGTCATGCGTGCCCTGGCCGAACGCCAGGCCGTGGAAGTGGAGTATGTGCTGGTATCCGGGCGCAAACTGCGCCAGCATCTCACGCTGGATGACATGCCCTTTGCCCGTATCTATACTTCTCGCAACAGTTTCCAGAACTACATGGGGTTTACCAATGCCAAGGATGCCCCATCCTACAGGGCCTTGCCGTTCTCCATCTTTGCCTGCCGTCCCATTGCGCCTCTCGGCGGGATGGCCGTCAGTGGCAGCGGAGAAATGAATCCCGGGGCCAATGACCCCTCACTGCAAGTCATCAGGCCGGGTATCCGTATTCTGGTCAATGGTGCCCAGGGTACGATGATCGGTTACGGCACCCGCGCCCAGAAGGGACATGTCTGCTTCTCTACCATGGCAGACATGCGGGATATGGATCCGCAATATATGGGAGGGTTCCGCACTAGCTGCGGTGTGGAAATAACCTCCAGTCTCGCAGTGCCTTTCCCGATTTTGAATCAGACTATTCTGGATGGTCTGGCCTCCTGCCTTGACGAAAATCTCACCCATAACGTGGGGGATTTTTCGGATCGTGTGGGTATCGGACACATACCGTATTCTGAAATCTGGAAAGACGCCCCGCTGGAGGTAGAGTTCGATTTTGACCGTTGCGTGGGATGCTCCTTCCAGTGTGAGGCCGAATACTACTGCCCCATGAATGCAATCTCATGGAAGGATAAAACTATTGATCAGAGCCTTTGCGTTGCCTGTGGTGCCTGTACGGGGAACTGCCTGGGAGGCGCGTTTATGGGGGCGGGCCGAGGCCCGGGCCGGGGCGTGGGCGAGATAAGGCTCTTTGGCAAGCTGATGCCCATCATTTTCCGCCAGTCCAATCGCCTGCGCAGTGAGCGACTGGCAGAAGAGCTGAAACGCCAGCTTGTGGAGGGCTCTTTCCGCTTTCTCCAGACAGATGCCCAATGCCGACTGTGGTAGCTGAAGAAGCGTTGTTTACAGCGTTGAAATGACACTTGGAATTACCGAGGCATAGCATGACAAAGACAGATTTTCTCCTTTCCCCGCAGGAATGTTCGATGCAGGCCGCGCGCTGCATCGGGTGCGGTACATGCCTGACGGTATGTCCTGTTTTTGGAGAAGACCCCCGCGAAGAGCTTACCGCGCGTGGGCGCAATGCTCAGATTCATGATTTGCAGAGAAAGGCAGAGCAAACGGGGCTGGTTGAGTCCATGGCCAAATGTCTGGCCTGTGGGCGATGTGCCATGGTTTGCCCTCGCGGCATTCCCAATGACAGCATCGTGACCAGCCTGCGGGCTCAGGCTGCGCGGCATCATGGTCTGCCGCTTACCAAGAAGGCAGCCTTCCGCATGTTACTGACAGACAGACGGCGTATGGGGCGGGCCTTGCGTTTGGCAGCCAAATTCCAGAAGTTGCTGCCTGTTACCAGGGAGGTGAGCCTGGGCCGCTCTGACAGTGAAACCTTGCCGCCTGTGCGCCATCTGCCGCTCTTTTTTTCCCGCCTGGTGGGGGGGCGCCATTTGCCTCCCCTGCATGAAGCCTTTTTGTCAGAACGCATAGCCGAGGTGACGCCTCCAGCGTCCAAGATGAACGCGCCCTTGCGGGTGGCACTCTTTACCGGCTGCGCCATGGAGTTTGCCCTCCCCAATGCTGCCGTGTCCATGGTGGATCTGTTAAGCCGCCTTGGAATGGAAGTTATCGTTCCTAGAGCGCAGGGGTGCTGTGGTACCCCCATGCACGCCAACGGCGATGTGGATACGGCCCTGACCATGGCCCGACATAATGCCGATGTACTGGAAGCCTGCAATGCCGACATCATTGTTACCGGCTGCGCTACCTGTGGTTCTTCCCTGCGGGAAATCTGGCCGGGGCTGGATGTACCAGAGGCAGAACGGGCGCGTTTTGCTGCCCTGGCGGCAAAGACACGGGATTTTTCAGAAGTGCTGCTGGCACACTGCTTCCCGGAACCGTTCCCCTTTGTCTCCAGGCTGCCTGCCCATGTTCGCGTTACATGGCACAGTCCCTGTCATCTTGCCCAACACCAGAAAATCAGCCGTGAGCCGCTGACCCTGCTGCAACGGGCACTGGGAGACAGCTTTGCGCCCTTGCCTTCACGCTGCTGCGGTTTTGGTGGTTCCTTTAATGTATCCCATTACGCTGTGTCCAAGGCTATCGGTGCCCAGAAGGCCCGGGATGTGCGTGCTTCAGGCGCGGAATACATAGTCACCGCCTGCCCAGGCTGTATGATTCAGCTCTCCGATATGGCAGCCCAACACGGCATCTCTGGCAAGGTCATTCATCTGGCCGAAGCCATCAGTCTGCCATAACAGCAAGAAGAGGTTTTTCCATGCTTGCACTGAAATCCGATGCACATGACGCATATGAAAAGCTCAACGAGGCTGTCCGGCAAAACAGGCTGCGTGTCTGCTGTGCCCACCAGCTCACGGAGGAATCCGCCCGTGATGCTGATGTCCTGGTGGTGGCCCAGCCTGGTGGAATGGAAAGCAGCAGTGTCCTGTTGTTGGTCAAGGTAGCCGAGCGGGGGCTGTTTACCCGTGCGGAACATCTGTCACTCAACGGTATATCAGGTTTTGTGGGGCCTGCCCCCAATGAGCGGCTTGGAGTGGTGGATGTACTGGTCAGCGGAGGCATGACTTCTGTTTCAGACCCTGCCTACAGCGGTGCAAATCTGTTCGAGGACTTGCTCCACGACCGGGAAATAGAGCTGGACTGTCTTTCACAGGAGCATACCCGGCACAGTGCCGTGACACGCCTTTCCATTATGGATTACGCCCGCACCACACTCTATGACCTGCCACTGGACAGGGAACTGGCCCGATTGGGCGAGGACAGCCTTTTCTCCGGGGCAACCATCATGCTCAACGGGGGACGGGGCATCATCCTGGGCAGTGGAGCACTGGGCAGTAAAGAGTGCCCCAGCCTCTCCTGCGCGGTGGATTGCTTTGTTATGGACAAGGCATTGCTGCTGCCTGCCGGAAATGGACTGGGCCCTCGGCATAGCCTCTGTATGGCCTTCCCCCTGTGGGCAGATGCTGATGCTGCTGCGTTGTGTCAGGCGGCCTCCCGCATGGTGGGGCAACGCAGCGAGGCGGACAGGCAGATATTGGCGACATCAGAAGACCGTATGGCACAGGCCCTGACCACGGGTGAGCTGGTCTTTGTGGATCCCGGGCCCAAGCCATACAGAACCATAATGTCAGTAAATTAAACAAGGAGGGAGTATGCGACTGTCCAAAATTTTGCTTTCATGCTGCATGTTGGGGCTGTGCCTTGTCCCTGGTGGGGCTCTGGCAGATGGCAAGAAAATCACTTTTGGGTATCTGGTGGCAGACCAGCTTCATGAACCTGCTCCCATGATCATGAAAAATCTGAAACTGCTGGAAAAGCGCGGCTATGAAGTAAAGTGGCAGGAATTTCTGTCAGGTGCCAACCTGGTACAGCACATGGCTTCCGGGGAAGTTGACTATGGTACGGGCGGAGCCGCCCCGGTACTGACATTCCGTGGCCTGGGCCTTGATTTCGTGATGCTGGCCAGCAGCAACACAAATGGCAGTGCTCTCATTGTCAGCAAGAACATCAGGTCACCCAAGGATTTAGATGGCAAGAACATCGGTACGCCTGGTATCGGTTCCATGCAGGATGCCCTTGTGGACAAGGTGGCCGCAGATCATGGCATCAAGGTTCGCAAGCGCAACATGAAGGTTTCCGACATGCCGCTCTTTCTCCAGAAGGGTGAAATTGATGCCTTTGTTGCCTGGGAACCTCATGTCAGCCGTGCTGAGGGGCTGGGCTACGGTCATGTTCTTCTGACTTCTCAGGATGTGTTGCCCAACCATCAGTGCTGTGTGCTCGTCTCACGCGAGCAAACCGTCAAGGCTGACCCGAAGATGGCCGCCGATGTGCTGGATGTCTATCTGGAAGCCATGGTCTGGTTTGACCAGAACCGTGAAGAAGCCAAGCAGATGATCTCCAGGGCAACAGGCATCAAAGTCGAAGATGTGGCAAAGGCAATGGAACGCGTGACCTATCCCGCGCCTCCCTACCTAGATGAGGCAAGCATGATTATGCTGGTGGAAGGCTTGGTCAGCAGCAAGAAAATCAAGAAGGAGAATGTTCCAGACTCCACCGCCTTTGTGAAGAATATGATTTTGCGGGACATGTTGGAAAAGCATCTCAAGAAGTAGTCCTTGATTCGGCCGCCCTGGGCTGTGGTTCAGGGCGGCTGAACTTTATAACCGGCATAAAAAGGGGGCGCAGATGGAAGCCGAAAGAAAAGAACGACTTAAAACATTTGCCTGGAACATCCTTAGCCTTGCTCTTGTGGTCATCGCGTGGGGCATGTTTGCCAACTGGCAGAAGTCGCCTTTTTTCCCCATACCTGGCGAAATTTATGATGCCTTCATTACTCTTTCAACCGAAGGAGATGTGGAAGGGGTTTCCCTGTCCTCTCATATTCTCTGGAGCCTGATTCGCATCCTGACCGGTTTTGGCATGGCATGTCTGACCGGTATTCCCCTTGGCTTGGCCATGGGCTTGTGGCCCAAGCTGTACAACTCTACCCGCGCAGTTCTGGAGCCCATCCGCTTCATTCCTCCCATTGCCTGGATTCCCATGACCATCGTGCTGCTGGTGGGCTTTTCGCGCTATGCCTTCCTGATCTGGCTGGGGGCCTTCTTCCCCATCTTCATCAACACCCTGCTCAGTGTTACGCGGGTCAATCCTGTACACATTAATGTGGTCAAGGTTTTTGGTGCTTCTCGCTGGTACACCATCCGCAATATCGTCATCCCCTCGGTTACGCCTGACATTGCCACTGGTATGCGTGTGGGCCTGGGCATTGCCTGGATGTGCATTGTTGCCGCCGAAATGATTGGCGGCGAAATGGTGGGCGTGGGCCGCCTTATCCTGAAATACGCGGAACTCATGCGGCTTGCGGAGGTCATCGTCGGTATGCTGGTGATTGGCGTTATCGGCTTCATCATGAATGAAATTTTCATCGCGGTGGAACGCCGTCTGTTCCGCTGGCGTGCGGAAATATCACTGGATTAGCCGCCCGCTTCAGGAGAGTGCCATGTCTTTCGTTACTGTTGACATCTCCAAACGCTTTGGAAAGATGGATGTCTTGCAGGATGTCCGCTTCACAGTCAATGAAAATGAATTCTTGGTTATTGTAGGGCCTACCGGCTGCGGCAAGACTACCATAGCCAATATACTGGCAGGTATCGAACCGCCCACAAGCGGTCGGGTGACAATACATGGAGAACAGGTGGATCCAAAGAAACACAATATCTCTTTTGTGTTTCAGGAGCCTTCCTGCGTCCCTTGGAAAACCCTGATCGAAGATGTAATGATTGGCCCTACCATTAAAAACATTCCAGCGGACAGGGCTGCCAAACGGGCTGCCGAAGTTATTGAGCTGGTGGGCCTGACCGGATTTGAAAACTACTATTCCCGCCAGTTATCAGGCGGTATGCAGCAACGTGTTGCCATTGCCCGCGCCTATGTGACCGACCCGGATCTGCTGATTATGGACGAACCCTTCGGCCATCTGGATGCCCAGACAAGGTATCTGATGCAGGGTGAAATAATGCGGATATGGCAACAGGAACACAAGACGATCGTCTTCATAACAAACAATATCGAAGAGGCCGTCTTTCTTGCCTCTCGCATAGTCGTTCTGTCCAAGTTACCGGCATCCATCAAAGGGACATATGACATCGCTCTGCCGCATCCGCGCAACCTGACGGATCCCGAATTTTTGCGTCTCCGCGAAATGCTGACGGATATGTGCGAAGTGACGGATTAGCATGCAACATGCGGCCAGCAAGAAAGGATATCATATGGAAGATGAACGTACTGTAAAAATCAAGGTGCAAAACCTTTCCAAGCACTTCGGCGATCTGGTGGTTTTGGACGACATCAGCTTCAATATCCACAAGGGGGAATTTCTTTGCGTGGTAGGGCCAACAGGTTGCGGAAAGACAACATTCTGTAATGTTGTAACAAGCCTTTTGCCTGTAACCTCCGGCTCCATTACCATCGACGGTGAGGCCATCGATTTCAAGAAGCACAATGTGGCATTCTGTTTTCAAGAGCCTTCTTGCCTCCCCTGGCGTACGGTTTACGACAATATCAAGATTGGCTTGAGCATCAAGAACGTCCCAGAACAGGAAATACCGGATCGAGTCAATCACATCATGGAATTGACGGGCCTGACCAAGTTCCGCGATTTCTATCCCAACCAGCTTTCGGCAGGCACCAAACAGCGAGTGGTGGTTGCCAGGGCTTTCGTGACAGAGCCGGACATGCTGCTGATGGACGAACCTTTCGGCCAGTTGGATACCAGCACACGTTTTCATATCGAAAATCTGCTTATTGAGCTCTGGCAAAAAACAGGACAGACAGTCATCTTTGTCACGCATAATCTGGAAGAATCTGTCTATCTGGCAGAGCGAGTCCTGGTACTGACGCCAAAGCCCACACATGTCAAAGAAATTGTTGACGTACGGCACTTGCCGCACCCGCGCAATATCGCAGATCCGGAGTTCGTGCGCTTACGCAATCATGTCACAGACCTGGTCAAGTGGTGGTAAGAGAATTTCAGAACTCATAACTAAACGTAAGAGCAAGGAGTAACGCCATGCCCAAAATGACGCCCAGCGAAGCCATGACCGAAGTTCTGGTACAGGAAGGAGTAAACCACGTCAGTGGTATTCTTGGTTCCGCCTTCATGGACATGCTGGATTTGTTCCCGGCTGCTGGCATTGATTTCATCTCGGTGCGCCATGAGCAAACCGCCGGTCACATGGAAGACGCCTACGCCCGTCTACAGTACTGCACACAGTCACATGTAAGATAAGAAAAAAGATTTAGAGATGGTTTCAAAAGATTTAAAAAGAGGTTAAAAATCCTCTGTACTGGAGGATGGTTATGTCTCGAATTAGCCTGAATAAGACGCAGTGGTCGAAAATACAACCGCATCTTTCTGGCAGGGCCGCTACGGGCCGCCCCCCTGCCGATGACAAGCGGACTCTCGAAGCCATTCTTTTTGTCCTGACGACAGGGTGTCGATGGCGCGATCTTCCCTCAGAATACGGCAGTTATGTCACGGCATGGCGAAGGCATAGGCGATGGACACAAGATGGAACCTTTGCCCGTATATGGCACATGCTCCTTTTTGAGCTTGAATTCAAAGGAAAACTTGATCTCAAAAAATGTGCATTGGATGGCTCGTTTGTACGAGCAAAAAGGGGGGCCGACGAGTCGGCAGAACCTGTGGAGGTTCAACCAGCAAGCGCCATGCCGTCGTAGATGGGAACGGGTTACCGCTGGCAGTGGTGCTGTCAGACGGGCGGTGCCACGACGTTACCCGTGCCCTTGCCGCTGTGGAAAGTATCCAGATAGGCTGCCTGCGCCGCCGTCCACGCGGCCTGGCTGCGGATAAGGGCTACGATAGCAGGGGATTTCGCAAGTATCTGTCTATGCGAGGCATACGGCATAGTATCCCGGAACGGAAGAAGGCAAAGAGAAGACCGGGACGGCCTCCAGCGTATCACAGAGACCTGTCCTCGAATCGCTGGAAGGTGGAACGTTTCTTTGCCTAGCTGGACAACTTCCGTCGTTTGGCGACTCGCTTTGAGCGACTTTGCATGATGCATCTTGGTTTTATTCAACTGGCTTGCGTCATGATTTTACTCAGAAACGTTTTGAAATGACCTCTACATTTGAAAAAGATGGTATGTTGATTTGTGGATATGATTCGGTGATGTCGCAAAAGTGTGCAGAGAACTTGGTAAAAAAGTATGGTGCAGATAATTGGTATGACTGGTCACTCAATAATTGGGGGTGCAAATGGGATGCGAATAGCGAACGTGTAGAGGATGGAGATTATGAATTCAGATTTGAAACGCCTTGGGGTGAACCAGAAGGATTTATTAAAAAGTTTGCCTTGGAAGCATACAAAAAATGTCCCAAATCAACCTTTACATGGTTCTGGGAAGAAGAACAAGGCTTTGGGCAAGAACTTTTTATCGAATCAGGTAAGATTATAGTAACAAAAAATTGGGATATACCTTATTTCGATGAACATCACGTTGTTATCCATTTCAGAGATGGAAAAGAGCGGGATATGGCAGTAACAAAAGTTACTGGAGGTTATCCAGAAAGATACGGAAATGGTGGTTGGTATGCAGATGAAGATGAATCATGTTATTATGAAACACCATTCCATGCACTCGGAAATAGCGTTTCACAAGAAATTGTGCGGATTGATACTATTGATGAATTGTGTCAATGTATTCAAAAAGAAAATGTTAAATACCCGTTTTATGGAATAGAAAATAAGTTCAGTGAGGAATTGAAGATACTCATTCAGAAAAAAATTGCTTAACAGATACAACCGGAAGACTTGATACTGAGGGCGACTTGAAAGAGTCGCCCTTTCCTGTATGGAGAAACCCCCCGTTAGTGCCGGGGGGGTCCTTTTCTTGCAAGGGGGCATTGATATGGAGGAAGGGGTGGAGCTTTTCTACGGAGTAGATACTTCTGACATGTCCGTATCTCAGCTTAACAGACTTTTTCGGGAACACGATGAAAGCGATTTATGGCCTATATGTGGACGGTTTAATGCTACGGACAGGGCAATCAGGCGGTTATGCGGTCGGTATACGGGTGGTATGGAGTATGCCTATGCTCTTGATGCGGAAATCAGCCGGATAGTGAACGGGGCTGTATAACACTGAAGTTACCAGCAAGCCCCATCCTGTAAGAACGGGAGGGGCTTGCTCATTTGGGCAAACGAAAGACAGTGACGGGGAACGGTAAAACAGAAGGGATAGGTATGAAAGAGGCCAATGACGAGATGAGACGGACGATCAGGCAGGAGCGGAGCAATGTTCTTGTGGAGGTTGCCCATCTGGATACGAAGGAGGCCGTTGCCGTGCTGATCGCGGCGATCAACGAAAGGGCGCTGGAAAGTGGATTGGTTTCCGAGGTGCGGTTCAGGCCGCTTGTGGTCAGGGGCAGGTATTGAAAGAAATGACTGTTCCATTGGGGAAACAGAAAAATCAATCTAAAATTGATTTTGGGCCCAACCTGGCTTACTCTCAGAGAAACGGTCGGAGAAAGATCATGAGTATTGCGCGAATCAGGATGCAGCTTGAAAAATGGAAATTGTCCGGCGAGGACGAGCTGAGTATCGGCGTAACACCCATTGGGCCTTACCTCCTTTTTGGGGATTCGACGGGAGACAACATGCTGATAGCATTCGAGGCCGATGTGAGCCGATGCTTCAATCAGATTTCATTCAGGCTGGGTACGCTGTCGCGGGAGGAGTTCTGGAGTGGAATGTGGCTTGAGAAGCAACCGCGATACCGGAGTTTTGATTTGCTGTGGGGAGGCTTGCGGGCTGAACCCTTTTCCGTCTCCATCCAGTTGCCCCGAAGCTCGGAAACTGTGGGAATCGGCAGGGCCAAGAGAATCAGCCGGGACTGGTGGCTGTTTGAGTCCGAAAATGGAGAGTATGGGCTTGTGCCGTCGAAGGAAACGACGAAATGGGTTCTGAGCTGAGTTCTTAAAAAGGCGATTTGGAGGAATCGCCTTTTCGTTTGAGAAAGTGTCAGGAAATTGTTTGGGTTTAATTGCCGTGTCGCCGGAGTCCATCCATGAATGCCTGCATGGATTCCGCGCGATAGGCCAAGGGGAGCAGCTTCCGCAAGGTGGCCGAGTCGGTAATTGCGGCAAGGAAGGTTTCCACAGCGGGAGGGATGTTCCCAAAGCGGTCTTTCAGGGTATCCTGCACGGCCAGACTGATGCCTCTGGCTTCGCCAATGGAGATACCTCTGGCTTCTCCTCTGGCTTCGCCAAGGAGTACGCCTTTCTGAATCAGTTCTTCACGCCACTGAGAGGCTCTTTCTTCCAACATGGAGTCAACCTCCTGTAAGTCGTTGAATTCCGGAATGTGTTGAGTGATGCCCGTGCGTTTCAGGACGACTCGTCCGAGCCAGACCGCAAACGCCCGGCGGAGATGAAGGTACTGCGGAGCTCGCAGAGCATCGAGCAAGTGTTTGACGACCCTTTGGACTTCGAGAACGTCTCCGGCCCGCTCAAGACGGAGAAGCTGGGCGACGAGCCCCTCATTCAGCGCGTCATCGGGCACACGGCCTTCATCAAGGATGAAGTGCTTTTGAGAAGGTCGATAGCGCCGAAGGCCGTGAGGCATCGGGGAGAAGAGTTCGGCCACTTCCTGAGGGGCCTTCCAGGGCTTGTTGCCGTTGTAGACGACGATGGGGAAAACCGGGGGAAGGCCGTCCTGTTCGCGAACTTTGCCCGATTTGACGAGATCGAGAAGCAGCAAGGCCGTATAGGAGAGGATTCTGAGCGCCATCCAGTGATCTTGTGAGCTCTGAAACTCAAAGATGAGTACAGCATAGCACCATTTGTCTTTTTTCCAGCTAATTCGCCAAATTATGTCGTCATGTCGCTCACGAAGATCGTCAGTGACGTAGCTGCCGAAGCAGCGTTCCAGCGTGGAGAAGTCGAGATCCTGGATAAAGTCTTCGGGGACGAAATCCCTCAGAAGCGATTCGACCATGGCCGGATCGCTGAAGAAGTCCTTGTAGGCGGCATCGTGCGGGAATCGTTCACTCATGAATACATTTTAGCCTGACGGCATCCGGGAAGCAACTAAAAAGAATCCGGCATGAAAGGGGACTCATGCCGGATTAAGGAGAAAAGGAAACGGAAAAGGGGAAATGAAAGACAGTGGATGATTCCGTCATTCATTAAGCTGTAAATAATGCCTGATCCGCCATTGGCAAGGGGGGAACTCAAATTTTAATTCCATAATGGGAGATGCCTCCCCACAGGGCAAAAAGAACTTTCAAACCATCCAGATCGGAGGCAATGCCCTCTTGGAGGGAAATGCCGCACTTGTTTTTGATGTAGGTCTGGATGTCTCCTCTGGTGAAGTCGGATGAATGGTTCCAAAAGCTGGCGAGGCCGTTTATGGCGGCAGTATACCGAGGCGAATTCTGTCCTTTTTCCGTATTTTTTGAGGAGAGAAACATCCGCTTCGCCACGGAAAAGACGGCATTCCTGTAGTCGGACTGGCACATGTCTTCCAGACTGGCGATATGGAAGAAGGCGAGCAGTTCCTTGAGAGCGTCTTCAGGCTGACGATCCTGGAGAAGACATTCCATGTTGAGGAGTCCCATCAAAGCTTCTGTCTGGTTCCTGGTGAGTTTTCGTGCGGATCGGAAGGCTTCAGGCTTCTCCCATGGATGTGGAGCTGGCGGCTCCATCTGTTCCAGCTTTTTCTGTTCAGCCAGTTCTTTTTGGCGCTGGCGCTCCAGACGTTGCGTTTCCTTCTGGCGTTGCTGTTGGAGAAGGGCGGCTTCCATAGCGTTGAAGGCTTCGAGGAAGCGTTCCTTCCATGCGGCGGCCTTTTTGCCGGTGAAGCCCATGGCCAGGAAGGCGAATCCATCACGGGTGAGACGGTACATAGGTAATTTCCGTCCCGTGCTGTCTGTGTATTCACTGACAGCAAAATTGCTGTCAGTGAAACTCTGAGAGCATTCCAAGTTTTTGATAGCCTTCAGCACATCGAAATGATTCTTCTCAAAAGCCTGAGCAATGGCCAGCGAGGTGGTGAAAGGCACGCCATCTTCGGCCTGAATCATGTCCTCAATGGTGGGTTCGAGGACTTCCTGAGTTTCGGTGGTGGGGATTTCAGTTTCCGTCATGTTCGTCTCCTTCCTGAGTATTTTCTTGCTGTTCCGTTTTTTCGCGCTGTTCCGCATCCAGTGCCATCCATTCCTTGACGATGGAGATTTTATGGGACGGAAGGACAACATTGCTGAGGGAACGATAGCCTCTGGGGAGTTTCGCGGAGTTCGTTTTTGCGTGACCGGTTCCCCAGAGTTCAACCCATGCCTGCCATTCGTAGGATTCATAAGGCTTGAGCATCATGGGGAGGGGAATCGAAAAGACCTCTGAGATCTTTTGCATGGTTTTGATGGTAGGATTGCTTTTGGCGCGGACGAGATCGGTGATCACGGCGCTGGAGACCCCCGCCTTTTCGGCGAGTTCCTGCTTTTTCATGCCGGTCTCTTCGAGAAGCCGGGCCACATGCAAGCTGAATATCATATTGTAATCCATAATTATCCTCACAGCAGAAAAGAGAGAATGGCAATATAGCCCACACCGAGTATGGCGTTGGTTCCTATCAAAGCCTTGACCAGAGGATCACGCAATGGGGCGCTGATTCTGGGAACGGAAGCGGCAATGGCGTCGTTGATGGCCGTCTGAAAGAGCTGTTTGGTCTTTTCCTGTTCTTCTTTGGCGTTGTTTTTCAAAATATTCAAACATTCTTTAAGATATTCTTCTGATTTGCTGAAGGTGGCGTTCATGATCTTGTTGACACGTTCTTTGCTTTCCTGATCCCATGTCTGATAGGCTTCCTGATGTTCTTCATGAAGTTTTCTGAACTGTATGGTTGCATTTTGTATGAGCAGTGCATGGTCTTGCAGCAAATCCTTTTCAAATTGTTGAAGGATAGTATGCAAAGCGCAAAGAGGATCTTTTTTGTCAAGGATTATCTCATTTTCTTTTGATACCTTGGCAATATATTCTTCAATACTTTCCATTGTTAGACGATCCTCACGGCGTCCAGCATTTCGAACAATTGCTTTCGTATGAGTTTGACGCGATGGACGGTCATAATATCATACCCACTTGGAGCGGGATTTACATCACACACCTGATGGAAGCAAAGCCTGTCCTTCTGAATTTTTGCGAATGAAATGCCGAAGGTATCTTTCGGAAAGTCAGGAAAACGGAGAATTCCATAGAGACGTTCCTTGCATCTTTCGAACATGGGTGACAGCTCGAACAGTATTCCATCCTTTTCAATCTTGCCGAAGAAGGGATTAAGCCAGAGAATGATATGAGCCCTGTCTCCAAAACGCCTGATAATGTCGTTCATTCCACGAATGGTTTCTTCCATATTGTCGCCGCCTACAATGATGACATGGAATGAGACATCAAAGCCCAATTCTTTAAGTACGGAAATAAAGTCATTTGAGATCAGATACTCAGACAGTGCGACGTAGCTTGAAGTACCGTTGTCAACGACGAAGTGGCAATCTTCCTGCGACTGCATGAATATTTGGGCAAAGTTGTCGAATTTTGTTTTCTGGATGTCGTTTCCCTCCATGATGTCCATATAGAGTACGTCAAGCGCCGTGTATTTATTGAGGGTAGGTGTGACCGGATCGCAGTCGATGCATTGGGTTTTGATGTTTTTGCTCATGAGGTATTGGGCGAAGACGTAGCTGAACAAAGATTTTCCTGTTCCGCCCTTGGGATTCAAAAAAAAGTGGACATGCGGCATGGGGGATGCTCCTTAAAGGAGTGAGATTTCCTCATCGAGGTTACGAGTGAAGGTAGGGAGGTTGTGGTCGCCGGAATCGTATGGTCCTTTTCTTGGCGTATCCTGATTCTCCTGATTCTTTTGGGATGCCTGTGTCTGGGGCGCGTTTTGCGGGTTTTCCGGAGCTGGCGTGTCTTTTTTTTGCTGGCGTTTTTTTTGAGGATTGAAATGGCCTTTGGGGGCTGGAGAAATGAATTTTGAACAATGCTTCAGAAAGGCACTATATGTACCTGGATAGTTGCCATTTTCTTTAAGAATGGCCCATACTTCGCTGCGTTTCCAGCCGCTGCTGAGAGCTTCTTCGATCTGCTCTTTCTGGGAAAGAAATAAGGCTTTTAATCCAACAACTTCTCCGGATATGGATCTCTTTTGTGCATCAGTCTCGAGTTTTTGGATTAGTGTATTTTCCATTTTATGCTCCTGATTCGACCCAAAATGAGGATACAAAAGAGGAAAAATTGATGCAAGTAGCGTAGGAAGAAAATTTTTTATATATTTTCAAAAAAAGTATCCTTTCCGTTTTTTTCCTTTTTCGTCCGTTTTTTGTCCGCTTTTGTCCGTTTCCTTCCGTTCCTGTCCTCTTTTTTCTGTTTTTTTCCTGTAAAATCAGTTTTCTTCCGTTTTTGTCTGTTCTTGTCCGTTTTTTTCTTTTTTTGTCCTTTTTTGGGAGTTTGCCGGAAAAGGAAGGAGAATATATGACGAGGAAAAAAGGGCAGGATGTGTAGCGTGGGCCTACGCCCCCGCTACGTTCCCCTTATTCGCACGGAGTGCTCAACGGGAAACAACCATCCTGCTCTGCGAGGCTTTCGATGGAAACACCGAGACGGAAATTACAGCCGATCAAAGTCTATTGCAGCGTTGAAGAAAGAAGACTGATTGAACGCCAGGCGGAGACGGCAGGCGTGAGCGCCTCGGAATATCTGAGAAGCGTTGGTCTCAATTTTCCGGTGAAGAGCCGCGTAGATCAGCAGGCGGTAAAAGAGATGCTGAAAACGCGAGCGGACATGGCAAGGGCGGGAGGGCTTCTCAAGATGATCTTGAAAAATGACGAGCGGCTTATCGGGTATACCGGGGAGCAAATCAAGAAAAAGACCGTCGAAATGCTGGGTGAAATCGAAGTAACCATGTCCAAATTGACCTATGTCTGTGAACAGATATTGAGAAATAACATATGATAGCCCGCCGAATTCCCATGCGGAACGCATCCAAAAGCCGAGTCGTCCGGCTGGCGAAGTACCTGGAGGACAAGAAGAGCAGTTCTCGTGTCCAGGACGTGACGATAACGGGATGCTACAGCCCGGATGTAGAGGGTGCGGCCCTGGAGATGATGGCCGTACAGGCGGAAAACAGACAGGCAAAGAGCGATAAAACATATCACCTTATCATCAGTTTCCGCGAGGGAGAGCGTCCGGATCGTGACACGATTACCGCTATTGAAAAGCGTTTTTGTGAGAATCTTGGCTATGGCGAGCATCAGCGTATTTCCGTTTTGCACGGCGATACGGAAAACCTCCATCTGCATGTTGCTATCAACAAGATCCATCCAGAAACATTAAGGATTCATGAACCGTACTATGACTATAAGACGCTGGCCAGAACATGCTCGCAGCTTGAAAAGGAGTATGGGCTTGAGGTCGATAACCATACTTCCCGGAACAGGGGACGCCCAAGCGTGGCGACCAGTATGGAGAAGGCAGGAGGCCTGGAGTCCCTGACTGGCTGGATACAGCGCAATTGTCCGTCTGATTTGCAGAATGCCAAAAGCTGGAAGGAGTTCCATCATGTGTGTCTGGAGAATGGGCTTTCTCTACGGGCGCGGGGCAACGGTTTTGTCTTCGTGTCCGATAAGATTCATGTGAAAGCCAGTTCCGTGGATAGGGGATTATCCAAAAAAAATCTTGAAATGCGTCTTGGATCTTTCGAAGAATATCATGAAAATCTCGTTATGCCATCCAAGGTTTATCGAAGAAAACCCCTTGCGAGAGGTCATGAAAAATTATGGCGTGCCTTTCAGAAGGAAAAGGCCGAGTCTTCCGGTAACAGGCAGCAAATACAGGAAGATAGACAGAAAATGTTTGACAGTGCCCTGCAAGACTTCAGGCTCAGAAACTTCCTGATCAATCAGATGACGAGCGGGCGTGTGAACAAGATGATCCTTTATTATCTGAGCCGAAAGAAGCTGCGGCAGCAGGCAAGAAAAGATCAGTGGATGGACTGGTTGCGTGAAACAAGCCGCAACGAACGGAATCCGCACGCATCGGAAGCACTGGCCCTTTTATCTTCCCGAAAAACTTCGGGAAGGGGAGAGGGAGGGTATCTCAGCGGTATTGAAAAGGAACCGCTGGGGACGCCGGAAGTCGTCACGCGCAAGGGAACGCGCATTTTTTCAGGGAATATCCGGGAGCGGGATGGGCGAATCCTTATACCGAATAACCCGACTCCCCGGGAAATTCGGGAGCTCAAACATTTTGTGGAAAAGCACCTCGATAAGGTTGCCGTTCACGGCGATGCTGAATTGAAGGGACTTTTCGGAGTTACCGGGCGCAAAACGCAGGCAGTCACGAAAAGCCAGTCGAAAGTACGAGACATGGACAGCGGCATGGAGCGTTAGGAGGCGCGGCATGAAAAAGCGGAATGCGGAACCTGCCGTCATGCAGGAGCAGAGAGGCGGAAGTTGGAAACAGCGGTTATTCGTCCTGTTCTCATTGTTTGCCGGCTTGAGCGTGGCGACGCAGGTTTTTGCCCATCAGTATGGATACGGCGAATTCCTTGGTCCTCAAGTCAATGGCATCTATCCCCCTTGGGGCATACTCGTATGGGGAAGCATGGCGTATGATGCCGCACCGGGGATGTTCATAGGAGCGGGCTCGGTTGGGTTGTTCGTTTCTGGTGTCCTTTTGCTTATGAGCCTGTTTGTTCGTCTTGTTGCCGCGAATACCGGACAGCGGAATCCGTACCTGCACGGTTCGGCAAGATGGGCCGAGGAAGAGGAGGTGAAACATGCGGGACTGATGACCGACGAAGGCGTATTTGTGGGGGGCTGGAGGGGAAAACGGGAAAAGCGTTACCTGCGACATGACGGAAACCAGCATGTCCTGTGTTTTGCTCCTACACGTTCGGGCAAGGGCGTATGTCTCGTCATTCCTACGCTGCTTACGTGGATGAGGAGCTGCGTCGTCACCGACATGAAGGGGGAGCTTTGGGCGTTGACCGCCGGCTGGCGGAAGAAATACGCAGGCCAGAAGGTGCTGCGCTTTGAACCGGCTTTTCCGGAGTCAGTCAAATGGAACCCTCTGGATGAGGTCAGGCTCAAGACGAAGTATGAGACGGGAGACATCCAGAATCTTGCCACGCTGCTTGCTGATCCAAACGGCAAGGGACTGGACGGGGGGGATTCTTCCGCACACTTCACGAACTTATGTCGTTCGTTGCTGACAGGTCTCATAACCCATGTGCTGTATTTACGGGAAGAGAACCGGGAATTTGACGCATCTCTGGGAGCCGTTGATGCACTTCTGTCTACTCCGGAATCGAGTTTGCTCGAAGACGAATTTTGGAAGGCAATGCAGGAGCACAAGCACCGGAAGAACGAGAGCACCGGACAGATGGAGCCTCATCCTCTTGTAGTCAAGTGTGCACAGGACATTATCAATACGCCGACGAAGGAGCGGGGCTCGGTGCTGAGCACGACGCGCAATACGGTTGCCCTCTACAGGGACGACATCATCAGTAAAAATACGTCGGTTTCCGAGTTCTGCATCAAAGATCTGATGAATTATGCCGATCCGGTGACGCTCTATATTATTACGGAAGAGACCGACAAGGAGCGCGTCAAGCCGCTGTTCCGTCTGCTTTTGGCGATGATCTGCCGCAAACTCGCGTCAGGCATGACGTATGAGAAGATTGGCGAGTCGCGTCGCGCCAAGTCTCCTAATACGCACAAGCTGCTCATGCTCATCGACGAGTTTCCAAGTTTCGGAAAACTCGAAGTCATCCAGAAGTCCTTAGCCTTCCTGGCGGGCTATGGAATACGGTTCTATCTGATAGCTCAGGATCTGGCGCAGCTCAGAAGCAGGGAAGAAGGATATGGGGAGAACGAGGCCATCACTTCAAACTGTCATATTCAGGTGGCGTTCACGCCGCAGAAACTTGAGACAGCCAAGTATCTTTCCCAACTGACAGGGCAGACGACGGTATCCTATGCGGAAATTGCGATGAGTGGCAGCCGGTTGAGCCTGTTCCAGTCAAATATGACAAAGACCTACAGAGACGTATCGCGTCCATTGATGACCGAGGACGAATGTCTGCGTATGCGCGGTCCGAAAATGAAAGGCGATGTGATGATCGAGGGAGGGGACATGCTGCTGTTTTACGCGGGAATTCCAGCAATACGCGGCATTCAGATACCTTACTTCCTCGATCCCGTGCTCCAGAAGCGTTCATGCGTTGATCCGCCCGTGCGGACGGATGTTACGATGGTGCCCAAAAAGGAGAAGGCGGTCCAAAAGACAGTAGAGGCCGAAGATGCCGAAACTTCCTTTGCTTTGTAGCAGCGCGATTCTGGTTCTCGCTTTCGCCCAAGTGACGGCCAGTTTTTTTGTCATCAACACCACGAAGAGTTTTCCCCCAGGCATCTACATGAAGACGCATGGCCCCGTACATCGGGGAGATCTGGTTCTCGTCTGTCCGGAAGACAACGAAGTGAACAGGTATGGCCGAGACCACGGGCTTGTTTCCTATGGCGTCTGTCCCCATCGGTACGGATACCTGATCAAACGGGTTGCAGCCCTAGACGGCGACCATGTTACATTTTCCGATGAGCGCGTGCGGGTGAACGGCATTCCCCTGGAGAACAGCGCAAGACAGCCATCCATCCCGTCCCGCGTGGATGGCAGCGTCGAGCTGCATGAAGAGGCTCTGGTCATGTCCGAACATCTTCTCTCTTTTGATGGTCGCTATTTCGGCCCCGTGAGCGCCGATGCGATATGTACGCCTTTAAAACCCCTTATCACATGGGAGTAGTTTATGGCCAAGTCAGAAGATCACTATACGCGAGTGGCCGAACAACTGATCGAGAAGCTGAAGGAGGGCACGGCACCGTGGCAACAGCCCTGGGATGCCGGGGGGTACGGCTCACGCCCCATGAATCCGACGACGGGCAAGCCGTATCGCGGCGGCAACATGTTGTACCTCATGATGCAGGGCCACGGTGATCCGCGCTGGATGACTTATCGGCAGGCGCAATCCGTCGGAGCACAGGTCAGGAAGGGCGAAAAGGGGACGACGATTATTTACTGGAAGTTCGAGGAGGAGCGAACGGTACATGGCGAAGACGGCAAGCCCGTCAGGGATGCGGACGGAAATGCGGTCAAGGAAAAGGTGCAACTTGAGCGCCCGCGCAGTTTCATCAGCTATGTGTTCAACGCGGCCCAGATTGAAGGTCTGGAGCCGCTGCTCACACCTGAGAAGCCGCAGGGATGGGCGGATGTGGCCAGAGCGGAAAAACTTCTTGAGGCTTCTGGAGCGAAGATCGTCAACCGAAAGCAGGCCGGCGCGCTCTACAGACCGGGAGAGGATGCCATCTATTTGCCGCTGAAGGAGCAGTTTTCGGATGAAGTGGGCTACTACTCGACCGCGCTGCATGAGCTTGGCCACTGGACCGGACACGAGACCAGGCTGAACAGAGAGTCCGGTCCGTTTGGGAGTATTTCCTATGCGAAGGAAGAGCTGCGGGCTGAGATCGGCAGCATGATGCTTTCTGCCGAGTTAGGTATTGGGGTGAGCGTCGATTCCCATGCCGCGTATGTCCAGAGCTGGATCAAGGTGCTCCAGGACGATCCTCGTGAAATCTTCAGAGCGGCGGCTGACGCTGAAAAAATTTGCGATTTCATCATGGATTTAGAGTTGACACAGGAACAGCGCCTGGAAAGACAGACCGAGCGGGAATCCTTTGCCGATGCCACGCCGTTCATGGACGACAAGGTGCAAGATGCCGTATCCCGGAAGGAAGGGACGGTATCGAGGGAAGTGTCATCTCCGGAGAAGGTTCGGGAGCGGATATATCTGAATGTTCCGTACAGGGAAAAGGATGCGGCCAGCGACCTTGGCGCAAAGTGGGATCGGAGAGAGAAAAGCTGGTATGTCCCCGAGGGAAAGGACGTGGAGCCGTTTGGAAAATGGCTCGGGAGAGATGAATCCATGCAGGAACGGAAGGCGCAGGACCCTGTGACGGAGGAACGCATCTACCTTGCGGTAGCGTATCAGGAGCACTGGGCGGCGAAAAAGGCCGGCGCGGAATGGGACAAGGATGCCCGCAGTTGGTATGTCGGCCCAAAGGGTGACATGGAAAAGCTGAAGAGATGGCTTCCGGAGAACGTCAAATCCCAGCAGATGCCTCCCATGTCGCCACGAGAAGAATTTGGCGAAACACTGCGGAGCCTTGGATGCGTCATCGAAGGGGAGCATCCGGTCATGGACGGCAAAGCGCATAGGATCAAGGTAGAGGGAGATCGCGAGGGAGCGCAGTCAGGATTCTATGTTGGCCATATGGATGGCCGGCCAGCAGGTTATGCCAAAAATAACCGGACGGGCGAGGAAATCCGCTGGAAATCGCAAGGAGCCGTTCTGAGTACCCAGGATCGGGCAGCGTTCAAGGCGACATGTGAGCGCAAACAAGCTGAGCGGGCAGCGGCACAGTTGCAGGAGCAGGAGAACACAGCGCAGCGAGTTGCGGGACAGCTTTCGTCCATGCGGGAGAATGTGGACACGCCCTATCTTAATAAGAAGGGGCTGGGAGCGAGAAAGGGCGTCTTCCTTGGTGAGGACGGGAAGACCACCTGCATTCCGGCGTTTGATGTCGATGGGAAGCTCTGGACCATGCAGTACATTCAGGAGGACGGGACGAAGCGGTTTGCGAAGAATGGCCGTAAGGAGGGGTGCTTCACAGTAGCTGGAGGAGGCATGGACGCCCTGCGCAATGCCCCGGCCATAGTTATCGCCGAGGGCTACGCTACGGCGGGAAGCATCTCTGATGGCATTGCCGCTCCGGTCGTGGCCGCGTTCGACTCTGGGAATCTGATGGCTGTTGCGAAGGCCCTGCACGACAAGTATCCTGACAAGGCGGTGATCGTCGCCGGCGATGATGATCAGCATCTTTTGGATAATCCCAGGGTACGTCGGAATGTAGGGCGGGAAAAGGCCGAAATGGCAGCCGAGGCCGTGGGGGGGAAGGCTGTCTTCCCCATTTTCGCACCCGGAGAACGGGAAAAGGATTGTGCGGGGTTTACGGACTTCAATGATTTAGGGACGAAAAGCAAATTCGGAATGGCGGCGGTCGAGCGGCAGCTCAAGCCGGCGATAGAGAAGGCGATCACGGAAAAGGTCAAGGAACTGGAACGCAATAAGCAACAGGAGCGGTCCCGCTCCGAAGGAATGGAACGATGATGGAAAAACGCGAAGTGACTCAGGAACAGGCGGAAAAGTGGATCAGGGAACAGTATCAGCGCCCGGACGAGGAGACGGCGGCACGGGAGGTACTGGACGCAAAGTGCGCGGAGCTGGATGTGCCGGGGCACGAGGTGGAATTTGATCCTGATGAGGCTGAATTGTGCGGGGCGTTCAGAGAGGATGCCCTTGATGAGGAAGATGCCATCGAAGCAGCACTGGATCAGGAGATCTAGTGTTAGAAACTGAAGAAGCGAGCGATAGCCATGATGAAGAAATTCGTGGGCCAGTTTCCGGCCTATGCCATAGGCGTCTACCTGGCAACAGGCCTCATGGATGGAATATGGAATCCTCTGCACTGGAGTGGAAAACAGTGGGCGTCGGCTGTACTGGCTGGACTTATCGTTTTAATTGGTGCATGGGGATGGAATCGCTGGAAAGCGAAACGTGGGTAACGCATCACTGTCCATATTCCGGGACCTTGCATAGGTTTTAAAAGGGAGGGGCGCACTGTGGGTGCTCCCCTCCCTTTTAGGCGTTTTCCCGCGATTATTGCAAAAGGACATAACGGGTAGCTATTTCTTTTTGAAATTCTTCCGGCAGGAGAGCCCAGTCGTGAACGTCGATCAGAATGGGAATGTCACTTTCCCGGAATGCCGTTCTAAGCCGGTCGATTTCCGAGCTGGGGTTATCAAGCGCGGAGGGATTGCGCAGAACAAGATCAAGATCGCTTCCTTCATGCGCTTTTCCTGAAATACGGCTGCCATACGCCCAGACTTGCGCAGCAGGAACGAAGGTGCGAAGAAGAGCACATACGTCTTTTTTTATCTCGGGATCAAGAAAAAGTTCATGCGGTTTCATCTCTTTCGTCCAGTCGTTGTGCAAGTACCCGTGCGTCTTCTATGAAGTTTTCCACTTGCTTGAGGGCTTCTTCCACGAGAGTTTCCCCATAATCGTGTGCCGTAAGGTTCCTGTTGTCCCGGTAGGTGAACCAGCGGCTGGCCTCATCCGGGGTGAGCAGGCCATGCTTGGCGGCGTGGCGTAATACATCTTTAAAATAGAGCCGGTCCACTTCAGAGGGGGATATGAAAAACTGTTTGAGGTATTTTCCTAGAAGTTTGCCTCCTGTCTCAAGAACAAGCTCAAAGCCTTTGATGGTGGCGTTGCGATAGACCTCGTACTCCACACTGCCCGCTTCGGCCTGTTTGAGGAGGGCGAACGACGCATCCAAGGTTTGAATGCACCGCTTGAAGTGTTTTGTCTGCAACATCCGACCTCCCTAGTAATCGTGTTTTTTTAGCCATTCATCCAAGGCTTCCCGGACGATTTCCACTTCCTTACGCCGTGTTTCATAGGCGCATTTGCGGAGGCGCTCCGAAAGTGAAAAGGAAAAATTGAATAATTTCCGCTGATCATTTCTTTCGGGTACAGATTTATGTGTATCTGCTTTTACAGGTTTATATATTTTTGTATCTATATTATTATGTATATCTGTAAGAGGCTCCGTCTTTCGGAATAACTCCGGGGCGGCAGCTTCTTTTACTTTATCTTTTCCTCTTTCTCCGAGCCCCATCTTATCCCTCCGTTCGCTTCAAGAATTCTTCAGCAAGGGCGGCGTAATCCTTCGCGCCATAGCTGTTCTTCCTGTACCGATAAACATCTTGCCCGTTGCTCGGCGCTTCCGCAAGACTCACATTGTCCCTGATGCGAGAGGAGAAGATGGCTTCTCCCCATTCATCCGAGAGGGCTGCGGCCACATCTTTGTTGAGCGTTTTCCGTGAATCAAAAAACGTCAGCACAAGGCCGAGGATAGCCAAGCCCGGATTGAGTTCCCGCACCATGCTCACTGTTTGCCGGATGAGAGCCAGTCCCGCCAGCGCATAATACTCGACCTGAACGGGAATGAGGAGGCCGTTGGCCGCATTCAGCGCGTTGACCGTGATCAGGCCTAGAGAGGGAGGGCAATCCAGGAGGATATAGTCATAGTTGGCGGCGACCGATACCAGGGCTTTCTTCAAGAGGTTCTCCCGGCCTATGCGCCCGGCAAAGGCCATCTCCGCTTCCGCAAGCCGGATATTGGCAGGAAGAAGGTCGAGTTTGTCTTCTAACGGTCTCCTGGCTTCGGCAATGCTTAAAGCACCGGACAGCACATCGAAGACAGTCTTCTCAATCTTTTGAGGCTCAAGACCGCAGGCATCGCTGAGATTGCCTTGTGCATCGAGGTCAACCAGCAGCACCCGTTTGCCCTTTCGAGCGAGAAAGACGCCCAGATTATGAGTGGTCGTAGTTTTCCCCACGCCCCCTTTTTGATTGCCTATGGCGCATATATACATGGCAATTCTCCTTGTAAGTCAGTATAGCATATCGTATTTATATATTTATGTAAATATAAATATCATTATTTTAATATTTATATGAATATATATTTATATAAATGAGGGTGCGCCAGTGGGCGCATCTTCCGCGCCATCGCTCGAAGACTCGCTCTGTCACGGAAGCAGACCCGACCCTTGGGAGCAGAGGAGGGGAAGGAAAGGGTTGCGCGAATACGCGCAACTTCCGCGCCTTCACTCCCGTTGGTCGTTCAGTCACGGAAGCAAGCCCGCTTTCCTCAAATCTTCTTTTTTCCGGCGTTGAGACGCCTTTGAAGCAGAACCCCTCCGAGGCCTTCTCCTTTTGGTGAAAGGCCTCGGAGGGGTTCTGTCTGAAAAGGCAGGTTCAACTCCAGGAAAGAAACTCGCAGTCTGGGAGGACAACAATGGAATCTTTTGAATTTGAAGTCATTACGGCAACGAGGGTTCCCGATGAGGACCGCCTGAACTTCTGGAGCCGTCATGTCGGACCCAAGTACATGCTGAGCTTTGAACGGCATGTGTTTGGCTGGATGAGGAGGTTGTGCGGAGACTATGATGGAGGATTCTGGGAGTTTTATGAGCTGAGCAACGGCGGTTTTTACATCGCTCCCCAGAATGGGAGCAAGATGCGCCTGGTATGGTCCGGAAACTACTTCGATGGAGAAATGTCTCCCGATGCTGCCGGCATCGTGGCCACGCTTTACGCGCTCAACGTCTTTGCGGAACAGGCAGGCCCTTATTTCAGCGACAAGTACATTCAGCTTTACGAGTTCATGCGGCTCCACCCTGAAGCCGAAGTGATCCGGGCGGCCATTGATTAAAACAAGTGCCCCCTGTCGTAACCGGAGCGGCAGGGGGCTGAACCCGCACCCGGCGATATGAGGATAAGAGATGCGGAGTTGTGAAGATACTTATCGGCAAAAGGGAAAGACTGTCAAATCCTGTACGTTTCTGCTGCCGGGCGAGAAGACGCCAAGAACCTGTTCGTTCCAGGAGATGATGCGGATCATCAGGGACAGATGTCCCAACGGGAAACTTAAGGAGCTGCGGATAGCTTGAGGTTTAACCGGGGGTATCCCGGAAGGGTGCCCCCGTATACGGAGGGGTCGTATGTATATCGGTTCTGGACTTGGAGGGATAGTCCTGTTCATCTGCGGGATATTTTGGCTGGGGGAACATCCGGGCGTTTTGGCTGTTCTGGACTTTCTGTTTCAGCTTTTCCTGTTTTGCCTGCTGGGAAAGATTGTTCTTGTTCCCGCTTGTTATCTTGGCGTGTTGCTGAAGGACTGGCGGATAGTGCTGTTCGGTTTCTCCTTCATGTTCAGCGTATTCATTCGCTGGATGATCGTGCTGCTGTTCGATTTTCGAATAGGAAAGGTCTTCCCCGTCGTGGAATACGGATACGGCATTCCCTACTCTCTGGCGTGCGCCGTCGTCGTTTATCTTGTTCTTTGGAACATTCCGCTTGTGCGGGAGGTTCTGCGGGAGGCTCAAGGATGACCCGAAGAAGTCCGGCATGGCTTCGATGGCTTTGACTTTTTGTGCCCAGTCGACATGCTCGTACACATCAAGGATCATTCTTGCCGATTCATGGCCCATGATTTCCGCACTGGTTTTGAGATCGGCTCCGGAACGGATGGCATAGGTGGCATAGGCATGGCGTAAGTCATATGGTCTAAAAGGGCGGATACCCGCCTTGCGAATCGCTGTTTTCCAGGCCGAACCAATCTTGCGGACGGGTTTCCCCGCCCAGGAAATGACGTAAGGGCAGTCTCCGTCCTGGCGTTGCCATTGTGCAAGTAGCGGCAGGAGTTCCTTCCGGATCGGGACATCTCTTTTCGCAAGTCTGCCGCCTTTGTTGGCGCTGGGCATACTGATTACGCCATGAGCCAGATCCACGTCGTCCCAGGTCAGAGAAAACAGTTCGCTTGGACCTACGCGAGCGCCCGTGTAGATGCCGAGCAGGATGACTCTCCGGATATGGGGAGAAGCCGCGCGGAGCAGAGCCGACAGTTCCGAAATCGTTGGAGGAGGAGTTCGCCTGTTTTTCCCTTTGGGAATCGACCATCGTTCGATCTGTTCCGGAAGGAGTCCCTCGCGCCATCCCCAGTTCATGATCGAGCGCAACAGCGAGATTCGTCTGTGGATCGTGGACTGCGCCTTGCCTGCCTGTTTCTGGATTGAGCAGAATACCGAGATGTCGGCTCGGGTGATGGACAGAGAGGATCGGCGGGAAAAGAAGTCAAGCAGAGGTTTGGCGTGGTACATATCCTGTTTGATGGTAATTGAAGACTTGGAGCAGCGAAGGAAGTGCAGATCGAACAGTTCCCTTACGGAGATGGACTTCCGTCTCTTTGGAGCTCTGAGAAGGAGTTCCTTGTGAGAAATGGTTTCCTGAATTTGGGAGAACGTCAGGGCTGCCTGTTCCGAGTCGCATTCATGCCGAAGGGATGCTCCATGTGATTTCCATGTTACGATCCATTTTTTCTGGCGTATTGAATACCGGACTGTAGCCATAGTGTGTTTCCTTTTATTTGAATATGTGTGCTTAATTGGACAGATTTGAAGCATTCACACAAAGATGCTTGAAAAACAAGTTTTGATGATATAGACAAAAATATTCCTAATATGAAGAGAGGGTATTATGATTAGAGATTCAGAATTGCTGGAACTGATTATGGAAAGGTATCCTGAACAACCTTTCGATTTTATTATTGAACAATTTGCAATATTCAAGGCTGGCCTTATTGAGGCCAATGGCAAACTTGCCGAAAGAGATAAGGTTGAGGATATTGCCGAGTCAGCAGAGATTGAGACAACTCAGGGTGTGGTATCGAAAGTAGAAACCGATATGCCTCCAGCGCCCAGGAAGAAATACACGAGACGAAATTTGGTGGCGAAGCCGGAAGAAGCGATTGGAAAAGAGTTCGTAGAGTGTTGCCTGTGCGGTAGGAAAGTTCAGAACTTGACGACAAGACATTTGTTGTCCCATGGCATCTCCATGGATGAATACAAAAAGTTGTGTGGTTATACCCCCGATCAAAAGTTGATTTGCGGCAATCTTATGGAAAAATTGCAGAAAAATGCTTTGAGGGCGCATAACTCCAGAAAGAAAAAACTCTCGAGAGAGCATTTGAAGTAAGTCGGATATGTAACCAGTTGCCCTGAATGAGTTTCATTTGGGGCATTTCTTTTGTCAGGAGATGACGCCACATGCGTCATTCCAGTAGCCGACGAGTATAGCATGTGTCATCTTATTATGGTGAAATGACTAATTTTTCATGCCCTCTTCCAGTATACCCGGAACTG
>ERZ1673749.492-NODE-492-length-43424-cov-9.129932_pt1 | contig 43424 bp, 47 predicted proteins | sample MGYA00580204_ERZ1673749 | MGnify/ENA primary metagenome ERZ1673749 (study PRJEB41218, sample SAMN15661745) | gut metagenome | host: Homo sapiens | place: Canada: London | collected 2015-08-20/2019-03-30 | study: EMG produced TPA metagenomics assembly of...
CGGTTTGTCCACCATGTCGCGACTGAGTTGTCAACTATGTCGCGACTGAGGACAAGAGTGCCCCAGAGAGGAATCGAACCTCCGACACCGGCTTTAGGAGAGCCGTGCTCTATCCACTGAGCTACTAGGGCAATAGTGCGAGAGTACCGCACCTGCGCGCGGCACTGAAAATCAGCTGCGACAATTCAGCTGCGCGGTAAATCAGCTGCGCGCTATGCTTCCGCCAGCTCCGCGAACTTCTCGCGCACCGCAGAGGCGGCTGGGTTCGTGGCGTGGGTGCCGTCGGAGTAGAGCACGGTGGGCACGACGCGGTTACCGTCGTTGACGGACTCGACCCAGGCTGCAGCTTCCTCGTTGCCTTTGCCTTCGACGTCGACGAGGTCGTACGGCGTTTCGGTGCGGTCGAGGTTCTTGCGCAGCTTCGCGCAGAAGGGACACCACTCGGTGGCGAAGATAGTGACGTGTGCATTGGTTTCGGGGGTCGCGGTCATGGTTAATTCCTCGTTCTTTCGTATCGTTGGTGCTTGTAGCGGGTCCCAGTCCTGGAAGTCTTCCACTCGCCGTCGCGTACCAGGGTGAATTCGCGGCCCAGGTGGGGCGCGAAAACTGGGTTGGGGAGGGAGGGGGCGACGTGGACGTCGATAAGCGTGAGCGCGACGACGTCGACCTGGTCGAGGGTTGCCTCATAGATCTGGCCGCCGCCCATGATCCAGGCGTCGGTTGCAAGATCCGGCAGGTCGGTTGAGACGACGGCTCCTTCAGACCACGCGCCCGGTTCGCGCGAGCTGAGCACGTGGTTGGTGCGGCCAGGCAGCGGCTTGAAGGGGAGTGACTCCCACGTCTTGCGGCCCATGATAACGGGGTGGCCCATGGTGACCTCTTTGAAGAACTTCAGGTCTTCCGGCACGTCCCACGGCATGTCGGTGCCGGTGCCGATGACTCGGTCGAGCGATTGCGCCCAGATCGCTCCCAGCACTACACCGACACCTGCGCCTTGATCGTCGGGTGCGGGTCGTAGCCTGTGACCTCGATGTCGTCGAAGTCGTAGTCAAAGAGCGACTCCGCCTTGCGCAGTTTGAGCTGCGGGTAGGGGCGCGGCTCGCGGGAGAGCTGCTCGCGGACCTGCTCGACGTGGTCGTTGTAGATGTGGCAGTCGCCGCCCGTCCAGACAAGCTCGCCGACCTTGAGGCCGGCCTGCTGCGCGAACATGTGCGTGAGCAGGGCGTAGGAGGCGATGTTGAAGGGCACGCCGAGGAACATGTCGGCGGAGCGCTGGTAGACCTGCATGCTTAAGGTCCCGTCGACCACGTAGAGCTGGAAGAGTAGGTGGCAGGGCAAAAGCGCCATCTTGTCTAGCTCGGCGACGTTCCAGGCAGACACGATGTTACGGCGCGAATCCGGGTTCTCTTTCAGTGTGCGCAGTGCCTCCGCGATCTGGTCCACGTGCGCTCCGTCCGGGGTGGGCCAGGAGCGCCACTGCACGCCGTAGACCGGGCCGAGCTCGCCGTTCTCGTCGGCCCACTCGTTCCAAATGCGGATGCCGTTGTCCTTGAGCCAGGAGATATTGGACTCGCCGCGCAGGAACCAGAGCAGCTCGCCGACCACGCCTTTGAAAAAGACCTTCTTGGTGGTCAGAAGCGGGAAAGAGTCGGCCAGGTCGTAGCGCAGCTGGCGGCCGAACAGGCTCACCGTGCCGGTGCCGGTGCGGTCGCCCTTGGCCTTGCCGTGCTCGGAGATTTCGCGCAGTAGATCCTCGTACGGGGTGGGGATCGTCACTGAGCGACCCCCTCAAAGCTGCCATGCTCCTCGTAGTACTTTGCGCAGGCGGCGAGCACGTCGTCGGCGATCTCCGGGCGACAGATCACCATGTCGGGCACGTAGGTGTCCTCGTTGTTAAAGCGCATTGGCGTGCCGTCGAGGCGGGAGCAGTGCAGGCCCGCGGCCAGGGATACGCCGACCGGAGCGGCCTGGTCCCACTCGTACTGACCACCGGCGTGCACGTAGGCGTCGTAGTCGCCCAGGAGCACGTGCATAGCCTTCGCGCCGGCGGAGCCGACCTTCGCAGTTTCGAACCCGAGGGCGTCGGCGACGGCGTCGGCCACGGCCGGCGGGCGGTTGCGCGAGATGGCAATCTTGCCGGCGAAGGGGCCGGAGACGTGGCGTACGTCCGAGGACTTAAACACCACGCCCAGGTCCGGCAGGCCGACGGCCGCGTGGATGGGCACGCCGTCTTCCACCAGGGCGATGTGCACGGCCCAGTCCTGGCGACCGGTGGCGAATTCCTTGGTGCCGTCAAGCGGGTCGACGATCCAGACGCGGTTGTTGTCCAGCCGCGAGTGGTCGTCCGCCGCCTCCTCGGACAAGAATGCGTCGCCCGGGCGGTGCTGCTCGAGTACCCGCGCGATCCAGTTCTGGGCCAGGTCATCGCCTGCCTCGCCCAGCTCGCGCCCTCGCAGCAGGCCGACGCCGCGGATCCCCTTGAGGATCTCGCCGGTGCCTTGGGCAATCAGGTTGGTCAACCGGGAGTCAGAATACTGCGCAGTCATAGTTCAAACACTACCGCAGTTTGCGCCCCCGTTATCCTTAACTTCTATGAGCACGGCGATCCTCGAGCGTTTCCACCCCCAGGTGTCCACCTGGTTCAGCGAGGTCTTCGCCGCACCCACTCCAGTCCAGGAAGGCGCGTGGCGCGCGATTGCCGACGGCGAAAACGCCCTCGTCGTCGCCCCGACCGGCTCCGGCAAGACACTCGCGGCCTTTCTCTGGTCGCTGAACTCGCTCGTTGAGCGCGCAGGCCAGCAGGCATTGCCTATCGACGGTGCGCAGACCTCCACCCACGGCGGCGTGCGGGTCCTTTACATCTCTCCGTTGAAGGCGCTGGGCGTGGACGTGGAGAACAACCTGCGCGCCCCGCTCGGCGGGATTGCCCGCGTCGCCCAGCGGCTGGGCCGCGACATGCCGGAGATTTCCGTGGGCGTGCGCTCGGGCGATACCCCGCAATCGGAGCGCAACCGGCAGCTGCGCAAGCCGCCGGACATCCTCATCACCACCCCTGAGTCGCTCTACCTCATGCTCACCTCCAAGGCGGCGGGCATTTTAAAAACGGTCGACACCGTCATTGTGGACGAGATTCACGCGCTGGCCGGCACGAAGCGTGGCGTACACCTTTCGCTCTCGCTCGAGCGCCTGCGGCGGCTCGCAGGCAACTTCCAGCGCATTGGCCTGTCCGCCACCGTGCGCCCGCTCGAAGCGGTGGCGAACTTCCTTGGCCCGAAGACCACCATCATCAACCCGCCCGCGAAGAAGCGTTGGCAGCTCGACGTACACGTCCCGGTGGAGGACATGTCGGATCTGCCGGTGCCGGAGGACGCGTCGACAATTGGCGAAGCGGTGATTGAAGGCGACGTCGAGACGCTTGCGACCGAGGCTCCGCCGGGGACAACCTCCTCGATCTGGCCGCACATCGAGCGCGCGGTGTACGAGGAGGTGATGGCGCACCGCTCGACCATCGTGTTCGTGAACTCGCGGCGTACGGCAGAACGGCTGACGAGCCAGCTCAACGAGCTGTGGGCGAAAGCCCACGACCCGGAGGCGCTCTCGCCTGAAACACGGCGCCCGCCGGCGCAGCTGATGAAGTCGGTAGACACCGCAGGGCACGCCGCCCAGGTCATCGCGCGCGCCCACCACGGCAGCGTATCTAAAGACGAGCGTTTACAGACCGAGACGATGCTCAAGGAAGGCTCGCTGCGCGCGGTGATCGCGACTTCCTCGCTGGAGCTGGGCATTGACATGGGCGCGGTGGACCTGGTCATCCAGGTGGAATCGCCGCCCTCGGTCGCCTCGGGGCTGCAGCGCGTCGGCCGCGCCGGGCACACCGTGGGTGCGATATCCGAGGGCAGTTTTTACCCCAAGCACCGCTCCGACCTGGTGCAGACGGCGGCGTTGGTGCCGCGAATGCGCGAAGGCGCGATCGAGGAGTTGCGCACCCCGCGCAGCCCGCTCGACGTGCTCGCGCAGCAGACGGTAGCCGCAGTGGCCTACGAGGATGTGGACGTGGACGAGTGGTTCGACACCGTGCGCCGCGCCTGGCCCTACCGTGATTTGGCGCGCGAGGTGTTTGACTCCGTGATCGACCTGGTCACCGGCGTGTACCCCTCGACGGACTTCGCGGAGCTTCGGCCCCGCGCCATCCTGGAGGGCACTACGCTGAAGGCCCGGCCGGGCGCGCAGCGTGTCGCCGTGACGAACGCGGGTACGATCCCGGACCGCGGCATGTTCGGCGTCTTCCTCGTCGGCTCGGAGGAGGGGGAGAAGGCCCCGAGAAGGGTCGGCGAGCTGGACGAGGAGATGGTCTACGAGTCCCGCGTGGGCGACGTGTTCACGCTCGGCGCGTCGTCCTGGCGCATCGAGAACATCACCCGCGACCAGGTACAGGTCACACCCGCGCCGGGGCACACCGGCCGCCTCCCGTTCTGGAACGGCGAGGGCCCAGGTCGGCCCTATGAATTGGGGAAGGCGTTGGGGGCGTTTCGTCGACAAGCGCGCGCGGGCGAGGGTATCGATGCCTCGCTCGACGAGTTTGCCCGCGACAACCTCGTGCGCTACCTCGAGGAGCAGGAGGAGGCCACCGGCATTTTGCCGGATGAAAAAACACTCGTGCTCGAGCGCTTCACCGACGAGCTGGGCGACTGGCGCGTGGTCCTGCACACCCCCTTCGGCAAGGGTGTGAACGCCGCTTGGGCGCTGGCGACCGGCTGGCGGGTGGCGCAGGAAACCGGCATGGACGCCCAGGCCGTGGCAGGCGACGACGGCATTGTGCTGCGCCTGCCGCAGGGGGAGAAGGAGCCGGACGCCTCGCTCTTCCAATTCGACGCCGACGAGATCGCCGACATCGTCACCGAGCAGGTGGGCAACTCCGCGCTGTTCGCCTCCCGCTTCCGCGAGTGCGCCGCCCGCGCCCTGCTTTTGCCGCGCCGCAACCCCGGCAAGCGCGCGCCCCTGTGGCAGCAGCGCCAGCGCGCCGAGCAGCTTCTCGACGTCGCGCGCAACTACCCATCCTTCCCCATCATCCTAGAGACGGTCCGCGAGTGCCTCCAGGACGTCTACGACCTGCCGGCGCTTAAGGAGGTCGTGCGCGAGATCGCCACGCGCGGCATTCGCATCGCGGAGGTGACCTGTGATCAGCCGAGCCCGTTCGCCTCCTCGCTGCTGTTCAATTACACCGGCGCGTTTATGTACGAGGGCGACACTCCGCTGGCAGAGAAGCGTGCCGCGGCCCTGTCACTCGACCCGTCACTTCTGGCCAAGCTCCTGGGCAACGTGGAGCTGCGCGAGCTCTTAAGCGCCGAGGTGATTGCGGAAACCGATGCGAAGCTGCGCCGCCTCGGCCGCGCGAAAACGAGTGAGCAGTTCGCCGATACGCTGCGGATGGTGGGACCCGTGGCCGTCGAAAAGCTTGCGGACTACACCGAGGTTCCCCTACCCACACTGGAGGACAACCTGGCCGGGCGGGTGATGCGGGTGCGCATCGGCGGGCGCGAGCACATCGCGCAGACGCTCGATGCCCCGCTGCTTCGCGACGGCCTGGGCATCCCCGTCCCGCCCGGTGTCGCCGCCCAAGTCGCCACGATCCCCGACGCGCTGCAGCAGCTGGTGGGGCGCTGGGCGCGCACGCGCGGACCCTTTACCCTGCGCGACCTGGCAGACGCCTTCGGGCTCGCCGTCGGCGCCGCCTACGAACCCCTGCAGCGGCTGGTGGACCAGGACAAGGTGATCCCCGGGCGCTACCGGCAGGGCGTGGACGAGGAAGAATACGTTGCCGCCGAGGTCTTGCGCATCATCCGCTCGCGCTCGCTGGCCGAGGCCCGCGCGCAGACGCAGCCGGTGACCCAGTCCGCCTTTGGGCGCTTCTTGCCGGCCTGGCACAACGTAAGCGCGTCCGGGGTAAGGCCAAGTTTAAGAGGCGCGGACGGCGTATTTAGCGTGCTTGAGCAGCTCGCCGGGGTGCGCCTGCCTGCAAGCGCGTGGGAGTCGCACATCCTGCCCTCTCGCGTCGGGGATTACTCGCCGGTGATGCTGGACGAGCTCACGGCCTCCGGCGAGATCCTCATCGTCGGCGCGGGCAAAGCAGGGGCGCGCGACCCGTGGATCATGCTGCTGCCCGCTGACTACGCCGAGCAGCTCCTGCCGCAGGCTGAGGAACCGCAGCTGAGCCTGACTCAATCGCAGGTGATGGAGCGCGTCCGCGGCGGGGGCGGCTACCTCTTTGCCGACCTGCTCGGGCCTCTCACTGAGCGCACCACAACCACCGACGAACTGCGCGAAGCGATGTGGGACCTCGTCGAGGCCGGCTGCCTTTCCCCCGACTCGTTCGCGCCCATCCGCGCGCGGCTCGCCGGTGGGAAAGGAACATCGGCGCACCGCACGCGCCGCCGTCCGCAGCGCAGCCGCATCCGCTCAGGCCGCACCTCCTTTGCCAACACCACGCCACCCGACATGGTGGGCCGCTGGGCGGCGACCCCACGCGCCGACACCGACGCCACGCGCCGCTCCGTCGCGCTCGGGGAGAGCCTGTTGGAGCGCTACGGCGTGGTCACCCGCGGCTCCGCAGTTACCGAGGACATCCTCGGCGGCTTCGCGCTGGCCTACAAAACGCTCTCCGGTTTCGAGGCCTCGGGTAAGGCCCTGCGCGGCTACCTCATCGAGGGCTTGGGCGCCGCGCAGTTTTCCACCCCGGCGACCATCGACCGCCTGCGTGGGCACGCGGATTCCGACGACGTTCTCGGCTGGCCCTCCGGAACCCGCTCCCCGGACGTCCACGTGGTCGCCGCCACCGATCCCGCCAACCCCTACGGCGCTGCGCTGCCGTGGCCTGCGCAGGGACCGACCCGTGCGGCTGGAGCCATCGTCGTGCTTATCGACGGCCTCCTCGCCGCCCACATCACCCGCGGCGGCAAGACCATGACCACCTTCTTCGAGGGCTTCCCGGAGGGAGTAGGGGACCCCATGCCCTTGGTCGTGGACGCCTTGGCCGAAGCAGTGCAGGCAGGGAGAATGCAGCCGTTGGGGGTGGAGAAACTCAACGGGGGGCCGGCGTTTGGCCTGCGCGACTACGGTGCCCGCGTGACGCACAAGGGCGTCAAGATCGGTGCGAAGGCGGCGGCCGCGCCAAAGCGGCGAGGCAGGAGCGTGGCCGAGGCGCTTGGCGAGCTCGACGGGCCCGCCGAGCGCTTGAGCTTCGACGACTAGCGCGAGCTTCCACAGTAAAAGTCTGCAAAACATAAACTACAAGTCCTGCAAAACGTAAAGTATGATTGCTGCAAAACGTTAAATAGGAGCGAATGTGGATACAAAGCAGCTGGCAGGACGCAGGTACCGACCGCGAATCGTCGATACGCGGCTCGAATTCTTGTTGCAGGCAAGCGGTGCCGTCATCATCGAAGGCCCACGCGGCTGCGGTAAAACGATGACGAGCCTGCATCACTGCGCGTCGTATGCGTTCATCGATGATCCCGCCACAAACCAGATTGCGCAGCTTGCGCCGCAAGCTGTGCTTGAGGGGCCACGCCCGCGGCTCCTCGATGAATGGCAAACTGCTCCTGACCTATTTAATCTCGTCCGGCGTGAAGTGGACGCCGTAGCAGAGCCGGGCCAATTCATCCTGGCTGGCTCGGCAGTGCCTGCGGACGATATCACCCGGCACACTGGGGCTGGCCGGTTTCTCCGCTTGCGCCAGCGCACGCTTACTCTGTTTGAGAAGGCAGAATACTCGCCAACTGTGTCGCTTACTGGATTGTTTGAAGCGCAACAGCTGCAGCCTGATACCAATCAGGTTTCATACGAGCAGGTCATCAACGATTTGCTCATTCCGGGTTTTCCTGGGTACCAAGCGGGCAATGAACACATTGTGCTGACGCAACTGCGTGGGTACCTTTCTGAGGCCGCGCGTTCGGATATGCAGCGCGTGGCGGATCTGCGTATCACTCCGCTCGCTACTGAGCGCCTCATTGCTGCAATTGCGAGGTCTACTGCGGGGGAAGTCGCTGTCTCGACGCTGCGCAAGGACCTGGATTCGGTCAGCCCCGGCATTTCACTGCCGACGGTAAATAAACTTCTGGATAGCCTGCAAAGAATATTTGTCGTAGAAACAGTGCCGGCGTGGGCTCCGCGTCTCCGATCGAAGGCTCGGTTGCGAGTATCTCCGAAGTATCACCTTGCCGACCCAGGGTTGGCGATCGCGGCGCTTGGCGCAACCTCTGCTTCGCTCACGGCGGATCCGGAGACGACCGGTTTCGTCTTTGAGTCTGCGGTAATCCATGATCTCGCCGTAATGGTTGAGTCAATGGGTGGGGCGATTCACCACTACCGGGATTCTAATGGCAATGAGATTGACGCTGTGCTTACGCTTCCCGACGGCCGTTGGGCAGCCGTCGAAGTAAAAACGGGCTTTGGCGGGGTTGAGCGAGGCGCAGCGTCACTCAAGAAAGCGATCGCCTCGATCGACCATGTTGCCGGCCCGCCAACGTTTAGTGCAGTGATTACTGGCACTGGCGTGACCGCGCCCCTTGGCGATGGGGTAGTCACGTTTCCGCTCCACCAACTCCGGCCTTAGCGAGCCTACAATCGCATCATGCCCGAAGGTGATTCCGTCTATCAGCTCTCGAAACGCCTGCAGTGGATGACCGGCCGCGAAGTCACAGCCACGAGTCTTCGCGTGCCCCGCTTCGCCACCGTCGATTTCACCGGCATGACCTGCGAGCGCGTCTGGCCCTACGGCAAGCACCTGTTTATGCAATTCGGCCCGGAAATCCTGCACACGCACCTGAAAATGGAGGGCACCTGGGCCTTCCACCGGGCGGGCCAGCGGTGGAGAAAGCCCGGCCATGCCGCCCGCGTGGTGCTCTCGCTTGCCGACGCCCACCACCCCGACATCGAGCTCGTCGGCTTCTGGCTCGGACTCGTCCGGGTGTTCCCGGCCCGCGAGTACACCCAACAGATGGGGTATTTGGGCCCGGATCTGCTGGCCGCGGACTTCGATCATGCTGAAGCCGTGCGCCGCATTGAGGCGAACCCGGAGCTGGAGATCGGGCGCGCGTTGTTAGACCAGCGCAACCTCGCGGGGATCGGTAACGAGTACCGCGCCGAGATCAACTTTCTGGCGGGGACCCACCCGGCGTTGAAGGTGGGGGAGGTGGACGTCGCTAAGCATGTGGCCCTTGCGCGTCGCTTAATGTGGGCAAACAAAGACTCCCCAGTGCGGGTGACCACGGGGATCAAACGCGCTGGGGAGACGAGCTATGTCTTTGGCCGCAACCGGAAGCCCTGCAGGCGCTGCGGCACCTTGATTACCAAGGGGTTCCTCGGCGGGGAGGGGGACCTAGAGCGGGTGATCTGGTGGTGCCCGCGGTGTCAGCCCGAGCCTTCGGGAAGATGGTAACCAAAGGATGGTAATCAACCGAGTAGTGCCGCATGCGGTGCCGGTGTGTACTCGGCTGATTACCGTTTGGTGGTTACCATCCTGGGGCAGCGTTGTGGCGCAACGTTACTGTGCGGCGGCCTTGCGCTCGTTGATGTCGCGGCGGATGAAGAAGACGAGGAAGCCGACGAGGATGAGGAGCAAGATGACGTAGGCGACCTTGGAGTAGGCGTCGACGTATTCGGTGACTCGCTCCCACTGGTCGCCAAGCGCGTAGCCAAGCGAAACCAGGATAGTGTTCCAGATGCCGGAGCCCAGCGTGGTCCACAGGCCGAAGGTGACAAGGTTCATCCGGTCCAGGCCGGCGGGGATGGAAATCAGCGAGCGGATACCCGGGATGAGGCGGCCGAAGAAGATCGAGGCCTTGCCGTGTCGGTCGAAAAACTCCAGCGAGGCGTCGACGTCGGAGGCCTTGACCAGCCACATCCAGTCGGCGATCTTGCGCAACCGCTTCACACCAAGCCAAGCTCCCACGCCGTAGAGGATGTACGCGCCTACCACGGAGCCGATAATGGACCAGATCAGCACCGAGGCGAAGGTCAGCGAGCCCTGCGCGGCGGTGAAGCCACCGAGCGGCAGGACGACCTCAGAAGGAATCGGCGGGAACACGTTCTCGAGGAGGATGGCGATACCAACGCCTGGACCGCCGAGCACCTCCATAAGGTTGACGATCCAGTCAATGATTGCTTGCACAGATGCTCCTTAGCGCGGTTAATTGAATCAACGCAATATTGTGCCTTACTGAACCTCGAGAGACCAAGTGTGCACTGGCGCGCCCGACTGCTGATTGGCTATGTATTGCCTGAGGACGCGCGCCAACGCTTCTCCCCGCTCCCTCGTGGCTGGCCGCGATTGGGGCGCAATCGCGTTGAGTGCATCGAGCTGCCACATCGCGCCGTTCTGGCGGGTGCGGGCGCGGTGCTCGATGATGCCCAGGTACTCGTCGGCGAGGGTTGAGTCGACGTCGAGAAGCTCGAGGCCCTCGTACGCCAAGGGCAGGAGGTGGTCGGTGACCAGCTCGGTGACGTCGATGGTGCCCAGTGTCGGCCACTGCATCTGTGCCGTCAGACCGTGGCGCGCACCCTCGCGGAAATTGTGTTCCGCCTCGGAAAAGCTCAGGCGCGACCAGACTGGGCGGGTCTGCTCGCTCAGCGTCTTGACCATGCCGTAGTAGAAGGCGGCGTCCGCGATAATGTCCTTGACCGTCGGGCCTGCGGGCAATAGGCGGTTTTCCACGCGGATGTGGGATAGCTCCGTGTTCGGATCGTAGATGGGGCGGTTCCACCGCCAGATTGTGCCGTTGTGCAGGTTGAGGTAGTGCAGCCCGGGGCTGTCGCCTTTCATGAACGGGGCACCGGCCTGCATGCGGCCCTCGGGGATGAGCGGGGAGAAGTAGCGCACATTCTCCTCGAAGAGGTCGAAGACGCTGGTGATCCAGCGTTCACCGAACCAGACCCGCGGGCGCACGCCCTGGTTGATCAGCTCCTGGGTGCGCGTGTCGATGGACTGCTGGAAGACAGGGATCCGGGACTCGTGCCACAAGCGGTGGCCGAGAAACAGCGGCGAGTTCGCGCTCAGCGCCGCCTGCACTCCCGCGATGGCTTGGGAGGCGTTCCAGACGTTGGCGAAGCGGTCGGGAGCAACCTGCAGGTGTAACTGGATCGACGTGCAGGTGGACTCGGTGGCGATGTCCTCGAAGTCGTGGCGGTAGCGCTCCTCCCGCCACAGGTTGACATGCACGAGCTCGCCGCGGGTGTCCATGATGGACTTGCTCAGCCCCGCGTAGCGGTTCTCCGGCGTCATCCACGAGGTTTCCTGGAGGAACTTCGAGGTCATTGTCGGCAGCGTGCCGATCATGGCGACCTGGGAGCCGGCTTCCGACGCCGCAGCGTGCACCGCGTCGAGGCGCTGGGTCAGCCCGCGCTCGAGCTGAACAAGCCCGTCGCCGCCGATCGACATCGGCGGGTGGTTCAGCTCGACGTTGTAGGCGCCGATCTCCGACTGATACTCGTCACCCAAACGCTCCAGCACAGCCTGGTTGTTGGCGTGCGGGGCCATCGTTTCGTCCACCAGGTTCAGTTCGAGCTCTAACCCGATGGTGCCGTGGCTGACAAATTCCGCCTCTTGCAGGTGGCGGTCGAACACCTCAAGTTCGTCCTCGAGGCGGCGGCGGTACACCGAGCGCTGGCGCGGGGTGTACGAGTCCGAGGAGATCTGCTCGCCCATCGTGCGTGACCTACTTCTTGCTCCGGTACCAGGAAATGAGCGCGTCGGTGGAGGCATCGCCCGTGTCCGGGGTTTCCGCGCCGGCGACTGCGGCGGCCAAATCATTGGCCTGCTGCTTGCCCAGCTCCACGCCCCACTGGTCGAAGGAGTTGATGTCCCAGATCACGCCCTCGGTAAACACGATGTGCTCGTAGAGTGCGATCAGGGTGCCCAGGGTGAAGGGCGTGAGCTCTTCGGCCAGGATCGTGGTGGTCGGGCGGTTGCCCGGCATGACCTTGTGCGGGGCAAGTTCGGTGCTCACGCCTTCCGCCTCGATCGTCTGCTGGTCCTTGCCAAAGGCGAGCACCTTGGTCTGGGCGAAGAAGTTGCCCATGAGCAGGTCGTGCATCGAGCCCGTGCCGTCGGCGGTGGGGAAGTCCTCCTTGGGGCGCGCGAAGCCGATGAAGTCAGCCGGAACCATGGTGGTGCCCTGGTGGAGGAGCTGGAAGAAGGCGTGCTGGCCGTTCGTGCCAGGCTCGCCCCAGTAGATCTCGCCGGTGTCGTAGGCGACCTGCGTGCCGTCGTGGCGCACCGACTTACCGTTGGACTCCATGGTCAGCTGCTGCAGGTAGGCAGGGAAGCGCGAAAGGTCTTCCGAGTAAGGCAGGACCGCGTGGGTCTGCACGCCGTAGAAGTTGCGGTACCACACGTTCAACAGCCCCATCAGCGCTGGGACGTTGCGGGAAAACTCGGTGGTGCGGAAGTGCTCGTCCATCGCGTGGAAGCCCTCGAGCATGCGCATAAAGTCCATCGGGCCGATGACGGCCATGAGGCTCAAGCCGATAGCGGAGTCCATTGAGTAACGGCCGCCGACCCAGTCCCAGAAGCCGAACATGTTGGCCGTGTCGATGCCGAATTCGGCGACCTTTTCCTCGTTCGTGGAGACCGCGACGAAGTGCTTGGCAATCGCGCTCTCGTCGCCGTCGAACTGGTCAAGCAGCCAACGCTTCGCCGCATGCGCGTTGGTCAGCGTCTCCTGGGTGGTGAAGGTCTTCGAAGCGATGATGAACAGGGTCTCTTCCGCATTGCAGCGGTCCAGCACCGCAGCCATATCAGCTGGATCCACGTTGGAGACGAACTCGGCGGTAATGCCGGCGGTGGCGTATGCGCGCAGCGCCTTCGTCGCCATCGCGGGCCCCAGGTCGGAGCCGCCGATACCGATGTTGACCACCTTCTTAATCGTGTGTCCGGTGTGCCCGAGCCATTCGCCGGAGCGCAGCGCCGAGGCGAAATCGCGCATCCTGCCGAGCACCTCGTGGACGTCAGCGGCCACGTCCTGGCCGTCGACTTCCAAGTCCTTTTCGGCCGGGAGACGCAGCGCGGTGTGAAGCACGGCGCGGTCCTCGGTGTTGTTGATGTGGTCGCCGCTAAACATCGCCTCGATCTTCTCGGCCAGGCCTGCTTCCTTTGCCAGGTTGGTCAGGGCGTCGAGCACGGTGGCGTCGATAAGCTGCTTGGACATGTCCACATGCAGCCCGGCCGCCTCGAAGCTCAGCGTGTTCGCGCGCTCGCTGTCGGCTGCGAAGAGGTCACGCAGCGTGGTTCTCGACTTTTCCGCGTGCAGTTGTTCCAGGTTTTTCCAGGCAGACGTGGACGTAATGTCGGTCATTATTCCTCCAGCAAAGATCGGATCGGATACGCTCCACGGTAGTCAAAAAGCCGCCACCGAGTGGCTCGAGATGTGCATAATGGGGCGCATGAGCATTGTGAAGATCAACGCGATATCTGTCCCCGAAGGGGCCGGCGAGGAATTGGAACGCCGTTTTAGCGCGCGTAAGCACGCCATCGACTCCCAGCCCGGCTTCGAGGGCTTCCAGCTGCTGCGCCCAACCAAGGGCGAGGACCGCTACTTTGTGGTGACCCGCTGGGCTGATGAAGCCGCCTACCAAGCATGGTGGGAGGGGGCAGGCAAAGCCGCACACGGTAGTGCCGACGAGGCGCCGAAGAAACCCGTCTCGCAGAAGGCGGAGCTGCTCGAGTTCGACGTCGTGCTTGACTCGCTCGAGCGCGACTAACGGAGGCTGGCGGGGGCTAGCCGAGTTTCCCGCGGCCGAGGCGCAGCAGGATGCTGGCAAGCGCTGGGCCTTCCTCGCCCAGCTCGTCGCGGAACTGGTTGATGATGGCGACCTCGCGGGTGTGGACCAGCTTGGTGCCGCCCGAGCCCATCCGCGTTTTCCCGATCGCGCGGGAGACTTCCGCGCGGCGCTTGACCGCGTCCAAGATGACCCGATCTAAACGGTCGATCTCTTTGCGGTACTGCTGAATCTCCGCGTCCGATAAGGGGTCGTCGGTGCCGGAGGGCATGCGGACTGCAAAATCGCTCATGGTGTTGCATTATGCCACGCCACTCAGCCTGCCTTTGTCCCACCAGGATGTTCGAACAGGCGCGGGGTGTGTGTTTGGGCGGTGGGTACGCTGAGATGCATGACTGATCTCACCCTCGGACTCAACCCCCAGCAGCAGGCAGCCGTGCAGCACGAAGGCTCCCCGCTGCTCATCGTCGCCGGCGCGGGCTCCGGCAAGACCGCGGTGCTTACCCGCCGTATTGCCTACCTATTACAAGAGCGCGGGGTGGCACCGTGGCAGGTTTTAGCCATTACCTTTACCAACAAGGCCGCCGCCGAGATGAAGGAGCGCGTGGCGCAGCTTGTCGGGCCTGAATCGGAGCGCATGTGGGTGGCAACCTTCCACTCCGTGTGCGTGCGCATCCTGCGCCAGCAGGCGCAACTTGTGCCGGGACTGAACACGAACTTCACCATCTATGACGCGGATGATTCACGCCGCCTATTGTCCATGATTGCGAAAGACTTCAGCCTTGATCTGAAGAAGTTCTCGGCGCGGACGCTGGCCAACGGCATTTCCAACCTGAAAAACGAGCTCATCGACCCGCAGGAGGCGCTGGAGACGGCGGAGCGCACTCGCAATCCCTTTGAGACGACTGTGGCGAAGGTCTTCGCCGAGTACCAGCGGCGGCTGCGCCAGTCCAACGCCTTGGATTTTGATGACTTGGTGGGGGAGGTCGTGCGCATCTTCAAGGAGCACCCGCAGGTCACCGAGTACTACCGCCGCCGTTTCCGCCACGTGCTGGTCGACGAGTACCAGGACACCAACCACGCGCAGTACGAGCTCATCCACACGCTCGTGGGCACGGGCCCGGATGCGCCGGAACTCGCCGTGGTGGGGGACTCGGACCAGTCCATTTATGCCTTCCGCGGGGCGACGATTCGCAACATCGAGGAATTCGAGCGCGACTACCCCAACGCCCGCACCATCCTGTTGGAGCAGAACTACCGCTCCACGCAGAACATTTTGAGCGCGGCGAACGCCGTCATCGCCCAAAACGAGGGCCGCCGCCCGAAGAAGCTGTGGACGGACCACGGCGCCGGGGAGAAGATCACCGGCTTCGTCGCCGACAACGAGCACGACGAGGCCCGCTTTATCGCCGGCGAGATCGACCAGCTCGCGGACAACGGGGTGCCGTACTCGGACATGGCGGTGATGTACCGCACCAACAGCGCCTCCCGCGCGCTCGAGGACATCTTTATCCGCTCCGGCATCCCGTACAAGGTCGTCGGCGGCACGCGCTTTTACGAGCGCCGCGAGATCCGCGACATCGTCGCCTATATGAAGGTGCTGGATAACCCGGACGACACGGTCAGTCTGCGCCGCATCGTCAACGTGCCCAAGCGCGCGATCGGCGACAAGGCACAGGCGATGGTCGCGCTGCACGCAGAGAATCAGGGGATCAGCTTTGGCCAAGCGCTTGTCGACGCGGCGTCGGGGAACGTCGACATGATCAAGTCTCGCGGCAAGAACGCCATCGCCGGCTTTGTGGAGCTCATGGACGGGCTGCGCAAGGAAATGCCGGAGATGCGCAACGAGGTCACCGGCATGCCGGATCTGGGCCAGCTCGTCTCGCGGATCCTGGATGCCACCGGATACAGGGAGCAGCTCGAAGCCTCGAACGACCCGCAGGACGGGGCACGCCTGGATAACCTCAACGAGCTGGTTTCCGTCGCGCGCGAGTTCTCCTCCGAGGCCGCAAACCAAATCGCGTACATGTCAGACGAGGAGCTTGACTCCGTCATGGAAGAAGGGGAGCCCGCCCCCGGCTCCCTGCAAGCCTTCTTGGAGAAGGTGTCGCTGGTGGCGGACGCGGACCAGCTGCCGGACAACGAGCAGGGGGTCGTGACCATGATGACCCTGCACACTGCGAAGGGCTTGGAATTTCCCACCGTGTTTGTCACTGGCTGGGAGGACGGCCAATTCCCGCACCTGCGCGCCCTGGGCGACCCGGACGAGTTGGCCGAAGAGCGGCGTTTGGCCTACGTGGGCATCACCCGCGCCAAGCAGCGGCTGTACCTGACCCGCGCGATGCTGCGCTCCTCCTGGGGCAACCCGGTGACCAATCCCGCCAGTCGCTTCCTCGCAGAGGTCCCGGAAGACCTCATCGACTGGCGGAGAACCGAGCCTGCAGGCGGTTCCGACGCGTGGGGTCAGCCCGCGCCCATCGGCGGACAGCGTACCCACCGCCGCCCAAGCGCCGGCCGCGGCGGCGGTGTCCGAGTGCACAAGGACTTGGACCTCGCGCCGGGCGACCGCGTCAACCACGCCAAGTATGGGCTTGGCACTGTGCTGACGGTGGAGGGCACCGGTGTGCGCGAGACGGTAACGGTGGATTTCGGCTCCTCGGGCACCGTACGTCTCATGCTCATCGGCGGCGTGCCGATGGAGAAGCTCTAGCGGCTTAAGCAGCTTCTTAAGCGATCCGGATGCCCTGCTGCGCGAACCAGCCCACAGGGTCGACCTGGTTGACGCCGTCCGGCTTGATCTCGAAGTGGAGGTGCGGGCCGGTGGACTGGCCCTCAGAGCCGATCTGCGCGATCTGCTCGCCGGCGCGCACGCGCTGGCCGACGGCAACGTTGTAGTGCGCCATGTGGCCGTAGACGGAGACCTCGCCGCCGTCGTGCTTGATTACTACCCAGTTGCCGAAGCCCTGCGCGGGGCCCGCGTTGATCACGGTGCCGTCCATGGCGGCGTAGATTGGGCTGCCGAGGCTGTTCGCGATGTCGATGCCGCGGTGCATCGCCCCCCAGCGCTCGCCGTAGCCGGAAGTAAACGTGCCGGTTGCCGGGGTGACCACCGTGCGGCCGTCCGCGGTGCGGCCGCGCTGCATTTTCACGCCGCCCGCGCCGTTGTTGGGGGAGAACTGGCTGCTGATTTCCTGGCCGAGGGCGCGTGGGTCGTAGACGATGTTGTAGTCGCCCACGGTCAGCGTTGCTCCGTTGCTCAGGATGGAGTCGGCGGCGTTTGCGAGATGTTGCACTGCCTCCTGCTGTGTGGCGACGGGGGCGCCGTTGAGCGTGATCGCGGGGGCGGCGAGTGCCCGCGCGGGGGACAACGCGAGCGCCGCGACGATAACCGCGGGGAGCAGGCGACGATGCATGTGCTTCAAACCTTTTCTCTTAGGAAAGCGAATACCGCGTTAGAATCTAGCGCGCATTCCCTGCCCAAGCAACGCTCTGACGTGCGAGTTTGTCGAATGGGTGTGTCATTTTTCACTGTTGCTGCAGGCCAGCCCGCTGTTACTAGAGTGAAAATTGTTATAAAAGTGACGCGGGTCGGGGGTGGTGAGGGCCCGGTGCTGAAGCACGAAAAATCGCCCCGGCAACGATGCCGGGGCGATTGTGAAGCCGTCTTAGAGCTGGATGCCGCGCTGTGCCAGCCACGGGGCCGGGTCGACGGCGTTGGTGCCGTCCGGGTGGATCTCGAAGTGGAGGTGAGAGCCGGTAGAAAAGCCGAGGCTGCCCATGCCGGCGATTTTCTGCCCGGCGGTAACCCGCTCGCCAACAGCAACGTCGAGGCTCTGCATGTGGCCGTAGACAGAGACGGAGCCGTCGTCGTGCTTGAGGCGGATCCAGTTGCCGTAGCCCTGGGCCGGGCCGGAGTCAATCACGGTGCCGTCCATCACGGCTAGGATCGGGGTCCCGGGTGCGTTGGCGATGTCGACGCCAGAGTGGAAGGAGCCCCAGCGGGGGCCGAAGCCGGAGGTGAATGCGCCTTCTGCCGGGCGGGCGACCTGCGGTGCGCGAGCGGCCTCATCGGCCTTTGCCACCTCGTCGGAGTGGGCGACGGCCTTGTCCAGCTGGTCAGCCAGGTTGACGACCGGCTTGTACTCGGAGATCGCCAGGATCTGCGGGGCGGTTTCGAGGGCGGAAGCGGCATCGTCGACAAGCTGATCGGTATCTGCTGCCAGGGCGACGTTCGCGTCGGTGGCGGGAGTGCCTTCGGAAGCGAGCGTTGCTGCCGCTGCGCCGCTGAGGCCAGCGGTGGAGACTGCGCCAGTTGCCACGGCCACCATGGCGACGCGACCCTTGTTCGGCGTCTGCTTACGGTGCTTGCCGCCCTGCTTTGATGCGCTGTACATAGGTCCCCTTAGAGAGTCCGACTCCGTGACCGCTCCGGGCCCGGATTGTAATCTTCCTGTTATCTACGAGAGGTTACTGTAACGAATTGGTCTCAGCATGGCAACTGGGTTCCTAAAAATTTTCTTAATCGTTTGCCACCACACTTTTTGTTACACATCCGGGTGTAGCGGGCCAGAGGAGTGTTGTACTTCGGGCGGCGCGAGCTGAGGTGGCAGAGTTAGTGAGCGATGAGCACGAATTCAAATCCACGGTCCGCCCCGTCGTCACGCGCGCGCAGCGAGAGTCGCACCCGCGATCGCGCTGCAGCGCGGAGCCGCGTGAAAGCGCGAGCGCAGCGTGTAGAGCGCGCGCCAAAACGCGACAACCGCAAGGCGCCGGAGACCTGGCAGGAGCGTATCCGCCACTACTTCGCTTTCGCGGTAGTGCCGAACGCGGTGCTCGCACTCGGTGCCATCGCGGTATGCTTCGCAGTCTTGCTTATCGGCGGCTGGCCGCTGCCGTATCTGCCGCTGACCATTGGCGAGTTCTGGCTTGTCGGCCACGGCGTGCCAGCCACCATCGACGGTGTGACCCTGGGCGCGGTCCCACTCCTGCCCGCGATCGGCGTTGTCGCGCTGGTGGCAACGCGGGTGCGGGCGGCCACCGAGCACCGCGTGAGCATCCTCGACCTCTGGGCGCTGCTCGGGCTGACCCTGTGCATCCCGCTCGTACTTTCCGCAATCGCGCTGTTTATGGTCGCTGATGCCTCGAAGGTGTACCCCACCAGTGCTCCCTCGGTGGTGCAGGCGCTGGGCTATCCGCTCGCGCTGCACTTCATCGGTTTTTGCTTCGGGCTGCGCGCCGTGCTGTGGCGCGCGCTGGCCAAGCGCGTAGCCGTCCCGCCAATGCTTGTCGACGCCGCGCTGCACGCCGCGAACGCCACCCGCAACCTGCTCGCCGCAGGTGGTGGTGTCTTTCTGCTCCTTCTGGCGTGGAATTACCAGCGCGTTGGCGAGCTGGTTGGAAGCTACCCCAACCTCGGGGTCACGGGTGGGATCTGGCTCGTGCTGGCGTGCGTGCTCTACCTGCCCAACGCCGCGATCGCCACGCTCGCGGTCCTGCTTGGCGGCGCCTTCGAATATGCCGGCGTGGCAACCTCGCTGTTCGCCACCGGCAACGTGGCGCTGCCCCCGCTGCCGTTGCTTGCTGCGGTGCCTGCGTCCGTCCCGGCGTGGGCACCAGTGGCTATGGTGATCCCGGCGGCAGTGATTGTGGCGTCGCTGTGGAGGGTGCGCCCGAGCCTTGCCGTAGCGGGCGCGATCGGGGCGTGGGGCGGCGTCTACGGGCTCGTGCTTGGCGCTTTTGCTTCCGGCGAGGCGGGTGCCTACGGCAACGTGGGGCCGACCTTCTGGCTGCTCGGTGCGCTGCTGTTCGCGTGGCTGGTGGTCATCGCGGCGCTGGTGTGGTGTGTGGCGTGGGTGCGTGCACGTGGCGTCGACAAGCAAATGGCCCCTGCAGCCGCAAACGCCGAGGGCGACTAAGCTATGGGCCGTGAGTAGCCAACCTTTGTCCGTCGTGGTGCTCGTTTCTGGCACCGGAAGCCTGTTGAAGGCGATTTTGGACGATACAGCAAGTCCCTACCGCGTCGACCTGGTCGTCGCGGATCAACTTTGCGCCGGCATCGAGCGCGCGAAAAACGCCGGGGTCCGCACCGCGGTTGTCCCAATGTCCGCCGATCGGGCGGCCTGGGATAAGGAGCTGGCCCACACTGTGGCGAAGGTGCGGCCGGATGTGGTGGTTTCCGCCGGCTTCATGCGGATCCTCGGGCCCGAATTCCTCGCGGAGTTTGAGGGGCGCGCCATCAATACTCACCCCTCCCTGCTGCCGGCGTTCCCGGGCGCCCACGCCGTTGATGACGCGCTGAGTTACGGCGTGAAAGTCACCGGTTGCACGGTCCACTACGTTGACGCCGGAATGGATACCGGTGAAATCATCGCGCAGCGCGCGGTGCGCGTAGAGGAGGGCGACACGAAATCCACTCTGCACGAAAGAATCAAACAGGCCGAGCGTACGCAGATCGTGGATCTGCTGCGTCGAGCCTCCATTTCCAACGGGAAGGTAGTCTTCAATGGGAATCCAGATTAAGCGCGCGCTGATCAGCGTCTACGACAAGACGGGCGTGGAAGAGCTCGCCCGCGCGCTGGGCGAAGCCGGAGTGGAAATCGTCTCCACCGGCTCCACCGCTAAGCGCATCGCGGACGCCGGCGTGGCCGTGACCGAGGTCGCCGAGCTGACCGGCTTTCCCGAGGTGCTCGAGGGCCGCGTGAAGACCCTCCACCCGCGCGTACACTCCGGCATCCTGGCGGACCTGCGCAAGGACTCGCACGTGGCGCAGCTCGAAGAACTGGGCATCGAGCCTTTCCAGCTCGTAGTGGTCAACCTGTACCCCTTCGAAGAGACCGTGGCCTCCGGCGCGGATTTCGACGCCTGCGTGGAGCAGATCGACATCGGCGGTCCGTCCATGGTGCGTGCCGCGGCGAAGAACCATCCGTCGGTGGCCGTGGTGACCAACCCCGCGCGCTACGCCGAGGTGATCGAGGCCGTCAAGGGCGACGGCTTCGAGCTGGAAGACCGCAAGCGCCTCGCCCTGGAGGCGTTTACCCACACCGCGCAGTACGACGCTGCGGTGTCTTCCTGGCTGGCTGAGCAAATGGATGCTGAATCGGCGGAGGGCGACGCGCTGCGCTACGGCGAGAACCCCCACCAGACCGCCCGCCTGCTCAACGAGGGCTGGGGCATTGCGAACGCAACCCAGTTCGGCGGCAAGGAAATGAGCTACAACAACTACCAGGACGCCGACGCCGCCTGGCGCGCGGCCTGGGACCACGAGCGCGCCTGCGTTGCGATTATCAAGCACGCGAACCCCTGCGGCGTGGCCGTCTCCGACACCTCGATCGCCGATGCACACGCCAAGGCGCACGCCTGCGACCCGGTCTCCGCCTACGGTGGCGTGGTCGCCGCGAACCGCGAGGTGACCGTGGAGATGGCGAAGCAGGTGCAGCCGATCTTCACCGAGGTCATCCTGGCTCCCTCCTACGAAGAGGGCGCAATCGAGGTGCTCAAGGAGAAGAAGAACCTGCGCATCCTTCAGGTCGAGCCGAAGCAGCCGGGCGAGGAGCGCAAGCAGATCTCGGGCGGCTGGCTCGTCCAGGAGCGCGACGCCTACCAGGCCGAGGGCGACGCCGCTGAACATTGGAAGCTGGTCGCGGGCGAAGCCGCCGACGAGCAGACCCTGGCTGACCTGGAGTTCGCGTGGCGCAGTGTGCGCTGCGTGAAGTCGAATGCGATTTTGATCGCCGACAACGGGGCGTCGGTAGGCATTGGCATGGGCCAGGTCAACCGCGTCGACTCCGCCAAGCTGGCCGTCGACCGCGCCAACACCCTGGACGAAGGCAAAAACCGCACCAACGGCGCAGTTGCCGCCTCCGACGCCTTCTTCCCCTTCGCGGACGGTTTCCAACTGCTCGCCGATTCCGGCGTGAAGGCCGTGGTGCAGCCCGGCGGTTCCATCCGCGACGAGGAGGTCATCGCCGCTGCGGAGGCAGCCGGCGTGACCATGTACCTCACCGGTACGCGCCACTTCGCGCACTAAATCGCCGCTTTTCGACGCCGCGTGGCCCACTCCGGGTCACGCGGCGTTTGCATAGGCTGTGTGTCCTTTCCTGCTACCATGCACGTGTCCAGTACTTCTTAAGCAAAGGAGCGGCCCGTGTCTTCCCAGCTCTCTTCCCAGCCCTGGGCAAAGCAGATTATCGCTGCACTGACGGCGATGGGCATTGCCTTGCCCGTGGTCCCGCGCGTGGAGGAGCTCCCCGTCATCGGTGACGCGTACGTGCAGGCCTACAACAACCTGCCGGCAAACATTAAGCAGCAGGTACCGCCGCAGTTGCGGCCCAAGCAACCGGGGCAGGAGAAGAAAGCCCCGGCAAAACCCGCGCCGGTTGCGCCTGATGCGCAGGCGAAGCTGCATCAGCTGGTCAAAGACGTGGTGGGGCGCCACGGGGGGCGAGCCGCTATTTCTGTGGCGGGTGCGGGCAGGCAGATTACGGTGGGGGACAACCGGGCGGAGCCCGCGTTTTCCACCATGAAGGTGCCGCTGTCGATCGCCGCGCTGCGCCAGAACCCCGCGTTTGCCGGCGACGTGCGCCTGGCCGTCACCGTTTCAGACAACCCGGCGGCGCATCGCATGTTCGCACAGGTGCCTGCTTCGGCCTACGCCGGCGTGATCGCCGAGGCTGGCTCAAAGACCACTACGCCCGCCGGTTACGAAATGGGCACGCTGTGGACGACCGCAGACCAGGCCCAGTTCGCCTCCGGCTTGCGCTGCGTACGCGGCCATGAACCCGTACTGGACCTGATGGGGCAGATCACCCGCGACCAGCGCTGGGGGCTTGGCCAGATCGGCGGCGCGCGCTTCAAGGGAGGCTGGAATGTGCACGAGGGCGGCTACCTTGCGCGCCAGTTTGGCCTGGTCCCAGGGCCGAACGGCGACATTGCCGTAGCAATTACCGCGTACAGCAACGGCGGCTACGCCGAGAGTACGCAGATGCTCAACGAACTCGCACGCGGCATTGAGGGAATGCGCGGCGGTTTACCAACCTCACGCTGCTAACCTCTCCTGAGATCCGAACGGAGACAAGCGCGCTGACGAAGAGCGCGGAGGAAGGCGGTAGCGCGTGGTCGACCCCGAAACGCATCAGGGCGACGACCCGCCTACCGCAGAGCTTCCTGCACTCTCACCTGGGGACGCCAACGAGCAGGATGTGCTGTGGGAGGACGATACGGACGAGGAACCCTCTTCCCTAACCACCGGGGTCTGGGTCGTCGGAGGGATAGTTGCGCTCGCGGCCCTCGTGATTGGCGTACTTCTCGCAGCCTCCGCCACGAGCCTTGCCAAGGGCGGGAAGACACCCGACCCTGTGACGAACACTGTCGTGGTGACGTCTACGCGACTGACTGAAGTGACCACGACGCGAGTCGTGACAACGCAGCCACCAACCTCTTCAAAGACTGCGACGAAGAAGAGCAAGACGAAAAAGACCACGTCGAAGAAGAGCACGTCGAAGAAGAGCAAGGCAAAGAAGACAGCTGAAAGCACCACGAGGGGCGGATCGGCTTCAGCCAAGGCGACGACGACAAGTTCGAAAAAGACCACGACACCGACGACACCGACGACGACACAATAGCGCACACACCGCATTGCCGGATATTTTTCCGGTAATGTTCATGGAGTGTCCAGGGTTTGGCTATGATCTACTCGTATCCATGTGCAGACATACCCCAAGGCAGTAGCCGGTATCGAGGGAAAGGCCGAGAGTGAATAGCAATTACGGACAGGGCACCCCCAACCCAGACACCGAGCAGTGGGCAGTCCCTGAAGCCGGAGGGCAGCAGTTTCCTTCCCAGGGGTACCCGCCCCAGCAGTACCAAGCGCCCGCCTACGCGCAAAGTCCGTACCCATACCCGCAGCAGACGACCGGGAAGAATGCAACGCCCTGGGTCATTGCGCTCGCTGGTGTGCTCCTCGCGGCGCTCGTGGGCGTGCTCGCATACATGGGAGGCGCCGGGCTTTTCAGCCGTGGCGGTGGTGACAGTCAAGAACCGGTTGTTGTCACTGAGGTTGAGACACAGACGCTGAATCAACAGGCGCCAGCACAGCAGCAGGCTCCGGCTCCCGAACCTGCCCCAGCGCCTGCGCGGTACTCGTACGGGAACTACTCCGCAGCATCCAGCAAGACCTCGGGGCCATTTGCCGCGAATGTCTATAGCGCATTCGTGGACGCGTATAACAGCACCGGGAGCCCGAATGTGAACGTGGATGTGTATAGCCCGGTGACTGGCAATACCTACACCATGTCGTGCAGCGGCGGCAGCACAGTGTACTGCACTGGCGGTAACAACGCACGCGTCCGGATCTGGTAACGGATGCGTCTCGCGAGCGCAGTAGCGCTGGCCGCAGCGGGGTGCGTGCTCTCCGCCTGCGGCCCCTCTGAGGCACCACCAACAATCGTGGTGACATCAACTGAGTTCGTCGCGCCCCAGCCTGAGTCAGCCCCGTCGCGTACCGGGGCGCCGGAAGTACCTGCCGCCACAGATGCACAGGCGCTTGCCGACGCCGCGGTGCAGGCCGCGTCTGCCTGGGGGACAGCCGGCATTGCCGTCGGTGGAGGTGACGGTATCGTCGCCGCTGGTTTCCAAGATGCGAGCCCTGCGTGGTCAACAATCAAGGTGCCAATCGCTATCGCGGCGCTTCGGGTCGATCACACGGTTGCTGCCGATGCGGTAGCGGCGATCACCTTCTCCGACAACGAGGCTGCGCAGCGATTGTACAGCGTGGCAGGTTCGCAGGGGACGAACAGCGTCATGGCGGAAGCAGGCCTTTCCACCCAGGTCAATACCGCTCCCGTCCGCCCCGAGTTCTCCACGTTTGGGCAAACGGCGCTGAGTGTCCGCGACGAGGCGCTCATGGCCAACGTACTCGCCTGCGTCTCAGGAGCGGGGCAAGTGCTCCAACTCATGGGCCAGGTCGATCCCGCACAGTCCTACGGCTTGGGGACGGTAGGCGGCATGTTTAAAGGCGGCTGGGGTCCGGATACTGCAGGGATGTATCAAGTGCGACAATTCGGTTTCATCCCGCGTACCGACGGCACGTACGCGCCCGTGGCCCTCACAGTGCTGCCGGCAGATGGCAGCTATGAGTCCGGCCAGCGCATGCTTACTGCGATGGCGCAGACGCTGGGGGAGCAGCCCGATGTGCTGACGCCGGCAGGTTGCCAACCGTAGCTGCTAACGCTTCGTCTGACTCGTCTCGCCGCTGACCCTCGCCACCAACTCGAGGGTGCGCTCGCCGCGGCAGGAGGGGAGCTCGGCGTGCAACACGTCGAGCACGGCATCGGCGATCATGACGGAGGGGGCCGGCAGCGCATCGTCGACAAGCGGGTAGGGCGCAATGCCAGTGTTATCGCGCATCTCGATTGCCGCGAGCGTCATGTGGAAGGGCAAGTCAATGCGCGGGTCGTCATCGCCGACGATCTGCGCCGCCAAGTCGCGGTAAATACCCTCCAGCTTCGCACGCGCCTCGTGGTACTCCTGGAACTCTTCCGATTCCAGCGTCGGCAGCTGGTAGAGGCGGCCGATATTCCAATTGGAGGACAAAAGGATGCGCGTCTCCGCAGCGCACAGCGCCCAGAGCTTCAGCGCGGGCGAGGCGTCCGACTCCGCGAGATCTGAAGCCAGATCCAGCGCCGGCTGGATCGTGCCCTTGAGCAGCGTGAGGAAGATGTCGTTCTTGGAGGGGAAGTGGTAATAGAGCGAGGCTTGGCGGATGCCGACGGCCTCCGCGATCTGGTGTGTGGAGGTGGTGGAAAAGCCGCGGCGCGTAAACAACTCCGAAGAAGCGTCGAGGATCTCCTCGCGGGCCGTCTTCCCCCGGCGGCGTGGTCGGTTCTTGCGGGGGCGCCCAACGGTACGCGTCATGCGCTGTTCCTTTTCCATCCAGTCTTCCCTTCAGGTGCCGTATGTGCGTGCCTAGTTTACTGCATGCCACCTTTCATTCGGTTGAAAGGTAGTTTTGCGAGTAAAAGGGCGAGGGCGTGAAAAACGTCCGCCCCGTACGAAAATGTGTACGGGGCGGACGTGTAAGTCGAAAAACTCTACGCTGCTGTCAACCGCTGTTTAGCGAGTGGTGAACGGCAGGAGAGCCATCTCGCGCGCGTTCTTGACTGCGGTAGCAACCTGACGCTGCTGCTGCGGGGTCAAGCCGGTGACGCGGCGGGAACGGATCTTGTGACGATCCGAGATGAACAGACGCAGGGTCTCTACGTCCTTGTAATCGACCTTCTCAATGCCCTTGGCCTTGAGCGGGTTCTTCTTCGGGCGGCGGGACTGCTCCATGCGCGCCTTGCGGTGATTATTGCGCTTCATTGGTCAAATCCTCCTTACCACGAAGACTTACGAACGCCAGGCAGCTCACCACGGTGAGCCATCTCGCGCATACGGACACGGGACAGACCGAACTTGCGGAGGTAACCGCGCGGACGGCCGTCGTGGGAATCGCGGTTGCGCACGCGCGCGGGGGAAGCGTCACGGGGCTGACGGTTCAGCTCGAACTGTGCTTCCAGGCGATCCTCGTCCGAGGTCTCGGGGTTGCGGATGATTGCCTTGAGCTCGTTGCGGCGCTCTGCGTAGCGAGCAACGATTTCCTTGCGCTTCTCGTTCTTAGCGATCTTGGACTTCTTCGCCATGACTTATCGCTCCTCGCGGAATTCAACGTGCTTGCGCACAACCGGGTCGTACTTCTTCAGCGTGATGCGATCCGGGTTGTTGCGCTTGTTCTTGCGGGTGACGTAGGTGAAACCGGTGCCCGCAGTGCTCTTCAGCTTGATGATCGGGCGAATATCGTTACGTGCCATTAGATCTTCTCACCTCGTGCGCGGATCTTTGCCACGACGGACTCGATGCCGTCACGGTCGATGATCTTCAGACCCTTGGTAGAAACGTTCAGAGTAATGGTACGGCCCTCGGAGGGCAGGTAGAACCGGCGCTTCTGCACGTTGGGGTTCCAACGGCGCGAGTGGCGGCGGTGCGAGTGCGAGACGGTCTTGCCGAACTGCGGCTTCCGTCCCGTGACCTGGCAATGTGCCGACATGGGTTGACTTCTTTCTCTTCTGCCGCCCACGCACTGATCACTTGTGAGGATGACGCCACTGACAAAGCGGTGTGAGGGTCCGCGAGAGCGTCGAGTGCAATCGGTTGACGTAGGCGTAAACGTGTACTTCGACAACAGCGAGAGTCAACAATACATGTTTAGTGCCAAATCTCCTAATCTCAGGCGACCGCGCTACCCAGCCACACAGCGAGTGGGGCGAGCACCCACCCGAAGGCGATATACACGCGCCACGGGATGTGTACCCCAGCGCGTGTGAGCTGGCTGTGCCACAGCAGTGTAGCCAGCGAGGCCCAGGGGGTGACCAGCGGGCCGAAGTTCACGCCGACGAGCAGCTGCATCGGTGCATCGGCTTCGAGGAGAAGGTACGCCGGCAGGTTGTTGACCAGGTTCGCAGCAACCGCGCCCGAAAGTGCAGCGGGAGCGTTGGGGTGCAGCGGCGGCAGCAGGGCTACGGCAGATGAGATGGCGACCACGAGCGCCAGCGACTGCCAAGGCACAAGCTCGCTGCGCTTCTCGACGCCTACCGTCAACGCCATCGCCACAGCCCCGACCAGGCTGGTCGCCCAAAAGGGGATTGGAGTGAGTAGTGCGATAATGGTTAGCCCGAGAATCCACATTGCAGCTCCGGGGTTGGGCGGAATACTCGGGGAGTGCTGCTGCTTTTCCGCGGCAAAGATGAAGCGCGCCACGTAGGAAGCGGCGACTGCCACCGCGATGCCGACGAGGGCTGGCCTCCAGGATGCAGCGACAAAGACGTATGTGCCCGAGTAGTGCTTCAGCGCCAAAAGATTGGTCAGGTTGGAGACGGGGAGCAGCATTGAGCCGAGGTTCGCGATCCACACCACTGAAAGTGATAAGGCCGCAACGCTCAGTCCGTTGCGCCGCGCCACTGCCACCGCGAGCGGCGTGAGCATGATCGCCGTGGTGTCCAGGGAGAGGAAAATGGTGACCAGGACGCACAGGAGGAGAAACGCTGGCCACACGAAGTGGGTGCGCTCGATCCACGCGGCGAGTGCCTCGAACACCCCTGCTTGTGCCGCGAGGTTAACCATCGCGGACATCGCACCGGCAAAAACGAGGGCGGGCAGCAGGCGCGCCGTCTCTGTCATTGCGGCAGAGGTGTCCGTCAGTGCCAGGGCGGCGAACAGTACGGCGGCGGCTGCGGGCCAGAATATAGAGGTAAGGCGCACGGTGAAAGAGCTTAGATCCCCAACGCCTTGGCTAGCCTCAAGGCGAGCACCGTACGGTCTCGTGCTTCGAGCTTCCGGAGCAAGGCAGATACGTGGTTTTTCACTGTGCCCTCAGCCAGGAAGAGTGCCCCGGCAATCTCTTGGTTGCTCATTCCTTGTGCGACCATTTCTGCGACGGAGCGCTCAGTCGGGGTAAGGATCGCCAACTGCGGATTCCCCGCAGCGTAGCGGGCGATGCGTGGGTCGAGGACGAGGCCACCTTGGGCGGTAGCGACGATGGCGTTTGCCAATTCTTCCGGGGACACATCTTTCAAGATGTAGCCGGAGGCACCAGCGTCGAGCAGGCTCGCGACCAAGTTCGCGTCGTCAAAGGTGGTGAGTACGAGGACGGGAACGTGAGGGCTGCAGGCGCGCACGACTTCGAGCCCGTCAGTTTTTGGCATGGCGGCGTCGGTGACAACCACATCGACGTCGTAGCGGCTGGCGAGGCTGAGCGCTTCCGCTCCGTCGGTAGTTGTGGCGGCAACTTCAACACGGTCGTCGGTGTCCAAGATGAGCCTGAGGCCGCGCAGGAGCATCTCGTGGTCGTCGATAAGTAGCGCGCGTGTGGTCATGATTTCTCCTTGAAGTGCAATTCGATGCGGAAACCTCCGTCAATGCCGCCGTGGGCGAGCGTATTGATTTCACCACCGAGGCCTGCAGCGCGTTCGCGAAGCGACGTGATGCCGAAAGCTTCCGGCCCAGTCGTGCCTATGCCGTTGTCCGTTACGGCCAGTGTTCGGTCATCAAGCACGATCTGTGCCTTCGTTGCGTGCGAATGGCGCAGCACATTGGTCAGTGCCTCTTGGCAAAAGTGCAGCATGAGCATTCGTTCTTCGGTGGAGTACTTCGCCTGTGGTGTGTGAACAGCGTGAGAAAACTCAACGTCCAAAGAAGTGGTGGCGAAAGACTCCGCCAGATGGGACAGTGCGGACTCGATGTCCTCATCGGGATGCGCGGCAGGTTTCATCGCGCGGACCGTCGCGCGCATCTCTTGTAGAGCCTCCGAGACGCTTGCGCGTGCATGCGCGATCTCACTATCACGCTTTTCCGCGTCGGGGATCCGGAGCGCGTAGTCGAGGCTCAGCCCGATGGTGGTGAGGCGGTGCCCGAGGGCGTCGTGAAGCGTGGCCGCGATCCTTTCACGCTCCTTCGCCACCGCCATGTCCTGCTGGTGCGCCTCGTACCAGCGCTGGCGGGAGACCGTGGAGGCAAGATTCAGGGCTGCCGCAGCTGCGGCAGCGCCGGCGAGCGTTTCAAGCGCGATCTTGCTTACCGGAGCTTGGACCTTGAGCTGCGCGAGAAAAGCAGCCGCGACGATCGCACCTGCGTAGACATACGCCGCCCGCTTGCCCAGACTCATGTGCACTGCCACGACTGCGCACCACAGCACAAGGATGCTGATCGGGTTATTCGCCGTGGCGAAGACGGCGAACGCGCATAGGGAGAAGCACACCGCGGCAACCCTGTGTTCTGTCCTGCGCCACGCCACCCACGCCGCGACGGTGAGTAAGGCGACCGCCAGGAGAATTCCCTTACGCGCGAGCGCCGCTGACGTGAAGTTGATATACAGCAAGATGGCGAACACCAAGATGCTGTCCAAAAGGTAGAGGTGGACGCGGTTCATGGGGCCTAACCTACCGGCTGACACCCGTGACTCGGGTCATGGTTTTTGGTGACCGCATCCACTATTCACGTTCGCGTGCACTCCATAAAGTCGTGCACCATGAATCCAAGAATTCCTGTTAACGCATTCGGTCTCGTGCTTCGCGCCCTTATCGCTATGGGCGTACTCATGGGCGCGAACTTCGCTCGGGTTCCGCTCGCCCCATACGTGGATGAGACCCTCCTGTTCTGCCTCACACCCGTCCTGGTGGTCGCGTTCGTCGTCGTGTGGTTGCGCTACGTTGAGCGTTCCAGCATCAATTGGCGCGGGGCATGGGGGCTTGTCGGCGGCACGCTCGTGGTCGCCGTGCCGATGCTCATAGGGTGGGCGGTGCTCGCGGCGATCCTCGGGCCCGGGCCGACGGTACCTGAAGCAGCTGATGCCGGAGATTACCCGCTGGTCGCAGTCCTGGCGTGGATCCTCGTGCGCGCCTACTTGCTGCAAGGCATCCCCGAAGAGTTGCTCTACCGCGGCTGGCTGTTCGATCTCACGCGGCACCGAGAAACTCTCACCATTGTCTGGACGACTGCCGCCTTCACGTTGATTCACCTGACTTCTTCCGGCGGGCAACAAAGCGCGCTGGACCACCTCGTCTACCTGGCGATGCCCTTCGGGATGTCCATCCTGGGCGCGGCGCTGGTCTACCGCTTTGGCAGCTTCTGGTGGGCTGCAGGCTCGCACGGCGGGATGCACCTCATGCTTGCGGTACTGAGCTTGGCCTATCCGATTGAGCTGGGCAACGTTGCGTGGGTCGTGCTCGGCCTGGCGCAGGCGTTGACTGGGGCGGTGGTGCTGTGGCGTCGAAAAGCAAAAGCACGCGATTAGGAAAAAGAGCCTCGGGGAAGTATAATTCTGCAGGTTGTTCAGCAATCGCTGTGCACTTGACCATTTTCGCACCCAACTCAGGCACGATCCCTTATGAAGTAGGGAACCGACCTGAAGTTCAATCCTGAGGGAGACGAAGTAGATGAAGAAGGACATTCACCCGGATTACCACCCGGTGATTTTCCAGGACGCGAACACGGGCCACAAGTTCCTGACGCGCTCCACCAAGACCTCCGACCGCACCGATACCTGGGAAGATGGCAATGAGTACCCGCTCATCGTCGTTGACGTGACCGCTGAGTCGCACCCGTTCTGGACCGGCGCACAGCGTCTCATGGACACCGCTGGCCGCGTTGAGAAGTTCAACCAGCGCTTCGGTGGCATGGCTCGCCGCAAGAAGAAGACCAGCAAGTAAGGCGTAGAAGGAGGATTTGAGAAATGGCTACACCGAAGTTTAAGAAGTCTCGCGCAAACACCCGCATGCGCCGTTCGCAGTGGAAGGCTGACAACGCGCAGCTGCAGGTTGTCAAGATCGACGGCAAGGAAGTTCGCATTCCGCGCCGCCTGGTCAAGGCTGCTCAGGCTGGCCTGATCGACGTCGAGCAGTTCTAGTTAGCGATATACAGCTTTGCAAACGGCCGGATTCCTAGAAAGGGACCCGGCCTTTTGTGATCTTGTGTACGAAAAGATGATTGATAGGCCATAATAGATTCATGAAAATTTTAGTGGCTGACGACGAGCAGGCCGTCCGCGATTCGCTCAAGCGCTCCCTCCGCTTCAACGGGTACGAGGTATGCCTGGCCCAGGATGGGGAAGAGGCGTTGGACATGATCCGTACCGAGGAGCCGGATCTGACCATCCTCGACGTGATGATGCCCAAACTTGACGGCCTCGGTGTGTGCCGTACCCTGCGTTCTTCCGGGTACGACCGGCCGGTGCTCATGCTGACTGCGCGCGACGGAGTTTCCGACAGGGTCGCAGGTCTTGATGCTGGTGCTGACGATTACTTGCCGAAGCCCTTCGCGCTCGAGGAGCTCCTTGCGCGTGTCCGTTCGCTGCTGCGCCGCGCCCGAGCGGACTCGATCGAAGATAACTCGCACGAGTCTTCGTCGCTCAAGTTCGAGGACCTCTCTTTGAACCCGGAGACGCGCGATGTGACCCGCGGGGCCCGCACCATTTCGCTGACGCGTACGGAGTTTGCGCTGCTGCACCTGTTGATGCAGAACCCCCGCCGGGTGCTGTCGCGCCAGACCATCCTGGAGGAAGTGTGGGGCTACGATTTCCCCACCTCGGGCAACGCGCTTGAGGTCTACATTGGCTACCTACGTCGCAAAACCGAGGCGGCGGGCGAGTCTCGTCTGATTCACACGGTGCGCGGCGTCGGTTACGTGCTGCGGGAGACTGCTCCGTGATCTTGCGGCAATCCGCCGAAACCTACAAGCGTGACCAGGACGCTTGGCAGCTTTCCGACGAGGAGATGCAGCCAGCGCAGTTCCGCAACTCGCGCTTCCTCGGCCTCGGCCTTTCCCTGCGCCAGCAGCTGGTGGTACTCACCGGTGTGATGGTGGCGTTTGCCATCTTGGTCACCGCCGTGGTCAGTTACTGGGCCGCGACGACAGCGATCACCAACTCCATGGACAACGAGCTGGGCATGAAAGCTTACGCCATGGCCCGAGATGCGGAGACGAGTACCGAAGCCGAACTCGAGGCGGAGATTGCGGAATTTAAAAAGTACAACCCGGGTATGAAGGCTGCCGCCTCGCCGGCTGGTTCCAATAAATACTTCGGCGACGCCGTGCCGGTCGGCGGTGACTTCCATTCGGGGAAGGAGGGCGAGCAGCTTTCCACCCGCACCGCTGGTGGGGAGCGTATCTTAGTCCTGCGCCTGGAAAGCGGCGCCGCCGTTGCGCTCGCCGAGCAGATCGATCCCTCGCGGCGACTGCAGGGAAGCTCCGGTGCCGCGCTGCTGGTCATTTTGGGCCTGGGCATCATGATGGCGTGGGCGGTGGCCACGATCGTCGCCGCGGCCGCGCTCTATCCGCTGCGGCGGTTGCACCGCGCGGTGGACGAGGTCACCCGGACCGGGGAGCTGAAACCGCTGCCCGTGGAAGGTGACGATGAGCTGGCGAAGATCAGCGCCTCGTTCAACGAGATGATGCGTACGCTCCAGGATTCTCGCACGCGCCAAACGCAGCTCGTCGCCGACGCGGGCCACGAGTTGAAGACGCCGCTGACCTCTATGCGGACGAACATTGAGTTGTTCATGATGATGTATAAGTCCGGGCATCAGGACATGATCTCGCAAGAGGAGCGCGACAACCTCGAGCGCGATGTGCTCGCGCAGATGGAGGAGATGTCGACGCTTATCGGCGACCTGGTTGACTTGGCTCGCGAGGACTCTCCGAACACTGAGTTTGTCGACCTGCGCTTGGACGGCATTTTGGAAGAAGCGCTGGACCGCGTTCGTCGCCGTCGCCCCGATGTGACGTTCCAATTCAGTGCGGACCCGTGGATCATGCAAGGCGATCACTTCGCCATGGGGCGCGCGCCGATCAACCTCATCGACAACGCCGCGAAATGGTCGCCGCCGGGCGGCACCGTGCGGATTTCGTTGAAGGCGGCCACGACCAAGGCCGTGCTGATTGTCGACGACTCCGGCCCGGGCATCGCCCCGCGGGAGCGCGAGCGCGTGTTCGAGCGCTTCTACCGCGCCCCTGAGTCGCGTGCGATGCCGGGATCCGGGCTGGGGTTGGCGATTGTCAAGCAGGTGCTCGATCGTCACGGCGCGGAGATTTTTGTGGAGGAATCCGACGACGGCGGCACACGTATGCGCGTCGTCTTCCCCGGACGGCTCCCCGCCGAAGACGAGTAACTTGCCCCAGCGCAGCGTACACAGTAAGTGTTCAGGAAGTGTTACGTTGTGTAGGGTCGAGCCTCAAGTCGGCCTGCAGCGCTAGCACGCATAATGGGGCACATGACTTTTCCGGATCAATCGCGCAACCGTCCCGAGTACGAGGGCAACGCAGAAGGCGCGAATCACACCCAGCAGACTGTCTACCACGTTGCGAACCCGCCGCAGCAGGTCTCGTCCGGGAATCGTTTCGGCGCGGGTGCGCTGATTGCAACGGCCCTGGTCGCCTCGCTTGTAGCGGGCGGCGGGGCCGGCTACATCGCCGGTAGCCGTGGCGCGGAGCAATCGGGTGAGTCCTACAATGCGCTCGAGGCGCAGCCTGAATCGGCACGTGACTCCGGTAGCGACGCACCGAAGGCTCCGAAAGGTTCCGTGGAAGACGTGGCGGCCCAGGTGCTTCCCGCGGTCGTCTCCATCATGGTGCAGACACCACGCGGAGGCGCTGAGGGTTCGGGCTCGATCATTTCCTCCGACGGCTACGTGCTGACAAACCACCACGTGGTCGGCGATGCCCAGAGCCCACAATCGCGCATTCAGGTCACGCTGAATGACGGATCGCGGCACGAGGCGACCTACGTGGCCAGCGACGTGAACACGGACGTGGGCGTGATCAAGATCGAAAATGTGAGCAACCTGCCGACGATGCAATTTGGCAACTCGGATCAGCTCAGCGTGGGGCAGGAGGTAGTCGCGGTTGGCTCGCCGCTCGGGCTCTCGGCAACGGTCACCAGCGGTATCGTCTCTGCGCTGAACCGGCCGGTGCGCGCGAACCAGGGCAGTGGCGAAAGCTCGCTCATGGACGGCATTCAGACCGACGCCGCGATCAATCCAGGCAACTCGGGCGGCCCGCTCGTGGATATGCACGGCAACCTCATCGGCATGAACTCCGTGATTGCCTCCCTGTCCGCAGGCTCGTACGGCGGGCAGCAAGGCGGTTCGATCGGCCTCGGCTTCGCAATTCCCTCGAACTTTGCCAAGCGGATCGCGCAGCAACTCATCGACCGCGGTGAGGCCACGCAACCCATGCTCGGTGTGCGGGTCAATGCGCTTGACGACGGCACCGAGGGCGCCCGGGTTGCCTCTGTGGAACCGGGCAGCCCCGCGGAGAAGGCCGGCCTGCACTCCGGTGATGTGATTGTGAAGCTCAACGACCGGCTCATTGACTCGGCGGACGCGCTGATCGCCGCGACGCGTTCACACGACTTCGGTGAGACCGTCACGCTGCAGGTGGAGCGCTCGGGGGAGGCGGAGCCTGTTTCCGTAGATGTGACGCTCAGTTCCGAGTAAGTTAAGGGCTAAGTTTTAGGGCAACGACTCCGGTGCCCGCCGGAGCGGCACGTCGAGGAAGAAGGCTATGGCGAAAACCACGAGTACGACGAAGACACTGGATGCTTTTGACGGCGCGGAGCCGGATGACTCGTTCCTGCGCGCCGTTGAGCTCGCAGAGTCTGCGCCGGTACAATCCCGCGCGATTGTGGTGCTCGTCGGCGATCACCGCTACGAGGCACCAGGAGACAACACCGACAAGATGATCGCCGAGCTGCTCGGCGAGTACGGCTACCACGTCGATGGGGTTGTGCGGACCAAGTCGAAGAAGTCGGAGATCCGCAAAGTGATCGAGACCGGCGTTGTCGGTGGCGTAGATCTTGTCCTCACGCTCGGCGGCACTGGTGTGGGCCCGCGGGATAAGACGCCGGAGGCCACCCGCACCGTGATCGACAAGATGGTGCCGGGTGTTGCGCAGGCGATTCGCTCCTCGGGGCAGTCTTGCGGCGCGGTGGACGCTGCCACCTCGCGCGGTATCTGCGGTGTGTCCGGATCGACGGTGGTAGTGAACCTCGCGCCGAGCCGCCAGGCCATCCGCGATGGCGTCGCCACGATTGCTCCGCTGGTGGAGCACCTCATCGGCGAGCTCAACAGCTACACGGTGCAATAAGCATGGCGCGGCAACGACGCAGAGCGCGGCGCATCGCGGACGTGGACTACGACCGGGCCGCGGACACTCCGGACGGACCGTTTCGGCGCGAGTCGCGCGGCGCGGATGGCCTGCGCGAGGTCGCGTTAGAAGACGGGGCCGAGCCGGAGCTGACCGGTCTCGCGTTTTACGAAAACGAACGCCCGCCGCACCACGGAGAGTAGGTGCGAGCGGGCGTGCTGCGAAGCGGATGAGCGCTACTTCGCGTCTGGGGTCCCGTCCGTTGCTGGCGGGGTGGAGCTGCCAGCCTGCTGCGGGGTCTGACCAGCGAGCATGTCGCGGATCTCGGTGAGCAGCTCGGTCTCGGTCGGAGCCGGGGTGTCCTCGGAGATGCCGCGGTGACGCTTCTGCATCTCGTCGAGCTTGTTCATCGGAGCGACGATGAAGAAGTAGACCACTGCAGCGATGAGCAGGAAGTTGATGATCGCGGAGACCAGCATACCCAGGTCGAGCGCGGTCTCGGGGCGGCCCGGGATGACCGGGATCTTCCAGCCTTCGCCGACCTCGGCGTCGCCGAAGATGTTCAGCAGCGGGGTGATGATTGCGTCAGAGAATGCGGTGACAACGGCGGTGAACGCAGCACCGATGACCACACCGACAGCCAGGTCGATGACGTTGCCGCGGAGAATAAAGTCGCGGAAGCCCTTGAGCATAGTAAACACTCCTTGTTTGTGTCATGGGGGGAGAGACAACACCATGGAGGCTTGGTCGTACGATTATCCATGGCAAATGTCAAGACTACGGATTCTAGGCCGAAGTTTCATCCGGAGTCAAAACTACCGCCAAAGGCTCCGACAACGATGCGGCCGCGACGACCGCTGCCTGCGACTGCCTCAGCAAGATGAGCACCGTATCTTTGCCGTTGTTCGCGCCGCCTTCAGCCTCATTGACGGTGACGATGCGGCCGCCTGTTGCGACGGTGCGTGGGCCTTCCGTGACAATTTCCACCCTCGCCCCGTGGTGCAGCATGGGCAAGATGTCGGGCTCGGCGAGCGGGATCGGCACCATAGTGAACGGCTCACCCGCTGGTGCGTCAGCGACGAGGTCACTGACGAGGTCGGGGCCGACCAGGCGCGTGGTGGTGACGATCTCTCCGGCGGCGGCCGCGGCCGCAAGGATATGCGCGTGGGCAAGGGAAGTGTCCGTTAACGCGTTGGCGGGCAGTACCTCTTTGGGGACTCGGACGATCTTGACATCCTCGGCAGCCAAGCGGGTGCCTGCGGGGATATCGCGCGCAAACACGACGGCAACCGGGTCGGTGTGCGAGGCGCGTATGAACGTGCTGCACAGGGCTGCGATGATGAGCAGGGCGGCAAGCACCCGCCGCAGCAGTACCGTGCGGCGATAGCCTGGGGTGCGCAGGCGAGTAGCAATATCCATGCATATTAGACGCGCCCGGTGCCCCCGCGGTTCCCTGAGAAAGGCTAGCGCTTTGCTGCCCACCACCACCCGGAGGGAGTAATGACGGCTTGCACGGGCGTATCGTGCGCGTCGTGGGGTACGCGTTCGACGACGTTATCGTCGTAGACCACTGCCGCAGCCGGGACCTTCGTGTGCGCCAGCGCCCTGTCGTAATACCCGGCACCTTTGCCGATCCGCATGCCGCGCGTGTCTGCGCCAAGGGCGGGCACGAGCAACGCGCCGCAGGAGTCGAGCACACGCGAGGTAAAACGCGGGCCCGAAGGCTCGGTGATACCAAGCGCGCCGCGTTGCGCTCGGGCGGGGTCGCATTCTGCCCATCCGAGCACGCCATTTGGTAGGGACAACGGTACAAACACTCGGCGGGCATGGGCTCGTAGCTGCTCAGCAAAGTCCACCGCTCCCGGCTCCGAGGGAAGTGGATTGTACGCCGCGATGTTCGCGCTTTGCGCGCCCACGGCGTGCAGAAACGCTACGGCGTGTGACAGCAGGGAAGCATCGAGCGCGGCCTTTTCCTGGGGACGATCACGCAACGCGCGGCGGGTGTGGGTCAGCCGCGCGCGCAGTGTTTGCTTTGCAGATTGCGTGGACTGCGAGGGCATTGCGGGCGGTCCTTTCCAACTGGAGTGTAGAGGGCGGAAGCGTGAAGTTTCGCGTGGACGGGAGTCGCAACAAAATAGCAGTTACGTGCGATGTAGGCTAGGTATTTATGCGGAATTCTAGCGAAACGACCGCCGCGTCGTCTTTTGGCGCGGTGAAGACAGTTGTTGTGCCGGCGGCAGGTATGGGGACCCGCTTTTTGCCTGCGACGAAGACTGTGCCGAAAGAGCTTTTGCCGGTGGTGGACACCCCGGGCATTGAGCTGATCGCAGAAGAAGCGGCCCAGCTGGGGGCGCAGCGGTTGGCGATTGTGGTCGCGCCTCAAAAAGAGGAGATCATGGCGCACTTCGGCGAGTTTTCCACCCTGCGTGAAACGCTTGCAGCGCGCGGCAAAGACGAGCAGGTGGAAAAGGTTGCGCGCGCGGCTGATTTGATCGACGCGATTTCGGTAACCCAGGACAAGCCGCTTGGTTTGGGTCATGCGGTCGGCTGCGCGGAGGTCGCCCTGGACGACGATGAGGATGTTGTCGCCGTCATGTTGCCGGATGATTTGGTGTTGCCGGCTGGTGTGATGGAGAAGATGGTCAAGGTGCGCCAGCAGTTGGGTGGTTCGGTGCTGTGTGCCTTTAACGTCACGCCTGAAGAGGTGTTTAACTACGGCGTCTTCGATGTTGCTGATGCGGACGCAGAGGTTGAGGGCATTGAGGTCAAGCGGGTGCTTGGCATGGTGGAAAAGCCTGCGGTGGAGGATGCGCCGTCGACGCTTGTAGCTACTGGCCGGTACTTGTTGGATCGGGCAGTGTTTGACGCGTTGCGCCGGATTGAGCCGGGTAAGGGCGGCGAGCTGCAGCTGACTGATGCGATCGAGCTGATGATTACGGAGGGCCACCCGGTGCACGTGGTGGTCCACGACGGCAAGCGCCACGATCTGGGTAACCCGGGTGGTTATATTCCGGCGAATGTGGACTTTGGTCTGCGTAGCGAGAAGTACGGCCCGGCGCTCTACACTGCGCTGAAGCAGATTATCAGCGACTTCGAAGCAGAGAACCCCGACGTTGTCCGCTAAGTATTACTAGGATTGGCCCAATGCGCAGCGTTGAAGACCAGCGAGCAATGGTGGTTGACGCGGCGGTGACGCCTGAGCCGATCCGCGTCGGAATTCTGGATGCACTCGGCCTCATGTGCGCCGAGGAGATCGCCGCCACCGCACCACTTCCCGGCTTTGCCCAGGCCGCCGTTGACGGTTACGCCGTTCGCGCGGTCGACGTGGGTGGCACCGCTGGCCTGCGCACTACGCGCGAAGTGAAGGAAGCAGACGGCGAGGAGTCTTCGCGCCGGGATCGCACCCTGCCGGTCGTGGGAGAGGTGGCTGCGGGCTCGCAGAAGCCGCTGCGCCTGCAGCCACGCCAGGCCGTCCGAGTCGCAACTGGGGCTCCGCTGCCAACGCTTGCCGACGCCGTGTTGCCCCTGGAGTGGACCGACCGCGGCCGCAAGCGGCTGACTCCAACCCGCACGGTGCGCACGGGCGATTTTGTGCGTAAGCCGGGCTCGGATATTCAACCGGGCGACGTCGCTGTGCGTCAGGGTGCAGTGCTTGGGCCGGCCCAGATCGGGTTGGTCGCCGCTGCCGGCAGGGAGAAGGTGCTGGTCTACCCCCGCCCGCGCGTGACCGTGATCAGCTTTGGCCTGGAGCTCGTGGACGTGGACCGCACGCCTGGCCTGGGGCAGGTCTACGACGTGGCGTCTTACGCCGTGGCCGCGGCCGTCGAAGAAGCGGGTGCGGACGTGGTGCGCGCCGGACTGATCCAGGCGGAGCCACGCCGGCTCCGCGAGACCATCGCCGGGCATGTGACCCGCTCAGAGATGGTGATCATCACCGGTGCCGTGGGCGGTTCAGGGGCCAATGTGATTCAGGACGTGTTGCGCGAGATGGGCGAGATCGACACCCAGCGCGTGTCCATGCACCCAGGCTCGGTGCAGGGCTTCGGGCTGTTGGGCGAGGAACGCACACCAGTGTTTCTGCTCCCGGCAAACCCGGTCAGCGCGCTCGTGATCACGGAGACGATCGTGCGCCCGGCCATCCGGCAAGCGCTGGGCAAGGCCCAGGTGCAGCGCCGCCTTGTGCAGGCGCGTTCGGTGCGCGCCATCGAGTCCATACCGGGCAGGCGTGCCTTCATTCGCGCACGCCTGATGCGCGACGTGGAAACCGGCGAGTACCTGGTCGAATCGCTCGCTACCGCCGAAGGCGGCGCGGCCCACCTGTTGGCTGGGTTCGCCGAGGCCAACGCCATGATCTGCCTGCCGGAGGACGTCACCGACGTGCGCCCGGGCGATGTGGTGGACGTCGAGTTTTTGCAGCAGCGCAGCTAGCCAGCAATGACCCTGTTGTCCCTGTTTCGCGAGCCAACGCCAGGCTGGCCCGAGCACACCCCGGCGGTGTGCATGCACGATGGTTCGGCTGTGCAGCTGCGCCCGCTGAAGTCCGGCGACGGCCGCGTGTGGCGCGAGACGCGCATTCTCGACGAGCAATGGCTCAAACCCGTCGAGCCGACCGTGTCCGGCTCGTGGGAGGAAGCGCACTCCGCGCAGGCCTGGCGCGCCAATTGGCTGAATTTGCGCAAGCTGGCATGGGCCGGTGCCGTCGTACCGCTGGTGATCGAGGTCGACGGGCACTTTGCCGGCCAGGTCACCTTGGGCAACATCCAGCACGGCGCGGTCGGGGAGTGCTGGATTGGTTACTGGGTGCATTCGCCGTTTATGGGGCGCGGGATCGCGACGGTGGCGTGTGCATTGGGCACGGACCATGCCTTCGTCAGGGTGGGGCTGCACCGGGTGACGGCGACCTTTCTGCCGGACAACCCGGCGTCGAGAAGCGTGCTTGCGGCGAATGGCTACCGCGAAGAGGGCTTCTTTCGCAAGAATCTGCACATCGACGGGCAGTGGCGCGACCATCACTTTGTGGCGCTGAATGCGGAGGACTTTGCGCAGGGCGCGGTCGAGCGACTGCGGGCACGAGGCCGCGTGCGCTAAATTCTTGCGCCGGCACTCGGCGTGCCTGGCGGGGCCGTGGCGCTGACGCGGTTAGCGTAGGTGCAGTTTCTTGTCTACATTGCCGCAATCAGTCGCGTTGAAAGGTGGCTTTGCCCATGGGCAGCCTGAGCTTGATCATCGTCCTCATCCTCGTCGTGTGGATTATTGTGCTGGCCCCGATGCTGTCGGGGGGAGTGAAGAAGATCCGCCGCTCCGGTGAGGGCTACGAGGAGACGCGCGTGCTGCACGAAGGCGGTAGCGAACCCGTGGTCTCGCGCCGCCGCCCGAAGTTGACGGCCGCGGATGTGCACCAGCACGCCGCGTCGGATGATGACGTAGAGCTCGTTGAAACCGAGGATGAGCAGGTGCTTATCGACGACGCGCCGCCCCTGCGCAGCATCTTCCGCAAGGATGTCGCCGCGACTGAGGAGACTCCCGTGGTGATCGATGCTGAGCCGGTCGACGATGAAGACGCTGAAAACACTGAAAATGCTGAAAATGCTGACAACGTCGACCGCACTGTCGAGGCTGTAGAGACTGAGGACGCGGCTGCCGAGGGCGGCTCGACGCGCGTGGAGTTGGATACGGAAGACTCTGCGGACTCTGAAGACTCTGCGGACTCTGCGGATGAGGAGCGTTACGAGCTGCGCGAGGCCTACGAGTCCCCGGCCGATTTTGGCTACGTCGATGAAGTCGATGAAGTTGATGAAGCAGAGAAGGCCGAAAGCTCGCGCACCGAGGTAGAAGCACCCGCGGTGCAGGCGCCTGTCGGCGCGGACGCTCTGGAGCCGGACGACAGCGATATCGCCTTCGCGAAGACGCGCCGCGGTCGCGGCGGCTACGATCCGGAACGGGAACGTGCCGCGCGCGCGGAGCGCTTCCGTCGCCGCCAGCGCACCTTCTTGGGCCTCATTGTGTTGTTCGTGGCTGCCTTCGTGTTGGCCTTCGTGGCCGGAGGCTGGACCTGGGTGTTGCCGGCGATTGCCGTGGCGCTCAACGTGTGGTTCTTCATTGCTGCCCGTGGCGCGGTGCGGAAAGAACGCGCACTGCACCAACGCCGCGTGCGCCAGCTGCGGCGTGCGCGGATGGGCGTGGACTTGGCGCAGCGCCCACAGTCGGCCCCGGGGGAGCGTCGACGCATCGGTTCCGTCATTTTGGACTTGGACGAGGAGCACCCGGATTTCGAGTCGCTCCCGTCCTACCGCCGCGAGCCGGAGTACGACGACTATTCCGACGACCGGCGCCACTACACTCCGCGTGCAAGCTAGTTGCTTTCACCGCTCCCACCAGCCGATTTCATCAGTTGGTGGGGGAGGAGTAACGTTTAGCCACAGCGCGGGGCTATAGCTCAGTTGGTAGAGCGTCGCGTTCGCAATGCGAAGGTCAGGGGTTCGATTCCCCTTAGCTCCACTGGATGAAACCTCCAGGTCACGTGACCTGGAGGTTTCTTCGTGTGAATGCTGGTAGTGGGGGCACTGGTCTAAATGGAGCTAGCTCCGTTTGGGGAATCTGGTCGAGTGCGACCTGGTGTTTTGGGGTTAAGTAGCAAAATGTGTGTCCGGTCGGCGTGTCGTCGGTCGGACACTTTTTGTGCTATTTCATGGGGCCTTTTCTGATTCGTATCGAGTGGTTGTATTCGGTTGGGATAGCGTTGTCGTAGAAGGCTGGTCGTCCTGTTTCTTGGTCGGCTTTGTTGTGGTCTTCTTCGGCAAGATCGTTGACTTTGGCGAGTTGGTCTTGTCCGAAATTGCACTGCCTGGCGATCGTGAGTGGATCGTCAGGTCCGTCTAAGAGTCTCACGAGGGTGCAACGGTGAGGGGTGTAGAGAACGCACGGTGGGCGGTTGCGAATAAGTGACCACGCTGGCAGCCGAGAGGTACGAGCGATGAAAGATCAGCTCGAGCATTAGCGAACGTACTGACGTCGCTTTATTAGGTGTACTGACCGGGTACGTTGCGGGCACGCCGGTTCGGCGCACCGCCACAGCCGCTTGCGCCACACCAGCAGCACCGGCCGCCCCGCCGAGGGGATGTCACGCACCAGATGCTCACGCCGGCCGCGGGCCACCGCGACCACCCCGCACCGCGGGCACCCGGTCACCGACTCGGAGGTCTCCACCAACAGCTCCAGCTCACCGCCGTACTCACCGGCGGCAAGCACCACCAACCCCGAGATGCCGAGCATCGCAGCGGGCAGGACGGTAGCCTCAACACTCACCTGGGACTCCTCTCGATCCGTTGCTTGGTCGCTACGAATCGTGGAGTCCCAGGTCCGTCTTCACCAGCCCAACCCGGTCAGCGCGTCGCAACCCGGCTACCACGCTTGGTGAGGAAGATCTGCTAACGTGGTTCGGCGACGGCCCGGGCACGTCCTTGTTCCTAACCGTCGTGCGCTGGGGTCCGCGTGGACCGCTCGGCCAGCGTCCATCCAGTCAGGAGGCAGTCAGCAGATGTTCGACGACAACGGCTCATTCCTACTCGCCATGTTCGAGTTCTTCATCTTCTTCGCATGGTTCATGTCCCTGTGGTGGATCTTCGGAGATCTCTTCCGCAGCAAGGACCTCGGCGGCTTCGCGAAGGCGCTGTGGGTGGTGTTCATCGTCGCGCTGCCGTTCATCGGAATGCTCGCGTACCTGCTTGTTCGAGGTCGGGGGATGACCGACCGCGCGGTCGAGGCGCGCCAGGAGCTCCAGCAGCGGCAGGATGAGTACATCAAGTCCGTCGCCGGCGGCTCCGCCGGATCGAGCCCGACCGATGAGATCGCCTCGGCGAAGGCCCTTCTCGACTCGGGAGCGATTACCCAGCAGGAGTTCGACCAGATCAAGGCAAGGGCGCTCTCCTCGGTCTGACCCTGGTCCGCTCACTCGCCAGCCGCAGCGTCGCGGTCCGAGGGCG
>ERZ1673749.502-NODE-502-length-42817-cov-42.306323_pt1 | contig 42817 bp, 28 predicted proteins | sample MGYA00580204_ERZ1673749 | MGnify/ENA primary metagenome ERZ1673749 (study PRJEB41218, sample SAMN15661745) | gut metagenome | host: Homo sapiens | place: Canada: London | collected 2015-08-20/2019-03-30 | study: EMG produced TPA metagenomics assembly of...
CAGCAGCACCGCCGCCACTCCATACAATATTCTTTTCATAAGTAATTATCTGTGTAAAAAAGACACCTCGCTACTATCGCCCTCATTGGCGTAGTGGCGAGGTGTCAAATCTAATGAATAATCAGTCAGTGTGCATCCGAAAGATTAGTCCCATCCGGGATTCTGCTTCAGAGTCACGCCGTGATCCTTGTAGAGCTTGATCTGATCCTTGGGAATCGGTTCGAGGTAATGCTTTGCCTCGACAACACGCTTCGTGTCACCGGTTCCCTTGATGTAACCTTGGCGACCGCTACCATGGATACGGATAGCCTTATTGACGCTCTTAGCATTCTTCTCCTTAATCTCCTCGGTCAGCTTGCCTTCCTTCTCAGCAGCCTCCTCATTGAGCTTGGCGAGGATGAAGTCCTTGTCAATCCAGGCACCCATGTCCTGCTTCGGGTTCTTCTCATTGTCAGCTCTCCAGAGCTCGCCCCAGCGACGGAGGTCGTTGTAGCGCTTGCCCTCGAGCTCCAGCTCTACGCGGCGCTCGTTGCGGATCTCCCAGATGAGGGAGCTTACACCCTCCGTCTTCGCGGGGTCATTGATCATCTGACCATTTACAAGGACATTATCCCCGCTGATGGTGAGGTGAGGCATCTTGACGTCCTTACGGTCACGGATGGTATTGATGGTCTTGTCCATCTCTGCCTGTGTCATCGCCGGACCACCGACGGATCCGAGCTCAGCAGCAGCCTCGGCGTAGATGAGGAGCACTTCTGCATAGCGCAGTATGGGGCAGTCGGTCGTATTGGTAGAGCTCTGACCGGCGGCAGTGCCGATATACTCCGGCTTGGTATACTTGCGAGAGTAGTATCCACTCACAGAGTACATACTCATGAGGAGGTTCGGATGCAATTCCTCAGCATCGATCACATAACCGAACCTCGGATCACGATCCTTTACTTCGTCAGCGAAGACCTTGTCCCCGTGATTCTGAGTATTACCCTCCTGTGCCCATGCCAGACCGTTAGAGGTACGAAAGCTCTCGACGAGAGACTTGGAGACACCGTTTTGCTGTGGCTGCTCGATCTCGAAGGACATGACGCTGTGTGTCGACTTACCGGCGATATAGGACCGGTAGACGAGGACCTCAGGATTGCCAGCTAGATCCTCAGAAGTGAAGAGGTCTCGGTAGTTGTCGGAGATGCGATAGCGACCGCCCTCGATCACCTTGCCGGCAAACATCTTGGCTTTCTCGAGGAAGAATTTCGCATTCTCGTTATTCTTCTCGACATACTTCTGCCACGTTCCCTCGAAGAGCATCATGTTAGCGGCCTTAGCGCAGACCACGTCACGATTAACCTCCTGCTGAGGTGCACCATCGCTGATGCGTACATGCTCGGCGGCAAACTCCAGGTCTGCACAGATCTTCTTCATATTTTCTACTCTGTCAGACTGCGGCAGGTAGAGGAGATCTATGTCAGTGGACTTCGGGGCTTGCTCATAATAGGGAATGCTTCCGAAGGTACTGATGAGGTCAAAGTTTTCCAATGCCCTGTACAGGTAGTAGACCCCAAGCCAGTGATCGTGGGGCTCGCCCTTGAGGTCAGAGCTCTCAAGTCCCTCGATGAGGATATTCATCTTCTTGACCCGAGAGAAGTCCCATCCACCTCCGCTAGCGGGGGCGACCTTAGTCATTTGTGTGGGGGCTGACTGACAGATGTCGTCACTCCAGGTGGCACTGGTGGTCTGATTTCCGAAAGAAGAGCGGTTCCATCCGGTCTGGTATCCTGAGAAGTGTACAGGAAGCATCCCATTTACTGAGAGACGAAGATTGGACTCTCTTCCATAGAAAGAGGGATCATTAGGTAGCTGCGTCTTGGGAGGGCGATTGAGGAAGTCAGAGCAGGAGCTCAGCGACATCGTCAAAGCCAATAGTCCCGCTGATAAGCCTAACTTGATATAGTATTTCATCTTGGTATCTGTCATTAAGAGTTAGAATCGTACCTGAGCACCCACGGAGATAGTCCGAGAGAAGGGGAACGTACGACCAAAAGAGTATGCATCGGCCCAGTTGCCGGTCTTATAGGTAGATGTCTCCGGATCTACAGGGATCTTCTTGTCGTAGAACTCAAATAGGTTCTCTCCACTCAGATACACTCGAAGTGACTGAAGACCAACTGCGGAAGAGAGAGACTCGGGGATAGTGTAGCCCACCGTCAGATTCTTGAGGCGGAGGTAAGCGAGATTGAGGAGATACTTCGTCTGAGTCTTGAAGTTCTTACTATTGCCAACCAAGTTACCATTGTGCGCCAGCCTCGGGTAGTAAGCATTGGGATTCTCGGGTGTCCAGTAGTCCATCTGGTGCTCAAACATCGCCTCGTAAGTGAAGCCGGGCGTACCAACCGAACCGAGTGGTACAACATTCTTGCGACCTACGCCCTGGAAGAAGGTGCTAAAGTCAAGCCCCTTGTAGGTGAGCCCGAGATTGAAGCTGTACTCAAAGAGAGGACGGCTGTTACCGATCACCTTGAGATCGCCGTGATCCTCCACGGTATTGGATCCGTAGTCGATCTTGCCGTCACCATTGAGATCCTTGTACTTGATATCGCCGGGTCCGAAGACGAAGCTACCGGTCTCAAATTGCTTCTGCGTCGGCACCTTATCCGTGTCGATGACGTAGATGCCGTCCTTATTCTTCTTACAGTCGTCGATGGTGAAGAAGCGGTCGGTCTCGTATCCCCAGATCTCACCGAGGACTTTACCCTCGTAGATACCGTTGATATTTTTCGTCTTATTGGTGTACTTGGTGACCACCTCCTTAACGGTAGAGAAAGATGCTCCGGCGGTCAGCCCGAGACCATTCTCAAACTCGTGGCGGAAGTCAAGCATTATCTCGAGACCGGTACTGGTGAGCTCACCCTCATTGACCTTAGGGACAGTCTGTCCAAAGGTAGCCGGCAGTGTCTCGCCGGGAGAGTGCATATCCGAGGTGATGCGACGGTACCAGTCGATCGTCAGACCGAGCTTATTGTCCCAGAAGCGCATGTCCGCACCGACATCGTAGGTGGAGACGCGCTCCCACGTCAGGATCGGGGAGATGGCATTGGGGGTACCGAAGTAGGGAAGCTCCTTGCCATCGATCAGCCAGGCAGTAGTGCCCTGACTGATGGTGGAGAGGAAGGCATTGGCTGCCACGTCCTGATTACCGATGGAGCCGAATGAGGCACGAAGCTTCAGGTCGGAGAATGCGGGCTTGAGGGACTCAAAGAAAGACTCCTCAGAGACACGCCAGCCGATAGATCCAGAGGGGAAGAAGCCCCACTTGGATCCCTCGGGGAACTTTGAGGAGGCATCGTAGCGAGCATTTACCTCGAAGAGGTAGCGACCGAGCAGGTCGTAATTGATACGTCCGAAGAAGCCGCAGGTAGCACGGTCGTAGTGGTAGGGATTGTCATCCACATACTGATCACCGATGGCGAGGGCAATCTCCGGGTAGTCCAGGGATACCAGCTCTCGTCTCTGTGAGCTGTGACCACGGTACTCATTTTCCTCTGCGTCAAATCCAGCCATGAACTTTAGTCGATGGTTGTCATTGATCATCAGATTGTAAGTCCCATAGAGCTTATATACATGGTTGTCTGCATAGTCGCTGTATTCGATCACTCTATTGTGGGTCTTGCTGTAGAGCGAGTCGTACTTAAGAGGATTGTCGGTATTGAAGAAGTCACGACCCCATACCTGACCGCCGGGACGGTAGGTGTAGGTATTGACGTGCGTAAACGTGTAGTCGAAGTTGATGTCGAGGTTCTCTATAGGTGTAAAGACTGCACCTGCGTTGATCCTGCTGTAATTACGACTACGAGTCTCCATCTTGGCCTGCTGCACCTCGGTGATGGCATTGCGGAAAGGCTTGCCCTCGTAGGTGCCGTAGGGATAGAATGACGGCCATCTCAGGAGATAGTACCACATGTCATACACTCCACTCGTAAAGCGGTAAGGCCTGGCGTAGGAGTCGTGGGTGTACATCACACTACCATGTACCCTGAGCCACTTATTGATCTGCGTGGAGATCGAGGGCGTAAAGGTGTAGCGCTGGTTGTTATCCGGATTGAACTTCAGTGAGCCTGTCTGCTTAAGGAATCCAAGACCCATACTGTAGGTGGTCTTGTCGGTTCCGCCGGAGATGGTCAGGTTGTGGTTCTGCTGCGGTGCCCACTTGCTCATAAACATGTCAATGGGGTCAAAGTCGCGATACCAGTAGTACTTGCCACCTCGGAACTCAAAGTCGCGCCCCTCCTGGATTTCTCCCAATTCTTCCTCAGACATGCCGTGGTACTTGTCATACCACTCCTTCATCTTCTGGACAGCCAAGTCATCAATGTTGTAACCGACGCTGGTCACGGAGGAGCCACCCTCCCTCTCTGCCATCAGGAGGAGAGCCTGAGCATTCTCATAAGACTTAGCGAGCTTGGGCATCACGGTCGGAGTGTTCCAGGCAAAGTTGGTAGAGTAGGTGATACGTGGTTTCTCGCTTGCTCGACCCTTCTTTGTCGTGATGAGGATCACACCGAAGGCAGCTCGCGTACCATAGATGGAGGAGGAGGCTGCATCCTTAAGCACGGAGATATTGGCGATGTCATTCGGATTGACAAAGGAGAGGTCCGGCACGGGGACGTTGTCTACCAGGATAAGCGGAGTAGTTCCCTTGGTGGCATTGAGTGAGCCGGAAGCACCTCTCAGCTTGATCGCCGGACCCTGTCCCAGCTGTCCTGAGATAGAGGTGACGCTAAGACCGGGTGTGACGCCCTGGAGGGCATGTCCCACGTCACCGATGGGTCTATTCTGGAGAGTCTTCTCCACGTCGACGCTGGCGACGGCTCCGGTGAGGTTCTCCTTCTTCTGGGTACCGTAGCCCACTACGACCACCTCGCCGAGGAGCTCACTGTCCGGCAGGAGCTTGATCGTGAGGCTGGTGCGTCCGTTGAGCTTGATCTCCTGGGGGATGTAGCCGACGTAGGAGATGCGTAGGGTGGCATCGGAGGCCACATCAGTGAGGGTAAAGTGTCCGTCCAAGTCGGTGATCGCCCCCTTATTGGGCATGCCGATGACCTTGACTGATGCACTCATGACCGGCTGATCGGTCTCGTCGGTGACGGTACCCTTGACCGTCACTCTCGACTGGGCCGACAGCGTGGCGGGGAGCAGGAGGAGGCAGGTCAGCAGCCCCAGGAGTAGGGTGCTGCTATGGCGCCATCTGCTGCAGAGCTCTGTCTTGACATTCATAATAGCTGGAGTGAAATAATTAGTGATTAGCGAGTCGCACTACAGCATCTCTCACCTGTGCTGCAGCCGTAGCGGCAGTCGGGATAGAGGAGGTAGCGGGCACGCATGGAAATGTAGTCGTGAAGGTCCGCCTGCCAGCCGGCACGGATCGCCTCGGGAGAGACGCCCGACTCCAGCTGCTGACGGAGCGTGGGACCTCCGGCGAGGAGGTCAAAGAACTTCGGTCTGGTGATCAGACTGACGCCGGCAGCCTTGCTACTGGCGGCTATGTCGGTGAGGATCTCGATATTGATCCCCGGCTCGACGGTATACTCGGTGAGGTCCGGTCCGTAGCAGACCTTGCCCTCATGCTTGGGGGCGTGTGCCCCGGAGATACTCTGTGGGGTAAAGGTGTGGCTGCCCATCCGCTTGTCCGGATATCCGGTCTGCTCAAAGGGCTGCTCCGTGCCGCGTCCCTCGCTCCAGCAGGTCCCCTCGATGAAGCAGAGGGTAGGGTAGAGCAGTAGGGCGCGGTCGCTCCTGAGGTTGGGGCTCGGGCGAACGGGGAGACTGTAGGGGTCGCCGTGCTTCCATCCGAGGAGGGTGACGACGGTCAGGTCTGCGGTGAGTCCCTCACCGAGCCAGCCCTCGCCATTGATCATCTGCCCCAGCTCGCCCATGGTGAGCCCGTGGACGGCGGGGATGGGGAACATCCCGACGAAGGAGCGGTACTTCATATCCTTAAGCACCGGACCGTCGACCGCGTCGTGGGGATTGGGCCTGTCGAGGATGATGATCGGCGTGCCGGTCTCGGCGCAGGTCTGCATAACGTAGTAGAGGGTGCTGATGTAGGTAAAGAAGCGCACCCCCACGTCCTGCAGGTCGAAGAGAACCACATCCAGCCCGGCGAAGTCCTCAGCCGTCGGCTTATGGTGCTTGCCGTAGAGGGAGATGACCGGGAGACCGGAGACCGGGTCTGTGGCGGAGTCGACCTTTGCTCCCGCATCTGCCATGGCGCGGAAGCCATGCTCGGGAGAGAAGAGACGCTTCACCTCGACCCCGCTGTCGATCAGGGCATCGAGTAGGAAGGTGTGCGCCGGGTCGGTCTGCACGGCTGCCTGATTGGCGACCAGTCCCACGCTCTTCCCCTCGGTGAGGCGGACGATCTCGTCCATCCGGTCGGCGCCCACCTGCAGCTGTGCTGAGGCGGAGAGGGCGGAGAGTAGGAGGAGCAGGGCGAGGGCGATATCTTGTCTTACTGTCATAGGAGAGGGAGTTCTTTAGGGGTTAGTGCAATGGCCTGGTTCACAGGGGTGATTTCTTTTACCGGTATTAGTTGCGACTATTACCGGTAATAGTTTTCTCTATTAGCGGTAATAGAATTCTCTTTTACCGGTATTAGTGAAGAGGCTATTGCAGGGGTCATAGGTGGGGATTACTTGAGGACTGAGGAGGCGACGATATTCGAGATCACCTCATTGAGTCGGGTGGTGGAGGTATTGTCGTGCGGGTGGACCCGATTGGCGAGCCAGATGATGGCGACGCGCGTCTCGGGGTCGATGCTGACGTAGGTGCCTGTGTAGCCGGTGTGGCCGAAGGTTCCCTCGTGGAGCAGGTCTCCCATCGCCCATATATTGGGGAAGGAGCCGAAGCCGGGCGTGCGGCCGCTCTCGTTGGGGAAGGCAGGGTGCAGGGTGGTGAAGATGCGGACGGTATTGGGCATCAGGATCCGCTTGCCGTGCCAGAGTCCGCCATCCATCAGCATGGTGCAGAGCGCTGCCATCTCCTCGGCGGTGGAGAAGAGTCCGGCATTGCCGGAGATGCCACCATTGAGCTCACGGGCCATCGGGTCGTGGACGGCGCCGCGGAGTGGAAGTCCGTCGGGCTGCAGCTCCGTGGGAGCGCAGTTCTTTAGGTTCTTCCCGGTGGGGAGAAACCCGGTATGCCGTAGTCCCATAGGGCGGTAGATGTGACCGGTGACGTAGTCCTTGAGCGTCTCGCCGGTGACCTGCTCGAGGATGTACTGGAGGGTGATGAAATTGAGACAACTGTAGGTGACCCGTCCCTCGTCGGGAGCGTAGAGACGCTTCACCTCGGCGATGTGCTTCTCGAGCCCTCGGCGTGGGGTCTCCTCGCCTCGCTTGAGTACCTCGGGGACGGAGGCGTAGGGCGGCAGTCCGGAGGTATGGGTCAGCAGATGTCCGATGCGGATCGGGTCCTTGGGGTCCCAGTCGGGGAGGTAGTCGGCGACGCGGTCACGCAGCGTGATCCGCCCCTCCTCGAGGAGCTGCATGATGCTGATGCCGGTTGCCATGGGCTTCGTCACCGACGCCATGTCGAAGAGTGTCTCGACGGTCATCGGCTCCACCGTGGGGGTGAGGCTGCGGTGGCCGTAGGACTTGAGGTAAACCATTTTTCCATCCCGAACCACCGCCAGGACGCCACCCGGGAGAAGCGTATCCGCGATGGCGGCCGTGATGGCACTGTCGCAGCGGGCGAGGGTAGCCGCATCCATACCCATCTCAGCGGGAGTGGCGCGGGGGAGGAGCTTCTCCTGCGCCGTGCCGGTGAGGGAGAGGAGTAGGAGCAGTAGGAGGAGGGTTGTCTTTCTATCTTTCATCACTTGGTATACTTGTCCAGGACGGCGCGGACCGACCCTGCCTCGAGGAGCTCCGACTGTGCCCGATCGTGCGCCCAGTCGTAGTAGTCCATCAGCATGCGGGTGCCGCGCTCGACTAATTTCTTATTACTCAGCTGCATGTCGACCATGCGATTGCCCTCCACGCGACCCATGTGGATCATGAGAGAGCTGGAGATCATATTGAGCACCATCTTCTGCGCCGTGCCGCTCTTCATGCGGGAGCTGCCTGTGACGTACTCCGGTCCGACGACGGTGACGATGGGGTGCTTGGCGGTGAGGGCGATGGGGGAGCCGGGGTTGGAGGTGATACCTCCGGTGACGAGCCCCCTGCGATTGGCTTCCCTGAGTCCGCCGAGGACGTAGGGCGTGGTGCCGCTGGCGGCGATGCCGATGACGGAGTCGTCCTCCCCGATGTCGTAGGTGGACATATCTGCCCAGGCCTGGTCGGCGATGTCCTCCGCATTCTCCACCGGATGGCGGAGGGCGTAGTCTCCGCCGGCGATCAGACCGATGAAGAGCGTCGGCGGCATACCGTAGGTGGGCGGGATCTCGGAGGCGTCGAGGACGCCGAGCCGTCCGCTGGTGCCGGCACCGATGTAGAAGACCCGACCGCCTCGCTCCATCCTCGGCAGGATGTCATCCACGAGGGCGGCTATGGCGGGGATCACGTCGGAGACCGCATCGGCGATCTTGTGGTCCTCGCGATTGATGTCCGTGAGCAGCTCGAGCGTGCTCTTCTCCTCTAAGTGGTCGTAGAGGGAGGCGGACTCGGTGATGTTGGTAAAGTCGGTACTCATTTCTTGATCGTGTGGTAGCGGACCAGCCCCTCCATCGGCACGGAGAGGACCTGTCCGAGATGTATGCCCTCTGCCTCGGCTGCTTCCTCGAGGACAGCGTGGAAGTTGTGTGCAATAGAGCCGACGAAGTGAACCGGCGTGGTCTCCCAGTTGTTATAGAGCTTCACATTTCTCCTGAAGAATGAGCGGAAGCACTCCCTGACCATCGACCGCACCTCAGGTACGTCGATCTGTTTACGGATAAAGGGCGCGAGCGAGGCGAGGAAGCGATTGGGCTGTGACTCCTTGTAGACCCGCTCGAGGACGGTGGCGGTGGTGATCTCGGGATAGGTCTCCTCGAAGTCTCTCTCGACGCTCTCCGGGAGCAGTCCCTTGAGGAGGTCGGCGATGAAGTGCTTGCCGAGGACCGCGCCGCTACCCTCGTCGCCGAGGATGTAGCCGAGCGGGGGGACGTTGGCGACGATCGTCTCGCCGTCGTAGCGGCAGGAGTTGGCGCCGGTGCCGAGGATGCAGACGATGCCGGGCTCGTGACCGCAGAGGGCGCGGGCTGCACCGAGCATGTCGGTCGTTACCGTCACCTCGCCTACCAGCAGACTGCTGATGGCCTGACGGATCATCGGTTGCTTCTCATCCCTCGCACCGGATCCGTAGAAGTAGATCCTCGTGAAGCAGTCCACGGGGAGCATCGGCAGGAGCTTCGTCCGGATCTCATCCCGGATCTCATCCTCGGTGACGAAGTAGGGATTGAGCCCTTTCGTGTAGGCGTGTCCCGTCACTTCCCCCGTCAGATCATCCATAGCGGTCCACTCCGTCTTGGTGGACCCACTGTCGGCGATTAGTATCATAGCTTGATGAATATGCTTTTCTTATATAACGTATGGGCGATCAGCCAATTGATGCCCAGGAATATCAGTGAGTAGGTGAGAGAGGCGAGCTTCGGCTCGGTGATTGCTCCCGAGAGCAGGCGCCATGACAGTCCGGCGATACCGAGTCCGTCCGCCGTCACGGGGATGTAGAGGAAGAGCAGGCAGAGCACCGTCGAGGCGAGGTAGGAGAAGAGTGCATTGGCTCCGAAGGGACGGAAGAATGCGAGGTATCTCTCGCCACCCCGCTCCTCCGTCAGCCAGACGAGCAGACCCAGTAGGGTCGCCCCCAGTCCGCAGGTGATGAGGACAAAGGTGGGGGACCAGATCTTCTTGCTTACCGGGAGCCAGCCCGAGAGCAGGTAGCCGACGAGGGCCATCAAGAGCCCGGAGATGAGCAGCCCGAGTATCCTTCGGTCGCCTTCATGACGCATCATCCGCTCGCCTACCAGGCTGCCGATCAGCACCTGCATCACGGCGGGGATGGTGCTCATCAGTCCCTCGGGGTCGATGCCGTTGTCGGAGTACATATGGCGCTCCGTCAGGATGGCGCGGTCGATCCGGGAGAGGATATTCTCGGGACCATAGACGTACCCATTCCCGAGGATCAGGAGCAGTGCATACCCCGCCAGCGTCGCACCGATCAGTGCCGGCAGCCGCTTGTGCGGGATCGTCATCAGGAGCAGCGCTCCCAGTCCGTAGGTGAGGCCCAGCCGGACAAATACCCCGGAGATCCGCATGTGGGGGAGATAGTCCACTGCATGGAGCAGCCGCTCCGTGAGATCAGCCTCCGGATCGGGGTGGAACCACCGCCGCAGGAAGACTGCCACGAAGCCCACCACCCAGCCGATGAGACAGAGTAGGAGCGTCCGGCGGAGTACCTTCCAGCCCGTCTGTCTATTGAGGGTGAAGTGACTCTTGGAGAGGCTGAGGTACATCGACACCCCCATGATGAAGAGGAAGAAGGGGAAGACCAGGTCAGTCGGTGTCAGCCCGGTCCACTCCGCATGCTGCAGAGGGGCATACATGTGTCCCCAGGAGCCGGGATTATTCACGAGGATCATCCCGGCGACTGTCATCCCGCGCATCAGGTCGATCGCGACGATGCGCCCCTTGGCCTGCTCCTTACTCATGCTCGCTCCGCCTTATGACTACAGATCAGCAGCCCCAGCATCGTGAAGAGGGCGTTGATGATCAGGATCTCGTAGCTGAAGTGGTAGCCGCCGAACCACTCTACCGAGTTGCTGTCGAGGATGTAGCAGAGGATCGGCGACAGGATCACCACAATGGGGATCAGACGGTCGCGCACCCGCCGCTTGGAGAAGATGCCGAAGGTGAAGAGTCCCAGCAGCGGTCCATAGGTGTAGCTGGAGAGGACGTAGACGGCATTGATGACAGAGGTGTTATTGAGTATCTCGAAGGCGATGATACACACACCCATCAGCAGCGCCATCCCCACATGGACCCACTTGCGGGTCTTCTCGAGGCGCTTCTCCTCCTTCTCCTTCGCCCCCAGGATGTCGATGGTAAAGGAGGTGGTGAGTGCGGTCAGCGCCGAGCCGGCTGCGGGGAAGGCTGCCGCCACCAGTCCGATGATGAAGAGGATCCCGACGATCTCAGGGAAGAAGTCACCAGTAGCGAGGAAGGGGAAGACCTGGTCGCTGCTCTCCGGCAGCTGGATGCCCATACGCTCAGCGTAGGTGTAGAGCAGCACTCCGAGCATGAGGAAGAGGGCGATGACGAAGAATTGGAAGATCGAGCTGACGATCATATTTCGCCGCGCCTCCGTATCGCTCTTGCAGCTAAGGTTGCGCTGCATCATGTCCTGGTCCAGCCCCGTCGTCGCCACCATGGTGAAGGCACCGGCGAGGAATTGCTTCCAGAAGTAGCGCCCGTCATTGATATCGTCGAAGAAGAAGACCCTCGACATCCGGCTCTCCCGGATCGTCGTCACCACGCCGCCGAAGTCGAGCCCCAGCCCCTTGGCGATGAAGACGATCGAGAGAACGACCGAGGCGACGAGGCAGATCGTCTTGAGCACATCGACGCTGACGATACTCTTCACTCCGCCGAAGAAGGTGTAGATCCAGACAAAGGCGATCGTCATCAGGACATTGAGGAGGAAGGGCAGCCCCAGCGGGTCAAATACCAGCAGCTGCATCGTCAGCACGACGAGGAAGATCCGCACCGAGGCTCCGAGCATCTTGGAGACAAAGAAGAGCCACGCTCCGGTCTTGTAGCTCGTCATCCCGAAGCGATCCCGCAGGTATTCATAGATGGAGAAGAGCTTGATACGGTAGAAGAGCGGCACCAGGACAAAGGCGATCAGCGCCTGCCCCACGATGAAGCCGAGTGCCATCTGCAGGTAGGCCATGCTGCTGCCGGAGACCATCCCTGGGACGGAGACAAAGGTGACACCGCTGATGCCTGACCCGATCATCGCTATCGCGACGACCATCCAGTTATTGGACCGGTTTCCGATGAAGAATCCCGCATTGTCCGCCTCGCGCCCCGCCCTGTAGGAGACGAGGAACATCAGGAGGAAGTATCCCAGTGTCAGACCAAGTACTAAGTAAGGTGACATACGTTGGTGGCTTAAGGTTTCTGTCGACCGCCACCTCGAGTAACACTCGAGAGCCGATCGGTGATGAATGGTGTGGTGACCCTCGTGGTGAGGGTCCTGTGGAGTGACTTGCCGGCACCTCGGTACCCCCAACCTCTGTGGATAAAGTGAAGTGCTGTGGCTTATCTGGGTGCTAAGATAGCTAAACTTTTTGAATTATAGATGCTAAACTAATATTTTTTCGTCCAAATCCGGTATAAATCTTTTTCTGTCTAATACAATCCTAATTAGTAAGTAATTTAATAATATATCCAAGCTTGATCCTCGCAGCACCCGACTGTAATCATATATATAGGTGTGACCCGTCGCCTCTGGACCCGCTCCGGGCAGGTGCTCGTCCGCTGATCTTTCCCACCCGGACCGGGTCTTTATTTTCTCCTCACCCACGATCTGATCTTTTCTGACCGAAGTGTGCTGCCTTTCCTTGCACACTTAGGGGCAGGGTCTTCTCTGTCGGCGCAGTCGTCGTCTTGCTCTCGTTGCGTCGCTTCACCTCATCGCCGGATCAGGAGCCGGGGTGTCGTCTGTCTCCTCCCCCGGATTGCCGTTTATCTAATACCGCTAATAGATTTCGCTCTATCCACAAGCCATTGTCGTGCTTGCCCTGTGGCAGATGACCCACGTCTTCGGGCGTTGCCTGCACGGCTGGTCTTATGCTTCGGTCCGGGGTACAAAAAAAGCAGCACCATAGGTCGGGGACCTATGGTGCTGCACTTAGTGTTGTCAGGAGCTCAGCTGAGCCTGCGGGGATCGCTTATCAGATCACGGGAGCGTCAGAGATGCGCTCGAAGTAGCCCTGCGGATGCTTGCAGATGGGGCACTTCGTGGGAGGTACCTTGCCCTTGAAGACAAAGCCACAGACACGGCACTTCCACTCCACCTCTTCCTCCTCCTTCAGGAGGTCATCCTTCTCGAGACGATCGAGGAAGAGCTGGTAGATGCGCTCGTGCTCCTTCTCAGACTTGACGATGTTGCGCATCAGAGTGGCAATCTCCTTGAAGCCCTCCTCCTCAGCCTTATCAGCCATCGTGGGGTACATATGGGTCGACTCCTCATGCTCACCGGCGATAGCGAGCTGGAGATTCTCACGCGTGGTGCCGATCTTGCCTGCGGGGTAGCCGGCGGTGATTTCTACCTCTCCTCCCTCGAGGTGAGAGAAGAGCATCTTGGCGTGCATGCGCTCCTGGTCTGCTGTCTGCTTGAAGAAGTCTGCGATCTGACCATAGCCCTCCTCGCGAGCAACGCTCTCGGAGAAGTGGTAGCGATTGCGTGCCTGAGACTCGCCTGCGAATGCCTTCAGCAGGTTCTTCTCCGTCTCGGTACCCTTGATACTTTTCTTGTCCATTTTATATAAAACTGTTGTGATAAATGTTTCGACTTTGCGTCCTCATAATAAAGTCTCACTGCGCAAATGTACCTAAAAGTGAGTATATGGTACAAGTCTCGTCTTTGCTTCCTTGCCGTCGTCCGCCAACGTGCGGTGGACTTTCTCGTGATACTCCAAAATCATAGAAAGAGAGTATTGACGGGAGAAGTAAGCCATGGTACCTTCGTACCGATTATAATAGAGACTAATGAGAAGAAGAATTCCTATGCGGGCACTCCCCGTGATCACCTCTGAAAAGGCGCACCATTCGCTCATCGAATGGTGCGCCTTTTTTGTGAATAAAGACGAGCAACATTCACTTCTGGAACACTCACTGAGATGCAGTATCTGAAGGAGGAGATCCGTCGACTCATCGTGACGGTCGCACGAGAGGAATTTATCGAGCACGGCGTGCGAGAGACTTCCATTCGCACCATAGCGAGGCGCTCTGGTGTGGCGGTGGGCACGATCTACAGGTACTTTGCCGATAAGGATGCTCTGTTCCGTGCTGTCCTTGCCCCGCTGCTTGAGGAGCTGGACAGGTATCTTGCGGCGCACAACGACAAGGATTTCTTGGATCTGAGAGTATTCCGAATGCCGGAGCTCTCCATCGACTATCAGCAGAGGATGAAGGAGCTTATCAAGGCTTATCGCCCGGAGCTTCGTCTTCTGCTTTTCCACTGCGAGGGATCGTCGCTGGAGCACTACATGGATCAGATTATTGCCACTCAGACGGAGATAGGGAATGAGTATTTACGCCTGATGAAGGAGCGTTACCCTCATCTGGAGGTCAATATCTCGCCCTTCCTTATCCATATCCTCTGCTCATCGTGGGCGAACCTCTTTGCCGAACTGGTGGTGCACGACGAGTACACGGATGAGGAGATCGACCTTGCTCTCAATCAATACTCCCGCTACGGTATGGCGGGGTGGACGGAGCTGTTGAAGCCATTTGAAACCATCAATACATATAAGTAGTTATGAATACATTTAAGAAACTAGGAGAGTACATGGGTAAGCGTAAGCTCCTCCTTCCGCTCTCCATCGTCCTCTCGGCGCTCAACGGGTTGCTATCGCTGGTGCCTTTCGTCCTCGTCTGGCTGGTAGTGCGCACCCTTCTTACGGCAGGTGGAGACATTGCCGAGACACCCATCAGATCGTATGCCCTGTGGGCATTTGTTGTCTCTGTTGCTACAGTGCTGCTCTACTTCGGTGCTCTGATGCTCTCTCACCTGGCTGCATTTAGGGTGGAGACGAATATGCGTCGATTTGCCATGGATCGCCTTTTGCGTACGCCACTTGGATTCTTTGACCGTCAGGATACCGGGCGGATGCGGAAGATCATCGATGAGGACTCGAGCATGACGCACACGCTTGTGGCACACCTCCTGCCGGATGTCGCGAGCAGCGTTGTCGCCCCACTGGGGATCCTTGTACTCCTCTTCGTGGTGGACTGGCAGCTGGGACTTGCTGCCCTTGTCCCGATACTTCTATCCTATGGTCTGATGGGATATATGATGAGTGCTGAGAAAGGGGGATTTCAGAGGCAGTACCTTGATGCCCAAGAGCGTATGAGCGCCGAGGCAGTTGAGTATGTCCGGGGGATCCCGGTAGTCAAGGTCTTCCAGCAGACGGTCTACTCCTTCAAGCGCTTCTACGCTAGCATCATCGACTACAGGGATCTCGTGACGAAGTATTCGCGCATCTGTCGCCGCCCGATGTCCCTCTACACGGTGTTGACGAGTGCCTTTGCTTTCGTCCTCGTCCCGGTGTCAATCATCCTCATTGGTCACGGAGGAGATCCTGTGGTGGTGATCTCGGATATGTTTCTCTACGTCTTGATCACACCGGTCATCGCTCTCAGTATTATGCGCTGCGCCTATTTGTCGCAGGACTTCTTCCTCTGCGGAGAGGCGATCCGCCGCTTGGAGGGGCTGACGGAGACGGTTCCCCTTCCTACCGTAGAGACAACTCTGGAGCCTAAGGGTTACAGCGTGTCTTTGGAGGATGTCTCCTTCCGCTATGAGGGCGCAAAGGAGGACGCTGTCAGCCACGTAACCCTCAACGTCCCAGAGGGGAAAACAATTGCCCTCGTGGGATCATCTGGAAGTGGTAAGACCACCCTTGCACGGCTGATACCGCGTTTCTGGGACACGACCGGAGGACGGGTGTTAGTCGGTGGTGTAGACGTGAGGAAAATGTCACCGGAGAAACTGATGAAAAGCATTTCCTTTGTCTTCCAGAATACTCGTCTCTTCAAGACCACCATTCTCGAAAACGTCAGGTACGGTTCGCCTGACGCGACACTCGAGGAGATCAACCGGGCTATCGACCTCTCTCAGAGCCGAGAGATCCTCGACCGCCTTCCTGAGGGACTCAATACGCTCATCGGGGCCGAAGGAACTTATCTCTCCGGTGGCGAGATGCAACGCATCGTGCTTGCGCGAGCCATTCTTAAGGATGCACCGATCGTAGTGCTTGATGAGGCTACAGCCTTTGCCGACCCGGAGAACGAGTACCTGATCCGCCAGGCTCTCACCCGGCTCACGAGAGGGAAGACGGTGCTGATGATCGCTCACCGCCTCACGACGGTACACCACGCCGACAGTATTGTAGTGATGAAGGAGGGGGCGATCGTGGAGGAGGGGACACACGATGAACTCATGGAGCGAAATGGCACCTACCGCTTGATGTGGGACGAGTACCAGAGGGCTGTAGCCTGGAAGTTGTGATAGTCTCTGCAAAGGTCTTCCGTGACGTTATTACCTTTTCTAAAAAACAGTATGACAATTATGATTACAAAATATCTACAAGAGCGCTTTGTCCTCTCCGAGAAGGGAACTCGTGATCTCAAGCGGGGAATCTTTTTCTCCACCCTGCAGAATATCGGGCTTATGATCCCGATATGCTACCTCTTCTTCTTCCTCACCGAGTATCTTGATCCGGCGAGAGGAGGAGAGCCGCACAGTTTCACCTTTTACATCCTCCTTGCGCTGGGGCTGATGATCGTGATGTACGTCATCAATCGCTTCCAGTACGATAGCACCTACATCACTGTCTTTGGAGAGAGTGCACGGCGACGGATCACGCTGGCGGAGAAGCTGCGCCGGCTGCCACTCGCATTTTTTGCTGAGCGAAATCTCTCTGATCTCACATCGACTGTTATGGAGGACTGCACGCAGCTGGAGCAGACCTTCTCCCACGCTGTCCCGCAGCTCTTCGCCTCCTTCCTGAGCGTGTTGATCGTGGCCATCGGTATGTTTTGCTACGATTGGCGTCTGAGCTTGGCACTATTCTGGGTCGTACCTGTTGCCGTGGCGGTTCTTCTCCTAAGCAGACACCGTCTCTCGCATGAGTTTAAGGATCACTACACCGTGAAGCGCCGTGTCACCGAGACGATACAGGAGGGACTAGAGTGCATACAGGAGATCAAGTCCTACTCTGGAGAGGAGGAGTATAGGACCCGGCTGGATGAGGAGCTGAAAGACTATGAGCGGGAACTAGTCGATGTGGAGCTGGGCTCCTCTGCGGCTGTCAATTCTGCCGCCGTCCTCTTGAAGCTTGGCATGCCTACCGTCCTCCTTGTAGGGGCTTGGCTCCTGACGACCGGGACAGTGTCGCTCTTCGTCTACTTGGCCTTTCTCCTCGCTTCGGCAATGGTCTACAATCCTGTGCAGGAGGTCTGCAACAATCTCGCCCTGCTCTCCTTCCTCGATGTGCGGCTGAACCGTATGCGTGAGATTGAGTCGATGCCGATGCAAGGGGGTAGTGAGGAGTGTGACCTTCCCAATCACGACATAGAATTCCGCCATGTCTCCTTCTCCTACGAGGAAGGAAAGCAGGTGCTCGAGGATGTCTCCTTCAGCGCTCGGGAGGGTGAAGTGACGGCACTTGTAGGACCATCGGGTGGGGGAAAGAGCACATGCGCCAAGCTGGCTGCCCGCTTCTGGGACGTGGATGGAGGCAATGTCCTCATCGGAGGTAAGGATATTGCCGGGATAGACCCCGAGACCCTGCTGCGGGACTTTGCGATCGTCTTTCAGGACGTAGTTCTTTTCCACTCTTCCATAGCAGACAATATCCGCATAGGGAAGCCGGACGCCACCGATGAGGAGGTGAAGCGTGTCGCACGGCTGGCTCAGTGCGAGGACTTCATCCGCCGGATGCCGGAGGGGTACGACACGATCATAGGGGAGAATGGTGAAACCCTCTCCGGCGGGGAGCGACAACGGCTCTCCATTGCACGGGCACTCCTTAAGGACGCTCCCATTGTCCTTCTTGACGAGGCAACGGCGAGCCTCGATGCAGAGAATGAAACGAAGATCCAGTTAGGTATCTCGGAGCTGACGCGGGATAAGACCGTCCTTGTCATTGCTCATCGTATGCGTACGATTCGCAATGCCGATCACGTCGTGCTCCTTAAGGATGGTCGTATAGCTGAGGAGGGATCTCCTGACGAGCTGGTACGCCGTGACGGTGACTTCGCTCGTATGGTCCGCCTCCAGCGTCAAGAGGAGTACTAATCTCTTTTATAGATAGCAAGACAGGTAATCCCCGTCGTCTGAGGAGACGGCGGGGATTACTGTTGTCTGGGGAGATCTTATGAGGATGTCTTGCGCCCCCGAGAAGTAATATAGATGCTATGACAAAAGACCTCGTCCCCACTCAATCATATAACTGAGTGGGGACGAGGTCTTGTGAGATGGCAGGATCTTACTCCTCCACCTCTACAGCGATCTGACCGCGGTAGTAGCCGCAGGTGTTGCATACGGTGTGATAGACGTGCCAGGAGCCGCAGTTGGGACAGCGTGTCAGCGCGGGGGTCTTGGCTACGTCGTGAGTCCTACGCTTTCTGGTCCTGGTGTGTGACTGACGTCTCTTAGGATGTGCCATGATGATGTACTTCTATTATATGAGTGTTACTTTTCTGTCTTGAGTTACTTACGAGACTCGGTATCTTCCTCCTCGGAGATCTTCTTGCGGAGACTCTCCCATCGGGGATCCTCCGGCGTCTCCTCGGGCGCCTCGCCCTCCATAAGGAAGCTGACCACCGAGGGGTCGCACTCCGCGATGTCCTCATGTGAGTGGACGATCGGGAGGCTCACCTTGATGAGCTCGTAGAAGATAAAGCTGAAGTCATATCGGGGGTCTGCAGCGTCCAGGACGAGGGCTTCGTCATTCTCCTCATCCAGTGCCTCACCTATCTCGACGGTGATCTCCTCGTCCGTGTCCACCTCCACCTCCAAGGGCGCCAGGCAGCGGTCGCATGGTACGGTGACCGCCCCCTCGTAGTGGAGTAGTAGCTGGTACGAGTGGCTCGATGTAGGCCGGATCTCCAGATCCAGATCCACGTCGCCGCCAAGGATCTCTTCGTCTCCCTGCTCGGAGAAGAAGTCGTCGTCGAAGTGGTATGCGAGCGACTCGGGACCTCTGAGAGGCTCCGTGAAGTCGATCTTATAGGCATCCTTCCTCCTGTCCATGGCTTTCTGCTCTATTCAGACCGCAAATTTACTAATTCCTTTGCAGTCAAGCAAGGAGCCGCCGACGCTGCCCCCTCTGCGGCGTGGCATTCTGTGCTTCCGCGGGCAGGTGTGATGCAAGCCGGCTGAGACCGAGAAGCGTTATATGGGCTTTTACCTCTCCATGACAGAGCGAACCATACCGATATGGTTGTTAGGGGGACGACGGAGGGAGACGCAATCGCCTGTGAGACTGATGTATAGGAGTATGATAGGAAAATAGTGTATCATTGCACGCTCCTTTGAGTGGAGCTGATCAGGTTTACTGACATGTCCAAGAGCCAAAAAAACTTGCCTGACGGCGAAGCGAAGTCTAAGAGGATCATCAAAATCGTCACCTGGAGTCTCCTCGTGGTGGTGATGGTGCTGGTCGTCCGCTTCGTCGCCTCGGTGGACTTCTCCGCCCTGGGGGATCTGCTCCGGAAGACACCCGTGATGCTCCCCTTAGTCGTCCTGATGTCCTTTATCTCCTATGCGGCCTCCAATGTCGCCTGGAGCCTCTGTCTCAGCGTCGGCGGGGAGCGGAGCCTGCCCTTCTGGAGACTCTTTATCTACCGACTGATAGGCGATATGCTGGCGCCCTTCAATCCCACCGGCGTAGTGGCGGGTGAGACGGTGAAGGTGATGCTGATGCGGCGCGACGGGATCTCTGTCGAGCACGCCCTCAGCTCCGTCCTCACTCATAGGGGGCTGGTGATCCTCGCCAATGTGCTGATGACGATCGTGGCAATCTTTTATATCCTGATGGGGAGTTCGATACGTGGGACGCGAGGCATACTGGTCGCTCTCGGCACGGTGGCGGTGATGGCCCTTATCTTTTACGGTCTCTTCCGCCTGCTCGTCCATCCCCGCCTGCTGATCGGTCGGACGGTGGACAGCATTGCCCGGCGGACCCACTGGTCCTTCCTCTCCGAGGAGCGGATCCGTAAGACTTATGCTGCCAATCTCGAGGCAGCTCGGTTTTTCCACCGACACAAGCGCCGCTTTTGCCTTACGCTGGGGCTCTGTATGGTCCACTGGGTCTTTGGGGCGATGGAGTTTTTCGTCATCTTTACTACTCTGGGACTTGACGTCACCGTGATGAGCGCCATCGCCGTGGAGATGGGCGTGGGGGTCTTCAAGACCCTCGGGTCGGTCATCCCCGGGCAGCTGGGCATCGAAGAGTATGGTAATAAGGTGATGCTCGACCTGATCGGTGTGCAGAGCAACGAAGTGTGGCTCGCCGCCTCGCTTATGCGCCGCGGGCGTCAGCTCTTCTGGCTCGCCGTGGCGGGGATCGCCTCGCTTGTGGTCTATCGCCGTCGTCCGGAGAGGAAGAGTGGGGAGTAGACCTTTTATCACTATGAATCCTGATATTCCATGACCGGAAAGAAGCCTGAGATACTCTGTATTTCGCACAAGTATCCCCCCTCCACCGGAGGGATGGAGCGGCAGAGCTATGAGCTCATCAAGGGACTCAGGGCCTACTATAAGGTCCACTCCTTTACCTATAAGAAAGGAGATCAGCCCAAGGTGGTCTGGCTCGCAGCTCTCAAGCGACACATTATGGAGTGCCTCGAGAGTCACCCCGAGATACGGCTGATCCACCTCAATGATGGCGCGATGGCGTCCGCCTCGCTCTGGATGCAGAAGGAGCTCGACATCCCTGTAGTCGTCACTTATCACGGGCTGGACGTCACCTTCCCGCTGGACTTCTATCAGGATAAGCTCATCCCCAAGCTGGAGCAGTACGACGCGGCGATCTGTGTCAGCGAGTACACCCGCCAGCAGTGCCTCAAGCGAGGGTTTGATCCGGAGCACACCTATACGGTGCCCAATGGCGTCGATGTGTCACTGGCAGATAAGCCCGATCGCCGGGAGGAGATCGCCGAGGAGCTGCTGTCGCGAGGCGTAGACGTGCGTGGCAAGCGGGTGATCATCGCAAGTGGTCGCTCGGTACGACGGAAGGGCTTCTCGTGGTTTATAAAGAATGTGATGCCCTCTCTCGGATCCGATGTGGTGCTGCTGATGACCGGTCCTCGGCGGCAGGAGCAGTCCTTCATGCAGTCCGTGACGCGCTACATACCGTGGAATGACCTGCGGCTCTTCCTCGGAGCGCCCACCGATGAGGCAGAGCTGGACGAGCTGCTGGAGACGACCCCCAGCGTCTATCACCTGGGGCGGGTGTCCTTCGACGATCTTATGTCGCTCTACTCGCTGGCGGATCTCTTCGTGATGCCCAATATCCCCGTCGAGGGGGATCAGGAGGGCTTCGGACTCGTCGCACTCGAGGCAAGCGTGCGGGGGACCTGGGTAGTCGCCTCCGGCATAGAGGGGATCACCGAGGCGGTGATCGATGGCGCCAATGGTACCCTCCTGCCGCCCGAAGAGCCCGACCGCTGGATCGCCAAGATCCGCGAGCTCCTCTCCATGCCGCAGCAGGAGCTGGCGGAGTGGGGCAGGCGAGGGCAGTCTTACACCACCGACCACTTCTCCTGGGAGCGCATGGTCGACGGCTACAAGGCCGTCTTTGACCGCTACATATAGTCTGTCATAGAGACTTAAGAGAGGGAGATGTGGAGCTACGATCAGCATCTCCCTTTTCTGTACAAAAGCGTTCCAGGTGTGCGAATATAGAGTTCGCAGTCACTGGGTACCTTTGCGACAATCAATCACCAACCACTTCACCAAATCTTATGCAGAACATTAGCTCCGCCCTCCATGTGAATACCCACCATGGATACCTCAATACCGAGATTATCCTACAGAGCAAGTCGGGAGAGCAAACTATTAAGGATAGATTAACTGGGATGGAGTATGTCATCGGTCCTGATCCTATAATCACTCACCTGTCGGCGGGTGTACATACGTTGTACTGTACTGATCTTCAGGGAGAGCTGACTATAGTGATAGAGGATGCGCTGAAGTATGGAGGTGGTGGGGACAAGAAAGCCTTCGTCTTTGACAAGTCTCCGTGGGCTTTTGTACTTACTACCGATCGACTCTATGCCTACAATGCTGAGACGGGTGAGGAGCTGGTGGAGCATATGATGACACCCGATGAGATCCGTCCCTGCAGTGGTAGAGAGAGTACATCGCAAGATTTCTTTATCTTCCAGACTGATAAGGATTACTCAATCTATTGCGTTAGGACAGGAGAGATTTTAATTACCACCCAGGATTTCCTCTTTAGTAATACTCACATCGTGGTCTATCTCGATAAGAAGGTTATGGTAAAGGGTGGTTCGGTGAGAAATGAATATGAGGAAATAGTCGCCTATGACTTTATCAAGGGTAGCGAGGTAGTCCGTACATCAGGGAGTTATTCTCTATTGGAGAATAGCTCGATACTTTACTACACATTGAATGACCGGTATTACGCATTGCAGCTAGAGACGGGTGAAGTCACCGAATTGACTGATCTGGAAGAAGTGAGGAAGGATGATCTCTTGTGTGAAGACATACTCCTAAGACTCAATCGGGATGAAATCATACGCAAGCAATATTATCTCTTCAGACTGAGTCCACATAGGGTAACGCGATACTCCTTTGATCTTCCGTTTTATATCAGTTCTTATTCGGAGCACAAGACGACGAAATATAGGGAATTATGCGATTGCTTCATAAATGGAAATCTCGAGATACACTCGGATGACTATCATAGTATGTGGTTGGGTGAGTTGCGCCCCTCAATTCATATGGTTGATCTAAACCGACTGGCGCGTACTTCGTTTGTGAATGTCTGCAATCTTTATGGGGAGGATCTTATACTGAGCTGTAAACCAGGAGAGGATATCTCCGTGATCGAGGATCGCAGCAGATCGTTTGTTATTAAAGGCTACAATTATTGCATACATTACGAGAAGGCAACAGAGTGTCCAATGGATCTCGACAGTAAGCAATGCGAGGTAGAGAGTAAGAAAACCCCTGATTTGCCAAGTGGCACCCTGTGTATATCGGAGTCGGGTGAGAAGGTCATTCGTCTTGAGGAAGGACAATTTATATATAGTGCTAAGACACCTGCCTTCGAGTGCCCTATCTTTGAGAAATTATATGATCACTCGGTCTACTCCTCGGCTTACTTTACTACGAATAGTGAGGGTGTAGTCATTGTGGGAAATCATGGCTCGAAGATTATCGGTGTAGAGGATCTTGAGGAGATTCCATTTGACGTAGGGGGAACTCTAGTAGCTCCCAATAAGCTCAATGGTTATCGACCAGAGATTGAGATGGAGTGGCAGACCGGATGTCTGAAGCCCGTGTGGCGTGATCCTGTGACTCTCCGTCGTGTGACTGACGAGGAGAGGTCCGGGTATATGTTTCAGAGTCCCGGTGGACGCTTTACTGCTAAGACTAATTGCCTTAGGGTCTATGAAAACAAGTTGACAGGTGAGGAGATCTCTGAAGATGAGTATTTTAGTATTATGAAGAAATACAATTTTCCCTCATATAGTTGGTCTGTTCTAAGGAAAGAAACGAAAGAGGAAAGCCAAAGACGCAAAGAAGAGAAGGCTATGATCGTTAGTGCCAGAAATGAGCTTGTGGCTAGGTATGGCAAAGAGCGTCTATTCCCTGAACTTTATGGAGATGTTGAGTCACTGCCAAGTGAGGATACTGCAGCTGCTCCTGAGGAGAGAATAGAAGAAAAAGTGAATAGTGAGTCTCTTTTCGGACATAGGGTTGCCAGTGCTGTAGATTATGTTATTTGTACAGATATGGAGTCAGGAGAGGAGATCCGTGTGGAGACAATGGATCAGGGGACTGTAAGGTATCTCAACTACGTCTCATTTTCTTACGACTCAAGATATCTGGCTTATGGTGCGCGCTCTTGGGACTCTGGTGTTTTTGGGATCTTTGATCTGCAGAAGCGTGGTTTTGTTTTCCGTAGGTGCGATTTAAAGGAGGGTCGACAGCTCTCTTTGCAAAGTCTGTTCGCTGTATGGATGGTCCTCTTTAGTAAAAAAGGCGATATGGCTTGCTACGACAGCCATCCTAACACCTATGTATTGACTGCCTCAGGTGACAATTGGCACCATACTACTATTGAAGGTAGAAGTCTACTCTGCTTTAGTCCTTCAGGGAGATATCTCGCCCTCTCCAGCCAAGGGTATATCCCTTACGGCCTTAATCCCTCCGCATGGGGGCATCAGCCATCGGGAAACGTGTATATTCATCGGCTTGCTCCGGTAGATCAGATCAGAACGAGCCTTGCCACCTATTGTGATCTTGGCTCCGATGTAAAGGGATTGGAGCGAAGAGCGCACTCTATCGCTTCAGCGGCTTTCTCCTCCGATGAGAAGCATTTCCTCGTTGTGGGCGATGACGGGGTAGTAGTGATCCGTAACCTTCATCTCGAGTAAGCAACGACTTCCTGACACACGATAGATCTATACATACAGAAAATCACTTACCCTTGCCCTATGCCTGCCAATAAGAACGCCATGACGCGGTACAAGATCCTCGATGATCTGCTCAGTAACCGCTATCGCCATTACTCCCTGGACGATCTCACCGAGGAGGTGAGTGAGCGATTGGCGGAGGTGAACCCAAGTACGGATGGTGTGTGCCGGAGGACCATCGAGAAGGATCTACGGTATCTTGAGTATGAGAGTCCTTTCATGGTGGAGCTGGAGCGATACAGTGTCTCGACCTATGACCATGAGCGGGGCGGGAGTGTCTCCAAGCGCTGTGTCCGGTATGCTGACTCTTCATTCTCCATATTTAAGAAGGAGCTGAGTGATGACGAGAAGTATCTGCTGCGGGAGGCGCTGTCGATCCTGGGGCAGCTTGATGGACTGCCGGACCTGGAGGGGCTGGAGAGTCTTCGTCAAGGGCTCCGTGTGCCGGAGGAGCAGCCTAAGATCCTCTCCTTTAGCAAAAACTCCTTAGCCGACTCCAAGCTCCTCGGGCAACTCTTTACCGCGATCTCTCACCGGGTGGTGGTCTCTCTGAGCTACCACACCTTTGCTGCACCGGATGATGTGCACTCCATAGAGCTCTCCCCGTACTTGCTGCGCGAGTATAATAGGCGGTGGTTTGTCTTTGGGGCTGTGGCGGACGGGACGATGCTCTGCTTTGCCCTCGATCGGGTAGATCGTCTGGAGCTGCTGACCTCTAAGACGTATAGAGATTGTGAGGTGGATATGGGTGATTACTTCAGCGAAGTGATCGGTGTGACGGTCGATCGTGACAGCCCTCTGAGGGAGATCCTCTTCTGGGTGAGTGATCAGTCGATGGACTACGTCTCCACCAAGCCGCTCCATCAGTCGCAGCGGCAGGTCTCCGTGGTTGAGGAGGAGAGCATAAGGGTCGGCTGGCCAAGCCTCACCGGTGGACGCTTCTTCAGGATCACTTGTCGGGAGAATTATGAGCTATTCCGTGAGTTGACCTCCTTTGGAGAGCACCTGATCGTCCTGTCACCGAGTGAGGTGAGGCAAAAAATCAAGAAAAGGATAGAGAATATGACTTTTCGCTACGGAGAGTCTGAGGTGCGAAGATAGAGTTCGCCGGGGTGGTCTACCTTTGTATCACAAAATGAGCGGGAGGCCTCTGTGGGAGGCTGTTGGATGATCGCAGTGGCGATCTGACCAGCTTAGGTCGCACAACTCTTACTGACGGAGTGCGCATCCTCTCCCGGTTTATTTGATTAGTGCGATAGCAATAGCTCTCCCAATGAGGGATGACCTATTTATGCTATCTTTGGGATGGAAAACCATAAGAGAGATCTTTGACATACTGCATAGGGACATAAATTTGACTTCGTCCTGCGGGCTTAGGCCGCACCTCTCCGGAGGTGTATTCGCAAGATGTCTCAGACTCCCCTCGGGGATATGAGATAGCCAATGTTTGATCGTGACGATCTATTTTCATATCCATGAGAGAACATCCTCATTTGGGGGTTAGATATCCTCTTTCATGATCTATTTAGATGAGGGTATTTTATTTTCCGCTCACATACATAAAGAAATGAGTGTCCTCTTGCAGTCTTGTCATCTCTCTCTTGTCATATAAGTGCTTTACGTTATGGAAAAGAAGATACTCGCCACCAAGGTGCGCAGCTTGGCTACCGTCGGTGACTTCCTGACTCTCCTCAATCAGATGAAGAGGGAGGATCAGGGGGTGGAGGAGGATCCTCACCCCTTTACTCTAAAGCACATCAATTACTACCGCAATCCCTCGCATGAAGGGCGGTATCGCTCCTTTAAGATACCGAAGAAGAGCGGTGGCTGTCGGGTGATATCGGCACCGAGGAATAAGACCTTCAGGCTGATCCTTAGGTATGTCAATGAGATGCTGAAGGCTCTCTACACGCCCTCTGAGTATGCGATGGGATTTGCTGAGGGGCGCTCCGTAGTCACCAATGCTCAGATCCATCTGCGACAAAACTACGTCTTCAATACCGACCTGAAGGACTTCTTCCCCAGCGTGGATCAGGCGAGGGTGTGGGCGAGACTGCAGATCAAGCCGCTGAGTCTCCAGAGGCCGATCGCCGGCATCATCGCCGGTCTCTGCTCCGTAAGGCAGGAGACGGATGAGGGGACGGTGAGATACGTGCTGCCACAGGGTGCCCCCACCTCCCCGATACTGACCAATATGGTGTGTGATACGCTGGATAGACGCCTGGGCGGGGTGGCTAAGCGATTTGGTCTCCGCTACTCTCGCTATGCTGATGATATCACCTTTAGCTCTATGCATAATGTGTATGAGGAGGGGGGTGACTTCCGGTCTGAGCTTAGGAGGATAGTCGAGGACCAGCGGTTTGTCATTAATGAGAAGAAGACGAGGCTGCAGAAGAGGGGGACTCGGCAGGAGGTGACTGGGCTAATAGTGGGCGAAAGGCTCAATGTCCCACAGTCCTACGTCCGTGGGATCCGAAACCTCCTCTACATCTGGCGAAAGCATGGTGAGGGGGAGGCGAGGGCAAGGTTTGAGGAGACCTATATGGCGGAGAAGGGACACCTGAGGGAGAAGTGCCCCGATATGATCCTTGTCCTGGAGGGAAAGCTCTGCTATCTCCGTATGGTGAAGGGACCTAATGACAGCGTCTATCGCCGCCTCAGTGCAGACTTTGAGCGCTTGCTCCATACCGATGAAGGGGCAGTGGAGCCCTTGCCGTCAGGGGGAGAGCAGCTCCTCGCAGAGGGTCTCGCGCTCACAGCCTCTGCACCGGTCGACCTGGAGGCTCTTAATCTTGATTTAGATCAGTTACTCAATAATGGATGAGATACTAAGGACTACGCTTGATAAGGTGATCAAGCTCTGCGATCAGAGACCTGACTTTGGGGCGGAGCTGAGGCGTCGACTAGGCATCCCGACTACGCCGGCTACCATCCCGCTTAGCTCCGAGCTGGAGGAGTACCTGACGGAGGTGGGGGAGGATGTCTGCACGATACGTGATGTGCTGCAGATACAGCAGGATATCGATCCGGAGATCAAGTATGACTTCGTGGACGACCGTCGCACGAGAGACCGCTTGATCATCGATAACCTTCAGATGGAGAGTAAGGCCCTCAGTACGCGCATCCCTGAGGATGATCGCTTCCCCCTCTTCTGTGTCTATGCCTTTTACCAAGTGGAGAATCTGCTGAACTATTTCTTTCAGAGGAGGTATCCTGACCTGGACTCACTCGAGGAGATGCTGAGGGAGAATACGAGGTCAGAGAAAAAGGACTTCAGATACTCTGAGAGAACAGGTCGACCCGTAGAGACGGTCTCTGATGTCGAGTCGCACTATTTGGTCAATGCTTTCTGCAACAGCAAGACTCCTCCATTGGACACGTACTTTAAGTTCAGACTCTCTGGTCTGAGGAGGGTGAGGAATGCTTTTTCTCATAGATTTTTTGAGGTAGATCCCGGGTGGGATAGGGCGATGGAGAGTGATAAGTGGCTTGATAACTTCATCCGATACAATACCTTCGTCACCATTCGGAAAGACCTAAAGCAGTTAGCTGACCTTATCGCCCAAGATCTGCTAAGTGCCGGTACCCCGCACGATGTCCCCGGGGTCATATCGAGTATGTTGGCCTCCTCTTGTTACGTTAGGTATGACGGGAAGACACCGGAGGAGCTACCCAAGCGCTTCTGGGGAGATGTGAATGGGTACAAGACCGGTGATCGGCTTACCCTGACTATCTCCGACGGAAAGATCATTGCCGTAAAGCAGCCCTCATTTTCCCCTAAAGTAGATCACTAATAAAGTAAATGATGCCCCTCTATCCACAGCAGCGTGAGGCTCTCGCCCGACTGAGAGACTTCCTCGAGAGTGATGACTCGGTATTTATCCTTGGGGGATATGCCGGTACGGGTAAGACGACGATGATCCGTGCACTCTGTGACCTCCTGCCTCAGTATGGGAAGGAGCCGTTGCTTATGGCTCCGACAGGTCGGGCTGCTCGGATCCTGAAAGATAAGAGCGGGCGCAAATCCTCCACCATCCATAGAGCCATTTACCGTCACGAGGGGGATCGGTTGCTGCTGCACGATGAGGAGGGGAATGTGAGCGTTGCGAGGATGGTGCCCCGGTCGTCTGCTCCGGAGACAGACTACGTGTCGACCTACTTCTCTGTGAAGAGTATTGGGGATGATCATTGCCCCTCTCTCTCGGTCATCATTGTCGATGAGGCGTCTCTGATCCCTGTGCAGAAGTCGTCGCAGGAGGTGGTGCAATTTGGCACCGGCTCGTTACTGGAGGATCTGCTGACCTACTCAGAGTGGCACCTCGGGTGCAAGCTGGTCTTTGTCGGAGATCCCAATCAGCTCCCTCCCGTCACGGATCCTCGGTCGTGTGCCCTCTCTACGGACTACTTCGCCTCCGCCGACATACCTGTGCGTAGCTACACCCTGACGGAGGTGATCCGCCAGGAGCACGAGAGCCTGATCCTGAAGAACGCTATGCTGGTCAAGGATCTGATCCAGTCCGAGGTGCGCAATACACTCCGCTTGGAGACTCGTAAGGGTGAGGTGGAGCCACTGACCATGGAGCAGGTGGCGCAGCAGTATCAGGAGATCTGCCCCACACCGATGATGAATCGCAGTGCCGTGATCTGCTACAGCAATAAGCAGGCTCTGTGGTACAACCGAGCTGTCCGTGAGAGATACTTCCCCGATCAGCCGAGCCTGCGCAAGGGAGATGTCCTGCAGGTGGTCCGGAATAATTACTTCGGAGATCATCTGGTCTTAAATGGAGACTTCATCCGGATCGTGGACGATCCCGGTCCGGAGGAGACAGTAAGCGTACCTGTATGGGGGACCCAGGGGACGGGCAGGGAGCTACGCCACGTCCGGCTCTCCTTTAGGAAGGTAGAGTATGAGACTGAGGCGGGGATGAGAGGTCAGCGACTACTGCTCACCACGTTGCTGGACTCAGAGAGATCCTCTCTGAACGCAGAGGAGATAAAGGCTCTGTACATCCACTTCTGTATCCGTCACTCCTCCGAAAGGCAGTCGCCCGATCTCTCGAAAAAGATGAGCGAAGACCCCTATGTCAATGCTCTGCAGGCAAAGTATGGATACGCCATTACCTGCCATAAGGCACAGGGAGGAGAGTGGGATCAGGTGATCGTGGACTTTTCTCGGCGTGGGGGGTCAGATGAGAGCTCGCTCAGGTGGATCTATACCGCCTTGACCCGTGCCAAGCGGTCGCTCTATGGGGTCCATATGCCTGATGTCTCGCCCTTTGAGAAGCTTGACCTCTTCCCCATCTCAAGGATCTCAAAGGTGTCTGCGGAGGTGTATCGCCTGCAGGATCTTCCGTGCGACGACCTGGGGTCAGAAGCATCCCCATCGCAGCGGGCCAAGTGTCTCAGTGCCGCAAAAGCTCTGGCCGAGATAGGCTATAAGCTCACCGATGTGGACACTATGCCCTACCGGGATCGGTATACGATCGAGGGACCATCAGGACGCCTGACTTGCGACTGCCTGTACAAGGGAAGTGGACTATATAGCAGCTACTCTGTGCAGCCTAAGGTCCCGGATGAGGCTGCGATAGTGGAGGCGCTGAGGGATGAGCGCGAGTATGAGTTTGATGTCAGCTACCAGTCGGATATGCCGTTCCTGGATCAGCTGTACCAGTATATGAGGGTAGCTGCGAGTGAGTGTGGTGTGACGATCACGGGTGTCTGTAATCACCCGGAGCAGCGTTATGTCCTCTATGGACTGAGGACCTCTGCCTCCTTTGCTGCACTCCAGTTTTACTACCGAGATAAAGGCTTCCTCACGAAGGCTATGCCCTCCTCACTGATGGGGGCATCTGACGAGCTATTGGATAAGTTTATCAAGCGTATAAGGACTGATATATGTACGGAGTAAAGGACATAACCGCGATGCGTAAGAGTGGTCGTCTCGAGGAGGCATACGAGATGGCTCAAGCACTCCGGGAAGCGGACCCGGGAGAGTGGGCTGATATGGCACTCTTCTGGGTCTTGCGTGATATGGTTGGGCAGCTACTCAATACTCCGACAGATGAGGGAAGGGTACGTGCACAGGATCTATTGACTCAGATGGAGAGTCTGCAGCGAACGATGAAGGACGACAAGAATCTCGGAAAGCCGGCAATCATGAAGCTAAGGCGGATGCTGTCACCTCACGCATCGGACATGGCTGCCTGCTCTGAGCTCGCTAAGACAGATCCCCTCACGGCTTTCGCTCGGGCGATCACCATAGCCGGGCCAAAGGGTGAACACTTGGAGCCGTCCCTGCACGAGGAGCTGGGCTGGATCCATTACCGCTATCTCAGGGCAAAAGGGGATCAGCTGGCTCCCCGTGAGGGGCCTACTGTGCTGTGGGAATACCTCTGCCTGAAGAATAAACGCCCCTCCTTCCTTCACTCAGTGATGCTTGGGCAGGCGGTGACGCTTCACAGGCTGAGGCAGGACTTCTCCTTCTCCGGATTTCTTCAGCACTGGGATCCTCGGATGCTCAGGAGGGAGGATCTGCAGCCCACTCGGGATGGTAATGGAGGAACCTTCCCCTCTCTGCTCTCAAGAGTCTGCGACCAGCTTGCCCAGGAGGGTACACCATTGATTGAGGAGCTCGCTGAGGGAGCAGGGTGTCCCCCTCGGGATATTGCCGACATGCAGCGCAAGCGGTGGTTTTGGACGCTCTATAACATCAAGAAGGAGGAGGGATGGTCCGGAAAGTTTGCCCAGGCAGCTATGACCTATGCGATGCGCTATGGTCAATACGAGGCTACCCACTGGCATCTGGAGATCTTGTCTCTTGTCGCGAGAGACTTTGATGCGTCTCGCGCCCGATTTCTCTTAGACTTCCTCCGGGCGACAGCCGAGGTCAGTATGGGGGAGAGCGCATGGCGTCGGGCTATCGGCTCGGATGGTAAGTCATATCCTCCATATGCGGTAACTTTCGCCAAGGCCTGCTACGAGGCACTTAAGAGTCTTCCTCCGTCACAGCGTGATCCCGACTTGATAGCCACGCTGAGTCGGCTCTATGACGAGATGGAGAGCCATCGTGCCGGGGATGAGTGGACTGCCCGCCACAGAGCCTTTCTCTCTCTCTGGTCAGGGGATGTGGAGGATGCATCGGAGAGATTTCGTCAGCTGCTGCTGGTGCTTGGGACCAATTACTATGTCTGGCGGGAGGCGGCGGAGTCTGTCAGTGATCCTACGATCAAGATTGGCCTCTTGCTCCACGCCCTTGAGCTTCAGCGTGATGACAAGTTCGTGGGTCCGATCAAGCTTGACCTTGCAGAGCTACTGATCGGGGAGGGGTATGCTGCTGATGCTCGCAAGTACCTCAGAGAGTATGTGGCTTTTAGGCAGAAGGAGGGGATGCAGGTGGATGCCCGGTGCCTCCGCCTCCAGCAACTCGCTCAGAGTGGAGAGGACGGTAGACCTGATCGGTATGACAAGAAACAGGCTGTGACGGCTGCAATGGAGTACGTCTACTCGGACTATCAGTGGGAGGACTTTGTGGTTGTATCGCAATATGAGAGCAAGGGTAAAGAGAACAAGGGTAAAGAGAGCAAGGGTAAAGAGAGGGTGAAGCTGGTGTCCGGCGACCGCTCTTTCTCCATCAGACCCGTACAATTAGGCATAGGGAAGAAGAGTGTCCCCCTTGGGACTGTGGTCAGGTGTCGCTGTATCGCTGAGGAGGCTACTGATCCAGCATCCGACGAGGGAGTAAGACTGAGACCTCTGATGATGAAAGTGACGGATCAGCCGCTCTGGAGCACCCTGCCGGAGGAGGTGGGATGCATCTACCGATTTAATAAGGAGAAGCGTATTGCCTCAATAGCCTCCCCCGATGGGGATGACTTTGTCCTATTTAATGCCGACAGAGAGTATAAGCCTGGTGACTGCCTGACCTTTAGATACTTCTATGAGTGTGTGAAGGGGGAGAAGAGAGCGAGGGTGAAATCTCCGGCTCTCTGTGACAGCCCGGAGAGTATTCTTGAGCGCTTCTCCGAGGGGATAGCAGTTGTGGATAATGTCAATCCCAAGAAGTCACTTTTCCACATATTGCTTAGGAGCGGTATGGTACGTGACAGAGTGATCCGCTACTCTGAGACAGAGCTTCGTCCCGAGATAGGGGACTCGCTTAAGATCAGGTATGCGATCATTCAGCGAGGAAAGCGGGCGGGGTCGCTGATCCCTGTCGGGATGGAGAAAACTGACGAGGTGGACGAGTCGCTGATTATGCAATATAGCGGAGCTCTGAGCCTAAAGTATATGAGTTCGACCGATGCTCCGGACTTCGCTTTTGTCGATGATGAAATTTATGTGCCCCGGTACCTCCTTGATGATCAAGACCTCGCTGATGGAGATATGGTCTCGGGGCGTGCAGTCTACTCGGATAGAGGCGGCTTCCGCGCCATTGAGCTGACGAAACAGTAGGTCGGCTGACAGGTCGCCTCGAGAGACGCAGACCTCTCTCTGATCAATAGAGGGAGCGCAAAAAAAAGAGGAGGCACCGACCGCTGTGGTCGATGCCTCCTCTTCTGTTAGGTGTGTCCTCGGGGTTACTCTACGTCGTGAGTCACCGACCAGCCCTTGGTGGTGGCTATGGAGGTGTCAGCCTTGGCAGAGCCGGGATTGTCCGAGATGTCAAAGGTGAACATCCATTCTGCAAGCTTCTGCTCGCCCTTATTGAGACTTCTCATAAAGTTCTCCAGAGGTGCTCTTTCCAGCTGATTGCCCTTGAGGCTGCCGATCCAGAGACCGTTAAAGATCGTCGGTGTGGTGATGGAGGTGAGTCCATTCTCCTCGAGTAATAGGACCACCAGGTTAGCGGCGCTACTAATGTCGATCGTCTTGAGATCAGGATTGCCGGAGACGATCACAGACTGCAGGGTCTTGCCGTCGGTGGGTAGGGTAAAAGTCTCTGTCTCATTGGCGACCCACTCCAGCTCTTTCAGTCTCGTCAGACCGGACAGATCGACGGACGTGATCTGACCATTGTAGACCACTAAGTTCTCGAGCGGGCTGTTGTTGCTGACCTCGAGGGAGGTGAGCCAATACACCATCTCCCGCTTCTCATTGGACACACCGGAGACGGCAAAGCCGCTGATGTCTCCATGGATCGTGAGTGTGGTCTCCATTGGCTTATAGAGGGTCATGTTATCATTGCGGAGATCCTTCTGGAACTCTGTGATCGCCTCTCCGGGGTCAAAGGTGCCGTTGGCATTGAGATCAATCCAGGCGGTACTCTCAGCCTCCTGATTGCTCGGACTGATGGAGAGGTAAATGCCCTCGGCAGGAAAGGAATTGAGGGTGAACTTGATCGTCGGCAGATCGGTCGGCAGCTCCTTGTCGAAGGAATCGACAAGCTTAAGCTCCGTACCGCTCCACTCGGCGTAGAGGTTGTACGCCCTCCCCGGCTGCATGGCACCTGGGCGGGCGGGACGGGTATTGGTGGAGAAGATCTCCTCACGCCCATCTGCATCGTAGGCCACGAGGCTTACCTCGGGAGTGCTCTTCGTATTGGCACGGAACCAGAATCCGAGGTGCTGCGTCTCTCCCGGTGCGAGTGTCACATCGGGGTAGGTGACCGCAGTCATGTAGTCGACAGGAGCCTCCGTCGGGTCCATGATATTGAGGTAGGGGATCCGGGCATTGCCCACGAAGGGCAGTGAGCCCTTGTAGTAAAACTCAGTGCCCCCGTCTGTCGGACGGACTGCCATACCTGCGAGACGCCAAGGCTTGTCGGAGTTGTTCTTAAGCGTCACGACGGCAAGGGAGCCGAGGTGGACAAACTCCGCCTTGATCTTCTTGTCAAAGACGGAAACCCCCTTAGTACAGAAGTAGACCGGCACGTAGCCGTCCTTATTATTGGAGTACTTCGTCAGCTCGTAGAGCGGTCTCGCTCCCACGCCGACCATGAGTCGGTTATTCTTGAGGAGTATGTCCTGAGCCACGATGCCGTAGAGGTCAAACTTCTTATCCGCATCGATCCCCTTAGGCAGGGTTACCTCGAAGGTGCAGTACTCGCCCTTCGTCTCAAGTACCTCTACTCCGCGCTGGAGTCTTACCTTGCCCTCCTGGACGAAGGCGATATTGAGGTCAAACATCCCCTCATTCCACTCGAGAAGGATGCCCTTGCTATTGCGATCCTTGATGATGGATCGGGTCTCCGATGAGGGACCGGCAGTGATGCGCAGGGTGTAGGTCTGACCATCACTTGCGGGGGTCTCCTCCGGGGTATTGATCGACCTGTCCGAGCAGGCTGACAGCGCTAGGATGATGAGCGACAGCAGCAGGGAGAGGCTTGCTTTTCTATTTATCATAGTTGTGTACATTGTTCGTTGTGAGGATTAGGACTCACCGGATCATTACCAGTCCTCGCCCTCCATATTGGGTCTGCGGGCAGGGTGGTTGCTGATGCTGTTACGGGCATCGACTCTCCAGTTCTTGCTCCGTGCGATGGAGTACTTACCTGAGCCTGAGCCGGGGTTGTCTGCGATGAAGAGCTGACCGGGAGACTTGCCGGTGCGATCGGGCAGGTCGCTCAGCAGCTTGTCGATGGTCTCGGCGGTGAGCTGATTGCCGATGAGCTCGATGTACTTCAGGCTCTTTGCCCCGGAGAGGTCGATCATCTCGAGCTTATTGCCTGAGGCGATCAGTCGCTCCAGCTTGGTCATCTTGCTCAGGTCGACCTGCTCGCTGGTCCAGTCCCAACCCTGGATATTGAGATAGGTGAGACCGGTCATCTGACCGAAAGGAGGCACATCGTACGGTATATTCATCTGACGGATGATCGATCCGGAGTTACCCAGGTCGAGGACCTTAAGGCCGGCCGGATTAGACAAGAAAGGCAGATCCTTGGTGTTGATGAGGAGAAGCATTGGATTGTCTGCCAGCAGAAGGGTCTCAAGCTTGGGATACCATGCTGGGACGCACGCTGATATTCCTGTACCGGAGAAGTTGAGGTGCTTGATCTCAGTATTAGCATTGTCGGAGCCTCCCCAGTAATACTTCACCTGACCATACGAGACTGTAAGTGAGGTGATGTGTCCGTATATGATGAGTTGGTTGGTGGTAGCCTTGACCACGTTGGCACCGGTGGATCCGAAGGTCTCGATCTTCTCCCCCTCGTCCAGCGTCCCGTTGCCATTGAGGTCGATCCAGATCTTGTCACGCTCTGCGGGATCAGCCTCCACAGAGAAAGCCAGAGTGAAAGGAGGCTCGCCGGAAAGCTCCATATAATTCTGAGGCAGGTCACTCCGTACAATCGGTACGTCGACGCTCCACCCCTTTTCGAGGGCCTTCTGGAGGTTGATCTCCACGTCCTCCTCCTCGAGACCGGGATTACCCGAAATCTGGAGCAGCAGGCGGTGCACGTCGTCGGGCTTTACGCCACTGCGGTCCGGCAGCTGATCGATGATCTTATTGATCACGGCGGCGGAGAGCATATTGTTGCGTACATCCAGGTCGTAGAGGGAGGCGACGGGGCTGATCTCCACATCGGTCAGCTGCTGCTTGGAGAGCTGCAGGTCCTCAAATGCTCCGCGGAAGGAGATCCTCGGCTGGGAGACGGTGTACTCCATGGCGCCGAAAGACTTCGTAATCGCTTCACCGGGATCCTTGACGTTATTATCATTAAGATCCACGTAGGCCGCATCACGACTGCTGTAGTCCAGGTAGGCAGTGACGGTGATGGGACTGCCCAGCGGGATATCCGTGGTGATGGTGACATACTGCGTCTTGCGCTCCTCCTTCTCCCGATCCAGGGCGACGATATGCTCGCCATCCCAGTAGCCGTAGCCGATGTAGGCGATACCACTCTTCATCGGTCCCTTGCGTGCCGGGATCAATCCCTCTGAGGTGACGGTGGAGGAGTAGGATCCTGCAGCGAGTGTCAGCTCAGGGATCTGTGTTAGGTCAGGTCGAGGCATTACCCAGGTCATGTAGAGACCGGTCTCTCCGGGTTCCAGTGCTTTGGCTCTGGACAGGAAGCTCTGGTAGGGCTTTGACTGAGCTAACTCCAGCACCTCTCCCGTCATCAGGTCGATGAAGGGGTACCTGGTCCCCACACCGGAGCGGTAGCCACCATTGTAGACGTAGTCTTTCTTCGTCCGTGTCCCCGGCTCCGAGAAGGTGACGGGATCGCGGAAGGGCTTGTCGCTCCTATTCTCGAGGACGACCACCTCGTAGGCTCCGATGTGCTCAAAGTCTCCCTCCACCTTGGTCATATCGGTCTCGGCAGGGACGATCCCCCTGAGACGGAAGACCACAGGTGCATCGAAGTCCTCTATCCGGCATCCATTGTAGGATGAGGCGGGCATCAGTGCGAGCACCCGACCCTTCAGCTCTGGAGCGAGGATATTCTCATCGAAGTGATCCTTGTCGTAGTAGACCATATTGGGTCCCTTGAAACTGCTCTGGTTGATGCCGTTGTAGCCTACGAGGTCGATCGGCTTGCTCTGGTCAATCTCTGCGGGTAGGGTGACGCTGAGCGTCCCTACCTTGCCGTCCTCTGAGAGTGTGGCGAAGCGAACCTCTCCGATCTCGAAGAGCTTGCCCTCCTGGGAGGCAAAGAGCAGCACCTTGTCGTCTGCCTCGAAGCGTACGAGGAAGTCCTTAGAGTCCTCCATCTGAGACATCACGGCACGGAGAGAGGGATCCTCCCCGGGGGCATTCACCTTTATCGTCAGTGTGGACCCATCCGTGGTGTCTGCGTCTGTGGGGCGAAAGCTCTCCTGCGTGCAGCCTGCGAGAGCTAATAGAATAGGGAGCAGGGTCAGTAGACCTGCATATATCTTTTTATTCATAGTCATGGGAAGAGGATTAAATTTCGACACCGGGGACATCTGGTACGCCCTTCGTCTTCTCTACGGTGATGGTGCAGGTGGCTGTCTTGCCGTTAGTCGTCTTGACGGTGATGGTTACATCGCCGGGGGCGACACCGGTCACACGTCCGTCCGTCACTATGGCAGTGTCGGAGTCTGAGGATATCCACTCCAGCTTCTGGTCGGTTGCACCGGATGGCTCGATGGTGGCCGTGAGCTGCAGCGACTTCCCGACCTTGATCCTAGCCTCGGTCCTGTCAAGTGTTACGGCGGTTACCTCGATCACCTCGTCAGAGACGGTGACGACTAAGGTTACTGTGGCACCACTGGCGGCAGTACCGGTGATGGTGGCGGTGCCGGCTCCCTTGGCAGTCACTCGGCCGTTGGCATCCACTGTAGCCACAGCGGGGTTATTGGAGCTCCAGGAGATGTGGGTGTTGGTCGCATCTGCCGGCTCGATCATCGGCTTGAGATCCATCGTCCCTCCGATGGTCATCGAGGCTTCCGTCGTGGGGAGGGTGATATTAGTCACGGGGATCTCCTCCACCGTCACTGTAGCCTTTGCAGTCAGACCATTGGCGGTCTTTGCAGTAATCTCAGCGGTACCCGGCTTGACACCGGTTACTTCTCCGTCTGAGACCGTGGCGACAGTCTCATCGGAGGAGCTCCAGGTGACATTCTTATTGGTGGCGTCCGCCGGCTCGATCGTGGGCGTGAGGGTTGCCGTCTTACCCACCTTGATCGTCAGCTTGCTCTGGTCGAGTGTGATGGAGGTCGGCTCGATGGTCGTCACCTCACCGATGGTCACCTTGGTGCCATCCCATGAGCCGGAGACCGCATAAGCTTTGCCTATCTCCATCGGGAAGTCCTTGGCTGCGATCTTCTGCTCAGACACTACCCAGTCATAGCCATTCTTGTAAGCCAGCTCCATCTCGGGCAGGGTTACCTCGGCATTGGGCACGTACCAGGAGACTAAGGTAACGGAAGCACCCGGCTCGAGTTTTCCAGTGCTAGCGAAGCGCATAGATGGCTTTGTGTCCTTGCTGTAGAAGAGCTCGTCGGTGGTGAGGTTGATGTACGGATATTTCATGCCGAAATCGGTCATGTCGAGCTGGCTTTCGTAAGCCCATTTCCTCGTCATTCCGTACTTGGAGCGTCCCTTCTGGGAGAGGCCAACCCTTGGCTCAATGGCGGTATCAGAGTTGTTGGTGAAGAAGATCACCTCGTAGCATCCGAAGTGCTTAAACTTCACAAACCTCTCGGTCCGCTCAGTCTCCGATGGGATAATCCCCTTCTCATGAAACATGACCGGAGCTGAGAACTTGTCTATCTCAATCGGTCCATAGGGCATCCCGTTGATCAAGATCTTGTCTCCCTCGATCAGCATATATGATCTATTTACTTCCGTGCCGCTCTTGTACCCAAAGTCGGCCGGCCCATCGTAGGCAATCAGGTCGATCGGCTTGTTCTCGTCGACACCCGCAGGCAGCTCAAAGGTGAGAGTGGCACGCTTGCCGCCCTCCTCCACGCCGGCGAAGCCGACATTGGCGAGGTCATAGAGCTTGCCGTCCTGCCAGACGAAGAGAGCGATGTCGTCATCCTCCGTGAAGGTCGCCTTGAGCACCGGGTCTCCTGCCTCGCCCGACAGGTGGGCGCGGAGTGATGGGTCGGCGTCAGGAGCGACGACGGTGAGGGACATTGTGTACCCTCCTGTGGCATCTGCATTGTCCGGCTCCGGCATCTGTGCTTCCTGCCGGCAGGAGGCCAGGGCAAGGAGCAGTAGCGCAGTAAAGATATAGGATATATTTTGTCTCATAATAGTGTATTCATTTAGAGCCCAACAACCGGTACATCGTCAATGGAGGTCTCGCCTACGACAGTCACTGTGCAGGTTGCCGTGACCGAGGGATTGGACTTGGAGGCAACCGTGATGGTGACGGTGCCGACCTTGACACCGGTCACTACTCCCTGAGCGTCCACGGTGGCGATGGTCTCGTCGAAGGAGCTCCAGACGAGTTCCTTATTGGTCGCATCCGTAGGCTCGATGGTGCAGGAGAGGGTAAGCGTCTTCCCTACGGAAACTTCGGCCGAGGTCTCGGACAGGGTCAGCTTGGTCACAGCGATGGTGCTGCTCTTGACGGTAATGGTGCAGGTCGCCTTGATCTCCGGCTGTCCCTTGACAGAGACTGTGATGGTGGCGGTGCCGGCCTTGACGGCAGTGACGATACCGTCCTCGTCCACGGTGGCAACATCGGTATTGTCCGATGCCCACACAACTCCCTGTGTCGTGGCATCGCTCGGCTCCAGCTTGTAGAAGAGCTCGAGTGTCTCGCCCTCATCCAGCTCTGCGGCCGTCTTGGTGAGTCGGATCCCAGTGGCGGGAATAGACTTAGGCGCCTTGGGGAGAACAAAGGTCTTGCCATTGTAGACGATCGTCACGCTCTCATCATCCTCAGTGATCTGGAGATCGGAGGTGGTTGCTCTTGCCTTCACCTTTTGACCATTGACATCAAGGACAGACTGCCAGGTGGTGCCATTGTCGAGGCTCACCTCCCAGTAGCCGTCTGCATCCACGCGGAGCTGCGGGGTGATGCCGTCCACGCCATCGGTGCCGTCCTCTCCGTCCGCTCCGGGCTGACCTGGCTGGCCGGGTTCACCGGGCTTGCCGGGCTTGCCGGGCTCACCAGGCTGGCCTGGCTCTCCGGGCTCTCCGGGCTGACCTGGTTCGCCGGGCTTGCCGGGCTCACCAGGTTGACCCGGCTCGCCGGGATCCCCCTTGGGTCCCTTGGCGGGGACAGGGTTACCCTTAGCATCGTGTACGATCTTACCGTCGATCGCCCAGTAGAGGACACCATCCTCCTCGATCATACCGATCTGAGGCATCTTGCCGGAGCGGACGACGATCTCCTCGCCGTCACTCATTACCAGCACATACCCCGTGCCGTCCTCCAGCTTGCGATAGTCCCTGACAGACTTATTCTTGCTCTGAGCATCGATGAGCTTCTGCAGGGAGGAGATGCTCTCATTGGCGGACTTTACCAGTCCCTCCACCTTGGTCATCCGCCCCTCCAGATCCTTGACGCGATTGTCGAGGTCAGTGAGGTCCGTACAGCCGGCGAGGAGCAAGCCCACCGTGGCTGCGACGACCATCATTATATATTGTCGCTTATTCATACTTTACTAGATAGTATATGGCAGGGCCGTGGTTTACTTTATCTCGATGAAGTAGTCCTCCACTTCTCCGGCTATCAGTGCGTTTGTATTGGGGTTGGTAGCCCAGAAGCCGCCCTCTTTCTTCCCCTTGTACTCTTTGTCGTCATCGAGGATGATGCGGAGACGATGGATGCCCTTAGTGGCAGTCGTGGGGATCGTGTACGTGGTGGTGAATCTGCCGAGAGAGACTTTCCCTAAATAGACTTTCTCGCCCGGGTCGTTGTACGCCTTACCATCCTTTGTCTCGTACTTGTAGAATACCCCATTGTCATTGTAGTCAATGTAGATACCGATGACGGGGGATGTGAAGAAATTGGTGCGATCGGTCTCGATCTCTATCTCGAGCTTCTCTCCGGCTCTTACCGAGATGAGCCGGTCACTCCTGTTGTAGAGCGAGTAGCCGTCAGCCGCCGAGGGATTGCTCATACCATTGATCCTCACATATCCCATAAAGAGGTCAAGTGGCTCAAAGACTGTCACGCCGGAGTAGGGCACATCGTTGTCTATAATGGATCCCTCGTCCTCATCGGTCAGCTCGTCATCCTCTGCGAGATTGCTGTTGTCCGTATTCTCTCCGAGGATGCGAGCCGGGGGAGCAATGTTGATGACGATGTCTCTATTTTGGTTGTACCCACCACCTGCACCGCCTCCTGTGCCGAGGGCATCCGGCTCAAGAGCGTTGAGCTTATACCAGCCATTGGAGGTTCCGCTCCAGCCCCAGTTGAAGTGGAAGAGATCATCTGTGGTGTATCCATCGCAGACAAACGAGTGACCGCCACCCTTCCCGGTACCACCATGGAGTACGGGATGACCGGCATCGAGCTCGCTCTTGATGATAGCTGACCATAGGCTACCGGCCTCTTGCGCCGTGATACGCTTGATGTCCTTGGAGTAGCCGTAGTGGCGGATCAGAGCGGGTACCACCTTGTCGTGCGTGGTCCCGCTACCCTGAGGGGCAAAGTTCATGTCTATCGCCACTGCCAGACCGTACATAAAGCGTGCGATGGTCTGATTGGGCTTGGCCTGTATCTCATCATCGGGAGTGCCATTGGGCGCAGCCGGCATATCGTTCCAGTCGAGGTGGTAGTTGTAGTCGTGGGAGAGGTAGCCGTAGGACTGACTCATGTAGCCGTGTGTCCCCACTGCATGATCTGGGTACCTCCAGTAGCGCATAATCTGAGCTGTGGCGGTGGCGACGCATCCGGTCGGCGTGTGTCCGGGGGTCATGCCATTAAAGGGGACCATCTGGTCCCACATGATATCTCCAAGCAGTGGCTCTACTACGATTTTGCCTGGATCAACGTCAGCTCGAGTGGTTGTTGGCACGATGTCGAGAGCTCGTGCCGCATTGATCTGCTCCGCATAGAGGTCGAGCATCATCCTGAGACCGCATGGCAGATCGTTCGGGTCGATCTTGCCGCTCTCGGAGTACCCCAGCAGGGGGTAAGCGCGCTCAGTGGCGGCTACGATGACGTAGCCACTCTTCTCACCGGCAAAGAGATAATACGCTGGCTGATACTCGCTCTCTACTGACCCGATGCTTCTTGTGCCGGGCACGCTCTTGTCTGTCGCTAAGAGGTGCAGCTTCCCCTCTATCGGGAGTGCGGCCGCAATCTCTTCGGCTCTGTCTTCAGAGATGAAGTAGTCATCTTTGACTAGTTCGGGAGCTGTCTTCTCCGGCTCCTGCACGTTGCTCTTATTGGAGCAGCTACAGAGGACCCCGGCTAAGATCAGCCAGAACAGGTGTCTTTTCTTCATAAGTGGTTTGGTTTAAAAGTTAAAACCGACCATGGAGACCAAGGCTGAAATTGTCCCCACGATTAGTTCGGAGACAAATGTAAGTATAATTTAACTACTGCCTAATATAGCAAACTAGAGGGATATTGATTCTTTTTTAGAGAGTGCAGGTGGGCAAGCCAATTTAGTGTGTATGAGGCAGGTGATGATCTACGAGGCTGCGATGTCCCGGCTGATTTGCGACGGATCCTAAAGCCGTGTCATGGTTTATCCGCTTGTATTTTCGAGATTGGTTTTACGACGCCGGGCTAATTTTTTATTTTGATTATTGTATTCCTTGGTGGTGAGAGGGGTAGGGGTAGCTGCTCCGGGGTGATGGTTAGGGGGTAGGGGCGTCCCGGCTCTGGGGGAATCTATTACCGGTAATAGTGCGAGGTCTGATGGGAGCGGGGTCTCTGCTCCTGTCTCGGATAGGGTAGATTAGTGGAGAAGTGGATTTCTTTTGGACTGATTGTCAGAGCAGTGTGAGATTTCTTTGGGGAATTATCGGGACAGGGCTTGCGGGGAATGAGAAAAGTTGTACCTTTGCACTCG
>ERZ1673749.507-NODE-507-length-42614-cov-8.869146_pt1 | contig 42614 bp, 40 predicted proteins | sample MGYA00580204_ERZ1673749 | MGnify/ENA primary metagenome ERZ1673749 (study PRJEB41218, sample SAMN15661745) | gut metagenome | host: Homo sapiens | place: Canada: London | collected 2015-08-20/2019-03-30 | study: EMG produced TPA metagenomics assembly of...
CTACCTGAGCACAAAGTGGTATTTCATCACCTTTTAGTCCATCCGGGTAACCAGATCCATCATATCTTTCATGGTGATATCTGCATATTTCATAGCTATACTTATTGAGTTTTTCTGTCGTAGTTCCTCGTGGAAACCGCAATGTCATCTCTGCCCCTGTAAGAGGATGCTGCTTTACAATTTCCATCTCATCAGCTGTTAATTTACCGTTTTTATTCAATATCTCTATCGGCACACGGATTTTTCCAATATCATGAATTGGAGCCAGATGAGAGACATTTTCTATTTCTTCCTCTGTAATCCCATACTCCGGATAGTTTTTCTGTATTTGAAGATACACTTGTTTTGTATAAAAACAGATATCATCCTGATGTTCTGTTTCTATAAGATTATTGTGATTCAACACTGCAGCCAGAAGCGAAACCATTTTCCAATACTGTTTTGTCTCATCCTGTGCTTTTTGTCTTAATTCCCGTTCCATATTTACAATTGTGTTAGGGATAACTTTTGCATTATGGAATGTAATAACAGCAGTTTTCTCATTTTCATCCACAAATCTTTTTACTTCCATCCAAACATAAGTCTCTGAGTTTTTCTCGCTTCTTCTTTGATAAACGATATCTTCTTCTGAACAGCCCTTTTTCAAATGCTCTGCCAACGAATCGCTTTTCAAAAATTCCTGCAGCTTTTCACAATCTTTTTCACATACATATTTTTCACAATATACTTTCAGAAAATCATCATATGTTCCTGCAGTTTTTACATCATCATAAATCCCCCTGTTATGAGAATAGATACATTCATAACTGTTTTCCGCTAAATTAACTTTCAGAATGATATAAAATCGTCCAAAATATTCATCTTTCCCAGGTCTAATAATATCAGAGATTTTCACATTTTCTAATCGGTTATTGTAAGTGTTCTGTAAGTCCAATAAGACTTGATGTACTTTACAGCAATCCGTATAGTTTCTAGAGCAAAATCCATCCTTTTCAAGACAGCGACTAATTGCCATTGTTGATTCCATACATGATATGACATCAAATAAAGAAATCTTTTCTGGATTTTTGGCAATGGCATATCCTCCACTGGTACCTTCAGAAGCTGAAATAATCTTCTCTTTTTTTAACTGCTTTGTGATTTTGGGAATATAGCTCTCCGGAATCTTTAATTCAGAAGCTAATTTTGCCGTTGTAACCCTGCGCTTTTTTATTGCCAAATAACAGACAATCCTGATTGCATAATCCGTTGTATTTGTAAGCTGCATAAGTGCTCACCTCTCTCTTTTTTCTTTGTCCCGTACATAAACTCATTGATTGAAAAAGGAAGAATCATACTTTTCACTCACACATTTCAAGCATAATTCTTCCTGTTTGTCTAATAACGCTTTTTCATTTTTCTAAGAAATGTCATGCCACCTGCACTTATAACCAATATAACAATCAGCAATAAAATCCATTCGCTATCATAAAAGGTTCTTCCTGTTTCCGGAGGTGCCACTGTAGATGCATTTGTAAACGTAACCTCATCATTTCCTGTTGTGGAAGTTATGATTTCTGCTACTCTTCCATCAGTTGCATCACTGCCATTCAATTTATAGCTTGTCTTGTAAATATTTCCAGGATTAGTTTCCGTAACTATATATGTCCATCCTGTTGGCAGACAACTAATGTCTACGGATTCATCTTTTGCCAGTGTAAACGTAGCCTGATTATTTGTAAAGGTGAGATTCTTTACTGCATCAGTTCCTTTTTTTATGAAAATCTGCCCAGCCGTTATAGTAGCGGTACTTGCATCAGTTCCTGATGGTGGAACGGCTTTTATTGTAAACTCATACGATCTATTCGGTTCCATATTGTATCCGGTTACGGTTTTTCTTACCGTTAAAACAGTTGGTTTATAATACAGATTCAATTCAATCGTATCTGTAGATTTATCATTCGTAACCGCCTTCTCCAAATTATTTCTAGGATCAGACTTATCAAATACATACCCTGAAAATGTACCTGCCGGCTCCGGAGTGGCAAGTGCTGTAACCGTTTCATTATTCTCAGCAAAAGAAATCGTTCCTGGTGTTGTTTTTTTCAAAACCACTGTTCCATTTGGAACTTTCAAATAATGGTTTACGACTACGCCTTTGGTGGATATTTTCTTCCACTGTGCAACGAATTGATATCCATCTTCATTATTACGTGAGCAAAAAGGAAGATTTGTATTATCGGCATATTCAACATTATCCTCCGAAACAGTAAATACATCATTGTTTTGATACGTTTCACTGCTTAGCGTTCCATCTTTTTTCTGTAATTTCCATCCCAAAAACTCATATCCACTACAAGTTGGTTCCTCATTGCCTTCTCCAACTGTAAAAGATACACCTATTTTTCTTCCTCCTTTGGCTGTTGACGGATTATTACCGTAAGAATGCATTGGTCTATTATTGTATAATTCCTGGTTATCCGGAACATTACTAACCTCTGCATCATCTGGTATCACGCCATCTCCTGCTCCTGATTTGTAATGTACATAGTAATTTATTCCAGCCGTTGTAAAGCTCACTACATACATTTCCCAATCCGTATTGAGTGTTTTTTCTCCTGCGAATGCTACATATTCCGTATATCCTGCAGCCTGTGCAGCATTTTTTGCCTCTTGCCATATCTCATCATAAATTTCAAGAGTACCTGTTTTCCCCATTGTGGTAGCTGATAACTGATAGACCTTTCCTGTTTCCGCAATTACTCTTCCACCTGGTGAGGCTTCATTCGCAAATGCCTTAAAAGCGCCATCAGGAGAATAATATCCGTTTTTACTTTTTGCGAAAAAAATTCTTACTTGTCTTTTATGAAGTGTTTCAGCGAGACTTCCCACAGAATCCATATTTACTGTATCACTATCGTGAATTGGATCCAGTTTTTTAGTATCTGGATTCCACATTGCCACATCAAGACCATCGCCACTTCTATGTCCGCTACCCGTATATAATTTCACAGTTAAAACTTGTTGTCCTGTTTTATACGGAACCAGATTTAAATTTATATCCTGCCAGTTTCCTCTTCTTAGTTTTATTTTAATAGAATATGCGTAAGAACAATCTTTTTCATCTCCTATATGCAGAGTGAAACTATCCTCCATTACTACGGTTACAAGATAAGACGTGTCACCACAGTTTGCGTCCATTGTTATTCCATGACCATCCCCCTTTTCGGTTGGAATTTCTCTATGGTTATCTGTTGTTTCTGCTAACGTTGTACCATTTATCGCCATATTTATTAAACGATATCCTCTTTTCGTATGAATTACAGGTATATCAATTGCTCCATCTGCATCTAACTCCCTTTCTGTAAAGGTAAAATCGAGTGCTTTCTTACTATGTTCTTCATTTAAATATTCTGTTCCATCACTAGCTGTTCTGTTTATCGTTACACGATATACACCCTCTTTATCATATGCAATTGTTACTGTATCGTCTTTCTGAAAATTTGCTTCATAATAGGCTTCATATTCATCCCCAGATACTCGTTTAATACTTGTAGACGTATCTGCTCCTTTAACGCTTCCAATTTTATATCTGACTTTATTAGCTGTTCCTGGCTTCACGGTGAACTTCCACGTTTCTCCAGCATTTACACGTATCGTTTCAGCAGTATTTACCTTTACCGTTCCTGCTTTTGTCGTAATCGTACCAGCAACTCCACCTTCTGGGATTTCTTCATTGACTTTAATATTGTAATATTCCTGATAAGTCATTGTAAGTTTCTGACCATCATCCAATTTGATGGCAATCACGCCATCAGTGCTGTAATATACAGTGTCATTATATTTTCCGATGTATACACAGTTTTTTCCATCTACTTTTGCACTCTTAAACTCGAAATGTCTGCCTTCTATAGATAGATCTTTATGATCCGCAATTGCTCCAAATTGAATGACAGAAGGTGCTCCTGCAATTGGGTTTCCATTGACATCTACATATTCTACCCGATCTGTAGATGTTGCATTTTCATCACCATTTGCGACACTAATCTGTAATGCTTCATCCAGGCTCTGTACAGATATGCTCTCTGGGACGTTCAGTTCTTCTGGCTGCTCAGTTCCTCCTTCATTATCAATAATCTGTTCCGTCGATTCTTCCGATTTATTCGTATCTTCTGTAGCTACTTGTTCGATTTCTTCATTAACAGAATTTTTACTCTCGGAGTAAGTCATTACAAGCAACTGTTCATCTGTTAGCTTCTTTGCAATATTGCCATCTGTACTATAATAAATATAATTTTCATACTGTCCGATAAATACACAGTCTTCATCACTTACTTTGGCATTCTTAAATTCATAATTTTTATCAGCTATGGTTATTTCTGTATGATCAGAAATTTTTCCAAGCTCAATGGTTGTCGGTGCTCCCTCAATCATTTTTCCATCTTCATCTACATACTTTACTCGATCTGTTGATGGCACTTCACCATTCGCAACTCTATTTTGAATTTCAGCATTCAGCTGTTCCACCTCGATACTGTCCGGAATTTGTTTCTCCGTTTCCTGTTTTGTTTCTTCACTTTCTGATTCAAAAGCGTTTGTATCTTCAGCTGATGCATTTACCGTATTCAAAGATAAAAAGCACATAGAAAAAATCAAAATCCAGGAACATGCAATTTTCAAGCATTTATTCCACTTATTGTGCCTCATTTTGTGCATCTCCCTTCTTCTTTCTCTGGTTTTCTCTGATCAAAGCAATCAGGCAAACCAATGAACCCAGTAATAATGTAAAATATCCCATGATAGGACTATCATCTCCAGTCTTTACACTATTGCTCTTACTGATTTTTGATATCAATGATGGTCCAGATTTATCTTTTCCCTGCCAAGTATAACTATTTTTAAAAGAAATTCCTGAAACTTTCTCTCCATCCTGGTTTTCAACCACCGTTATTACTTTCAACTGATTATCTGCATTATAAAATGCTTCCACTGTAATATCATAGTTTCTCTCATCATAGCTATAATTTTCTTTCTTCTCTGTTATCTGACAGATTTTGTAATGATACTGACCTGCATTTCTGATATTCATGGTAATTTCCGCAGCTATATTGCCTTTCATGTTCCAGACATATCGCTGATTACTGCTGCCATCAGGCATTGGTGCATCTGACTGATCTGTTAGCAAAGCATACATAAATTCATCCGAAGCATCCTTGTTTTGGCTGTTAAATACCTGTTCCACTGGTATTTTCACTGTAGTATCAGTATCAGCTGCATAGGCTGGTATCTGTATGCTCAGGAAAAGAAGCATGGTCAGGAACACAATGCTGACTTTTTTTAACTCAATTCTTTTCATGTTTTTTCCTTCCCTTCTTTCCTAGTTGTCTATTCAACAGTAGTAAGACTATAATAATCAGAATCATCCAAATGATAACCGGAACATTCGTAATCATATCTTTTAATTGATCAATTCCCGTGCCAAGATTCTTTGCTTTTTCTTTTTCCGGATAAACCTGGTCTGTCAGCCTTCCCACTAATACATTTCTTCCATTTGTCATATCAGATGTACATGTGGTCAGCAAAACCAGATGATCATCTTCTGTAATGTTTAACTCTCGTTTATATAAAGCATTGTCTATTATTTCCAGCAGATACGCTTGCTTTGCCTCTGATGTGTCTGGGCACACATTGAAAATCGTTTCATTATAGGCATCTACCTGCATCAATGCATAGAATTCGATTCCATGATCTTTTCCGTCAAAGAAAAGATTTCCATACGGATGCTCATCAAAATATGTCTCATCCGTAAAATTACCGATATCACCGAACATCTTTTCCTTTTCCATGTGGTGACCATAAATAATATTGTTAAAATCTGAAAAGTCTGGCTTATTACCACAATGTAAAAAGATAGCTCCACTTAAAGAATAGTTTCCTTCTGCATCTGTATTCATATAAGTATCATCATCATCTGTCTGTAACAGCGGATAATTGATATTGGTATCGTTCACCCGGATCCAGCCAATCACATCCGGATTAATTTTCTGTAATTCTTCAAATGATTTTGTATGTTTTTCTGTTGGAATATAGGTTTCATAGTTTTTCGCATCTGCCGCCTGATAAACCTGGTTTGAATCCCATAACATATAGCATGACAGGAACATTGTCATAAGAACCAGCAACAATGCTATCAGATTTACCATATGATCGATTCCCTTCACTATGAACTTTGCTATTTTTTTCATATGAAATATTCCTGCTTTTCTTCTTGATTTAGAAAAAGGGAATGCGGCGGAGCAACGCCGCACACATCCCCTTTCCCGGTTCATTTATAAAATTATTTCTGTAATCTTCTGCGTTTGAAAGCAACGAATGCCATCAGTGCTGCACCGCAAAGAGCGATCATCAGAACATATGGAAGAGTGTTCATGATAATACCAGTTGTCGGTACGTAATTGTATGTGTTGGTTACATCAACTGTATTCTTGTTCTGTCCAAGTGTTTTGTCAGATACTGTAAGTGCTTCATTATATTTTGTTTCAGCAACTGCTTCTTTTGTTCCGTTGTTAATTATAACCTCTGCACTTCCTTTATAGTTTGGTGTAGCAGACTCTGTTACGGAAATCTTTGTACCTACTGGAAGTCCTGTAAATTTTACATTTTGACCATGTTTTAATTTAAATGTATGGCTTGTACCTGTTATAGATATTGTAGAATCCCCAATAGTTGCTTTTGCACCTAATGTAGTTGCGTCTGTGCCATTCGGGAATGTAAAGTCTGCTGTGAACTCAAATTCTTTATTTGTATCTGCTGTATCTGCTGCATCTGTCTTAATTTTCTTAGATACATCCAATGAGCCATACGTTGTGTAATCTGGACCTGGGTTTACCGGATCAGTACCGGTACCGGCTTCCTGTACATATGTGTTAGTAAAGTTAAATCCATTCTTATCCGTATTACTGATATCTACTTTACCTGTTGTATCTTGTGCTGTATTTCCATCATCGTCTTTTGTCTTATTAACGATAATGTTGGAAATCGCAAGTTTATTGCCAACATTTGAAACATATACATCCATTGTATATTTAGCCTGTGACATAATCATTTTCTGGTGCTCCCCATCAGTAATTGCAGGGGTAGCTCCTGTCTCTGTTACTGTATATTCGTATTTACCAGCATCTGGCCACTCTTCTGGAAATGTAACTTTAGCTCTTTTTGTTTTACTTCCTGTATCAGTGTCTGCAAATGTAATATTCGGAATAGTAACATTCGCAGTACTACCTGCCACCTGTGTAGCTGTAAAAGAAAATGCCTCGTCCTTTCCAACCTCTGTATTAAAGGTTTTACTGATATAGGCTTCTGTTACCTTGGTTGTCGTGCCCTCATCTGCTGCAAATACCGATGTCGGCATTGCAAGTCCCATTGTCATAGCACCTGCTGCGACAATAGCGAGCATTTTTTTAGATAATGTTTTGATGCTCATAATAATTCCTCCTTTGTGAAATTTAGATTGGTTTATATTTGATTAACGGAGGAGGGGATTAGATTCCTCTGGTCCGAATAACCGCTATAACTTTTCCTTTGACATCGTTCAAATCAATGCAGCCAAATGTTCGGCTGTCCGATGCCTGCGGTCTGTTATCGCCAAGTATAAATACCTGACCTTCTCCGACTGTTATCGGGAAATCCACTCCATCTTTAAATTGAGTGGTATCAAAATAGATATCCTGTGATACCTGGTCTGCACCATTTATCTTCAGTCCATCTTTCGTAATATCTACGGTGTCCCCTGCAACTGCAACAACTCTACCTGTTGTATTCCTTCCATTGTCTTCAAATACTGCCACATCACCAGATACAAATCTCTTATCCAGCCTGTAATACATGACCAGATCTCCATCTTTGATTGCCGGTTTCATGGATACATCATTGATTCTTACAATTCCATACAGGAATGTAAAAATAAGAATGATTGCAAAAATAATAATCACAATCTTCAAAAGCAACTGAATGATATCCTGTGCAAGTGATGGTTCCTGTATTGCTTTTTTTTCTGTCTCAATATCAACCTGTTTTTTCATCATTCACGCTTCCATATTCAAACTTAGATATTCAAGGTTTCCGTTTAAACGAGTAAATTGTAGTTCTTTTCTTTAAAAATAGTAATGTTACAAAGTGGAAATCTTTTTGAGAAATTTTTGTAAAAAGTGTTCCACCACATTTATATAATTTTCAAAATCGATAAAAAAAGAAACCATGCCTCAACACGATTTCTCTTTCTTTTTCTATTCTATTTCTTTTAACATTTTATAAATAATCAGACCATTACTGACTGCCAGTACTTCATTTGCATCGTCAAAATTTATTCCGGAAATTTGTTTTATTTTTTCAAGCCTGTAAGATATCGTTCTATAATGAACAAACATTGCGTCTGCAGTTTTCTTGATGCTTTGGTTATTTCTAAGATACATCTGCAAGGTTGTAATCAATTCTCCCTTATGTTCATCATCATATAAATATAATTTCTTTAATGTTTCCGGAATGTATCTTTCCAGTTCCGTCACATCTTCAATTTCGCCGAATATCTGGAAAAATCCGAGGTTCGAATAATGTACTACTGACTTATTCTTATCACCAGTCACCTGGCGGATAATCTCAATATACTTGATAGCCCGACTTGCTTCGTGATAAGATTCTTTCAGCCGTTGATACCCTTCCACACTTTTTCCTATACCAATCTGAAAGTCTGTATCTTTCTTTCTATAAAGGATGCTTCGCTGGATAACATCCTCTACTTCTTCCATCTCTTTTTGATACTCCAGTTCTGTCTGATTGGAATCTACCTGTTGAATCATAACAATCTGATCCATATTTCTGTAAATAAGCGCATCCGGCAAAAGATGCTTCAATTCACCCTCGATAACACCTACTTCGTGAAGCTGTTCTTTTGTATATTTACTTTGTACATTTTTTTTGATGGTATAAAAATCAACAACCCTGTAAGTATCGCTTTCTTTCATGCCGAGTTGTGCTGCCGCTTCAGTCATTTCTTTCGAACTCAGTAATCCATTCAGAATATTATGGATAAGATCTCTCTGATACTTCTTTTTCACTTCATCCTGTGCAAATTCACTCAAAAATCCATACTGCAAGTTAATAATCGCATTTTCGATTGCCATATAATCAAGTTCTGTCAGTTCTCTATTTTCTTCTGTTATTGTTATATATATTTCCACCTCACTCAATATGGCAAATTTCACTACATATTGAACACAGCTTCCTTTCATCTGCTTCATATATTGAAATTTCGTAATAATATTGGGTTTATATGGCTGAATTTCATCTGACAATATTAACTTGGAGTTGTCCGAGTTTGTTGAAACCATACAATTAAGATTACCATAATACAATACAACAGGATTCTCGATCATGATACTTAAAAATTTGATAATATCACTTGCTGTATTACTTGATCCATTATTTTTTAAAATAAACGAATTAAAACTATCGTGTGTAATCTTAAAATACTTTAAGCGTGCAGTGTCTTTATCGAATACCTGTATCATAACATGACGGATAATTCCCCAGTAATCGAAATCTCCTGGAATTTCTACCAGAGGAATTTCATATTTTTTGCAGTGTTTTTCTAATAAACTCAATCTGCGCCCTGTAGGATCATATTCTTTTCTTTTCTCTACAATGAATCCGCTTATCTCACTTTTAACTAAATCTTCAAAATGCTGCTCTACTTCTCGATCACTGCATGATAAATATACCTGAAGACTGGTTATGAGTATTTCACCACCCGTCAGGTATCGCTCCATATCTTCAATTTCGATTATTCGAATGCCTTTCACTTCCAAATCTAGACCTTTTTCACCGCAAAGCAGCTTCATTTTTGGAAACTGTTCTGATTCAAGTAATTTTCTTACAGTATATGTCATCGTTACTCCTTATCCATAGCAAAATCAATACAACATAATATCAGTTATGTTGTAGACAAGGAAGATTCTGTGAGGTATACTTGACCTTAAGAAAAAAGCGTTGTGAAATAAGGCTATTTATCATCTGACATGAAGGTGATTTTTGTCTAATCAATTGCCATTTTGTGCAATTTATAATGAAACAGATTATATTTAACTTATTAACAAACAAAACAGATGTGAAAAATCAGTTTACAACATAACTGATATTATGTTGTACTCCTAATATTTTTTGTTCAATAAACCTATCTATTCGTTTTTGGAAAACAGATTCTGTAGTTGCTGTGTATATTCTTGTAACGTTAACACTACTATGTCCTAGTAAATCTGCCAGGCCAGCAAGATCCTTTGTATCCTCATAATAACTTCGTGCAAACAAATGTCTTAGATTATGTGGGAAAATTTTTGTTTCTGCCACTCCAGCTTTTTTTGTAAATTTTTCATTTCCCGCCATAGATTACTTCTATCTTTTAATTTTCCAGTTTTTGTGATAAAGACCCATCCGGTTTTAATTCCATGTTCTTTGCAATAATTCAGTAAGTTTTCTCTTAGAAGTTTCGGTAAAAAAATTTTTCTATACTTTCCTTTATTATAAATTTCAATCTTTCCCCGTTTAATCCGTTCCACTGTAAAATATTTAAGTTCGCCGATTCGTATACCTGTACAAGCGATTGTTTCCATACATAATGCAAGCTGTTCCTTTCCGTCTTTCTTTGCTGCATAGATTAATTTTTGATACTCTTTCCTTGTAAGTTCCTTTTGGGTTTGTATAAACGGTTGTTTTTGGATCTTAATTCTTCTGACTTTCAGATTGCCCGTACCTAAAAATTCTAGGAATTGATTCAGCGCAGCTAAAATTGAATTAACACTATTAATTGCATATTTTTGGATCAGGCAGTCCTTGTATTGTAAGAGTATTTCTTTATTGATGCATTTATCTTCATCTATATATTGAAAAAAGGCTTTTATATCAGACGTGTATTTTTGAATTGTTGCTTTTGCATTTTCTCTTACATGCAAATAAGTCGCAAACTCGCTGATTGTCCCCTCTGATATCTTGATTGAATTCTCCATTACTTTCATTAACATCTTCCTCCTGATAAATCTTACTTCCCCATTATAACCTTTTTTACTAATCAGCCGCCCACCTTACTTGTCTTTGCTCTGTATTTGTTCTTTCAAAATACATATGGGATAAAATATCGCGTTTTACTAAATCAGTTATGAAATTTTTTATTTTTTGGAAAAATGGATATATTTTCGGAATAAAAATATTCTTTGTGGATATAAGAAATTACTCATAGATTTGTTTCACAATATCTTTTGGCTACAAAAAGTGTATCACGAAAGTAAAAAAAGAGCCCGCCCCCCTATTTTAGAGGGATTCGAGCAAAAATTGTTCTACTCAAACTCGCAAAGTCTGGTTTGATTTTGATTATTTCAGCGCAGTTATCTATACCGTTTTGTATTGATAACTCATACTTTTTCCACACGTTATTCTTCGTTTCACATATTTTTAGTACCAATCCAGTACCATTGCTATATTGTCATTATTGTGTGTAGTTCCGGTGGCTTGCAGGTTTGTTTACTATTCACAGAATAAATTTCTGTCGGTTTGCAAGTCCACCTATGGAAATTATAATCTCCAAGCGATATTTCTGCAAGGAAAAATTTTGTGGTACTAATCGTTAGTACTACGATTGTTTTCTATGTACTGAGCGAAACCAATTACCTTTGCTGGCTTTCTCTTAGCAGCAATCCCTAGTCGTTCCATGTCTAATTTAAAAAGTTCACTCGGATATCCATACGCATCAAATCCCTCTGGCTGGCAGATATCTCTGTTCAGATACTCACTAAATTCCCATTGATACTTTGCTTCTTTCTCCAGCTTCTTACCAAAATACTGTGCATCCATTACCATTCTGTTAATGCCACCAACCGATTTCCTACCATGAGTTTTTGTTACAGTTGTATCACCTGACATTTTAAAATACTGCCCTATCTGTTCCTCGGAATATCCCATTTCCTGCATCACGCCATGAATCACACTGCGGATATACATTGTATAGTAATTCCAGTTTCTTGGTTCAATATCTGTCATTGCTATTGTATAACGATTACTGGCATTCACAATAAACAAGACATTTCTTCCTTTTATTTTCGTCAAATGTGTGTCCCAGCAGAACACAAGTGAAGCACCTTTGCTTTCTTCAATCTTTGTTGTTTTTAGTCGATCTTGAACTGCTTTTGTTGCACCAATCTCCATATGTATCACCTGCTCATCTCAAGTATTCTTTTTACTTCATTCTGTAATTCATCACTAAAGTCTGATAAATCATTATATGTAATTACTTTCAGTCTAATAAGACGAACAATATCCCATATTACCTCTGATTTTTCAGTTCCATGACAACTCCCGGATGACGTTTATCTTCTTTTATCCGTTTTTCAAGTTCCCAGAATTTCTCTGATGCAGACTTTTTATCATCATTCAGAAAATTTGCATACTCTTTAACAAGACTTTCCATATAATTTTCCTGCCAGCCTGATAATCTTTCTCGAAATAGCTTCCAATCTTTTTTACTTATGTCCATGATTTTGAACCTCCTCAGTCTCAAATCTAGTGAGACTTCGTTGAGACTAACTTCGGAATATTCTTGAGTAAAAGTTTGGGTGTCACATTGAGTGCCATATTTACTGTCATTCACTTACTTAATTTTCCATTTACCTGTGTTGCATAATTAGTGGCATAATTCAGATTATACAAAGTCAATGTAAAATCATCATTAGCTGCATCAATGGCTGGCATCTTAGACTCATCAAATTCAGCTTGTCCCTCGTAATCCGCCAATATTTTCTTAAATCCACTGCACACCTGTGTCCTCTATCAGATTATTCTCAAAGATTGTTTCTTCCACAATCTTAACACACTCATCTGTATGCTTCTTTATATCATCACCCCAAAACCGGATAACGGTCCAGCCTTCAAACAGCAATCTCTTATTTATTTCATCATCCCGCTCTCTATTACGAGATATTTTGCTTATCCAAAACTCACTGTTATTACCCTTTTCCAGTCTTGGTTTTAATACTTCCCAATCCTTCCCATGAAAAAATTCTCCATCACAGAAGATTGCTATCTTATATTTTGTCAGTACAATATCCGGGCTCCCTGGCAGCTTTTTATAATTTTTACGATACCTATACCCTTTTTCCCATAATGCCTTCCTCAATATAACCTCTATTTTGGTATCTTTTCCATGAATATTTTTCATGTTTTTATGCCGTTGTTCTTTGGTTAAAACATCTGCCACAAAATCACCTCAACAATTATTTTCCTTTAACTTAGCCAGCTTTTCTATCTTTCACATTTTATGCCTCACAATTTTATTCGCCAACTCACAAAAGATATCTATAAAGTATAAAATTACGATTATTCTTTATTCATCGCATTCACATATACCAAAATTCTTTTCTTAAGTGTTTCCGTATCTCTCTCATCATTTACAACATGCATTTTCCTATGACAATTAGGACACAGTGCCACTGCATTATCTATGCTGTCATCCCCTCCATCAGCCAGTCTGACTAGATGATGCTCCTCTAGATAAGGAAAACCATTAGCATTATTAAACGGAGCAGGTTGTCCACACAAATCACATTGTCCATTTGCTCTTTCTTTTACAGCCGCTGCAATCACAGGATCTCTGTTAAACACAGTCGTATTAACACGAGACTTACCAGGTTTACCACCTCTGTTGTATGCATCATTTAACAAAGCCTCTCTGTTTACACCTCTTTTATCCTCAACCTCTTCTTCGAACTCCTGATTAAACTCTGAAACAAAATCTACAGAAGACTTTAGACTCATCAAAAATGTATAACAATTATGTCCATTTTCATTTGTTCGCAGGATTCTTAATTCTGTATAATTAGGAATCAATGTATACGCAACCACTAGAGAATAAATATCAGAGGAATTGCAACCTATAAATCCTCTGTCTAATGTAGATTTTTTTAGATACATATCAAATTCTAAATTTGATGCATGTTCAATTTCCTCTCTCCTATACTTCCATCCATCCTCGTCTATCATTTTCCATTTGTCGGAATTTCTAGTGAATTTTTTGTAATCATAAAATAAGTTAAGTATGAATTCATCTTTTATCGAATCCATATATTCTAAAAGATTTCTCTTATCGAATCTATAAACATTCGATTTATTTAAAGAATATACTTCTTTTCCAGCAATTGTTTTTGTTGAATTCACATTTCCTCCAAAGAAATCTATATCACTTATATTAAAATAAATTTCCCCTCCAAGTCCTCTTGAACCTTTTGTTACAATATTTGAACCATATAAAGGGATATTTTCAAAAAAGATTTCATCATCATTAATTCTCTGCATTCTTTATTTCTCCTTCAATACATAAAATATGTTTACCTATTTCCTCTACATTTTGTCCCCATGATGCATACATCATATTGTTATTCTTTCGATATCCAACACACCAAAGGGTCTTGCCTAAACAAATAGTTATTTATTACGGTGAGGCCAAAAACGCTCGTATATCTATGACTTTTGGAGAGTGCGGGCTAAAACTATCATTGCCATTAATGCCATTTATATCGCTAATGTTTTTTGATTCTCTTGGCAAACAATCCTTAACAACCTTTACTTTCATTACATAGTAAAAATCCGCATTATGGTTATCTACAGACGTTAAGAAACCTTGAGAATTAAGCTGATTTACAAGTTCCTGCTTTGAAACAAGATTATTAGAAACTATATCGCAAAGAATTGGTTCTAAATCATATGTTTTTGTAATATCAATATTGTTTTTGTAAAACCTGAATGTTCCAGCTTTTGCAATATCATGGTGATGAGAATATACCGTGTTTCCTTTTATTGCATAGTAATAGAACAAAAATTCCTTTCCTGGCTTGAGCAAATCATTCTGTTCAAGCGAGTGGTAGTAATCGCTTGGTCTTTCACTTCGAATATATCCAATGACACATAATGCCTTTGCTAATCCATCTGATGAATCTACTTGCGTATTCTTAAATGCAGCCGGTTCTTGCATAACCATTTCTGCATAATACTTCAGTCGATTGAGTCGGGAATTATCTTGTCCCTTTTCTTTTATCATGTCAGAAATAAATCTGCACAGTTCCTTCTCTCCTAGCGCACTATTACTTGGCTTTATTGCAAATGCACCTACACCTGGGAGAATTTCATCATAAAGGCTAAACACCTTATTACCCATATCTGCTTGTTTTGCATTTCCAGGATATAATACATAGCTTCCAATCGTTCTACGAATTGCGTCATTATATGTGTGCATCTTTAAAAGATCGCCACGTTTATATGTATTTGTGACCTCTGATGCTTTCTCATCTTCTAATTCGCTGTCGTCAAAATCGGTAGCATTATCAACTTTTCCAACAAAAGAAGTTAATTCTGTAATACGATACTTGGCATCAAAATGGATATAACTTACAGCACCATCTTTGATGGCCTTACTCTCTCCTCCATCATATCCTCCCTGATATCTGCATGGAAAAATAGCTAGTGTATAATCTGGTCTGAACGGTCGTGAATACGACCCTTCATACTTTGTAGTACGAAAATCAGTTGGCACAAAAGTTCTATTATAATAAAGATTAATTCTTGTATTAAGATTTTTAATTACATATGCCTGGCATGATTTCTTTCCTTCCTTCAGTGATACAGTCAACTTACCATTATCCGTTGTGAGAAATGGTGTATCCTCTATAGTAATCGCTTCACATCCATCTATAGATTTAATTATACTGCCTAGTTCAAAGAAAAGCCAATATTCATACAGGAGAGCAACGTTTTTTGATTCTCCCTCATATACAGAATCTTTCCCTTTCCAATCAAGTTGCAGTGCCAGGTCAACCATGGAATATGCAAAAAATATATCCGAATAGCCTGCTCTCTTTTGAAGAACCTGATTATTCTGAGGAATAATCTCAAGCCTTCCAATTTCATCAAAGAAACGATCATTCAAAATATCATTCAACATCTGCTGAATATTAGCAGCTTCGCGCAAGCATTCAGTTTGCTTTTCCGCACCTGCGGACTCAAGAGATTTGATTAATTTTTCGCAGATAACTTGAAACTTCTCCAATGCAAATTTCAAAAATCTGTTTGCGACTGTATCAATGCTGTCCCTTTTTTTCGAAACTGCAATCGTTGACGGGAGATAATGTGTATGCAAGTCCTCAGTCTCATATTTTCTCCATTTTTGTCCATAACTAAAAGGATGTGTAAAAATTTTCCTCGAAGGCACTCCGCATCCTATAGGCTTAAATTCCGAATCTTCTATCAATATACGATCGGGATTTCTCTTTATGGCTTCAAACAGTCCTAAAAGATTCTCACTGAAACAGAATCTCCGTAAAAAGATAAATTGTTCCAGCAAGGTTCTTGAATCTTCATTCGATATACTAAATACATTCGATGTTAATCCAGAATACTCCAATAACAATTCCGAACAATGCTCTGCAATGGATTCTGTAAGCTCAATATAATCATCTTCATAATCCATTTTATTAGGAACTACTTCAAAGACAAGAGTTCTTTTTTGATTGGAATCAGAAAATGAAGCCTTCGTTCTTCCCAGGTAATTTATATACTGGAATGTGACAGAGTTCTCGTCTTCATAAATTTTCGGAGCCTTGTTATTTTCATTCTGCAAAATCGGTAACGATACGAAATCTTTGCTCTTTTTATCCAGCTTGATAATATATTGCTTCGTTTCAATAAGTCGTAAAATTGGTTTTCCATCCAATCCATTTACTATATCAATAGCCTCAATATTATCTTCTGATTTAGATAAGTATACCGAATAATCTGTGCCTAACTGGCAAGGTAATTCATTTTCCCAGTCTATTTTATTGTATGTTCCGACAGGGTAAAAGTACGCATCATAATCTCCATTCACCCTGAAGCGTAATGCTGCAACCATATTTTATATAAAGCTTGCATACTGGATCTGTGCAAGTTTTCCTTTCATCTTCTCAATCTTTTCTCTGCTTAATGGCAAATTATACTCTACACACAATGCTCCCAGTTCTTCGAGCAGTCCGCCAATTTCTTTATTATTCCCATGAATTTTAGGAAGAATCTTCTGAATAAGCTGCTCATCAATTATGGAGTAAAAATCAAAAGTTTCCTTGTCTTCCGTAAGTTCATAAGCTGCTGATAAATATTGTCGAATCTCACGGACAGTTCTATATGCAAATTCGTATCCACTCTTTTCAACAATCTCATAAATTCGCTTGAAAACGCTTTGAATTTCGACAAGTATATCTACCTCCAAATTACTTTTTCCAGCTCTAATAAGTACGGCCATTTTTTCAAATGCTTCTGCTGTTCCGTCACTAGCAGGGTTGATGTTTTCATTATCTGCTGGATTAACAAATAAATCCAATACAGAATTTTCTTCCGGCTTGAATTCAATTACATTAGCCCTATCCAGTACCTTTGGACTAAACATATATGTAGTTTCATCGATATTGACTGTTCCAACCACAAACAGGTTCTCAGGATACCTAAGCACTCCTGGATATCCATCCAAAACAAACTTCAAATCTGGTGTTTCCATATGACTAAGAAAATCTGCAAAATATCTCTCTACATAACTTAAATTCATCTCATCCAGTATAATAAAAAATGGTACACTTTTATTTTCCGGAAGATTCGCTCTCTCAATCAACTTCAAAATGGCAGTCTTCTCATACTCGCCTTTACCATCAATTGCTAATGGATTGTAAAAACCAAGTATCTTTGTATTGTCCGTCCAATCTGCACCGACAGGAATCAGTAACCAGTTTTTTTCATCATTTCCAAAGTCAACCTCAAGATATTCTGCAAACTGCTTAGAAAGTCTTGTTTTACCAGTTCCACTGTTTCCAGTTAAAATCACAAATGGTTTTGCCAAAAGTGATTGAATATATCTCTGAGCAAATCTTGATTTAAAACACTCTGGCAAATCAGACAATTTGAAGTCTTGTTTCAAATACTCTAAGTACCATCTTCCAAATTCTTCGTATATTTTTAAAACATCAGAATAATATGTATTTATGGTCTTCATTAATGCTTGAAGATAATTTGCACTTGCGGTACCATCTCCAAGTTCAGAGCTTACCCACTCGGTTGATAATCTACATTTTTCTGTCATACCATCAACATTAATTTCATAGTCTTTATCCAAAAACACACGTTTCTTTCCACCACTGGTATTCTCATACAAGTCAGATGTTGATTTAGCAAACATATATCTAAGATAATTTCCGCCTAAATCATCTGTAATAATCTTGACATTTTTATCATTATTCTTCAGAACTTTGGAAAATCTTTCAAAATTATCTATTCGATATACACAATCCACAAGTTGACGTGCGCATTCCTTGCTTTGTTCAAAATGTAATTCCACTCGTGAAGTATCTGCTAATCTAATTTCTTCACCATCTTTGACTTCCGGATTTTCATCTTTGCCATAAAACTTACAGAAATTTGCATATGAGAATCTTTCAAAAAAATTGTGTTCAGACTTTTGATTACCGATAGGGAAGTTTGCTTTAATAAAACTTACTTCATCTTCAATAGCATTAATATCAGATTCAGAAATATATAAATTATCATAATTTCCAACTTTTCTGTACTTCACAGGTGCAGCATATGCTTTTATTGCATTGAGTAAAATATCATCACTCTTTCCCCCGATATTCTTTTCTACAAAATCTTCAAAATTCACTGAATGACTTTCACTCTGCAAAATATCTTCGCAAAGACGACAATAAAGCAAAAAAGCCTCATCAGATGATTTCACATGTGGATTTGGTGCAAAATATGTCTTAAACCAAAATACAAGATATTTTGTAAGATTCTCATCATCAAATGTATATAAATAGTTGTGTATTCTAAAGCTATCTTTTGTTCTATCCTCCAAACCAAGCTGACATGCCTGTTGATAGGCGGTCCTCTTATAACCTTTTAAATTTGCCTCTGCAAAATCCTTTGCCTCCTCCCACGGAATACTTCTTGCCATATCAGGATAAACTTCAAGCAAAGCTTTAAGATTTGCCAATGTAAAATTTCTATATCTAGCAAATGGTGTAAATGACATAATTCTATTCCTCCTCGACTAAAGATGGGCAACTCTCAATAACTTTGTTCATAATATGAATCAAAACATCAACTACTATCGAATTACCTGCCTGCTGATACATAGATGTATCTGATACTACTATCTTAAAGTTGTCTGAGAATCCCATAAGACGTAAGCACTCTCTTGGTGTAAGCTTTCTCAATCTTCCATCTGTTGTAACATAATTATCAACTCCAGCTCTATGCATTTTGTGCATGGTCGTAAGTAATGGTCTCGCAATATCTAAGTCAGTCTTTGGTTTACTATAAAAATTCTTTGTTCCTGTAGCCATTACATATTTAACTACTTTTTCGGATAAAAAATATTTTTCAAGTTCTGGTATCTCTTTCTCTTTCGCATCCTCTTCTGACTGAAAAACAAAATCCCCATGCCAATTAAACTGTTGATTCTTCTTCTGACATAGTTGTACTTCACCATCAATTTGCGTGAATCGTTTTGAAAGATTTTTTTCTTTTGTTACAAATTCTACTCCTTTCTTCGGGAGAAAATATCCTCCAGGAGCATTATCCATAAGAAAGTCCTTCATTTTTTTCCTTAACGGAATTGGATTTGGAAAACTAAATTTTTTTGCCAGTTCCAAATCCTCACGAAATCCTACAACAAATAATCGTTCTCTATTCTGCGGAATACCATAGTTCTTTGAATTCAAAATCGACCATGTAAATTTATAGCCCAATTCTGAAAAAACCTGTTGCATTTTCTCCCATGTTTTTCCTCCATCATGTGTGGTAACAGCTTTTACATTTTCATAAATAAAAATCTTCGGTTTTATTTCATCAATCAGTCTGGCATACTCATAAAAAAGTGTTCCTCTTGTATCATCCAAGCCACGCTGTTTACCTACCAAAGAGAATGATTGACAAGGACTTCCACCAACAAAGAGATCCACCTGACCAGCATATTGCTTGCCATTCAGGAAGGCAACGTTCCAATGGAACTGCTCATCTTTAATATTATAATTTGCCATATATGATGCTTTTACCTTATTTCTCTTTTCCATTCCTTCATAAAGAGAATCTACATATTTCTTTCGGGCAGTCCAGTCATCACCCATGGCTACAAGCTTCTTTTGGACATCCATATAATTAATTTTCTCGTGCAACTGACTTGCTCTCTGCGATAAATCCTGTACCTTACGAATTATCTTCTTTCCATCCAGGGCTTCTAATTTTTCGTAAGCTGAATATACCAACTCCGAAATGCTTCTCCAATCAATATCATCGCCACTTTCAAATTCAATATCTTTTCCAAGATCCTCAAGTGAATTATCTTTTTTATAGTCATTAGAAACCTCAAGTATAACCTGCAATTCTCTAAGTTTTGCCTGCTGCTCAGATCCCTGTCCAAGTTCAGCTAAAAACTTTTTATATTCTTTTACTCTTGAAGCTTTTACTCCCTTCATGGAAATAACATTTTTTAAAATTTTTTCTATCAACTTCGAATCTTGTTTTGGAAACGAATCAATCTTACTTAAAACAATTTCATATTCATTTAGCGCTTCTGCTAACATGCCATCCAACTGGTTTTTATACAAATCCTCGACTTCATCATTAAATTGTATCTTTTTAATAATCTTCGATAAAGCTTTTAACTCATTTCCTATTTCATCTATATTCATGTCTATTTTCTTCGTAAGAATTGACACATCGCCATTATCACAAGCAAAAATTATCTCATTTTTTATCTGCATTCTCTGTAATGCATGTTCTATTGCTCCAATACCACTAAAAACTGTCGCTAATCTAATCATTATATTGTCCCTCGCCTTCCTTCTCTGAACTGCTCCCGACCATCTCCATAATGTCACAAATATCACAGTCAAGGGCATTGCAAATTTTCTGCAAAATTTCCGTATTTACATTCTCATTCTTGGATAATTTTGCGATGGATGTAGGACTAATCTTAGCTTTTTGAGCCAAATCCTTTTTTAACATATCTTTATCAATTAACAGCTTCCAGAGCTTTTTGTAACTTATCGTCTGCATTTCTTTCCTCCGTTTGGGTTAAATATAACCCTATTTTATATCTTAACCCATCATACCATGCAAACATTTGTTTGTATATACTTATTTCCAAAAATTTTCGCGTTCTTGAAAATTAAATTCACGATTAGTTTTGTGAATTCCGCAAATTTGTTATTTCCAGCCGTTATTTCTGTTGTTTTCTGTTAAGAAGTAGAAGCAGAGAAATTATCTCCCTCTACCTTTATTCCACTGCTTCTCCTGTTCCATCTCGTACATCTCATTTTTGCTGACAGTCTCCTCATAAATCTTCTGATACTCCTCGTACAATTGATCCCCATCAAGTTTCACACCCAATTTATCCAGCACACTCATAAAAAGTTTCAAATTACCACCAGTATCACTTAAATCAAACTTAAAAGCATTTGCTTTCACTGATGTTTTCAGGTACTTATATGAACCACATGCCAAAAGTTCTCTTGCTACCTTTTCTTCCTTATCTGCCACAACATTTTTTAACAACATCTACTAAACTCATATAGCCTGTCAAAATCAGCTTCGTGACCAATTTGCTTAAAGAAGCTATTAAGTTTCTCATATACTGCTAGTACATCATCGTTTCCATTACCACCTACCATTCGTACCTTCTTCTCATCAGTACTGACATGATAATCTACATACGAATAAAATGAATTATCTTTTACATTCATCTCAACCACTACCTCTTTCTCATAAATCAGTTCTCCTATCTCCGGCACATTGTGATACGCAGTATTCACTGTTTACAAAATATGCTCCTCATATGATAGATTTTTGGATATTTCCATTGTCTACCATATGGGGAGCATATCATTTATAAGGCTTTTCAGAGATGTGGTAATTATTCAAACTCATTATGTCCCGGGTTGTACTTAACTTATTTTGTTTAAGTTTTGATCTCATATGGGGCATATTAATATATCAATTACACTATTTATTCTGACCTACTGAATGGCGTTGCCAAACTGTTGCCACGAGATTATTATCGTTTGGATTAAGATGAAATGCAACAGATTCTTAAAAATTAGCACTGTTTAATATATTCTCTCAAATACTTAAACGGAAATGGAAGAACCGTATATTGACTATTACGCACAAATTCTACTGCCATCAACGGAAGAGCCTCCTCATATTCAAGTTCTTCTCCCAAAGAAATCACCTTACGCATACAACAAGCATTTGGATATGCTAATCTCTTACTCTTAGCCCCCACATAATATACAAATGTACGTCCATCTAAGTAGTCTTTCTCATTGTATTCGTACTTGATGTTTAAGAGATTTCCAATTTGGTAAGTCGCTTCAAATTCCCCTTTTCTCAGCTCGCCATCAATCCAGACTCCATACTTTTCATGTAAAAACCTATTGAATTTTGATGCAATTCCTGTGCGCATATTTAAAATCTTTTTCAATGCTTTCTTGGTAATCATTTCTGTTTCTGCAGCCACCTTACTTTTCCATTCAGAAATGCATTCCCTTGAATCAATATTATCTTTTTCAAAATCATCTATTGCTTCCAATAATAATTCTTTTGATACTCTTTCTTTTGCATCTGTTTCCATAAGCGTATTCATTAATGCTGATATGTTAGGCAATGTCTTTTCGCGTGTTAACAATATGGCATGAATATTATCAATATCCGAATACATTAATCCTTCTACCTGATTCTGTGCACCGCGATGTTTGTCTTCTACAAAATCATATGCATAACAAATCTTGTTCCACTCTTCTGCTTCATCTTGATTACTATCACAAAATGTATCAAATTCCATTTCACCATTGCAATCAATTTTCAAACGATAATATTGGAAATAATTGAGTGCCTTTTTATTAACATGATTTATATGCGCTGCATTTTCACCGTATTTTGTTTTTATCTTCTTTCTGAAAACAAAGGTCCAATCTTTTTCAGAATCAAGTCTTTCCCAATCAAAAATTGAAATCATACATTCTCTTACATCACCTTTTATTATAAGTTCCTGAACAATCTTCTTTATATCTGGAGAACTTCCCTTTGTATTTGTAAAATGCTCGGCCTCTTCTGTTATATGCTGTACAATATATCCTTTTAAGTTATCACTGTGTGGATCATGCATCTCATTTTCAGCATAATATTCACCATCATGAATGATTCTGATATTATATGCTTCTTCCGAAAGGTTTCCTACCGCTGCCTTTACATGATAATACTTCTCCAACTCCTCTTGGAGCTTTGCTACAATATCCTTTGATACTTCAGAGTTATTTTCATCTACAATTACAACACCCTTTTTCTGTAACATTTCACCATATTCAAGCTCTGATATTCCCTTCTTTTCCAAATTTGAGATATCAAATTCTTGTGCATCTTCTCTCTCCACAATTTCTATGGACATATATTTAGAAAGATTATCATTCACATCTCTTAAAAACTGCTCCATTACGCCCATCTTACTTTTCCTAAAATGCGTAATATCAGATATATCAAAATTATCTACTCTAAAGTGATTATGCGGCAAGGAACCTTCCTTGTATGTAATGACATTGGTATCTGTCTTTAATTTTTTTCTAAACTCACCAGTCTTTGAATCTATTACATACAATCCGTTACTTTCTCGATCATACCTCTTGAACGTTTTATGTTCCAAATTGAGATACATCCCTGGATCAACAACAATCTCCAAGAATCTGATAAAATTCACCTTACCTGTTAATTTATCTTTATGTCTCCATGATGGGTCATGATAGAAAAGCTTACCTGTGAGATTATTATACATAAAAGCCTCATGCTTAGGCGTTCTCATTGAATTTATCAGGAGTTGTGCAAGTAATCTGTTTTCAAAATAAAAACATTTATTGCACTGCTCGCTATCAAACAAATCAATCTTTTGGATTTTTACATCCTCATACTCTTTCATAATACTTTCTTTAAATTGCTTTTCTGTCACTTCACCCTTACGGAACAGCACCAATGCAGTTGCACCAAAGGTCCACTGAACTGCTGCCGCCTTAAATTCATATACTGCCGAATCTAAGATATTGTATTTGTAATAATCCTTATTATCCTTCTCGACCCTAAAAATATCAAAGTCAGCATCAATATTTTCTATATTGTAGGTAACATTAATTCTGTTAGTTAACATTTTCGAAATCCTCCTTACGAATCATATGTAAATTTTCATAACACACTGTACCATCTTCTCTTATAAGCATCGGAATCTCCACCAAGCACTGATCCACTATGGCACTCGGCTTGTAATCTTTATCTGATACAACATTTATGATATAAACCCGTTTAGCCCCTATAGCCTCCAGCTTTCTCAATATATCTTTTCTGATTTCGTCTCTATCCTGCACATATGTAAACTTCCAATTCTTAAAATCAACATACACATCATCAGATAGCTTATAATCGAAGAATTCAAAATATTCCGGCACTGTTATTGATGATAATTCAATTCCCAATTCTCTTTTCAATATAAACTTACCAGCCTCTTCGCCCAATGCACCTTTATAAATATTATGGAACAATACCGGGCTAAGAAGATATTCATTCATTTCAAATTTCAATGCATATCCCATTTCTTCAAAATGAGCTTTCATTCCGGGATATCTAAGTATCGCCTGCAAACCGGATTCCTTTTCACTCATTTCATAAATAGCAACTTCATCAGAATTCCCCTTTATTTTAGCTCTTTTACTGTTTTTAAATGCCACCTTGTCGTTTCCAAAATCTATAGTAACATCATTGAAATCTGAATACTGTGAGTAAATATACTGGTTCCGCTTTTCTCCACTTGTAATGTAAAGTTTTTGAAGATATTCATTATTCTGCCAGTCATATGTACTTGCCGTCGGATACTGTAATACCAACACTCTTAACTGTTCCCACAATTGCATACTTTCAGCAGTCCAATCCTTTGCCAACATTCTCCGTATCGTCCAAAGACCAACCGAGGATATCTTTTCTGCCTTATTTAACATAAAGTTTTCTTCCGGTAAATAATCCTTTCCAAGTGACTCACGCATATCCACAATTGCTTTCATTTCCGGCGGTAAAATTCGTTTCTTTAATTCACCAACATATAATTTTTCTAATAACTCAGATTCAACAAATAAATATATATTCGGACTCTTAACAAAAGTTCTACACATACGCCCCACCGCTTGTAAAACTATTCTGCTTGCTTGTACAACTACACTCTTTAACTTATACAACTTGTTTAAAGTAAATTGGTCACTTCCTGTATAAGAGCGAAACGCAAGCTTTAACATTTGGTCCTTTTCAGAATAATTCATTTCACCGTTTTCGTACAATTCCTCTATTTGAAACAACATCTGCAACAAATCATGAGACGTTATTTTCTCATCCTGATATGTATTTACTGTCATATTAGTTATATTTCCCAGATACAATGCATCGAAATCCTTATATAAGAATCTCTTGTCACCTTCGGTAAACTCTCCCAGTCGTACAACTTTTCTACCTTTCGGAATCTTATATTGTAAATTCTGTCCAGCACCTATAGTCTGAAAAGATGACATAACAAATATCTTTTCTCCACATGACAATTGCTGCTGCAATTCTTCCTTATCCTGTTCAAAATTGTCGCTTTTCAAGAAACAAACACTACTATTACTCTGCTGAGTCTCCATCTGAGAGTATTCAAACAACTGCTGCAGAACACCTTCATCCATGCCGGGATTGTTCTTTTTCGGCAATGCCATTCCCAAGTACAACATTGATTGAATATCTTCATTCCTATTAAAAATGCACATTGCTTTAAGTACATTGCAGTATCTTATTATCTGATATTCGTTATCTGTTATATTGGTGATAATGTTTGAAGCATAACGTGCAAATTCTGCATTCATAAATGTTTTGCAATAATCTTCTGCATTGAATCCTTGTATATTACTACTGATTACTTCCCCATGTACATTTATCTCGCCATCTGCATAAGCGCTCCATCTTTTTTCTAATGCAGTTCTTGTTTTGTCCTTTAAATAACCCGGCGTCTTATGAAACCTTTCTTTTAACTGTTCCTTCAAATATTTCAAATCATAATTTCCAGCAACTGTATCAACTTCAGCAGTTGCCGATATTCCAAACACCGTTGCTTTTCCTGCAAGGTATAACATGATTTTTTCAGGAGTATCATATACCTTAACAAATTTAAGATTCGTATTGTCATGATGAGAATCATTATCCTCAAATTCATAATACTCCATGCCAACTTGATAGAAGCTTCTATCCTCCAATATCAATTCACGATTATTTCTAATCATCTGGCATGTTTCACCCATCAACAAATCTCTTTGCTTATTAGTTAATTCTAATCTTTTTAGGATTGTACTAATAGCATTCTCCAAATTCATCGTATCCATGATACCGCTTCTAGAGCTATTTATAATTTCCATGTAATTTCTTGCCCATTCTATAGAAAATAACCTAAAATGCAAAAGAAATACATTAATCTCACGCAATAAGCTATATAACACAATATCCTTCTCTTTGTTTCTGTTCTTGAAAAAATCATCTTTCCCCTCAAAGAAAACATCAATACGATTGTCTTCTTTATTTAAGGATGAGCGGATATACTGTGCCCCTTCTTTTAAAACCGTATGGAATGAACCATCATTAAACAAGAAAATCTGTCTCTGATCCACTAAATCTTCTTTTGTTTTTATACTTAACCTTACATGATAATCCTCTGCAATTTTTCTTGCTTCATCCATTAGTGTTGTAAATGTATTTCTATTCCCTGATTTTTCGACCTCATCCATAGCTTGTCTCATACTAGAAGAAAAATCGTTTGGATTCAAAGTACGATATATCTGACGAAACAACTGTATATAGTCTTCCTGCATTGCCAACGACTTATCAATCAGCTCACTTTGTATAGTATCCTTCGTTGCATCAAATTCATCAATAACAATTACTGCGTTTTCTATTAAATCCGAATTCAAAAACTCATAACTAGAATCAATAAGAATAGAATTTCTCTTCATAAACTTACTGACACTCATTAATATTATTTTGTAATCGTCTGTAAATACCGCAGGATACAATTTCCCAATCCATTTATATTTCGCATCAGTTCTAATAGCATTTTTTCGCTGTGTCTTTGTTTGAAATCTATTCTTTAAACGTTTAGTAATTTCATATCGAAGCTGCCTGTCCCCTTCTGTTATTCTGCCAGCCAATTCTTTTATATATTCCTTATCGGCATATCTTTTTTCCACAGCATTACGATAAAGGGAAACATCCTTGCATAATTTAAGATACGCATCCGTTTTCATTTCCTCCGGCACTTCAATCTCAAGAATTTTTTCTACAACCTCATCAAAATTAGAGCGTAATCTCAATACACTACGCTTATAAAGCTCCTCACTCCCATATGCCACCCTCAATGCATCTTCTGGTAAATTCTTATTTAAAGTTGTCAGGTAAATGATTTTGGTATCATCACCAATTGAATCCGCATATTCTTTCATTGCCCGTGCTGAATCATAAGTTTTTCCATTGCCCGTTGGTAATTCGCACATATACAAACCATGTTCATGTTGTTGCATAACATCTAATAAGTAATCCTTCAACACCAAACCTCCTTGTGGTTGCTTATTTCTTACATGATTGGTAACAGTAAAATTGTATATAATTTTATCATAGAACGAAAAAAGAATTGCCGCATATTTGCGTCAATTCTTTTTAGAATAGATTTCCATATTTTGTTTTATTAAATCAATCATAGCATTCCTAACACTCAGTGGGCTTAATACCTCTACATATTGTAATCCTAGTAACCATCCAAGCAAGATAACAGACGCAACTGCATGAAAAGTAACTAACAACATACCCTCTGTGTCTTCAGAAATTGTAATTCTCTTACCAAATTGATCTATAAAAGGACCAACTAATGTATCCGGGATTCTCACAGTTATTACCTGTTCTTTTCCTGAAAACATACCCATCCGCCTTGAAACATATGTATTAGCATTAAAAATACGGAACTGACTTTTACCAGTTCTTGGTATGTCGGACAACTTGATATTATCAAGTTTATCCACTCTATAATTTCTTTCACTTAATATACCATCTTTTTCTTTTACATCATAACCGTACAAATAATACCTATCATTTGCCCATATTAAAGCCCATGGGTTCATGTTATATCGTCTATCCGACTTTTTTACCAACTTCTTATTTCTATCCCACACCATATAATCAAAGCTTATCTGAACCCCCTTGGATAGAGCTTCCTGAATCAAATTTACATTATAGAGAATTTTCTTATTCTCTGCTTTTGCAGTATTAATCCCTAACACACTTCTATCCAGTTCTTCCGCATCATACAGACTCATAGTAGATTTCAATTTATCAATCATTTTGGTGGCAATACTTTTCTCAATGAAATTAGACGCATTAACGGAATCAATAATAAGTTTCATCTCTTCCTTTTCCAAAAGTCTGTTTCCAATGAAATAACGAGCATTCCTTCCACGACCAGAAATCACATCTACACCTAATTCATTTCTTAATTGCTTTATATATCGCAAAATACTATCTTCACTACAGGAATATCCTTCTGCTTCCATGTGAACCAGAATATCCTGCATAGAAATCTGATGTAGTTCGTCTGTATATGCTGTCAGAATCTTATATAATGCCAATACTCTGTTTTTTCCGAAATCACTCACAAATTACCCCTTTCTTTTATTCAACAAGATCAATCTTATGTCTTTCGCACCATTGTCTTGCTATTTTTTCATAAGCTTCATCACGATATTGGTACCACTGTTTCTGCAGATTCAAGTCATACAATTTATCCTTAAATCTTCTAAAAGCACCTCTACCCTGGATTGCCCCTGTCAACACATCCTGATTCTTTCCCGCCGGAAGTTCGTATATGACCTCTTCCATTAATCGATACTCGTTGATATCGTATTGTCCCGGTAATGGTATATAATCTTCGAAAAATTCCGGATTGTCTTCACCATCCACCATTCCATCAAGCAGCATCACAACTTTTTCATTTTGGATATCATAATAATATTCTGTTTCCATACCGGCAAATTCCATTGCCTCGATTATGTCTTCTAATTTTACTTTCATCTTTTATCCTTTTTCATATTCCTTTTTAAATTGTTCCCCAGCCTGGGGAACAATTTTACCATCCATTTGCATTATTCTCTAAAATATACTTTATTCTTTGTTTTTCCGTAACTTTTTAGAATATCCAATTTTGCAGCCTTCGATAACAGTCGGCTTGCCGTCTTTATTTCCACTTTCAATAATTTTGCTGCAATAGAGCTATTTATTTCTTTATTGGTATCGAGAAAGTGCAAAATAATCTTGAGCAACTGGTCATAAGCATAGTCATCCCCTTCTATCAACTTCAGTTTCAGTTTCTTTTCATCCTCCGCATATTCATCTGTCAGATATGCTGCTGTAATCTTTTTTGTATTAATCATAACACCTTCGCAAGGAAAACTCATCAAATAATTGCTAATAGTACATAACAACAATGACACTGTTGTTATGCGCTGTTGCCCATCAATAATTATATATTCTGTATATCCTCCTAAATTATTTGCCACATATACTATACTTCCAAAAAAATAGGTTTGACTCCCCTTCTCATATACGGATACAAGTCACTTAACAGCAATTCACAATCACTCTTTTTCCAACTGTATGCTCTCTGATATACAGGTATAACATTTTTTATCGTCACCATTCAGTAGACGACACATATAACCTTTATCAGCCTCCATGAAAATTCCCCTTTCCTATAACTCAAACAAATTTATATTAATCTTTCTCTGCGTCAAATAACACTCATAAAGCATTTTTGCCGGAATCAGTCTTATCTGTATATTTTCCAAGCCTAATGCCTCAAGCATAGGCATCTTTGCTGTACCTTTCTTAACAATTTCATTCCCTTCTGTCGGCATAAGAAAACAGTTTTTCACCACAGCTATGTTATGGGCTTTGATAAATTCCCGGTATGCAAGCTGATACAGATACTGCTTTGTCACATCTCCAACTCCCGGATTTCCACGGAGTGATTTCCCTTTTTCAAGTTGGATGTTATAATACTTCGCATCAAATATAATGAAATAATCAACTCCATCAAACTTTCAAATGCCATATAGGAATATGTCTTATTCGCCATGGTTGGGATAAACTTCATATACTCTTCCTTTGTCCAAAATTTCATTTCATCTGATTCATTCTGTCCCATTGGTCCTGCAACCCTTACTGGATTATTCGGAAGTTCATAAAATCGTACTGCATGATTAAAAATACTCGAAAGTTGTGCTTGTACAGTTTTTAAATATGTTCCTGTATATTCTTTTCCTTTATTGTTGATGGATTCTCTCATCATATTTTGCCATTTGATGATATCTCTCGGTGTAATGTCTCGCATACACAAGTTTTTAAAATACGGAAGTATCTTCGTTTTTATGATATGTTCTTTTGTACACCAGGTATTGTATCGGATTTTTGGTTTTACATCGGCTTCATGGATTCCGTAAAAATCTTCAAATGTCATATCTAGACTATTTGCCTTTTGAAGCTTAAAATGATTCTCCCAATTCTGAGCCTCTTTTTTCGTCAAAAAACCGCGTTTTAGTTTTCGACAACGTTTTCCGGTCCAATCCACATATGGAAAAGAGGTATACCAAGTTCCACGTTTTTTTCCTTGTAAACAGCCATCCATTTCCTCCTATTCTTTTTCTAGTAAGCCATAAAATCTTTCTTCAAAATATTTTCTGCTCACTCTTCCGGTAACTGTTAAATAACCTTTCTCTTTAAGCTCTGCATTCAATTCCTGAATAAGACTGTAGGCCTTTGATTTGGAAATACCAACTATCTCTTTAATTTCCTCTGCTGAAATAAATACATCTGTTTTATACATAACTTATCCTCCTCACTCTGTATTTGTTCTTTCAAAATACATATGGGATAAAATATTGTGTATTACTAAAGCAGTTATGAATTTTTTTGTTTTTTGGAAAAAAAGATATATTTTCAGAATAAAAATATCCTTTTTGGATATAAGAAATTACTCAAAGATTTGTTTCATAAGACCTTTTGGCTACAAAAAGTGTATCACGAAAATAAAAAAAGTGCCCGAAACCCTTAATCTATAGGGTTTCGAGCAAAAAATGTACTACTCAAACTCATCTCACAGGAGTTCTATTCCGATAATTTTAATAGCGCTTTCGCTATTTTTGGTCGCTATATTCGCCATATTCGCAGGCATATTTTTTACTGTCATAAAAATTGTACTCAAAACGTACTCATGCATCAAGCCAATAATTTATTCTGATATACAAAAGTTATCTCTCGTTATTGCATTCGTTCCTGAATTCTTCTATCAACTTCTCAAATCCTTCCACGGACATTTTACTATACATTTTGTACCAATATTTCTTTTGAAACAGCAGCACTTTATGTACTGAAAGTTTACATACTTTTATAACAAGCCAACGATGTCTTCTTTGAATTTTTTTATCTTTTTCTTCCTTAAATGACATCCTGACAAACAACAATTCATATTTCGAATAAAGCTCAAGTATATATTCCAACGGTATAATTAGTATTAAATACACAATGGGAATCATAAAACTAATAAAAGTATTTAATGCATCCAGTTCTTTATATTCATGTATTCCAATCTTTATAGTCTCGTATAGTATCCAAAATCCTGCTACTGCAAGAACGATATCTAACAATTTATGTACTTTCTCATATTCCTCTTTTCGCTCTGCAATTACATTCATCATTACGATCATTGTAGTAATTGGAATAATTGCCAATTCGACCCATATGTTGAAAGTAAATGTGCTAATAATGAATTCCAAAATAGCCGTTAATTTCAAATTGTCTTTTAAAACTTTTCTAATATATTCCTCATCTGCCTCTTGTGAAACAGCATTCATGCAATATATCAAACCAGAAAAGAGAAACCAGACTATAATATCTTTAATATAAACGTTATCCCAAAACGGTAAATGATAAAATATTAGAGTTATACCCAAAACATAAAGCAAAATAATACCCCAAAGTATTCTTAACTTCTTACCAAAGAATATTTTTACAACTTTCCAAAACGCCTCTCTAATCTGTCTATGCACCATTGCATACACAAAGAAAATAAAGGCCCAGATTACAGTTGCCCACTCCCTAGTTGATAAAATTCCCATATAGATTTTATTCCCCAATCTGAAGTCTATTCTATTGTTGTTTAACATCAATATTAGTAAGCATCATACATAGTTTAACTGCCATAATACTTACACTCACTTTAATTTGCTGTTGCAGTCAATCTTGCCGACTGCTATAATCAGAACATGGGTGCTACCATACAACGGTAGGCGGTTAGTCCTTCAACAGAGGGACTGTGACCCTCTGATTACATAGAAACCCTTACGGGAATCCACTGGAAAGGAGGGCTAAGCCAATGAGTATTGTAGATTTTATCGCAGTAGTGGGCTTCGGCTTAACCTGCTTTAGTATCGGATACACATTCGGTAAGGATAATCATAAACCACAAAAATAGCCGCCCCAGTCTGGTAAACTAAGCGGCAATTTTTGTCTAGCTTTATATCGGACTAACCGTCTATCGGTAGCACTCTTTTTCTATAATCATATTATCACGCTTCAATAGAAATGTCAAAATTTTTCTGATCCCTGAGAATCATCTGCAGCTTCGATAATCTGCAATGCCCTTTTCACTTCATCAGTTTCCACCAATACATCCATACCGTACATACCAAATCCTGATGCACCATGCATAGAGACACTTGCACCTGCTTCCTGTGAAAAAGCAGCAATTCCATGTTCTTTTAATAGTTCTACAATTCTTCCCGCTTCTACTATGTCTTTGGCATTGTAGATTTTTGTACAACCCAGCTTTGACGTTGGAATATCTCTTTGCTCCCCATTAACCGAAATCCGTCGCCTCTTCCTGTTAAAATATGATAATACCCTGAGAACAATAAATGCCACGATTGTGATTCCACCCAGAAAAAGTAAGGACAAATATATCGTTTGCTTCTCAGTTGCCCCCATTCTTCCCAAGCATATACCATAAAGCACTGAGAAAATTCCTGCACAGATCACACTGGTGAGAAAATCTCTCCATAGTGCCTCTCTCTGAGACAGACCTTTATCCCAGATACCATTATGTACCATAAGAAACGCATATACAATTCCTCCCACCAGAGCAATTAACGTTTCTCCCAGCACCAGACGAAGGTTTACTGCCAATAGGAGCTGTATGATAATAGCTCCTACACTGATCAGGAACATCGATGCAAAAGCAAGATTTCCGGCTTTTAAGGCTTTTTGCTTTACCCACTCTTCATAATCAGCTACTTTGTTTAATGTTTCTTTCATCTCTTTGTTCATGGTTGAACTCCTTTCTCCATCCAGGAGCTCTTTTATTTCAATGTCATAATAATCAGCAAGCTCAACCAGTATACTAAGATCTGGCATATTTGATCCTGTCTCCCATCTGGAAACGGTTCTTGCCGATACACCAAACTTTTCTGCAAGCTGTTCTTGTGTAAGATTATTTTCCTTACGGCATTGTTTCAAAAAAGCTCCTATCTTTTTTGTGTCCATGTTTCTACCTCTCTTTCACTTACAGCTTACCAATTATTTCAGAAACCCCCACGACATAAACCGAGAATCACCTGATTTTCGACCGGACATTGCGTGTCTGGTACAGATTAATCCATTTCAAACAGAAAATCTTCGTAATCTTTAACGTAATACCTGATACTTTTTCGCCCTTTTTGAATGATAATATGACCCTCTGCTTCCAGTTTTTCTATTTGTTTCCGGGTACCGCCTGGATACTTTTCATTCAATTCACCATTTGCTTTCAGTGTTCTCCAGTAAGGCGTTTTATCTTCCAATCTCTGATGGCTTGCCCATGCAGCAATAGATACAAAAATTCCGGCAGTTATAGGTTCCGTAAAATCTGCACCATTCTCTTTCGCAAAAAATTCTCTTATCTTTCCAACTGTAATCACTTTGCCATATGGAAATTTTTTTCATCACTTCATCATAAGCAATGGGTGGTTCAAAATACATCCTGTTTCCACCATATTTCTCAATGCTCTTTTCATCCGTAATTATCTGGAACTTTGGCATATCTTTATTATCATGCAACATTGCATTAAAATCCTTCTTATCTTCATTAGCCATATCCGCCACCTCCTGATCTAAGAATATACATCTTTCCGATTTTATGCAATGAGACACTTTTTAAATTTCTGATCGTAACCAGAATTTATAGCTCTTTCTTACGTTTTAAGTGAACACCAATATGCCCTACCCACTCATATTTTCTTTTCATCTTTTTCTCTACAAAACTTTTAAGGTCCAACATATTCAACTTTACTACCATTTTTGTATTCATCAATATATAAGGTTCTTTTTTCTACTTTATCCTGAAAAACTAACTCCATGGTCTCAAGACTACAAGTTATCTCAGTTTTTGACCATTTATATCTTCTTCCAAAATTATCAACTATTCGCATTTCGAACTCTTTCCCTTTTTGCTTTTTTCTATTCTTAAGACCACTTGCAGAAATGGCAATTGAATAAAGCACTTCATTTGCTATAGTACGTATTGCCTGATAAGCCGGATTATTTAAAGGCTTATTCCCATTATAATCAGTCCAACCAAGCGAATTCATTTTAGTAAGTGTTGCATAGGATTCATCTAATTCAGGATCAACATGCGCTCCCCGTCTTGATTTGCAACATATGTTACAATATCACGTCTGGTAAATTTATTTTTTTTATCATCAAAAATAATCTCATTCCACCAATCATTAAACATCAAAAAAAAGCACCTAGATTGATTATTTGATTTTGCATTATACTTTATCCCTTCAGGACTTACCATTAAATCGAGAAGAGTCCATGATGTAAACAAGTTACTAGGTGTATATAAATCTCCGCTAGAATAGAAAATAATTTGTGGTTTTAATTGACCAAAAATCGATTTTGATTTTTGTGTTTCATGAAATAAAACCCGCAGATGAGTTGCAAGTCGCTGAGCTTCTTTTTCATCTCCACGATCAAACTCTTTAATTGATTTCTGAATAAATCGAATTTGGTCATCCCAGTGATCTTGCAATTCTTGTTTACTAAGCTTATATTTTGTCATATTTTCCACCTCTACAAATCCTTGTCTTTTGTATATTTTATCATACTACAGTTCCAAGCACTATTCTTATATTCGCCAAAAGAGCCTCCTTTCAACTGCTCTCCAGTCTTAAAAATGCAGTATATATCTTAATCTATATACGGTTTTTCGTATTTTCACAACTCCATTTCTCTATGTTTGTTTTTATTTTTCTTCTGCTGCATATTGTACTCCTGGCTTTTTTCTCTGCCCCATTGCATCCTGTCACTCAGTTTTCTCAGCACCTGCTCTTTTCGTTTCTGTTCTTCTAATGCTTTTTCCCTCTGAATATCATGCCAGATTGCCGACTCTATAGTATCACTGCCAAATATCCGCAGTGCTCTATTATATTTATCTGATATTACTTCCAGCTTATCTACATCATCAAACAACTGATTGCACAGATCCGCTACCTTATCAGCATCCTTTTCCAGATCATCATAATCTTTCTTCAACTGCTGATATTTATCTCTCCATTTTTCTGCTTCTCTTGAAAGTTCTATCACCTTCGCAACTAACCCTGCAACATAATTCTTTATCTTAGCGAACAGAGGTTTAATCTTTTTGTTGCGATATGTGGATGCCAGTTCCAGTGCCCCGGCTTCCGGTAACACTAATTTAATTTGTCCTGAATTCTTTAATTCCTTATCAATATTATTAATGATTGACTGCAACTGATTCCGTTGCTTCTCCATATGCTTGAATTCTCTTTCCGCCTGTTCTTTGCTTTCCCTGACTTGATCCCTGGCTTTTTCTGCATCAGCTTTTTCCTGCTTAAGAGCCTTTATATCTGATTCTGCCGCTTCTACCTCTGCTGTCAAATTTTCTATTTTCTGCTCCAGCCCCTTTACTTCTTTTGCACGTTCCTTCTTCTTAAAATTATACACATCCAGATGTTCTTCATGAGTTCCTTTCTGCTCCCATTCGATTTCATGCCGCTCCATAATCTCTGCCAGAATTTCTTTTTCATGATTGATCCATTGATTCAATTCTGTATCATGCTTAGCACCGCCTTGAAATCCAAGACTTTTCAATGCCTGTTTCAACGAGACTCTTGTATCCATTCCTTTTCCCTTCCATCCGGTTACATAAGGTACAAAATCAATATGTAGATGTGGGGTAGCTTCATCTTGATGCAGATAGCAGCAAAATACTCGGAGTGTTGGATTTCGTCTCTGAAAATCCTGCATATATTCATTCAATACTTTCACCGCAAGATCTCCCTCTGGTGTCCCGGCAGCCATATCTTTATTATTTCCAATCTGGAAAATCACCTCATGGAACAACTTCTCCTGCTTTCCATGCTGGATCTTATCATAATAATTCGTAATCTTCCGGTCATTTCTTTTCCCGACATTATACCGTTCTACCGATTCATCAAACAGTTCTTTGTAAACATCCTTCAGATTTTCATCCCGGTAACAGATGTTCAGATATACTCTGTTCGGATTAACATTTTCTGCAATAAAATCCCGTCTGTTATGAGCAAGAGAACCTGCTCCTGTCATACCGCTGATCGTTCTTTTCATCATCCTATTTTTTCACCTCACATTCTCTAAACAGTGCCGGATACGGCACATAAAATGTATTCGTGCCCGTCAGGGTGGTTTTGTTACTTTTGTCAAAAGTAACGCAAAAGCACTTTCGACAGCCGTACCGTCCATCAAAAGTACCCTTGCGCCCTGCGGTGCTATTCCTCCCTGCGGTCGGTGTACTTCCGTCCTCATATCTGCAACTTTTCCTTGTCTGCCATTTATACAGGAGCGTGCCACGCCCCTGTCATATGGCATTCAAAGAAGAATTACCATCGAAAGTCAGCCTGTATTCCCCGCGTGTCCAGATACTCCTGTCGGGCTTTTTCCCGTTCTTCCTCTGTTGGAGCGGTTTTTGATTTCGTATATAATTCACGTTCCACCATAGTGTTCATTTTCTGCTCCAATCCTTTTTTCACATCTTCAGTACAACTATCATCATCAAGCAGATGATATCGGAGCAGTTTCATAAATAATTCCTGTGGTATTTGTATATTTTTCATTCATAGCTCCTTTCAAGATAGCAAGATTCCCTGTTCTTAAAGAGATGGTAATCTTGCCATCTTCCCAATACTATTCAGGCAACATCCAGAACCACTGGTTGCCAATCTTCACAGAATCAATTTCCAGTTCCTTTTTCGCATTCCACAGAGTTTTCTTTTTAATTCTCCTGCTTTCCGCCTCTTCCGCCACCTTTGTCTGTGCTACAGAACCAGAGGCAAGGATTTCCTTAAGAAATTCCTTTGCTGCATGAATTTTCTGTCCCCGGTTGTCTCCGCTCAACAAATCATCTGCACTAATGTCATATTCCCCGATCCATTCAAATCCAGTATCTTTGTCTAAACGAAATGCAATGGATTTTCCTTCCGGTGCAAGGGAGCTTTTTACATGACACACAACACGAATTTCTGGTTCATCCTTGATTCTTCCGACAATCAGTACGCTTCTGGCGGCTGCTTGAAAATCAATAGATCCAAGTCCACGGTATGACGATTTCCCATTACTGTTTTTGTTCATGTGACCGATTAAAATAATCGCACAATGATATTTTTCAGCAAGCACCGCTATACGCTTCATCAAGGGGCGAATTTCATTTGCCCTGTGCATATCTACAGCAGCCCCCAGAAAGCCCTGTATCGGGTCTAAAACTACAAGACGTACTTTTGTCTTTATAATAGCTTCTTCTAATCTGGCATCCATCATAGTCAACGCCTGATTGTTATCATCAATTACCATCACTCTGGAGCAGTCTGCACCTGCTGAAAGAAGTCGGGGCTTAATGGTATCGCCCAATCCATCCTCTGCAGTCTGATAAATCACATTTACCGGCTCCAGAGCCATTGTTTTTCCTTCCAAGGCTGGTTCATCACTGCCCGATGGTAATACTGCCTCGCCTTTTGTCAGCTTTGCAATAATCTGCAGCACCATTGTGGTCTTGCCCTCACCGGGATCTCCCTGCACGATCGTAACTTTCCCAAAGGGAATAAAGGGATAAAGCAGCCAGTCTATTTTTTCTATCTCTACTTGTTCCATATTTATTAGTTTTAAATTCGGTTCGTTTCTTCTGTTCTCCAAAATCACCTCCATTTTCTGTTGAAAGAAAGTGGAGACTTTGGTAGAATAACCGTAGTATTTGATTTGGATTTTCTACCAAGTCTCCGCCTTTAGGTGTTTGCCGACACTTAAAGGCTTTTATTTTTCATCTTCCAATATCTCTGTTTTAAAATCACTTGCAGTCCAAGCTGCTAAACAACCATTACCAATGATTTCAATTACCTGTTTCATTAATGCCCGACAGTCTGCCAGTACCTCATATAAATCCTCTGTTTCCAGATGATCCAGACGCTCCCACAACCGCCGTATTTCAAGGCTTAATCGATCACTTTGATATTTACCAACCGCAATCTTTACTTCCTGATGGAGTACCGACTGAATGAAATATTTTCCTTTTGGCAGTCCACTCACTGTAATACGGGCTTCTAATTCTCTGCGTTCTTCCGGTGTCATTCGAAAACAGACTGTCTGGTTACGTTTTCTGTCTTTATCTAATCCACTCATTACAAATCCCCCTTGTACTCCCTATCCAGCCGTTCAGCCAGTTTTGTCTGCTTGTTTGGATAAAGATGTGAGTAGGTATTCAGCGTAGTTTCCACTTTTTCATGGCCGAGCCGATTCGCAATCTCCAATGGCGAAAATCCCAGTTCGATCAACATACTTGCATGGGAATGCCTCAAATCGTGTACTCTTATCCGCTTTACGCCACTTTCTTTAATTCCTCGCTGCATTTCATGCTCCAGATAATATTTCGTAATAGGGAACAACCTGTCGTCCTCCTGCAAATCATATAAGCTGTCCATATAATCTTTGATATCTGCAGCCAGAAACTCTGGAATGGTAATCACTCTCTTGCTTTTCGATGTCTTTGGTGGAGTGATCACATCTTTCTTACCAAGACGTTGATATGATTTTGTGATAGCAATTGTTCTCTTTTCCAAATCCACATCTTTCGGATTCAGAGCCAAAAGTTCTCCCAAACGCATTCCCGTCCAGTACAAAGTCATAAATGCCATATAAGAAAGCCTTTTGTTCATAACACTGTCGATAAACCTCCTAAACTCCTCTCCTGTCCAGAAATCCATTTCTTCTGCTTTACTCTTACCCATGCTTCCGGCTTTTGCACAGGGATTACTTTTCAAATCATAATATCGAACCGCATAATTAAAAATTGCACTCAACTGGTTATTGATTGTTTTCAGATAAGTGGGTGAATACCCCATTTTAATCAACTCATTCTGCCATTGCCGGATGTCAGCTGCAGTAATATCATTTACCCGCTTATTCCCGAAATACGGGAGAATTTTCAGCTCCACGATATACTTTTTCGTTCTCATGGTATGCTCCCTCAAGCGAGTCTCCATATCTGCGCAATACATCTTCCAAAAATCCTCAAACTTCATATCAAAGTCCGCTTTTTGCGTAATAAGGAAATTTCGAAGCCATTCCTCCGCCTCTCTTTTGGTCGCAAAACCTCTTTTAGTGGATTTCCGGCGTTTTCCCTGCCAATCCGTATAACGATACTGAATCAACCATTTTCCTGTTTTCTTGTCTTTTTCCGCTTTCATTCGACCACCTCCTACACACTGAAACCATACCAGCGTTTTTCAAAATAGCGTCTGGGAACTTTGCCCGCAATCACCAAAAATCCTTCTTTTTCCAGTTCCTCATTCAGCTTACGAATCAACTTGTAAGCATGACCTACAGAAACACCCAGCATTTCTGCGAGTTCATTTGCAGTAATATAAATCTTGTTGTTTTCTGCCATATATGCATCCTCCTTTTCTTTTTATAGCGCTATCGCTACATTTTATATCCCCATTATATGTAGCGACTTCGCTATTGTCAAGTATTTTGAAATGCCAGTAGAAAAAATTTTTCAAACATGGTATAATGTAGCCATCTCGATACATGGAGGCGATAAGAATGACCATAGGAGAAAAAATCAAATACTGCAGAAAGCAAATCGGAATCACGCAAGATAAACTGGCTGAGCTGACCGGCATCCATCCGGTTTCTATCCGAAAATACGAAACAAATAAAATGCAGCCACAACCTCCTCAGTTAGAGAAAATTGCAGCTGCACTCGGTGTCAGTTATAATGCTTTGAATGGCAGTGATACCGCCGGACTTCGTCTGGAAACAGTCGGTGATCTGATGGGCGTACTCATGGTCCTTTGCAATTCCGGTATCCTCCAGATCAGCGGAGAGCGTGGAGATGATAATTTATTAAAGGACGATACTGTGTCTATCCATCTGAATCCGGTGCTTTCCTCTTATCTCGAAATCGGATATAACAGCAGAGGGAAAGCACATACGCTTGCTTTACAGGATGCTTTACTCAATATCAGAAGTTATAAAGTATTCAATGACCTGTTAAAATGGGAGAAAATGAATTACATCTATCAGGGTGCATTGAAATCTGCTGGGGATAATCCAAATGAAGCAACACAGGTAGCTATAGATGAAATAGCAGAGACTAAAGAAAAAGTGGAGTTGGAATTGCAGAAATCGCAGATTCCTCTTTTTTAAACCCTTTATACCAACAATAAAAATAAATATGAATGGAGAAATTAAAATGAAAATCAATCAAGAAAAGCTTAATAATTATTTACAAACCATACATGGTTCCATTTGTCCATTATGTGGTAATAATAACTGGACTATTTCAGACCAAGTCTTTCAGGCAATAGAATTTGATTACAAAGGGATTTTAATAAATGGCGCTTCCTACCCCATGGTTCCTCTAACCTGTACAACCTGCGGTAATACATATTTTATCAATGCACTTGTTGCTGGTCTTATTGACAAAGAAGTACCTCAATCTCCAAATATGCCAGAAAAAGACTCCAATCCAGCTAATGAGAAGTAGGTGATGTAAATGGCAAATGATAACATAAGCACTCAACAAAATACCACATCTACATTTTCTCCTACTGCTAATACCATTACTCAATTAACAGAAAGTGAAGATGTAACTATAAAGCGACCCGCCAATCATAATGAAATTTCTATAATGGAAAATGACTGGAAGCAAATTCGGCGTAAAGTAAATAAGCTTCAAATTTCAAAACATTTTAATATCCCAGATATTATTTTAGGTGCAGTTATTCCTTATGCTATTGACATAATAGGAAGTTATTTAAATAATCAAAATCCCAATTATTTACCTTTGATTATTTGTATTGTTCTATACGTATTATCAACGTGGTTAGCCAAAAAATTCCCTATTTTAGGTTCTGATAATTCTGAAGCAAATTCGGTGCATCTAAATGATTTAAACGATCTTTTAGATCAGGCAGACTCATCTAATTCATAAAACAAAGTTTTTGTACTCAATCTGTACTCAAATCACATAGCAAGAGCCCGGAAATCCGCATAAACACTGGATTTCCGAGCTCCATTTTTTTATTCGAATTCGGCAAATTCAAAGATATTCTTAAATATATTTGTTTAGGTTTTATATCTTTTTTGCCATTATTTTATTTCTGTTGCATATATTATTTTGGCTCGCTGATTTTCTGTTGCCAATTTGTTGCCAACTTATTGTAAGTGGTGTAAATAAGTTTGACATCATTTATTTTGAGAACACTGCATCATTTCTGGAAAGAAGGTACACACAATACTGATTCATGCTGATTCCTTCTCTCTGAGAATGTTCTGCCAGTGATCTGTGCAGACTTCTCGGAATTCTCAATTTAAACTGTCCAGAATAGTCTTCCAAACTGTCTGGTTCATTAATCTCTACACCATCTTCTAATGCAGCTTCAATCCATGCTTTTTTTGCATCCAGTGCATTTGCTACCGCACTCTCCACTGTCTCACCACAAGTAATGCAACCAGGCAAATCCGGATAAGAAACCACAAATCCGCCTTCATCTTTGTCTTCCACAATTTCCATACGATAGGACATTGCCATATAATCATTCAGCGTCTTCATCATTCTTCGCCTCGCTTTCTACAATCTGCCTTACCATTTCTACATATACTTTCTTGATTGGTTCATGCTTTGGTATTGTAATTGGCATACACCCTTGCTTTCTGAAAGTGTAATGACTGCTCCCACTTCTTGGTGCGTTCATTTCGTATCCGTAGCTTTCCAATACCTTCCGCAACTCATCAAACCGGAGGTCTTTCGATAAATTGCATATACGTGTTATCAGTTTATCCCA